>Ga0182030_10007990_pt1 | contig 21989 bp, 18 predicted proteins | sample 812S3MmetaG_FD_121299 | JGI IMG/M metagenome (GOLD analysis project Ga0182030, IMG submission 121299) | Permafrost microbial communities from Stordalen Mire, Sweden - 812S3M metaG (Illumina Assembly) | ecosystem: Environmental > Terrestrial > Soil > Wetlands > Permafrost | place: Sweden... | reverse complement strand
TTCCAGATAAACCTTCTGCTGTTGTGCACGGCTTAGCCCGGCCATGGTGTTCTGCAGCTGGGTTTGCAGCCCCGACAATATCGCCAGATTGCCCGCCTGCTGCTCCGGCAGTTCACCCAAATGTTGCATCTTGAATTCACGGAGACGCTGTTCCTGTTCATTGAGTTTGGTTCTCACTGTCTCCAGTTGAGCTTCCAGGAAGTTGGTGGTGTTAGCGGCCTGGTCTTCGCGGGTTTTGAGATTCTCTTGAATGAACAACGATGTCAATTTGCTTGTCACGGCCTGGGCCAGACGAGGGCTATCCGTAGTAAATGAGATCTTGAAGGCGTTGAAGTCCTTCCGTTCCGGCACTTCGTTGATGGGCTTGATATCGATGTTCTTACGCATCAAGTCGATGACTTCTTCAGGCGCCATGCGCTTCGATTCTTTTGTGAAAAGATGGAATTCGTCGATGATCCCCAGTAACCGCGTTCGCGACAGCACCTCCTGAGTCATTGCCTGAAGTTCTTCCGCAAGGCCGCTGGAGTTCGTCGGAACCACATATCTTTCGGGCACTTGCTGTTGCACCACCAACAGCGTTGCTTCGGAGTTGTAGCGATTTGGCAAACCCGAAAGTACCGCGATGGTCCCGAGAGCTACAACGCAGGCGGGAAAGACGATCCACCACCGCCTTCGCTTGATCAGACGGAAGATGCCTTCAATCGTTTCGTTTAGATTCGTTTGCGGTTCAGCTTCCGGCAACTTAGTAATTCCTCGATTCTGCTACCATCACAAACCCCGCTTCGCGGACAAATAAGGGATGAACGCGAACTCCGCGATAGCCGGAAGGGGATCCTCCCTGCTCGCGACCGACTCGACCGAGCAGTCCCGAAGGGAGCGCACGTAGGTTCGCCAGTCCTGGCGCCCTCCGATAATTTCCAGGACGCTCGTGGGCACATCCGTCACTAATCGAATCCAGCTCACTCCGGCTCTCGCTTTACACGGCGCCATCGCTTCGCCAACCTGGTCGGCATATTCGAGGTAAGAAAAATCGACACCCGCTCGACAGCCGAGGGTATGGTAGCCCCACGTGCGGCCGTTTACATCCAGCAATTTAAACTGGCCGTCCCGGGGGTCCAGCTTATATTCTAATTCCACTAAACCGTAGTAGTCGATTGCACGCAGGAATTTCTCGGACAACGCTTCCAATTCAGGCAGGTCGATCGTCTCGACGAACGTACTGGCCCGTCCAAACTCGGGTGGATGCTGTCGCGTTCGGCGAACCACCATACTTCCAGCCGCGTTCCCGTCCTTAAAGAACGCGCAGTAGGCGTATTGGTGTCGCCCGTCGCCTGGAATCAGATCCTGAATCATGATTTCGCCCTGTCCAGCCTGCTGCGAGGCCTTTACGTAAAGCTCGCCAAGCTGGGCATGGCTGTTCGCGCGCCAGGCTTTGGCTTTAGTGGCGTAAAAGAAATGCTCTTTGATCGCCGGTTTTACAGCGAAAGGCGGAGGCGCCGTAATATCCTTCAGGTCCGCGACGCACTGCGGATACCAGGTTTGCGGCGTGGGGATGCCAAGGCGACTGGCAAGACAATAGGTGTTCCGCTTGTCCCAGATCCAGCGAACGGTTTCCCAGGCGGGTGTCGGTACGCGGAAAACGCTCGCCAGTTCCGGCCGGTTGCGTGCGATCGCCGCGACGGTTTCGTCGCGAGTCGGGTAGAGAACCCAACCGTCAAGGCTCAGGCGGCGGCCGATGTCCAAAACACTCTGAACCGTCTCCCGTTCCTCGCGCAAGCTTCGGACTTGCACTGCATGCGTCGTATAGCGCGAGAAACGCGCAATAGAATGCTCATCGTCGATGACGCAGATGGGAACTCCATGCCGCCCCAGGCTGCGAATGATGCCCAGACCATGGTGATCGCCGCCGATGACGATTGCGCCTACGCCTACGTCTCTCTTGCCGTTGAGGATAAAGTCACCTCACTATGCGGCGCTTGAGCTCTTGGCAGGCATAATGCGTCCCGGACACAAATTGCATGAGCGGACCGAAACTCCAGGCGGCGGGAGCGCCGAGAATATGAAGTCCCGGCACCGACGTTTCAAGACCGTGTTCGAGCTGCGGATACCCCTTGTAGCATTTGATCGACTCTTGCAACCCTGGAGAGAGAAACCTGTACTTCGCAATATCCACCCTGTACCCCGTCCCCAAAAACACGTGCTGAACGGTTCGCTCGGTTCCATCGTCAACACGAACCTTTACACGGTCGCCATCCGCCACGGCGGACACGACGGATCGTCCAAACTGTATCGGTACCTTCCTCAGCCGGCTAACCAGCCACCGCGCGCCGGCCGGACGCACGGAGCGGAGGCGTATACGATCCTGAATCGATCGCGGAAGCCGCCGGAGCATGTCGGGTCGCGCTACCAGTTGACTGATGCACGCGGGTCCAACGTCCGTAGGCGCGTAGAGCATGCGGGACGTCAATCTGCCCATTTTGTGATGGAGAGTTTTGGATAGCGAACCCTGAAGCCAGTGGACGCTGGCCGACCGCGAGACGATCTCCACCTCCGCCCCTCCTTCATGCAGCAAGGCGGCTGATTCCAGAGCGCTTTGCCCTCCGCCGACCACCAACACCTGCTTCCCGGAAAAACCACTGAGGTCGCAATGCTCGGAAGTATGGGAAGTCATGCCACTCGCAAGGTTTTGAAACTCCGGCGGACGCCATGCAAACGAGGCAATCCCCGCGGCGATTACAACCCGCCGCGCTTTGACAACCTCGCCGTCCCCAAATTAAGCCGAAAACCTCCGGATGAGGAATCGATTCTTTCGATCTTCCGCCGATCGAGACCCGGTACTGCCTGGCGTTGATACCAAAGCCCGTACTGAACGAAGCGCTCCAGGGACACCGGTGCGGCGAAAGCGTTGCCGGTCTCATCTCGGAATGAATCGAGTGACAGACGCTTTTCAGGGTGCGCAATCGTTGTGGCGGTCCAGTTCGAGCGCAGCAGCATCCCTGTCGGCATGTTGCGGTCCCAGAAAGACATGGGTTCGCCAAAAGTGCGGACTTCCAAGCCTTTGATCGCACTGAGGTGCGCAGTGGCGGATAGGCCGTACGGGCCGGCGCCGATGATTGCTACATCGCAGGAAGTCATGGAACAGGAGCGGGATTATCGGGCAGCCGCCATCGCCAATGGAACCATGCGGTCATAGAGAGGATCGCGGTCCGCGACGAAAGCCAAAACCTGCCCGATCACTTCTTCCTGTCGCGCCGCCGCCAGTTGCGGATACATCGGCAGCGATACGATTTCCTGAGCCAGCTTCTCCGACACCGGAAACTGACCATTCCGGAAACCCATGTGCGCGTAAGCCTTCTGAAGATGCAGCGGAATCGGATAATGAATTCCCGTCCCGATGTTTTCTAAAGCCATGTGGTTCATAAATTCCGAACGGTCCCCCACGCGCACCACGTAAAGGTGGTGAACCGGCCTGGCCCACGCCGGCTCGTCGGGAAGCCCAACCGCGTGCGAGACGAACTCCAACCCCTCCCGGTACCGTGAGGCAATCGCGCGGCGTTGTTCCGTCCATAACGGAAGGCGCCTCAACTTCACCTGCAGGATGCCGGCTTGAATTGCATCCAGGCGGCTGTTGTATCCCTCGATCTCGTGATGGTATTTCTTGCTTTGCCCGTGATCGCGTAACATGCGAACCTTGCGCGCCAGCTCTTCCTGATTTGTCGTGATCGCACCGGCTTCGCCGCAAGCCCCCAGATTCTTCCCCGGATAGAAACTAAAGGCGGACGCCATTCCCATTGAGCCGGCTTTCTTCCAGCATCCTTCCCTCTGCGAATAGTACTCCGCGCCATGCGCCTGGCAGGCATCCTCAATCACCACCAGCCCGTAGCGCTCAGCCAGTTCCAGGATTACATCCATGTCGGCCATCTGCCCATAAAGATGGACCGGAACAATTGCCGAGACGGGCATACCCGTCCGCCGCTTGATCAGCTTACGCCGCCGAGGGTCGAAGAAGCAGTCTCGTTCCAGATAGTCGCGCAGCTTCTCGGTGTCCATATTCGAAGTGCGCTCATCCACATCCACGAAATCCGGCCGCGCGCCGGCCTGGGAAATCGCTTCGCACGTCGCAATAAAGGTATTCGGGACGGTCACCACCATGTCCCCCGGCTCGACCCCGGCGGCAATGAGCGAAAGAGTCAGTGCGTCCGTGCCGCTGCTCACGCCGACGCAATATCGCGCCTCGCAGTAAGTGGCAAAGTCGCGCTCGAAATCCTCCACCATTGGGCCGCCAATAAAGCCGGCCGAGCCGAGGGCGTCCCGGAATACGCCACAAAGTTCTTCCTGCAGATCCTCATGAGGCGTAATCAAATCGAGAAATGGGATTCCTGCCGCAGTACTCATTTTTTGTCTTCCGACTCCTGGCTGATCTTCAATACCCGCGCCGGGTTCCCCGCTACAGTCGCGCCCGGAGGGACACTCTTTGTCACCACGCTGCCGGCGCCTACAATGGCGCCTTCACCCACCACGACGTTGGCGAGTATGGTGGCGCCTGACCCGATGGAAGCGCCTTCCTTCACCAGCGTTTCTTCCACCTTCCAGTCTTCTTCCGTTTGCAACTGCCCGGCGCTGTTCGTTGCTCTCGGGTACTTATCGTTGATGAACGTGACGCCGTGACCTACGAAGACGTTGTCCTCGATGGTCACGCCCTCACAAATGAATGTGTGGCTCGAAATCTTGCAGTGACGCCCGATCTTCGCGTTCTTCTGAATCTCAACAAACGCGCCGATCTTGGTGTAATCCCCCACTTCGCAGCCATAAAGGTTGATGAACTTCGACAGCTTCACCTCAACCCCCAGCCGCACATCGGGAGCAATTGCCTGGTACAAGCTCATACCTCGACGGGCGCCCCGCGAGCTTTCAAAGATCGATCGGCCGCTTCGAGTATCCTCACCACGCGGAGCCCGGAGACACCGTCGTTGAACGGCCTCTCATTCTTTTCCACGCACTCGACGAAGTACTTGGTTTCCTCGGCTAGCGCTTCCGGCTGGTCAAGCTTGGGCGCCCACATATCGCCGGACCGGTAGCTGACCAGCAAATCGTGAATGCCCTTCCCGTTGTTTACCTGAACACCTTTGTCGTAGATTTTTATCTTCTCGTCCGCTTCCAGGTCGTTCCAAACCACCATCTTTTTTTCCGCGCCAATAAGGGTCGTTCTCACCTTCACCGGCGATAGCCAGTTCACGTTGATGTGGGCTATCATGCCGCCACCGAAATAGACCGTGATGAATGCCAGGTTCTCCAGCCCGTTCAGGTGCGTTTGGCCTGTGGCGGCCACGGCTTCTGGCTTCCGGTCGATCAGATGGTCCACAATCGATAAGTCGTGCGGAGCCAGGTCCCAAATCACGTTGACATCGTGCTGAAAGAGCCCGAGATTTACGCGTGTCGAATCGTAATAGTAGAGGTTGCCCAGCGCTCCAGAACAGATCAATTGCCGGATCTTCCGCACAGCTCCGGTGAACAGAAACGTGTGATCCACCATGATCTGCAGGTTCTTGCTCTCCGCAAGATCGATCAACTCCTCAGCTTGGTCTGCCGTCGCCGTGAACGGCTTTTCCACGAAGACGTGCTTGCCGTTTTCGAGCGCGGCCTTGGCTAAGCCAAAGTGGGTGCGCACCGGAGTGATCACGGCTACGGCGTCGATAAACGGGGAAGACAGAACATCGGAAAGCTCCGTCGTCACGCCCACATCGGGGAACGCTTTCTTCGCGCGGCACAACGCCTCAGGGCTCTTGTCGCACACCAGAGTGACTTCGCAACCCTCCGCGGCATGGAAGTTCCTGACAATCCGCGGACCCCAATACCCGTAGCCGATGACTCCAATTTTGATCATGATCCTTACCGAGGAGCCGCCACCCGGGGGGCACGGCGAAGCACGGTTCTGCTAGTACGCGCCGTCTCCGCTGAGAATGGCCGCGGGCGTTCGGAAGAGAATTTTGATGTCCAGCCACAGGGAGCGGGTCCGAGCATATTTAAGATCCAGGCGGACCATGTCGTCAAAGCCGACTCTGCTTCGCCCCTCTACCTGCCATAGCCCCGTCAGGCCGGGTTTGACCCCAAACAGCCGGCTTCGGTGCCATACCTTGTAGCACTCGTACTCGTAAGGCACGGGCGGGCGCGGGCCAACCAGCGACATCTCGCCTCGCAGAACGTTCACGAATTGGGGAAGTTCGTCAAGGCTCGTTTTCCGCAGGAATTTTCCAAGCGGAGTAATCCTGTGGTCTTTGGTCAGCTTGAATACGGTACCCTGCCCCAATTCCGCCGCGGGCGATCCCGCTATCAATCGACGAACGTATTCTTTGTGGATCGCAGGATCGTTGTCCTCGTACATCGAACGGAACTTGAGAAAAGTAAACTGCCGCCCGTCCTCGCCAACTCTTTGCTGACGGAACACAACGGGGCCTTTCGATGTGAGCTTGATCGATAGCGCAATCGCGGCCAGGACCGGGCAGAAAACGACCATAGCCAGTAAGCTGCCCGCCACATCGATAACTCTTTTCGATACCTTGGCGGCCATATTTGAATCGCGCATCAGATCCGGGTACAGGGACTCGTCAACCGGTCCGCTCTCCTCGCTCCCCTCGAAACCATCAGGGAAAAGATGAATGGACATGCTGATCCGGTCTGTTTCATCCGGCGTCAAGCCGGCACACAAGGCGCTGGTAACTTTGGTTCGGAGCGCCATGAACACACTCTTTACTTCCGTGTTGCCGATCTCGGTGAATACGATACCAATGGCTGAGCGCTCTTCATACCAGCCTATGAAATCTGTATCGCGAATTGCCCCGTGAAGCGCTGTCAGCATGCGCCCCTTCAAACCGTCGCTACTGTTGAGCAGTTTGCTTTGAAGAAGCATCAGGACAAAGCGGCGCCCAGACCTCTCGGCTCTCTTTCTCTCCAGACCGAGCATCCTGACAAAATTCTCCTGGGTCAGAAACTCGATCGTCGACCCGGGGTTCCCATTACTAACATGCAAGCGGAATGCGGAGAGTTCCGCAGTAGTCTTAGGGAAGACGTTCGACATACCTCGGTTGCCTCGGGTCTAGCAAGATTCGGCGAGTTAACCAACAGTTCGTTCGGTAATACACGCGGAGTCGGACTCTTTTGACGCGCTACCGCCCTTTGGGTCCCATCGGTCTCTGCGTGACGGACGTCAGCGACGAGTGGCTCAGCCCGTTATTGCAACTGTGACTCCATTTTTCCAGCCCGTTTATCCCCCTTTATTTTCAATTAGTTAGAGAGTTTTTTGTGGCGGACCAATATCCGAAAGGTGGGATATTGGAATCGGAAATCGGACTGTTTCCCAATTTGTGAGAACTCTGGCGGTATCACCCAGAGAAAACACGCTTCCGCCCGCAACACAGCTTTGTATTTCGGTTTTATCCTAATTCCCATAGAGAAAGAGCGGGGCCGTAAGGGCATCTTTTGTCGAGGTAACGAGGTTTGTCAAAACGTTTTCTGGGATCGCTGCGCGGGTTGGCGCTTCCCGCGGGCTTGTTTGTCATCTTTCTAGTGGCCGTGAACCTCAGCGCGCAGACGAATCCATGTGACCTCAATGGCGATGGAGTCGTAAATATCGCGGACGTTCTGGACGCAGTTCAAATGTTCCGTGGTGAGTCGCAGTGCACTGCCGATATCTTGAGCGCCGGGGTATGCTCCTGGCAGGTGGTCCGGCGCGTTGAATCGGCCACCCTGACGGGCGTCTGTGTCACAGGCAATCCGAGTCCGCCCACGCTTTCCGTCTCGTCCTTGTCACCCACTCTGATTGAGAGCGGACAATCGAGCGTGGGCACCGTTACTCTCAGCGGCGGTTCAGCCGGTGCTGGAGGCGTGCTGGTCGCGCTGACGTCTTCGAGCCCTGCGGCGGGGGTTCCGCCCAGCGTTCTGATTCCCGAGGGTTCCGCTTCCGCAACCTTCCCGATTACCGGCAACGAAGTCGCCGGATCGAGCTCGGTGATCGTGACGGCGTCCTATTCGGGAGTTTGGTCCACAGCCGGTTTGACGGTTAATCCGGCGCAGCTTAGTCTCTCCAGCCTCTCCGTCAGTCCCGGTTCGTTCGCGAGCGGCCAGACCGCCACTGGCATCATCGAACTCAGCGGTCCGGCTCCGTCAGGGGGAGCCTCGGTTTCGCTCGCCGGCACGAACAACGCCATCAGCTTTCCACCCGCCGTCACCGTAACTCAGGGTTCCGATTCAGCAAATTTTACCGTCACGGCCAACATGGTCACCGCCGCGACCGAGGTCCAGCTGACTGCGTCTTACTCGGGTGGTAACTCTTCTGTTACGCTAACCATCGATCCCGCGTCGGTGACTCTTTCCTGGGTCGCCAGCACGTCGCCAGACATAGCTGGTTACAACGTCTTTCGTGGAACGGTGTCCGGGGGACCCTATACGCAGTTGAACACCGCCTTGGTCCCGGGCACGAGCTATGTCGACTCAACCGTCCTACCGGGCTCGACATATTTTTACGTGACTACCGCGGTCAACACGACCGATATCCAAAGCGCTTACTCAAACCAGGCCGAGGCGGCTGTTCCGTAGGATTGGAACTATTTTCCCAGTCGGCGACACCCGTCCCGGTGAGAAATTGTGCTGACTGCGCCCACAGATTCGATTACGATCGAAAAAGTAATTGTCAGCATGGCTTTCTCGCATGTCCCCCGCGTCGCATCCCGCCTGGGTTTGCTCACGCAACGCGCCTTCGTTAGTCAGGCTCTTCTTGGATTCGGATTAGTCCTGCTGTGCGGCCAGGCGGAAGGTCAAATCAGCTTGGTGAACATGACACCATGCGGGCCCGGTTCGTTTCCGGGCACCGTTTGTACGATCCCGGCGACTGGGGGCAATCACTTTCTCGTCATTGGCTTTCAAGCGGGACCGAGCGTCAATACATCGACGACCATCAGTTCCATCACAGACAACGTAGGAAACGTTTACACCCAGGACAGCGGCGCGCGCTCCGTTGATACGGCCGGTGGTTCCATGATCGATGTCTGGTATGTGAACAACAGCATCGCCGGCGCCACGTCGGTCACGATTACTCCCAGTGCGGGAGTTCAGAACGCCGGCGCGGTGATTTGGGAGTACGCGGGGATCAACCCTGTTACCCCCCTCGGCCAGGTCGCTGTCCTGAACAGCCAGAGCTCATCCGCCAGTCCAATTGGGCCTCCTGTAACGACGACGACGCCTGGTGAACTCGTTCTCGGCCTCGCGGCCTCCGCGGGGAGTCTCACTGGCATGGATTCCGGCAATGAATTCAACTTAGACTCTTCCTTTGGAGGAATGGGATGGTCGAATCTCTTTACGTCCACCACGGGGACTTACACGCCCCAATGGGCCCAAAGCCCTGCCGGAACGTATGCGGCCAGCACGGTTTCGTTTAACGCGGAAAACCCTTTGAGTGGACCTGATCCTTGCGATCTGAACGGGGACGGAATCGTGAATCTGCTCGACGAGCAGTTGGCTGTGGGGATGTCGCTCGGACAAACTCAATGCACCGCAAACATCGACGGAGCCAGCGTGTGCAATGTGGTGATTGTTCAGCGTGTTGTGAATGCCGCCACGGGCGGAGTCTGCGTCACCGGGAACTCCCATTCGGTTTCTCTGAGTTGGATGGCGAGCACCTCCCCGAACATAGCCGGTTACAACGTTTATCGCGGAGTCACCACCGGTGGACCGTACACGCAACTCAATTCCTCGCTCGTTCCGACGGTGACCTATACGGACTCCAACGTTTCACCGGGGCAAAGTTACTATTACGTGACAACGGCGGTGAACACCGGCAACCTCCAAAGCGTTTACTCAAACGAGGCCCAGGCCACCGTACCAACGCCCTAACTCCATTCGAATTAGTACCAGCCTGTAAGGGTGCTCTTTCATGGATCGTCTAAACCGTCAGGCTAAGCAGCGGACCACTGAAGAATCAGGATTCCACCCGATATCTCGATTGGCCAGTGTTGACGAAAACTGTTAGCAGGCATGTCGATTTACGGCAAAGTTCCGCACGTCTTCACCGTGGCCCTGTTGGGCTCGCTGGGATGCTTCGCACAAACAGTGACGTTCGGCGTGTCGTCCGGCTCGGCAAGTCCAGGATCGACAGTCACCCTCGATCTCAGCATGGATTCTGCCTCGGGAACTTCACCCGCCTCGGCGCAATGGACTCTGAACTACCCGGCGACGGATTTTTCTTCCGCGACGGTTACGCCGGGGTCGGTGGCCGCCGGCGCAGGCAAATCTGTTTCATGCACGAGCACGCCGGGCTCGTCGACTTGCGTTCTTTGGGGAGATAACAGCATTGCGATGGCAAGCGGTGTTGTGGCAACCGTTTCGCTTGTTGTCGCCCCGTCGACGGAAGACACATCCTCACAGGTTGAACTCTCGGTGCCCATGGCTGCTGACCCTTCCGGCTTCCCGCTGACTGCCGCGGCGTCCGTCGCGACCGTAACGATTATTCAGCCCCCGGCGCTCAGTGCATTTTCCTGTTTGCCAGTCACCATAACTTATCCGGCCCCCTCGACATGCACTCTCCAGTTGTCGGCGGACGCGCCCAGCGGAGGAGCCTCTATCGCCTTATCGACGTCGCTCCCGGATGTAACCGTGCCGCCGACGGTTCCGATTCCGCAGGGGTCCAGTTCCGCAACGTTCAATGCAGTGCCCCTCGCTGTCACCGGGCCGACAGCGGTTAACTTGACGGCGTCGTATCTCGGCTCCAGCGAAGGCTTCGGGATAAATATCAATCCGGGAACCGCGGCTTTGAGCAACGTCTCCGTCAACCCGGCAGTGCAGACCGGCGGAGCGACCTCATCCGGAACGGTCACGCTATCGGCTCCTGCCGGGGCCGGCGGATTGACAGTTACGCTCTCCAGCTCAAATGGTTCGGTCGCCTCGGTTCCCACTTCGGTCACAGTTGCCCAGGGATCCACTGCCGCGGCATTCACGGTAACAACATTCACGGTTTCGGCAGTGAGTTTCGCGACGATTACAGCTTCTTACTCCGGGGGGAAGGTAACTGAAAGCCTGACAGTCAATCCGCGGCCTCATCCTTTGAGTAGCATTCAGGTGAGTCCCGGCACAATTCAAAGTGGACAAACCGCCTCCGGAACGGTAACCCTCTCGGCGGCAGCCGGAGCGGGCGGCGCAGTCGTTTACTTATTCAGCTCAAACATGGCAGCAGTTACAGTGCCAGCGTCCGTGACCGTTGCTCAAGGCGCCACGTCGGCCGCATTCACCGCCACTGCGGGAACGGTTAGCACCAACAACACCGTAGCCCTCACGGCTTTCCACGCTGGAATCACTGCGACCACTTACTTGACGGTTACGCACACTAAGTAGGTTCTTCTCAGGGCGGGGGCGTGTACGGCCTACACCTTGCACTTCTTTACAAATATTAATTGAGAAAAAGGTTGCGATCTGTAACGGTTAGCACACATAATCGCACTATGCGTTTTTAGGGGAACTGTTGGATCCGTATTACGATTTGTACCGTACAAGGTACCAAAGCGGATTAAATTTTCTTTCGGCCCTCCCATTGGACGTGACTTTTGTATTACCTTATTGGCGTAGCCCCTGTCGGCTGAAAAACTGTGGTTCCGCAATAGCGACAAGAGATTGGAAGTGCTGGTTGTTCTGGACATGCGAAATTTCGAACGAGCGGGCGTTGGAAACAGGCCTGCACTCTGTGAAAGCATACAGACGTCTTACTCCATCTCGTGAAATCCTGGCCCTTTCGGTACGGGACTACGCTTTATCTGTTAAACAAAACTTACCTGGAATGAGAGCGACCCCCCTATGCAAACCATCCTCGTAGCCGGCGACGAAGCGGAAGTTCGTAGGTATTTCGGGCAGGCTCTTCCTTCGCCCGGTTTTGAGTTTAAGTTTCCCGCGGTCGGCGAGACGACCGGGACTCGAATCGCGATGGAAGTCGACGGCGCCGAAGCGCTATTGCTTGACCTCGCAAAACCTTTCCAGGACGGGTTTCAAACTCTGCGCGAGTTCCGCAGCATTCGGCCCGACTTTCCGGTTATTGCCTTCTCCTCGACGGACTCACCGCGCGACATCGTCAGAGCCTTAAGGCATGGGGCCAACGACTTCTTGACGAAACCGGAAACATCCCGCGATTTCGTGGAGGCTATCGCGCGCGTTCTGCCCGGCGCATCCAAGGCGGAGGGATCCAAAGGAGATGAAGACGAGCGATTCGTGGCTTCACACTTCCTTGCCCCTCAGGGGTCCTGGTCCGGCAAGATCGAACTTCTTCTGGACCGTGCTTCCGACTCCATCGTTCCTCTCTTGCTGCGCGGCGAGACGGGGGTAGGCAAGGAGGTCGTCGCACGCAGGTTCCATGAGCGCTCGCCTCGCTCCCGCGCACCGTTCCTGAAAATCAACTGCGCGGCGCTTCCGTCGGACCTGATTGAGAGCGAGCTGTTTGGCTACGAGCGGGGCGCGTTTACTGGCGCATTTAAGAACACTCCAGGAAAATTTGAACTCGCCCAGGGAGGCACCATCCTGCTGGACGAGATCGGCGACATGGATGTAAGGCTTCAGGCCAAGCTACTGCATGTCTTGCAAGACAACGAATTCATGCGGATCGGCGCGCAGCAGGTTTCGCGGGTAGATGTGCGGATCATGGCCGCGACGCATCGCGATCTGGAGACAGCCATTAGTCAGGGCTCATTTCGGGAAGATCTCTTCTATCGCCTGAACATCATCGACGTGCATATCCCGCCGCTCCGGGAACGATGCGACGAGATTCTCCCGCTGGCTGAGTTGTTTCTCAGCAGGCATGCGATGCCGGAATCTCCCGCTCCGGAAATTACAATCGTTCTGCAAAAAGCTCTTCTGGACCATGATTGGCCGGGCAACATTCGTGAACTGGAGAACGTGATGCGGAAGTTTCTGATTCTCCGCAACCCGGATTGGATTGCCGGCGAACTTACTTCTCAATCGAGGAGAAGGAAGCCTAGGTTGAGTGGACGAGCAGTGCCTGCTGTCGGCTCCCGGCTCCAGGAGCTCTCGGAATCGAGCATCATCCGCAATGCCTTAAATGCCGCGCAATGGGATCGGGAGAAAGCGGCAAAACTGCTCTCCATGGATGCCGATGCGCTGGGGAACCGCATGAGGGAACTGGCCATTCAATACGGTCCCGTTCCGGTAACGGATGCCGCCGAGAAATCCTCTCACTCGGCATCGTCCATACTTTCCGAAGTGGATGAGGCTCGTCGGGCGGCGGAATCGGAAGCGATCCTCGCAGCGTTGAACTCCAGCCACTGGAACCGGAAGCAGGCGGCGGCCACTCTGGGGATCGACTACAAGGCTCTGCTTTACAAGATGAAAAAACTGGCGATCGGGAACAAGCCGCCCGAGCCAGCCCGTCCTTCGCAGGCCCCTGCGGCAGAGGCTGCCGCTCTGCCGGAAAAAAGAAGATTCACCGCAAGCTAAACTTTGCCAGGGTCGCCCTTGCGGTTTCCGCCGGTGAACCTTGCGGGCCGGCGCCGCCGTCGCTGCCTGCACTGGTTTTCTCCCACGCTTCCCGGGTGAGCACGGGGATCTGCAGACCCTTGACAAACGCTTGAAATTCATCGACAACGTCCTGTCGTTCGTGCGAGAGAGACTCGATGCGGGCGATGTAATAGTCGGCAGGCCGCCCGTCATAGAACACAATGGCCCCGTAGAGCTGCGATGTTTTCTCACGAATGCGCTCTTCGCCCGTGATTGCGCCGCCCTCCTTGGTGGCCACGATCTTCTTGCGCATCTCATCGAGCTTTGACGCCATCCCTTCGACCTTGCTCCGAGCCGGATCCGCGGCGGGCAGCTTGGCCGCGCGGTCCAGCAGCGCGGTTCTCGCTGCGTTGATGCGGTCTACATCAAAGGCGAGGTCTTCCATTAACGCATACACCTTCATCGCCGCGTCAAATTGTGCTTTACGGTCATCCAGCGTATAAGTAGCCCGCGGATCAATCTTGAGAGTCAACGGAGTCGTATAAGTCTCTTTTCCGCGCGTCAACTTCACCGTGTAATTGCCGGGGATTACGCGCGGACCCACCGTCGCCTCGCCGGCCGCAATGGCCGCCGGAGGGACTCGAGGAGGCTTCAAGCGCATGGCCCATTCGATGCGGCTGATTCCGCGGCGGCTGTTCGCCGGGAGAGTATCCACCAACTCGCCTTTATCGTTCAGGATTTCAATCTTCATGCGTCCAAAGACGTGACGCTTCTTTTGGTAGTAAGTGATCAGCGCGGCGTCCGGGGGGTTCTTTCCAACGAATGTTCCATCGCCTTCTCCATATCCGCCGGAGGCTCCAATTCTCTGCTGCGGCACGCGACCTTGCAGGAACACCGCGTCTTTATCGAGAATCTGAGGGGTCAACTGGCGAAGGGGTGAAATGTCGTCAATGATCCAGATTCCGCGCCCGTGCGTAGCCAATACCAGGTCCGATTCGCGCGGATGCACGACGATATCGCGCACCGGCACATTCGGAAAATCGCCGCCCTTATACTGCGCCCAGTGCTTGCCCGCGTCAAGCGAGATCCAGAGGCCGAATTCCGTGCCTGCAAACAGCAGGTTCGGCGAGACGGTGTCCTCTTTAATCACATGCGCGAAACCCTTAACGCCGCTGTCGGGGCCGATTACCGGGAGCCACGTCCGGCCTGAATCAGACGTCTTGAAGACGTACGGGTTCATGTCACCGAAGGTATGCCGGTCGAAGACCGCATAGGCGGTCGCATCATCGAAGCGGCTGGCTTCCACCCAGGTAGCCCACTCGCCTTTCGCCAGCCCCGGTATGTTGGCCGTCACGTTCGTCCAGGATTTGCCGGCATCGCGAGTCAACTGTATGTTTCCATCGTCTGTTCCGACCCAGACTACCCCGGAAGCTTTCGGCGATTCGCTGATGGAATAGATGGTTGTGTACATCTCGGCAGCGGAGTTATCGACGGTGACGCCGCCGGATTCCTCCTGCTTCTGTTTAGCCGGGTCGTTAGTGGTCAAATCGGGCGAGATACGGCTCCAACTCTGTCCATGGTCGTTAGAACGGAACAGGAACTGCGCGCCGATATAGATCACGTTGGGGTCGTTCGGACTGATGTGTATGGGAGTATTCCAGTTGAACCTGAGCTTCCCTTCCCCGTAGTTCTGCTGGGGCTGGATGCTGCGCGACTCAAGAGTGGTGCGGTTGACGCGAGAGATGGAGCCGCCTTGCGCCTCCACATAGATGTAGTTGGGATCTACCGGGTCGGCGAACGCGAGGAATCCGTCACCACCATATAAGTTCTCCCAGCGGATGTTGGTGATGCCGCCGGGGTACGCCGAGTCGCCAATCCAGGCGCTATTGTCCTGCAATCCGCCGTAGACGTGATAAGGATCGTGCATGTCGACGCTCACGTGATAGAACTGCGAGATCGGGAGATTCTCAGACTTCAACCACTTATTGCCGCCATCGTGGGAATACCAGACTCCGCCGTCGTCCGTGGTGATGAGCTCGTTGGTGTTGCCAGGGTCAACCCAGACATCGTGGAAGTCGCCATGCGCGCCGCCCCAGATGGAGCTGAAACTCTTCCCGCCGTCGCTACTCATAATGAGGCCGCCGCCAGGTTTGTAAAGACGGTCTTCATCCTTGGGATCGACGATCAAGTTAGCGAAGTAGAAAGGCCGCCACACCATCATCTGGCTGCGGTCGCGTTCTTCCCAGGTCTTCCCGCCATCCGAAGAGCGGAATAAAGCACTTCGGGTGGATTCGATGAGAGCATAGACCACGTCCGGATTGGACGGCGCAGTGGCGACCGCAATGCGGCCCCATGGCTTAGCGGGCAGTCCTTTCGCGGACTTGTCATTTAATTCCGTCCAGGTGACGCCGCCATCCACGGTTTTGAAAAAAGCGCTGCCGCTGGGCGAATCGGGACCCTCGCCGCCCGAACGGAAGGTCCATCCGCGCCTCCGGAAATCCCACAAGCCCGCGTAGAGAACCTTGGGGTCGCGCGAACTCATGGACATCAGGGAACAGCCGGTGGACGCATTGCCGCCCTTCAGAATGTGCGCCCAGGTCTTGCCGCCATCCGTCGTCTTATAGACCCCTCGATCGGTGCTGTCGCTCCAGAGCTTGCCAGGTACGCAGGCGTACACCGTGTTCCCGTCTTTGGGATCGATGAGGATTTTACTGATCCGCTCCGAGTTAGACAGACCCATATTGGTCCAGTTTTCACCGGCATCGGTGGATTTATAAATGCCGTCCCCGACGGAGGTGCTGTTGCGCGTCCAGGACTCACCGGTGCCAACCCAGACTGTCTTGGCTTCCTGTGGATCGATGGCGACCGCGCCGATAGACTGGACGGGCTGCTTGTCAAAAACCGGGCGATAGTTCACCCCGCCGTTCACTGATTTCCACACCCCTCCACTTGCCGCGCCGATATAAACGGTCAGCCGGCCGTTCTCCCGAGCGGCGGCGAGCGAGGTGACACGGCCGCTCATGGTGGCGGAGCCGATGTTGCGCGCGCCAAGGCCGGAGATGGAATCGGAATCGAATTTGATCTCCTGGGCGGGAAGGAGGGTGAACGAGAGCGCGAAGATGCAGTACGGCAGACCGAGGTGCTTACCCAACCGGGTTGTCATTTCGCGCCTCCAGTCGGGATGGCGAATTGGGCGGGTTGCATAGGGACGTTCAACTCCACTTTCTCTATGGTGAACTTAGTACGGTCCGGGCTGCCCTTCTCGCCTACTTCGATGTCGAACGGAAAGTAGATCCCGTTGACGTCTTCGTAATCGCCGTAGTAGGTTTCCGAGTATTGCACCGTGCCGCGGATATTGCGCTGCGTCTCGATCTTCAGCTCAAGAAAAGAATCCGTGTCGATATAGAAGTAACGGATGTCGCCGTTACTCAGAGTGAGTTTGATTTTGTAACAATCGGTGCCTTCCACCGAGTCATGCCCTTCGAGTTCAGCGCGGTGGTCTTTATTGCGGTAATCGACCAACTGACCGTCCATATCGGCGTCGGTCATCAAGCCCTTCATGTCGTCGGCGGAGAGCAGATCGGGGTCTTTCCGGCCTTCGAATGGCGAGACGCGCCAGCCGGTTTTTCCGTCGAACGCGTCGATTTGACTCATGCCCTGGATGACAACTTCTTCCCGGACGCGGTTGGGGCGCAGGTTCAGTTGGATGAACTTCGCCTGAAAGCTGCCGGCGCTCAGCTTTCCCATTTCGCGCATGGATTGAACGGCTTTGATTCTGGCCAGTCCGCCACGCGCTTCAAGATTCTTAGCGATAATTTCGTCCACGGTCTGCGCCGAGACCAGCGGCGCGATGAAGGCGGTACAGGCGACAGCGATCCACTTCCCTGACATTTCCAGTTTCCCCCGGTTTCGGTATTGTATCCCGAAGCTCGAAAAGGCCGGAGCAGGCTATTGGTTGGCCGAGTTCCAGTAGGCCTTCTGACCGACGTAGTCGTCGTCGGGCAGATTCGCAAGAATCCGTCGCCGGAGCGAGAGCATATCCACGTCGCCCTGATACTTCCAGATCTGAGTTCCGTCCGGGCCAAGAAGAACGGTGTAGGGCACCGAACCATTCCAGTCCGGGTCGAACACTCTCATCAGTGAATAGCCGTCGGTTGACCCGAACAATAAGTTCCGAGTGGCAACGTGGAGCCGTTCGAGCGCGCTTTGGACGCCCTTGCGCTCGTCGGGATAATTGACACTTACGGTGACTAAGTCGAAGGGGCGGTTGCGATACATGTGCCACGCCTTAACGAAATCGGGCATTTCATGGACGCACGGCGCGCACCACGTCGCCCAGAAATCCACCAGCGTGATCCTCCCGCCGGTATTTTGCGCAAGCTTCTTCAGTCCCTCGGCGTCCACATCGGTCAGGGAAACGGGCTCGGCGGCCAGGCGCTCGGCTTCCTGATTGCGGCCCTCCTCTTTGTACGCCCACTTGGTGGAGCAGCCGATGCTGGGCGTATGGGTTAAGGCGACGGGGCGGTTGGCAAGGATGGCGTCGATGGCGTCGCGGGCGTCTTGCCGGGTCACCAGCTTCGCGCGCTGGTTATTGTCCACGCGGCCTTCGTATCGCAAGCGTCGGGAGGAATCGAAAATGAACACGTGGGGCGTGGAGGCTGGACCGAATTGCCGTGCTACCTGCTGGGTGTCGCCGTCGTAAAGATACGGGAAGTTGAAATGACGGTATGCGGCGCGAATCTTCATCTCGGCGAAGGAGTCGCCGACATCCGTGTAGCCCAGTTCATCGAGCCGAATCGCAGTGGGGCTATTGGGCTGGATGGCAACCAACTGGACGCCCTTGGTGGCGTAGTCGGCGGCGATGGCCTTGATGCGGTCTTCATAGAGTTGCGCCGTGGGGCAATGATTGCACGTGAAAACGACGACGAGCACTTTGCTGGTGACCCAGTCGCCCGAATGGTGAATCTGCCCGTCGGCTCCGAGCAGTTCGAACGGCGGCATGGTGGAACCTACCGGTAGTACGGGGTAATGCACTTCGGCCGCCGCCGCTGCGGCGTTTGCAAGTGCGACCAGTGCGAGAAATGACGTGATCTGTCGCATGCTCTCAGGATAACGCTGTCAGACCAGCGCGCCGGATGAAACTGCGGCCCGCAGGAAGCGGCGGATCGCTTCGTTGACGATCTCCGGCTGCTCCAGACTACTGAGGTGGCCTGCGCCGGGGACCGCCAGAAATTGGGCGCCGGGTATGGCGGCAGCGATGTCCTGGGTGCTCTCGAAGGCGGCATCATTCATGCCCGCGATGGCTAGCGTGGGAACGCGGATGCTTTCGAGCGCCAGCCGCGCGTCCGGCCGGTCAGACATTCCCAACGCGGCGGCGGCTACGGCTTCGGGGTTCTGAGACAAGATGATTTCGGTGATCTGGCTAGCCAGCTCCTGGTGCGTCAGCAAGCGGGGAAGCATCGCCTCCGGAAGGAAGGAGATGCCCTCGTTGATGAGGCGCTCCGCCAACTGGGTCCAACGCTGCTTCTCCTCCTCATCGGCGGGTGTGGCGCGCGTATCCATCAGAATCAGGGCGCTCACGCGTTCGGGATACCGGCGGGCCAGGGACATCGCGATGTATCCTCCACGCGAGATTCCGGCGATGGCCGCCCGGGCGATTTGATGGTCATCCAGCAGCTGGATGACGGCTTCCGCCGCGACGTCCACAGGCGCGCCAGGCAGGTCTGGCGCAAGGATCTGGAATTCATCCCCCAGCGCCGCCTGCTGATTTTCCCAGAGCCGGCTGTCGAGCGGGAACGCGTGCAGCAGAACGAGTGTCAAGCCCTTAATTATGGCTTGTAGCGAAGCACGGTGGAAAGGTCAATTCCACGAATGATGCCGTTGGTATTGTAGGCCAAACCCCACGAATCGATGGAAGACATATCGGGGAAGATACAGGCTTCGAGAGCCTGATCGACGGATTTGTCGTTCACCCATCCGCCGCCGGCCGCGTTGATCCCGCCGAATAGATCCGATCCGCCCAGTTGCGAGCAGTAGCAGGAGGCTGGATTGCCGACGCAGGTTCCCGTCATGGCGGGCTTATTGTAATAGGCGAGCGCGGCGAGAGTTGGTTTGGTTGCCGTCAGGGTGTCCAGAAGCACGTGGATGCGGGAGCCGTCGGAAGCCGACGTGTACTGGCAGAAAGGCTTGATCTGCGCGAGTGGAAGCTCTGTTTGCGGATCGTTGGTTCCGTAGACGGCCTCTCGCAGGAACACCTGGCCACCCGTTTGGCTGCAGTAGTCGGCGGGGGTTTGGGCAAGTGCCGCGAGTGAAAAGGAGAGGGCAAGAAGGGCAAGTCGCATGAAAAGAGTATACAGCCAGCCCTCGGGAGCTAACGGACAGCGCCCATCTTATCCACGGGCCAATAGGCGAAAACCGCCTTCCCGAAGATCAGATTGCGTGCCACCGTGCCCCAGACACGGCTGTCGTTGGAAGATGCGCGATGGTCACCGAGGACGAAGTATTCGCCGCGCGGAACCACTTTGCGCTCCATTGAGGAGCGGTCGCGGTACTCGTCGGGCAGGTAAGGCTCGTAGAGTTCGCGGCCATTGACGTAGACCTGGCCTTCCTCAATCTCGATGGTGTCCCCGGGCAGCCCGATGACGCGCTTGATATAGCTCTTGGAGTGGTCCCACGGATACCAGAAAACGATGGTATCGCCCCGGCTAATCTGACTAATCCCGAAGCGATAGGTGAACTGGTTAATGAAGATGCGCTCTTCGTCATTCAACGTGGGCATCATGCTGGTGCCTTCCACCCGGACCGGACGGTAGACGAAGACAATGACGAATACGGCGAGGAGGATTGCGCCGACGATATCCCGAAAGACACGGAGAGCGGAGTGATTCCTCATCTAGAAACGAAAATTCACGCCGCCGCGCAGACTCCGCGGCGTCTGCACCAGCAGCAGCCGGCCATCGGGCGAAGACACTGGCAGGTATCCCTGGGCGAGCATGTTTCGAATCTCAGCGGTGGCCTCCATGCGGAACGGCAGGCCAAGCACGGCTGGAATGGGCTGGCGGATCGAAATGGTCAATCCCTGATCGGCCTCTATGCCTTGCGTCGAATAAAGACGGGCCACCAGAGCCGCTCGGCCATCGTCCACGAACTGGTAAGAAGCTTTGAAATGCGTACCGGCATGCGGCACCGCGGCGGAGGCGATGGCCGTGACAGCTTGCCGCTGGCTGGTTTCGAGCAGCCCGCGCAACTCCTCGGGTGTGTCGCTTTCCATCTGCCCGGAACGCGGCGTGAGCACGCCAACGGACCCGTATTCCAGGGTCATCTGAACGTTGTCGCCCAGGTTCTGGGTGAGCCCGCTCGAGAAACCCATGGTGTGGTAATTGCCGGCGTTGAACAGAACGCCATCGGTATAGACATCGGGCAGGAGTTCGCCGCCAAAGGACGAGTTATCCGCGCCCGAGATCATCAGGGCGGCGTTCTGAACATCCTCGCGATAAATGGATACAAGAACCTCGCGGGATCCGAAACGGCGGGAATAGCCGGCTTCGTAGTCTTCACCCCGTTGCACGCGGGCGTGCCCATCGACCAGAGTGACGGCCGACGGCGCTGCCAGAGCGGCGACATCGCGCTGAAGATCTTCCTGCGGGCCGTCCGCGTCATTCACGGGCGAGTCTCCCGGCGGGCGGCCGAGATCCCGGCGGGCGTTCCCCGACGTATAGGTGACGTTGAGCTTTCCACCATCCTGCAGGGCCCACGTAAGGCGCGCGTACGGGCTGAAGTAACGGACGTGGTCCACAAACGCGATGGAATCCATGCCCACGCCGTAGTCGAGGGCCAGCGAATCGGTCAACTGCATTTTGTCGCCCATGTCGGCGGCCAAAGACCGCAGCGGGGGCGGACCCGATTCGGACGAAGAACTATCGAATAGCGGCGTCCAGCGCGGGATGTAGAGCTGGCGAAGGGTAATGGATATTTCCGGCGAATCGCCGTCGATGGAGCGGGAATAGGTGGTGCGGACCGCGGCCGATGGCGCATCTGCTGTGTTCGCGTAGGCCACATTCCCCGCAAACTGCACATTGTTGGCGCCGAAGACGTTGGTGGCGAAGGCGAAGGCCGTCCCGACGTCGCCGGCAGGGCCGCCCGAGTTCATGTCCCCCGCGGAAAAGCTCACCATGCCCCGATTGTCCGTGAAGTAGCTGGCGTGGCGGGAACTGGCGGACGCTGTCGAACTGACGGAGCCGTCGTCAGGCAAATATCGGAAAACAGGGCGCGTGGCGCTCGAAGACCGCAGCACCCACTTCCAGTCCTGATTTAATATCCCGTCGCCGCGTCCCGCCGCCGGCAGCAGGCGGATGGAACTGAAGAGTCCGGAAAGATTAATATCGAGTATTTGGCTTTGGCCGGACTGAACCTGAATCTGATCCCGCAAAACCGGAACGAACGTCGCGAACGAGACACGCACCGAGTACAGATCCGGCGCCAGGCCCGCGAAGATGAAAAACCCTTCG
>Ga0182030_10007989_pt1 | contig 21990 bp, 18 predicted proteins | sample 812S3MmetaG_FD_121299 | JGI IMG/M metagenome (GOLD analysis project Ga0182030, IMG submission 121299) | Permafrost microbial communities from Stordalen Mire, Sweden - 812S3M metaG (Illumina Assembly) | ecosystem: Environmental > Terrestrial > Soil > Wetlands > Permafrost | place: Sweden... | reverse complement strand
CCCGTTGAATATATCAATCCAAAAGCTGAATTATTATGGCCTTATGGCATAGCCCAACTCGATACTACATTTTTAGATACAACATCTGCACTTGGCAATCGTCTCTTTGGCCAAGGCGCTCAACTTACGGTTTCTTCTCTTCGGGTTTATCATGGCAAACAGTAAAACAATAAGCCCGTAGTCATATGTCGCAGCATAACAAAAAATAAATAGACTTAATCTATTTATTTTAGATGAATACAATTTCAACATAAAATAATATATCTCCATATAGAGATTTGTCGAAAATAATTTATGTCAAATTCAATCTATATAAGTGTCAAAGTTTAATTTCAACATAAATTAATATATCCCCATATATTAATTTGGCTAAAATATTTTTAAATAAATCTGATCTATATAAGTGCCAAAGTTTAATTTCAACATAAAATAATACATCTCCATATGGAGATTTGTCGAAAATAATCTATGTCAAATTCAATCTATATGTTTAGAATAGTTTAATTTCAACATAAATTAATATATCTCCATATATTAATTTGTCGAAAATTGAAAAAGAATTTTTTGAAATAACAAAGAAAAGCCCTCAGACCGTGTGGAATTAGATAGGAAGGTAACTCCAAGATGTTGGGATTTTCGTCGCCGAATGAGAAATATCTCTTCTACCTCTGTTTTCTTCTCACTTTGTGCTTTTTCGCCAAGACACAGCCGCTGAAAGAGCATGCAAATTTCTTTGGAGCCCCTGGCACTGGACCTCACTCCATCCGATTTTGCGGACTTGCTATCGTGGACGTTGTTCTTACTGTTCTTCTCGCCATTATGATTTCTCGAGGTGGAGGACAGAAATCGCTCATAGTCTACGCCGTCGTGATCATTTTGTCCATCCCCATCCATATCATCTTCGGAGGATGGATCTCGTTCAAAATCTCCACCATCGTAATTCTTTTGATCATTCCAACTCATCTCACCTTTGATGGTTGGAATCCAATCATCGTTTTTGGTATAATAATGGTCAAGACTGTCCTCATTCATCTCATCTTTGGCGTCAAGACAGCTCTAGTCGTCAGTCTTGGATTGTAAAAAAGCCTAAATGATTAAAAAACAATAAATAGGTGTATGCCTACTTATATCTATTACACATTTATATCTCGCTTATTGTGTTATGATTTGTACTCTTGTGTTACATTAAAAACCTAAATAAATAGGCCAATATGCCTACTTATTACCTGACAAAAATTATGATTTACACTTCACCTCTATATTCTCCTCCTGTGTTATGATTTGGACTCTCGTGCAATCTCTCCATGAGATTTTTCAATCCGGCAGGAGTCAACGCATTAATGATAGTATCCGCTGCAAACGTGCTACCTTTGTTGACAGAATTGAACAAGTCATCCATGTTTCTGTTGTACTTCTCACTATACTTGACTAATTTCTCTAGTGAGAAATGCAAATTACCCATACCATCAGCAATGATTTCTTCAATATATCTGATATTTCTATCGAGAGGACATATTCGTAGTAATGCAATAGCACTATCCCTTAGTTCCTCTGGGTCACTAACTGTTTCTGAGGTAATAATGTCGTTATTGCTAGTACGAGCATTGAAATATCTAACATAAGCGTTAGTTGTAAATATTCCAGGCTCGCCTACTTTGATGTAAGTTTTCAAACTAAGCCAATAATCATCCCAACTTCTGTCCCGGTCTTCTTTTCCAAACAAAAATTCTAAGATATCACAAAGAACATGAACTCTGTCGACGTCTCGAAGAGCTACGGTGTTTTTCCATTGTTCGAGTTGCTGATAAAATTCTTTGCAGCGAACGTGCTTTTGAATCCTTAGTATATCTGTTTTTGCGTCGGTAGCCATCTTTGTTTTTTTTGGGATTCGAAGTCTTTTTCTGTTTCCGCGAGATTTTTATTATTCAACCGAAAAGTTGAATAAATCGCTTTTTATCCATAGCCCAATCTTTTATCCATATCTATTTTGCGCTCAGATATTCTAGGAAGAGTTTCTTGCTTTCGGCTGTTAATCCATCTCTATTTTGCGCTCAGATATTCTAGGAAGAGTTTCTTGCTTTCGACTGTTAATCCATCGACTATAGATTTAACTACACGTGGATCTCCTTCATTTATTAATGACCATAAATCGTTTATATTTTTGATATTATCGAATCCATCGCTACTCTTGATAATATTGGATTTTTGAGTAGTAATAGCAGTAGGACACGAACTAAGAACAATTGAAGTATCTTTAGGATGGCATGTAACAAGATACTCTTCCCAGGTCAAAACTGAAATTAATAATCCTGTCTTACATGTTGGACAGATGAACTCGCCCGTATATGGATCAGCATGACATTCTGGCGGGTATTTTGTCTCCGAAGAAATATAGCGATTACATTGTCCGCATTTCCATTTATAAAATGTACTGTTATTCATTCTTAAGCTTTATCGTTTTTATTTCGGCGCAGACATTTTCGATTATTATTTTTGTTGGGAATTTAGGGCAAGTCATAGACAACTGTTTTATGATATGAACCCTTCGCTAAACCGCGACCGAAAATGGAAATTTCAGTTTTCACATTCATAAATTAAAAAGTGTTAATTTAGCTACCACTATGGATAATAAATGGATTCCGATGAATTCAAAAACTCCAGAATGTCAAATCGAATGTTCTAGATGTCATAGAATGTCGACCTTTCATACAAAATTCATCAATGCTGGATTAACCAAATGTACGCAAAGTGGATGCTACAAATTAGATAACATTATAAAGGATATGCTCAGTTTTCGAGGCTGGATGTTTTTAGAGATGGATCGATCAAACAAAAAATCACCGGCTATGAAAATCAGATGTGAAAAAGGTCATAATATAACTATGCAATATTCTAATTTTAGAATGGGTCATGGTTGCAAAAGATGTAAGGAGTTAGAATCAAACCCAAATAAAATAATGTGTGATTGTGAATATCTAAAAATAGGATTTAAACGACCTCCATCTACGATTTGGATATGTGAACATTATAATCACGCAATTCTATATCCGGATTCTGCAAGTGAATGGGATTACAATAATCCTTTGAATGAAGGAATAACTCCAAATAAAATAGAACCATTATCCAATAAACACTTTTGGTTCACATGTAGAGATGTCGATTGTGGAAAAAGTTATAGCCAAACTTTGAATCATAGAGCGAGAGGAGATAGTTGTCCATATCGAAATAATAAACAAATATGCCTAGAAAATTGTTTGTTGACTACTCATCCTAATCTATGTAAAGAATGGGATCCGAACAATGTTTTGAAAGCAACAGACGTCACATATGGATCAGATAAGATCGTTTCATGGATATGCGACAAACATGATGCTTTATTTAAATGGTCAGCCGTAATCTATAGTAGAACCGGAAAACAAGCTAGCGGGTGTCCTAAATGTAATTCTAGAGGCTATGACCAAATATCTGGAGGTCATGATTATTTTATAAAAATAGCTCGACAAGTTCATGGAGATAAATACGAATATGTCGAGCAATATTCTGGAGATAGAATTAAAATAAAGATAAAATGCAAAAAGCATGGTATATTTAAACAAACGCCAAATTCACATAAAAGAGGATATGGATGTCGCAAATGTGCTCATGAAGAATCGGAATCTAAAGGTATATTACATATAAAAGCTATTCTAAATTCACTACAAATTGAATACGTACAAGAAATTAATTTTGAAGGTCTGAGATATAAACAACCATTAAGAGTCGACATTTATATTCCATTCTTAAATTTGGTTATAGAATACGATGGTGAACAACATTTTAAAATGGCTGGAAACTGGGGAGGAGAAAAGAGATTCCGAAGTTGTCGAGTTCGAGACTTAATAAAAGATCTGTATTGTCTCAGAAACAAAATTAATCTATGGAGAATACCATATACTCATGTGCCTACTGTGGACGCATTTAAATTAGTATTCGATTGGGTCAGATGTAATCAAATTTGCATTTCATATTTACATTATCAGATAATTTCGGCTGAATCGTTTGACCTAACAAACATAAACTATATTACTATACCGTATAAATACAAAGGTGGCATTTATTATTTCTAAGTATCAAATTAATAAATAGAAAATAATTCTATTTATTTTACATCCGTAGTTTAAGGCAGATCATAAACAACAACTTGTATTCCTCTATCCGATAGCTCTTCATGTATTAGTGGTTCTACCTTATCCCAAACCCCACCAGCCAATGAGCATCCGAATCTTGGACAATGAATTGTGATCGAATCATATTTATCGTCACGTTTATAATATGCTATTATCTGAGATAATTTAAATAAAGCCATATGCAGAGCAGCATATCTAACAGGTGGGGTAGTAATAGATATTTCGGTTGAGGTGCCATCTTCCTTATAAACTATTTCTTTTGTTGTAGATTCATAAATTCCATCTTGACCGATCATGTTACAAACCGCTATGTCCGTAGCAAATTCTATTTCATATAACATAGGATCTTTAACTGAGTTATCTCCAACAATTATTGTTCTAGTTTGGTATTCAACATTTAGAAAAGAAATACATCCCAATTCTCTCTCTGAATGAGAATTTATGTATTTTTCTCTTGCTGCTGGCCATTTATTAGATATACTCATAACTACGCCGCGACCCCATATACCATGATTGTTACAGCAATGTGCTATTATCTTTAATTCTCTACGATGTCTAATAGCAGGAATGGGTAAATTAATCGGTTCCGTAACATCACCTCTCACGTAGATGATATCTTTAAATCGCGGAGATCTCATGTTCGTTATTTAGCTTTACTAGCAAATTCTTTTTATTTTCGTCTCGGCGAAATAATAAAATCGTTTTGTAATAAAAATTACATAGATAACAGAAAAAGTAACTAGAAATAATGGCAGAAGAATTCGATAGATATGAGGCAGAATCCGTATTGAAAACGATGGCCGAATTGTTTCCTGACTCAAGTAAAAAGCCATATCAGCCGTTATTTAAGGATATTAGATTGAAATCGACAATGGATAACATTCAAAGCGGAGCCCGTAAACTACAAAAGATAAACAAAAAGAAAGTCAAAGCGTCGGTCGGAAATTATAGCGAAACTAATGATAGAAATGAAGCCTTATTTGAAACGGGAGAACCTAACAAACAAAATCCAGAAAAATACAAAGTAACAGCATATAACCCAGTGAATAAGAATAGATTTGCTCCTAAAAATCTCTAATTATCGCGATATTTTTTCAGATCTACCCCAACAAACAAATAATAGTATATACCTCATCAGTAAATAAGAATAGATTTTCCCCCTAAAAATCTCTAATTATCGCGATATTTTTCTTTCAATTATATAATTGAAATATAGATGTAGATTATTGTTTGCTTTTTTTTATATGGGCGTTCACAAGAAAGCCTAACGAATAGATTTCCTTTTATCGCGATATTTTTCTTTCAAATATTTCAATTATATAATTGAAATATAGATGTAGATTGTTGTTTGCTTTTTTATGTGGGCGTTCATAAGAAAGCCTAACGAATAGAATAAAGAGACTATATCTTCTTGAAGAACTCTCTGCGGGTTCTAATCTTAGAGTCTGCCTCTGCATTTACTCTATTCACTATTTGTTCGACGTCGACGAAATAGAAATTCTCATGTTTCTTGACCATTCTAGACGCATCCATTCCGTGTCCACCATAGAGATAAGTGACAATATTTCCTCTTTCATCTCTTACAGTTCCATCTGGACATACCTTGTAGTCTCCACACACAGCCATCAACTTCTTCTGCATGTAACCTGTGTCTCCAGTCTTAAAAGCAGTATCAGTTTGAGTCTGACGGGCAGGCATGGCAGAAGAAAAGAAATCAGTAGGAGTCATTCCTCTAAACAAAGAATTTCTGACGTAGCCTCTGGCTGCTGGATCTGGGTCGTTCTCCAAGAAAAATGGATTAACTCGAGTTCCCCCAGAAATAGCTTCTTTCAACCTTTCGCCCGACATGGTTTGAGATCCGAGTGCGACTTTAGCTTGAAAGAAGTTTGAATCGTTACCTCTTGCACCTGCTTTAACCATTTCAATGACTGAACCTCCTTTTCCTGGATTATCCATGATCAATTTCTTGCCTTTGCTTATTATACTATCAAACGTATCTGTAACATCGGCATCAAGTTTGGCTTTCTCATAGGTCGATTTTGTGTCTACCTTATCTGGACTAAATGGATTTCCTACTTGCTCTCTAACAAAACTAATAGTCTCGTCGTTTATCATAGTCAAAATCGTCTGTTTGAGTTCATCAATATTTTGTGATTCCATTTCTATCTCGTCGGGAGTCTTTCTGGTTAACTTTTCCATTTTGAATAGCTGACCAGGTCTTATTCCGCCTTCTATTATTTCTTTTGGTGTTTTGAACACATTATCTAATGATCTTTTGATTGTTCTAGTTACGGTTTGTGGATCAAATGGCTCCGGGCTCTTTCCCTTCTTGTAATTATTTACTTCAACATGAATGGCCTTAAACAGAATATATGTTAACTCCTTCCTGAATCGTCCGAGATCCTGATCAGTAACGTATCGTTTAAATTTCTCTGGCAATTTTATCCATTTCTTTTCAAGATAAAGCAGAAGTTGATCTTGGTTAAACACACCATGTACGTTTCTCTGACCTATTTCTTCTGCTGTTCTGAGCATTTCATTCTTCATTCCTTCTATCTTTTCTTCTAAGTCTTCGTCTGGAGCAAAATCAAAAATGGAGATAGTTGGTCCAATGGTATTCATCCATGCTATAGTGACTTGCTGAATAACATGAGTAAATACCATTATGGCAGTTGGACCGTAATCTTCGAACATATGCTGAACGATAGACCCGGCTCCGGCGCCAACAATAGACTTCCTCAAATATCCAGACAACAAAATACCATTCTTTATCACGATATCTGGCTCTTTGTCTCCGCGTTTCGTGAATGAAAAATCAGGAGGAAAGGCTATACTAAGTAAACTGAGGGTATTCCAAACACCAAGACCTTTTATCTTATATTGCGTATACATTTTTGGAACAGTCTTTTCAATATACTTTATTCTCTCTTGCAAATCGAAATCTTTCTTTTCTCCCTTGGGACCATTAAAATCTTGAATATTCTTTGTCATGTTGTACCAATCATCCTTAGCTATGTTTTGAGGCTTAGTTGTCATTTTATAGGTTCCCCATGGTGTATTTTGGATAACTCCAAAAATACTTTGAGACGTCTGATCAGAAACTGGATTCTTATCGACCATCATCAATGCTGCCATCTGTGCTCTTGCTTCTAAATCTTTAGGAACATGTAAATGAATTTCATCACCATCAAAATCAGCATTGTATCCGGGAGTATATGCTGTATTCATTCCTACGGTATTTATTTCTTCGCCTGGTATTTCATTTTCATTTACAACGGCCTTCATCGCAGAAATACTGTATCTATGTAAAGTGGGTTGTCGATTGATCATAACAATATCTCCAGTAACGAGTCGTCTATAAAGCAGATCTCCTATTTTCAAACTTTCTTTGATGGTACTTCTGTTCTCATCGGTAATTCTCTTCTTTTCTTTCTTGCCTCCTTGGATATTTGTTACAACTGCTTTTGCTATACCTTTATCTATCAAATCTTTGCATATATCTTTGTTTATACTACTCACTGTCAAATAAATGACATACTTTTCTGCCATCCATTTTGGAATACTTACTTCATTAGGTTTAATCCCATTGTTTTCGGTAATAACAGTTCGACCAGAATTATCCACGCGACTTGACATAATATGCTTCAAAAATAATCCTTGTTTTGTGTCATTTGTTCCACTCAACGTTTTGAGACTAGTATTTACTCGCCCTCGCCCTTTAATTGCTATTTCTGCTTTGCTGTTTATGTAGGCATAAAAAGTATCTCTCAAATCTTTTCTCGGACCGACCAAACCTAGATTATTCCCCTTTCTGATTTGGTCCTTTATGGTCCTAATATGTTCTAACATAGCCCAATAGAGAGCCGTGAAGTCCGATTCTTTTCTTTGATTATTTGCTGGAGTTGACGGACGACTCCTGTTTGGAATAACGGGGATGACTTGAATGATAAAGTTTTCGAATTTAATCTCTTCATAGTCTATAAACTTAAAGAGACGTTCTTGTTTCATATAAATGGTGATGGCTTTAAGATATTGATACATAGTTTTAATCGGGACTTCGATTGAAGTTTCTTTTGATCCCTTTTCCTTTATCACTTGTTGAACCACTGGAGCTGGAGAATCTTGAGATGGTTTGAAAAAGGAGGCTGTATGTCGATTACAACAGCCTTGAGGCTTTGCCCTTTCTGCTAACGCTTTGAGTCTGTCTAAACGTTTGAATTGTTTATATTGGTCTTCTAATACGGTAATTAGTCTCCTATCGAATAACATGACAACCTCTGGAAGTTCTTCCGATCTCATCTGAGATTCCAACATCGTCATTTGCGTAGTAAAACATTCCCAACAAAATAGATTCATGATAGCTGGAATCATTCCGTTCTTAACATAAAATGGATGTGTAAACCAAGAATCATCATCAAGTGTCATCATTCCGAAATGACCTTCGCATATTCCGTATTCACAACCACAAGTGGAACAAGTTTCGCCATTTTCTCTTGCCCCCATTCTCAAACTCTCAACGCAAGACTTGTCTCCAGACATGGTAGACAAATCACATTCCGCCATCCGTTTGATCTCTACTGGATCCATAATTTCTCCGATAAGTCTCAAAGCGTGACCAATTCCAGTCGTTGCGGCTCTCTTGAAATTCTTTTTCGCAACGAAACCAGATTGATTTCCCCTAACATTTGTTGTTGACCCACTATCTCTAAGTTCAGCCTCCAGAGATGGATTGGCAGTCCTTCGAGGTTGCACTGTAGCTCTCGAAGTCGGACGGCCGAATCCTTTCATTTTAATTGCTTAGATCGTAAATATCAACCTAAGCTATATCGAAATTATCGGGATTGGGGGTTGCTTTTATTTTTGAAAAATTAAAAGTTAAAAATAAATTTTTGTTCATTTTCCCCGGGTCCCGATGAAATGAAATACGGAACACGATGCCTCAGAAATTATATTTGATCCAGAAAATAAATTGTGGAGGAAGAAAAAATTATCGAATAAAATACGAAACAAAAAAGATAGAAATAATAAGACCAACCCCTTGGCAGGTTTATTAAAATAAAGATGTCAAAACCCAACAGATCTGAGGTCGTTATGTTAGTCATAATAGTAATCCTAATGATAATTATAGTCATTATGGTCTATAAGTACATGATAAATCCACGCCAGTCGACACTGTCATCTAATAATAGATCTCCAAGTTTGAGTAGCTTCGATCCTAGAAGAAATCCCGATCATGTAGCTAATCTTGTTAGAACAACAAATCAACCTCAGATTAATTTAAATGCAAACAGTCCAACAACCGATATAGATTATAGCAATCCTGATAAATTTAATGTCAAGCATCCCAAACCTGCAACTATACCTACTTTTTCGAGAGAATCTACCTACAAAAATGCAGATTACAAGTTCGATTCTGAACATAGATTTGAAGTGACTTCTACAGGTAGAAAACATAAAGAATTACCAAAATATTTCTCGGCCATTAAAGAATGGGACGGCATGATAACTGGAGTTTATGATCAAGAAAGATGTGGTTCTTGTTGGGCATTCGCAACTTGTTCCACGTTGACTGATAGAATTAGGATAAGATCTGGCGGCAAACATTTAACAAATGGAGATTATCTCTCGCCGTTTCAATTAGCAGCATGTATGAAATGTGGAACAAATAATGCATGTCCTAAAGTATGCGAGGGAAACTATTTGGATGATGTTTTGGAATATCTTTGCAAAAATGGAGCCGTAGCGCAATCGGACGTAGATAGACATATAACTTCTATTGGAAAATCGGTAGAACATCATGCTACCGATTACGAATGCTTCGATTATGATTCCATAAATGCTAAAGTGTGGAAAGGAAAGAAGAAATATAGAGTAAATCTATTTCCTCCCGGACTATTGGTAAATGCCACAAACTTGAGAAAAAATGAAGAAGCCATGATGGAAGATATTATGGATAATGGCCCGATAGTTTGCATTTTCAAAATTTACGTACCAAATGATTCCCGAAACTTTTACTTTTACAAAACAGGAATCTATGGGCATGGCTGGAAAGAAGAACCAAAACAAACAGACGGATATCATGCTATGAGTATTGTTGGGTTTGGTGAAGAAATTATTGATGGAAAGGCGGTGAAGTATTGGATTGTCAGAAACTCCTGGGGCGAAAATTTTGGCTCAAACGGCTTTTGCAGAATCTTACGTGGAGAGAACTTTGGCATGATAGAAAGCGATGTATGGGGCATAACCATCGATGATAACGGTAGATAATAATACGCTAAAATCCATAAATTTAATAACATATAGTTATTAAATAATCTTGGATACATTACAACATATAAACACTTACATATGAATATTTAAAACAGTAAAATGGAAGAAAATTTACGTAGGCCCTCTACCCTACACGAGATAAATGCTCTTTTGAGAAAAAGATATAACATGACAACTATCAATCATATGGTTTCTTTGTTTTCCGTCGTTGAAAGATATTCAGAAGAAAATGATCCCTGTGGGGGACTAAATGATAAATTCTATATATTTAATGTACGAATAGAAGGAGGATATTTTAATAATGTTATACCTCAACCATATACCAACGTCTTATTTATATGCAAAAAGAACACATCCATCTGCTTTCTCTCAAATGGTAGTGTAAACAAGTTCATTAAGTAATTAGATACTCTAATGTGTGAGCAAAACAAAAACGCCTCAAGCCAAAAATTTAATAACAATATAGTTATTAAATGATTTAAATATAAACTGTATATGTAATTTTAGCAACACGAAGACTCAGAATCTTTCTCTTTATATTGTTCTAATTTGACTTTATCCATTTCTTGCATTTCTGGGATTTTGTTTTTCATTGATATTCGTTGAGCTTTTATCAGTTGAGTCAATAAAACTTTCATGGCGATATCGATACCTTCACTAGTTTTGGCACTAATAGGATATGCTCCTATCATCCCGCAAGATTTAGCCATTTCATCGAATCTAGTGATATCAACATTGTCGATATTTCCAATTGTATCAATTTTATTTACCAATAGAATAGATAGAGTTTTGTTTGGCTCTCCGTTTAAAGTACATCTCTCATCGAGTAATTCTTTCCATGCTTTTATATTATTTCCTTTATCATCTCTGCCAATATCACAAACAAAAATTGCTCCGGGGGTTTCACGAAAATAAGAAGCGGTTTGTGATCTCATCCTCTCTTGTCCAGCCAAATCCCAAAAGAATATATTGGCTTGGCAATTTTCAGACCATTTGATAGATTTAGTAGCAAAATCTACATTGATAGTAGCCTTATAATTATCAGAGAAATGACCGTCAACGTATCTTCTAACGAAACTAGTCTTACCGACTGCCATCTCACCGACGACTAATATCTTAAACATATATAATTCCACAGTTTGGGAAACACCGTCTTCATTAATATTGACATGATCCATTTCCTCTGATTTTTATATTGGCAGCAAAAACAAGTATTGTTTGATATCAAAAAAATCGAAAACAATTTTTAATATTTTGAAATTAGAAAACAAAAGGATTCTTCCCGCAATTCGTAAGATGAATCCAGTGCACAAAGGAAGGTGTAGAGGTTGCAATAGGAATATAACCCGACCCAAGATCAGATATGACTGGCTGAGATCACGCGGTTTTGGTGAGAAGGACGCTGCTGCGCAAGTCTTGAATGATCCTACTGGAACAGAGCCAGTTCTCCAATGTTGCATTGTTAATTTGCAAACTAATATTGATGCCGACGCCACACTTTTGGAGAGACAAAAGATCAAGGACGAAATATTGGCTGATGATGCTGCAGCAAGGGCGAAACAAGGGCTGCCGCCTCTTATCAGAGAAGAAGCAACTTTGTATTCAGCCACGGAAACCAAGACTCCAACAGGCCAATTCATCTTGAGAGACGCTGAGTTTGAAGACCCAAGACTTCTAGCTCCTTCGATGCAAGATAGAATGCTGGCTGGTGCAAACAAAGAACTCTTTGGCTTTCCAATTACTGATATCGCACCAGTTCCTCAGAGAATCTCTAACGCGGAAGGTTGGGGTGAATATAGACCAATGGCATTATGGTCAGGCAACATCAAAATCATTCCTGTTGTTACTATTGGAAATTACAGAAGACCCGGTTTGCTTTGGGTCGTGAATCCAAACGGTGATATATTGTTGGATGCATCTCGCCAAGATATAATCAGAACATTTATCGGAGCCGACATAACAAACTACATTATAACAGCAATAAATTTTACTGGGGTCGGCGATATACCAACACATGCTGTCGTCGTGAAAAAGAAGCTACCTGCAGAGCTATTTCATTGAATAAGCAAGAATTACATATTAATCCGGTCATAGTAAAAAAAGCGTCAGTCCCATATTAGACATATTGAACTTTATTGGGTTCAATATTCTTTTGCATAATAAATCAGTAACCAGATATTAGCTCAACATTTTCTGCTCATAAATAGTCTGTGTTTGCTGATTTGCCAAAATGTTTGTTATTTCTCGAATATTAAATTTAAAATTTCGGTTTCGGACCTGAAATGTGAGGTTGGAACACGCGCGTATTAGTAAACATCAGAATATAGGAATAATAAAAAATAAGCCGAATATAGCATATTTTATTTTTGAGATATGAAATTTCAATATATAGTAATTCAGACAATCGTATTAAATTAAAATATTTAATACTGATTATTCATCGTAATATTTCTTGTTTTCAAAATTGTAAAAACCTAATTTCTGGTATATTTTTACAATTTTTACTTAAAAGTTTACTAATACGCGCGTGCATATACGCGGGTTTGCCGGTTGTGGTGTTATTTATGTAAAATAAAAAGTTAGATTCTCAGTTTTAGACCTTTCGCCAAATATTGGCTCGAATTTCACCCGCGTATTAGTAAAAATCAGAATCTAGGAATAATAAAAAATAAGCCGAATATAGCATATTTTATTTTTGAGATATGAAATTTCAATATATAGTAGTTTATATTACTATATTAGATTAATTTGTTCAGCACCGGGTGTATTTATACTTTTTTGATCTTTTATGTTTCTGACCTTTTGCTTTTTGGTCTTTGATGTTTTATGTTTTTACTGGTTTATATCCTAAACGCTTCAGTTCACCGTGGATATAGGTCTCGGTATTTTCAAGCGGGACTGCCATAAAATTTATCTCAATCAGATCTATTTCAAGTTCGGCTAGTCGCTTTTTCTTATAATTGTCTCTTTCCACTTGTTTGTCGAAGTCTTCGCGAGTTTTGTGGAAAGCATTAGGATAAACATAATGCTGTGCTCCTTGTCCCTCAAATGCCAAGCTTAATCGCGAGTTGTAGCCGTCTAATTCTAGGGGATATCCAGTTTTTGGATTTCTAAGGAATTTTGGTCTTACAGTAGGGAAATAATCATCAAAATAGTCCTCGAGAATCTTTCTACACATTTCTTCTCTTTTATATTTTGACACTTTAGAGTTGCTTCTCCTTATTTTGTCTCTACCTTTATGAGCTATATTTTTATCTGCTTCTTTGATTATAGACTCCGAGTTTGAAGCCGTTACTTTTTTCCGTGATAATTTTGGTGGCTTCTTTTCTCTATTTTTTATGTTCGGTTCGGGAGCCAGAAATGATCCTATATCATAATCTTCTTTTTCAGGTTCGTCGATTTCTTCGCCTGATGATTTATTTTCTCCATCTGCTTTTGACTCACTCTTCTTTGTCATGTTGTCAGCCATAAAATCTATAAAAGATCCCATGACTCCCTTTTTCATTATTTTGTCAGCTATACCTACTTCTTTAGCCACCATATCCTTTACTGAATCTTTCAATTTACATACTTTGACTATGATTAATATAACGATAATTATAATTACCATAAATATTATGGCTTTTACTTTCTTTATGAAGTTGAGTATAAGTCCCATTGTTTATTTTATCTCTTATATCTTATATTATTTCTATTGAACTTATATCTTCCCGTTATCTTTTCTTTTTATTCTGAAAAGATAAAATACGAAAGAAATAAGGTCGAAATAAAAAATACGAGAAACAAATATGAGAAACAAATATGAGAAACAAAAACGGATAATTAAAACAGACTGACATAAAAGAAAAACCAAAATATGGAGAAAAAAACGTAAATGAAAATCTGCGAAAATAAAATAGATGCGTAAGGAGAATTGAACCCCCATCAAATATTTTGCAGTCACATCTTAGAAAGAAAATGTCATAATATATACACAAATGAACCCTACTCGCTGTTTATTTAAACCTAGTTTAAGCAAATCATATAAGCAAAGATAAATAATTTACGTTTAGAATCTCATAATAAGTAATGTTGCAGAAAATAACTTGAAAGAAAAAAGAACAAATTAGATACTGTAAAAACAGAAAACGCAAAATATTTCATTAATGGGCAAAAACGGATTTTTCAATTTGAGCGTGCCATTTTTCAAAAAGCTGTGAGTCGCAAACGCTTCATTCTTTTTTTAGAAAGAAATAGTTTACCACACCATTCAATACAACATGGCAAACATTCAAGTCGCACAAGCAGCCCTCAAGGAACCACCGAAGCTGACAGACGCTGAGGTCGCATACAACCAGCAAGTAGCTGAGTTCGTCGCCACCATCAAGCTGATCGCATCGGACGTGAAGGATGACATGAAGGAGCGTCAGTTCACAAGTGGACTCAAGGGAGAGAAGGTCTACAGTCAAGGAGCTGCTAACCGAAGCACGCTCAACAGACTGGCCAGCCTCATCAACAAGTCAGCCGAGAAGGCCGAGAAGCTCAAGAAGGGCGGAACCAAGAAGGGAGGCGACGGATTCATTGGATTTGCCATCCCAGGTTACATCAAGCCCGAGATGGCCAGAGAGATTGGTCTGAACGAGGGCACCATCTTGTGGCCCCAGGGCCAGAAGCCCATCTTCTCTGCAGGTAACATCACGCGATTCTTCACTCATCGCGCTGTGGCCAATGGTTTGATCTACCCCGACGATCTGGCCAAGTTCCGCTGCGACGACTCAATGCGCAAGCTGTTTGGTCCCTACGTCCTCACGTCAGTCAAGCCCGGCAAGCCCCCGATTGATCTTGATCGTCTCACCTACACTGGCATCCAGCAGTTGATCACCAACTTTGTCGAGAAGCGCAGCAAGGAGACTCCCGGACCAAAGATCGAAGGTGAGTTGGCGACTGTCTTCAAACAGCTCGAGGCTCAGTTTGCTCAGCTCAAGGTTTTGAAGGATGAGGTGACGGAGGCTTTCAAGAAGGAGGCTAAGGCCAAGAACGATGTCATCAAGGCCAAGGCTGCTCTCGACGCCGGTCACATTACTCAGGAACTCTACGCCGTCTATCATGCAAACTGCGCTGGAGTCATGGCTGAGAAGGAGCGAGTCTACGAGACCTACCGCGTCGCCGCCAAGAAGATGGGAATCTAAGCGATAGCAATCCCAGGGTTAATTAAAAAAGCAAATAATAAAAAGAAATAATACCATAACGGTATTATCTCAAAAATAACGCAACGGCCACCAAGCTAATTAATTTCGCATTGGAAGACTAATCAAAAAAGAAATGACACAATGGCCATCAAACCAATCAAAAAGCAAAGAAAAATAACACCGTTATGGTATTATATAACAAACAACCGAAATAAAAGCAATCGCAACATAATAAAAAAGTTGCTAGGCCAGTTATTTTTAACCGAACGTCGTACTCCTAATTTCTGAAAAGTGAAAATAATTTTTTTGAAAAATGAAAATAAAACCCAGCCTCCTCTGAGTGTTCCAGTACCATACGGATTGATCGAGCCATTGTTGATATTAAATAATTAGATATCACCAATGTTTGCTTTCAGACAAGAAGAAGAGGCTGCGCCTGTACATCAGGAGAATATTTTACCTCCGAGTCTTTACAACAGGATGCAACTCCTGGGAGAATTTCCTCGAGAAGTGCTTGATCTTATTTTCAACACTGGATATGTGGTCGGTATAGATCCACAAACAAATGCTGAAATAAGAGCTCCTCTCTTTGGACATTCTCCAGATCCTACTCAGCATAACGGATGGAAATATAAACCTTACGAGATACAAGAAATTGTTAGAGTTTACGATTTGATGAAGGGCAAATATATTGCAACAGGCGCTCAGAATGATCCAGTAGCAAATGATTTTATTCCCTCGTCAGACAGGCCAATAATCAGTAATGATGAAGCCATCGAGGCATTCAAATTTCATCTTCAGGGACTCGTTGCCGACAGAGAGAAGAAACTTAGAAAGGGACTTCTTTTGACAATTGATGATACCGCATTTGAAGCTCCATCGTTGGCTGAACAAAGACGACTTGAGCTAATCAAAATCAATCTTTCTAGTAGAAAGAAGATTCCTATTAAGGGAATCATTTGTCCTTCATGCAAACACGACGAATGTTTTCAACAAGCATCATGGGAAAGATCTGGAGATGAGCCAGAAGTCTGGTACACAATCTGTAGTAAGTGTGATAGAAAGTGGCGAGCATAATATACAAATAAAAAACTACATTTATCTTCTAAATATGGAAGATAAATATGATAGAAAATGGCGATCATAATTCGCACAATAAAAAATTAAGACGTGATAAGTGGCGATCATAATTCGCACAATAAAAAATTAAGACGTGATAAGTAGCGATCATAATTCGCACAATAAAAAATTAAGACGTGATAAGTGGCGATCATAATATATAAATAAAAAGTCATACATCAAAAAGCAAAACCAAAAATTTATCTTCTTTCTGAGAAGATAAAATACGATTTACCAATCTCGATAAATAAGTGATACCGGATTATAAAACAGAACATTAAATTTTGCGAAGGATGGACTCAACTATAGATAGCGCAATTGCAGGAAATCAAATAACTCCAGCTAGGAAATGGAACATATACAGCCAAGATGTTATAAAACCAATATTTAAATATGAATACAAAAGTCTTCCTGGAGAGCTAGGATGTTTCATACCAGCTACCCTTGAGCCAGCTCTCGTCGAAGCAACAGATGAACTCGGCGAACTGGCCGCCAGAGCAGAGATTATAGGTGAAGCCATAAATTCTATAAATCCCATATTTGGAGTATTGAAAAGAAGCGAATTTAAATATACTCCAGAGTATTATGATTTGCGTATTTTGGATTCTCAGTTGTCGCTAGTGAAAGAGGGTGATGTCTGTCTTTTGTTTTCTCCTAAGTATAGGGAATATTTTGTTGAGAAGAAATGCAAGATTAATGTTTGCCTCATTGGATCTAACATTATAGATACTGGAGGCAGACTTGAATCAACAAAGAGAGAAGTATTATCTAATAATCCCGATGATATGTTTTATTTGGGAGCCACGAACAACAGAGCTTTAGATCAACCTATATTTCCATCATTTAAGTCCAATAATCTGGATGCCAGATGGGAAATGATAGATCGATATTTTCTGTCTGAGTCATCGATTTCTGCATCGAATATCATTATTCCCACCACTCCTGCTATTTCGACTGTATCACATGGGACTCCTGTTGATATCATAATACATGTAGAAAGCTCTTATGGGAAAAATCCTCAGGAATTGGATGAATACGATAAATCTTTTACTTATGATTTTCTATTCTTCGAGCCTGCTATACGAGGACTAAATCTTCTCAAAAATGGAGGAACAATGATTTTGAAGCTACAAACATACGGTATAAGATTTATAACTGATCTCATATATTTATATAAATATCTTTTCAGAGATGTTATGTTATGCAAAACAAGTACCTTAAGCCCTATTAGTCAAGAATATTATCTCGTAGCAAGGAATTACAAGAAAGAGAGATACATCGATCCTGATATTAAGGACAAATTAAATAAGTTGTTAGCACTTCTATGGAATAACTTTAAAGATGCTCCAACAGCCATTGTTGATTCTTTTATAGCAAACCTTGATAATATTCCAAATACTATACCTAAATCTATGCCAAATGCTTTTACACAAACAAATAAAAGTCGGCAGTTTGATCCAGCGGTTGTGGATTTTATTGAATGGATCATAGAATCAAATAAACAAATAGGATTTCTGATACTGACTAATATAAAATATACATCAAATGCTTTGACTGATAAATTGTTGGGATTTCTAGGAGGACATACTCCTATAGTTTTAGATCATGTCTCATACAGACAGGCTTTGGGTTATCATGGAAGAATGACGTTATACAACATTCCTGAATTACAAGCTAGTGATGAGTTAGTAGACGAAAAGCTTAGTGGTATTTTAGGAAGTGCAGCTTCAGAAGGTAGCGTATCAGAAATGCTGACAGAAACTGGACAATTGACTGGTGCAGATGTTAAGTTAGATAAGCTTGGTCTTAATGGAAGACCATTTCAACTTGGCGCAAGCTTTATTTTCTATAATATTTTGGATATGCTAACGGAAGCCATTATAGATCTTGAGATTTTCAGAGTGTCATTTTTACCGGCATTAGGAACTATTATAGGACAGAGCAAAATATCAGTGAATAATATTTACACTGCAAAACGAACATTAATGGTTAACATACGACAATGGTTAGGTCTATTATATTCTCTTGGAGATTTAGAAAAGATGATGTGGTGTGGAGAAGCTACATGCCCGACAAATAATCAACAACCTCAAGAAAAGAAACTAAATTATATAAAAGAATTATTAAGCAAGAGACAGTGGTCTATCTTAGATATATTTAATGTCTCGCTTCATGAACAATCACCTTTGAGACAAATTTCTTTGGATGGTATTTATCAACAATTAGCTCATCTTATTGGAAATCTCGGACAGCGTTATATAAATGATAGAAATGCTTTCATGCAACCTGATGGATCTGTAAATCCTGCAACCGTCAATGATTCAAATAACGTATTATCTCAGACCTCATTTTATATCACTCCTTTGAAAGATCTCAGATTTAGAATCGGATATTGTTATAATGGATCGAAATATGCAATTATGCAAGATAATAATCCGTCCGTTCTAGGCGAATTTGAACTCGTTAATTTATTAACTGATAATGAAAAATCGCAAATATCAGATGTCCAGCAACTAACAGATTTGATTTCCAAACAAGAATTCATAGTGAGAATGGTAGAACATATATGTTTACCCGTTTATTTTTCTGGAACTAAGACTGAACTAGCCGTTCCAGATATGTATTTTAAATATAGACCAGATGTTGAACTATTTGCGTCAGCAACGAATAGATATGCTCCGATTTGGTGTTCTGCTAATCCAGAAGACCTAAAACTCGGATCTTCTGGAAATTTTTATGATTTCATACGTACTGATAATCCTATTTATTCAGCAGAAACTAGAAATATCCGTTTAATGATGGCATTTCCACCTCTAAATTCACATATATTAACAGAAACACTGGATAAATGTTTTGAACTTTTTGCTTTTATCGTGAGACAAATCAGGCATGGCGAAAGTCAAAATATTCGAAGATTACCGTTTGGAATCGTAATAATTTACGCTAATGCCGAAGATAACGAATATTTAGTAGAAGAGAAACTAAAAGAATATGACATAGATTTAGCATTGGTAGAAACACGAGAAATAAAAGAAGCATATGATCCGTTTATTGGAAAGAACCAAGCTATCCAACTGAAAGCCATATCTCTAAAGAGTCAGTCTAGCCAATATTTCACATTGCCCGATAATTAAAAAACATGGGTAAATTAAAAAACGGGTAAATAAAAATTGATTATCTGCTTATAATTCATTATGCCTGATAATTAAAAAACGGGAAGAAACCATATTAGAAATTTTAGCTATTAATTATGATAGCTAAATATACATTTAAAACTATAAAAAGTAAAATAAAATCACTTGAGAAAACACGCCTGACATAAACAAGATGAATCGTGAAGACTCAGTCGACGACGATGTTGATACTTTTATCCATTTTGATACCAATTCCTCTGATCTTGATGGAGATGGAAATCTTAGAATAACATTACAAAAAGATGGATGGTATTGGATTGGTATCAAAAATATCCGTCTGCTATTTCCTGACGGATATACTCCTGATAATTTTATTGGGTACATAGGAATTACTGGTACGAATGTACCTCCATCATCAATTACAACCATGATAGGTGCAAACAAAATTGGGAAATCATTATTTCCTGTTAACGATCCAACATCTACAACTCCCGTAGTATCTAGTTACAATAAAATGCAACTAGGAAGCCAAGATCAACTCCAATTAGTATATTACGATAACAATCTTAGCATTGTGCCGCTAGGTCGTCTAGTCGGAACCTTACATATTAGCAATAATCCTGACATCATAAGAATAACCCTTTAATAATTCTTCCATATGGTTATATTATGCTATAATTATTCCTCTATATGATTATATTATTCTACATAGAATAATATAGGAACCTATTCGGGTTTTTAGACCTTGACTGCTGTCAATTTTTCTATCTGACCTGGCATATAAATAATAGCATCTACAACATATACAGTAACGTTTTCAGAAGTAGCCTTGCTTTTTATCCTTAACAGATTCAAATCATCTGGTTTATTACCATAACTAGCACCATTAATGGCTGAATATGTAGTTCCTGTTTGTTGGATAGGTATTGATCCCAAAGAATTTTCTAACACGCTTTTTCCTTCAGGCGTTCCTAAAATTTGTTCTAACGATTTATTGGTTTTTGCTGATAATCTATCTAAGGCGGCATTTATTGGAGCTAAAATTAAAATAATATTTCCATTCGTTATCTGATCAAAATTCGCTCTCAAGAAATAATTAAGATAGTTGTCAGCATTATTACTAACCAGAAGTTGTTCTATATCGTGTAGTACTTGATTGTTTTCTTGTGGATCGATTGTTGGTTCGAGATTTCTTATTTTACCTCTAAATATGGTATATTCAGTAGGGGTTTTTGTTAATTGGGCGAAATCGATGGCGTACACTTTTCTCCTTGTCTGGTCATAGAGAAAATTACCAGCGTGATCATCTATACCAAAATATCCCAGGGATGTTATTTTATAACATATTTTAATAGCTTCTCTTATAGCATAAGCTTGATCTCTTTTATCTTCAATTTTATCAAGAGTCATTGGCACATAATCCATTACAATGTAAACTGATGCTTGTCCCCCATTCACTGGATATATGATTCCACTAGCATAAACATGAGGACAAATTTCTAAAGCAGAGAATTGCCGATGTATGGCCACGAGATCTTCAGGTGAAGTTGGACTCATTTCTCCTGAATCAAATATTCTCATTATCCTCATTTCACCATTATATCGAATTAGATATACTCGACCTTCATAATCTTTAAATGGGATTTCAATTTCAGTATACCCAAGAATCTTTTCTAGTTGATCCATTATAGACACCCTAGCTATCTTTATATATGAAAAATAAATAGCTTTCAATTGTTCGTATTTGGATCTAAACTTTGCAATAATAGTTGGATCATCCAGAAAGTATGCATCCAGATTATCAAATGATATATTTCTTCCATGGTTTCTGACATTATTTAGTATGCCATTTTCATCATAATATGTTCCATCCATTTGAATTATCCATTGTCCATTGATATCATTAGAAGGATCTTTTATATATAAATCACCACCTAGCTCGTGAAAAAATCCGAATAATATCATGTGATTTTCTGTATATTGAGATTTCGCAGACTTCGAAACATCCATGATTATTATCTTATCTATTATTCCACTTCTTTTTTATTCTAGTACTTCTACTACACGATATAGAACAACTTCTGGTCAGTAATAATGCCGACAATTACCTTAATTATTCTACTTCTTTTTTAT
>Ga0182030_10007988_pt1 | contig 21992 bp, 23 predicted proteins | sample 812S3MmetaG_FD_121299 | JGI IMG/M metagenome (GOLD analysis project Ga0182030, IMG submission 121299) | Permafrost microbial communities from Stordalen Mire, Sweden - 812S3M metaG (Illumina Assembly) | ecosystem: Environmental > Terrestrial > Soil > Wetlands > Permafrost | place: Sweden... | reverse complement strand
GCAGTCGTAATCGGTGACCATGGCCACGGTGACGTAGCAGATCTCGGCTTCGCGCGCCAGTTTGGCTTCCTGCAGGTTGGTCATGCCGATGACGTCCATGCCCCAGCTTCGATAGACGTTGGACTCGGCCTTGGTGGAGAAGGCCGGGCCCTCCATGCAAAGATAGGTGCCGCCCTTCTTGGTATTGACGCCCGCTGCGGCGCAGGCATCGGCCACCACGCCGGCGAGTTGCGGACAGATGGGGTCGGAGAAACTGATGTGCGCCACCAGTCCTTCGCCGAAGAAGGTGGAGATGCGGCCGCGCGTGCGGTCGAAGAATTGGTCGGGGATGACGAAATCGAGGGGGCGATGCTCTTCCTTGAGCGACCCGACGGCGCTGAGCGAAATGATGCGCTCGACGCCCAGCGATTTCATGCCGTAGATATTCGCCCGGTAATTCAGCTCCGAGGGCGAAAGGCGATGTCCGCGGCCATGGCGCGTGAGAAACGCCACGCTCTTGCCAGCCAGCGTGCCCAGGACGTAATTGTCCGAGGGATCGCCGAAAGGAGTTTGTATGAGGACTTCCTCCGCTGCTTCGAATCCGGGCATGGAGTAGAGCCCGCTACCGCCGATAATTCCGATTTCCGCTTTCAATTGGTGCTCTCCTTAGAAAAATGTTCACCACAGAGACACAGAGAATTATAAGTGCGACCTTCTTGGTTTTCTCTGTGCCTCTGTGTCTCTGTGGTGAACTTCAACTTCCACTCTCCTCAACGAGTTCTAATAATACGCCCCCCGTGGAGGCGGGATGAACGAAAACGTGGAGTTGGCCTCCGGCGCCGGGGCGCGGGACGTTCAACAGGCGCGCTCCGCTGGCTTCCAGTCGCGCTGCCGCGGCGCGAACATCGGGCACTCGTAGGGCAATGTGGTGCAGGCCAATGGGCGAATCGGGCTCGGATGACTCTAACAGTTCGATACGCGAATCGCCCGCGGGCAACATCGCGACGTGGACCTTCCCGGCGTCCACGGATTCCCATTGAGATACGGCGAGGCCCAAGGATTCGTAGAAAGCGATGGAGTCTTCCAGGGATCGTACGGCAATGCCGATGTGGTCGATCGTCGGGGCGGCGATGGGCGCCGAACGCTCCCTTACGGGCCCGGCTCGGATGGCGTCTAACAGTTTGTCGATTCCAACACCAGTTGTGGCGACCGTCTTCACGATTGCCGGCTTGCGGCCGCCCGACAGGCCGAGCATGGCTTCCAGTTCCTGCTCCACCCGATCGGCGCCGGGCTGATCGGATTTGTTGATCGCGAAAACGTCGGCGATCTCCATGATGCCGGCTTTGATGGTTTGCACGTCGTCGCCCATGCCGGGCACCAGGACCACCACGGTCACCTGCGCCAGTCCCGCGATCTCGATCTCCGCCTGCCCTACGCCCACAGTCTCGATGAGGACGTAGTCTTTGCCGGCAGCGTCCATCAATTGCACCAGGCCGGCAGTGGCGCGCGCCAGGCCGCCGAGATTTCCGCGGGTCGCCATGGAACGAATGAAGATGCCGGGATCGGCATGGTGCCGCTGCATGCGTATGCGGTCGCCCAGGATGGCGCCGCCACTGATGCCGCTGGTGGGGTCGACCGCCAGAATCGCGAGCGTCTTCTCCTCGCGGCGGAGCGCCGAGGCCAGGGCGTCGACCAGCGTGCTCTTGCCGGCTCCGGGCGGGCCGGTGATGCCCACGATTCTGGCGTGGCCCGCGAAAGGCGCCAGGCCGCGCAGGGTCTCCAGGGCTTGCGGGTCGCGGTTTTCGATTCCGGTGGCGGCGCGGGCCAGCGCGCGCGCATTGCCTTCCCGGATCTGGCGAGCGGAATCGGTCATCGGGTTTTCAGGAGTTGACGGGCGATCACGAGGCGCTGGATTTCGCCGGCGATGCGCACCGCCGCCTCCGACGCGAAGAGTTGGCCCAACTTGCGGACCACGTCCATGGGGAAGGTCTGGGCTTCGTCCCATTCCATGACGTGGGGCGCAATTTCGCCCTCGGCGAACTCCCGCACGGCTTTGCGCAGGGCAATCTGTTCCGGCGTGTACTCGAAATCCACGGTGTCGGCGCTCTAGACGATCTCTTCGCGGGTGGGGTCCCAGCGCACGGTGCGCTGCTGGCGGTAACTCTCCACGGCCATGCGGCAGGCGATGGCGACGCGATAGCCCAGTTCGAAGGGGCAGTTCGGCTCGCGGCCGGTGCGGATGGCGTCGAGAAAGTTCTGCATGTGGGCTTTGGGGTCGGTGCGCGTGACGCCCGCCATTTCGTTGCCGTCCGGCCGATTCTTCTTCTCGGGGGCGTAGCGGATGGTTTGCGGCGTGCGCGAGATAGTGCCGGCGGTGCCCATCACGTCTTCGGTGACGCTGAGGCGCTCGTTGCCGAAGCCGGAATCCCAGGTGTAGAGGATCTCCTCTTCATGCTCCATGGCGACGGTCATGGTATCGGGCACTTCGCGGCCATCCTTCCACAGATAAATGCCGCCGGTCATGGTGACGGCGCGTGGGATGGTGAGGCCCATGGCCTTGTACCAGAAGGCCAACTGGTGGCTCATGTTTTCGAAGACGCTGCCGCCGGAATAGTCCCAGAAATAGCGCCAGTTGACGAAGCGGTGGGGGTCGAAGGGCAGCTCCGGCGACTCGCCCAGGAAGGCTTTCCAGTGGATATTTTCGGGCGTCATGTCGGGATAGACGGGACGGGCCCACTGGGGCTTGCCGTGGGGGGTGTTGCGATACATGCGCGCCTGGATGAAGGTGACCTTGCCCATGAGCTCGGGCTGCAGGAAACGCGCGGCGTCGGCCACATGGCCGCTGGAGGTGAACTGGTGGCCAATCTGGACGGCGCGCCCGCTGCCGGCGCGCACGAAAGCGGCGCGCATCTGGCGGGCATGTTCCACCGTGAAGGCCATGGTCTTTTCCTGGTAGACGTGCTTGCCGGCGTCGAGCGCGGCGATGAAATGCTCGGCGTGGAGGTGCTGCGGAGTGGCGATGAGGACGGCGTCGACGGCCGGATCTTCCAGCAGGCGGCGATAGTCGAGATGCTGCCGGGCGGCGGGCGCGATGGCGCGCGACTCTTCCAGGCGGCGGGAGTAGATGTCGGCGACGCCAGTGCACTCGGTATTGGGGCAGGCGAGGGCTTCGCGCAGGAGTTCGCTGCCGCGCGCGCCGGCGCCGATGATGCCGAAGCGTACGCGCTGGTTGGCGCCGAGCACGTTGGTCCCGGCCAAAGTGCCGGCGAGTCCGGTGGCTACTTTGCCGATAAAATTACGGCGAGACTGCATGGAAGAGAGGTGCTCCTTGTGAATGCCCGGCCAGGGGATGGCTAGAACGATTATAGCGTGAGGAGGGGGGCGATTTCAGAGCGGTGGCGGACCGACTGGAAAGAAAACCAACCGGGCGCGTAAGGGCGATGGGAATCAGTGGGTTGGGGGAGGGGTGGCGTTGGAAACGAAGCCAACGGCCGTCTATGGGGAGATGCGGGCGATCGGCGAAAGGCGGAAGCAGGCTTTCCCGAACTCGTCGAACTGGCGGATGAATGCATCGGCGCGTCGCTGACGATCAAACATCGGACGGACCTTGAAGGTAAGCCAAGTCCTGTAAGGCCGCTCTCTTTTGTGGATCGGCGCTCAACTCGATGCCATATCGGACTTCCGCCAAGCTCACGACACTGACGTAAAGCTGCTGGATTGGGGTCGAAGCAACGAACTCCACGACCCTTCGCTCAGCCTTGGGCTTTCGCAACTCCGAAAGGATGTTGGTATCGAGCAACCAGCCCATCAAAAGATCACATCCCGTACGACGGGCGATGGCACGCGCGGCGGCGCGATCTCGACCTCAGGATACGGGCACGCTTGCATCGCCTCGACCAATGCCGCACCGGTCCGCAGGTCAGACTCCGAAGACTTCAGCACCTCACGAATGAGGTCTTCGGGACTTTTGAAGGACCCGGCCTCCATTCGCTGACGGATCAATGCCTCAACGTCGGGACTGGTGATTTCGATGGTCATTGCGGGCAGCTCCTTTCACCTTCCACAGTACCGGATATCGACCGTTCTGTCACGCAGTTCAAGGGCTTGCCCATTCATGATTAACCGTTCGCTAGCCGTTTTGAGGCCACGCAAGTATTTGAGGATCGTCCCCGGCGTGGTAGAGTCCCCGGACCACCGGTCTTGTACCAGAACGCCAACTGGTGGCTCATGTTCTCGAAGACGCTGCCGCCGGAGAAGTCCCAGAAATAGCGCCAGTTGACGAAGCGGTGGGCGTCGAAGGGCAGCTCCGGCGACTCGCCTAGGAAGGCTATCCAGTGGATATTCTCGGGCGTCATGTCGGGATAGACGGGACGCGCCCACTGCGGTTTGCCGTGGGGAGTGTTGCGATCGAACTCCACGCTCTCGGTCTTGCAACGCACTCTCCGATCTACTTCTTTGCCGACCCTATGATCGACAGGAATGTATTGGGCAGAACCGGCTGGCTGGATCGGGTTCGCCTTGGCCTGATTCATCACGACAACAAGATCTATTTGGCCTCCTACGACGCCGCCTGAAAGGATGGCCGCAAGCAACTCCCGCAACGGCTGGTCCGCAGCGCCTTAAGGTCCGGAATTACGTTTCCCGTAGAGGCCGTTGCGCGCCAGTTTTATGGCATAATTGCGGCATATGCGGACGACCATCGAGCTTCCCGATGAGCTGTTGGCGTTGGCAAAGAGCAGTGCGGCCCTCAACGGGATTTCACTCCGGCAGTTTTTCATTGAGGCTGTGCAGTCCTGGCTGGCGCCGGAGAAGCGCAAGCTTCGGAAAGCGCCGCCCGCGATCGGAGGTGCCCACGCGCCCCCCATGACGAAACTGACGCGGGAGCAAATCGATGAAGCGATGTTTGGTTGACGTCAACGTCCTGTTGCCGCTGCTGGTGCGCCACCACGAACACCACGATCTCGCGTTGCGCTGGTTCGACGGGCTCGCGCCGGGGGAAGCGGTCCTTTGCCGCTTCGTGCAGTTGGCGTTGGTGCGTCTGCCTGGGAACCGGACGATCATGGGGAAGTATGCCGTTTCCGCTTCGGCGGCATGGGACCTGGTCGCGGAACTGATGGAAGACGAGCGGCTGGAGTTCGCGGCGGAGCCGCCTTTGGTCGATACCGTGTTTCCGAAACTGCTGAGCTACGCGATGCCGACCAACAAACTCGTGGGCGACGCGTTTCTGGCGGCGTTTTCTATCGCCGCGCAAATGCGGATGACCACCGTGGACAAGGGTTTTGAGCAGTTCCGGGACTTGGATCTCCAGTTGCTGCGCCCGTGAAATCGAGCGTCACAGGGTGCCCTTCGGTTTTCGGACCTTTCCCGGTGCGCTTTCGGCGCCTTTCAAGAAGATCCGACGGCCGAAACCCGGTATCATGATGATTCCGTCGCAGCATCATGAGTCTCCACGCCTTCAATCAGCGTATTCTCGCCGAGGATCTGGTCCGGATCCGCCGCCCGGACGACCGGGAGCGCTATGCGGCCGCCCAGCGGCAGGCGCGCATCGATCCCAACCCCCACCAGATTGACGCTGTGATCTTTGTGCTGCGGCGTCTCCGCGAAGGCGGGTGCATTCTGGCGGACGAGGTCGGGTTGGGAAAGACGATCGAGGCCGGCCTGGTGATCGCCCAAAGCCGCGCGGAGGGCGCGAAACGCATCCTGCTGATCGTGCCCAAATCGCTGATCGGCCAGTGGCAAGCCGGACTTTTGAACCTGTTCGGTATCCAGGCGCGCGAAAACTACGCGGGCTTCCTCGCGCCCGGCGTGTATCTCGCCGGCCGGGAATTTGCGGGCAGCGAGCGCGGCGCAGCTAGGCCCGCTGCTCGAATAGGATCGAGGGCAGGCGAGCACCGCCTGCCCCACCCACGAAGCTCTCGCCATCGAAAGGAATGGCTCAGCCCATTTTCCCCGCCGGGCTGGAATTGCGGGGCGACATCAGGAGTTCTTACGATCAGGCCGGCGTAGACCAGCGCCACGCGAACCCTACACTCCGTAGAAATCGCCAGCCGTGCCGCCCAGCAGTTGTTCCCGCACTTCCAGCGACTGCGCGCCGATGGATTGCGTGAAAGCGGCCAGGCTTTCTTTCCAGGTGACGTCCGGCAGCCGCACGGGCCATTCGCTGCCGAACATCAGGCGCTTCGGGCCGAAGACCGCCAGGGCATGCTGCACGAACGGGCGAATGGGCGCGGCCGACCAGGGAAACTGCTCCACCTCCGTCAGCAAGCCGCTGATCTTGCAGAAGACTTGCGGCAGCCTGGCTGCCGATTCCATGCCGCGCAGCCATTCCTCGGTGAGCCCCCGGTGGAACGCGGGGCGAGCCAGGCGATTGATGGCCAGCCGCAGATCGGGCAAGCTTTCGGCGAGGCGAAGAAACGTGGGGAAATCGGCCGGGCGCATCTCGATATCGAGCGGAATGCCGCGCCGCGCCAGTTCTTCCGCCGCCGCCGGAATGCCGTGCTCCAGGGAAGCGCAAATCCCGCGGAAACGCTCCAGTTTCCGATACCGGTCGAGCGCGTGCCCGTCCGCGGAGCCGTGGCGTACCACCATGCCTACGATGTGCGGGCCGGCGTCCGGCAGCTCCGGGCCATCCACTACCAGGATGGCGCCATCGAAGCGATTGCGCGCCAGGATGGCGTGCAAATGCGCGGGCGGATGGTCCTTGGAAAAACAGACGTGGGAGTCTATGCGCAAGCGAATTAGAAGATGAACGCCAGACCGCCGCGCAGAGAGCGGGGCGTCTCGACCAGCATCAATTGCTGGCCGCTCACCATTCCCATGGGAAGGTAACCCTGTGCCAGCATATTGCGGATGTCGGCAGTAGCTTCGACGCGCCTGGCAAACCCGGGCAGTGGCTGGCGGACGCAGATGTTCAGCCCCGGCATGGCGCGATCGGGCTCGGTACTATAGACGTTTCCCGGCGTGGCCCAGCGCTGATCGGTGGACCACTGGTAGCTGGCGATTACGTGCGTGCCGGTCCACGGCACGGTGGCGGCGATTCGGGAGGTGGCAACGTGCCGCTGCGCCTCGTGCAGCATGGCCCGCAACTCTTCCGGACTGCCGGTAGCCGGCGCGCGATTGTCGACAATGAGCGCACCCTCGCTGCCATACATCAAGGTCAGCAAAACGTGCTCGCCCAGTTTCTGCGCGACCGCCCCGGTGTAGCCCCAACTGTGAAAATTGCCGGCATCCAGAATCGAGCTGTTGGAGAAAACATCCGGCAGAATATCGACGCCTTCGATGCCCCCGGCCGGTCCCACCAGGTTCAGCGCCGCGTTGGTCACCAACTCGTGATCGAGGGTGACGCTGTAAGTCCGCGAACCCACCTTGCGGGAGTAAGTGGCCTCATACTCATCGCCGCGCTGCACCCGCGTCCGGGCGTCGAGTACCGAAACGCGCGGGAACATTCCCAGGGCATTCACATCGCGCTGCAGGTCGGCATCGTCGGAAGGCTCGGAGGCCAGTTCCGGCCGGGCGTTCCCGGAAGTGAAAGTGACATCCAGCTTGGCGCCGTCACCAAAATCGTAAGTCAAACGGGCGTAAGGGCTTATGTAGTTGAGGCGGTCGAGGAACGTGACCGTGTCCATGGTGACGCCGTACTTCAGGGTGATGTCGTCGCTCAGCCTGGTGTGATCGTCGAAGCTGCCCGACATAGTCCGCAACATGGGCAGGGCGTTCTCCGAACCCGAGAGCGCGGCGGCCAATCGCCCCGGAAGGAACAACTGGCGCATGGTGAGGGAAACCTGCGGGCTCCCGCCCATTACATTGCGACTGTAAGTAGTGCGGAACGCGGCCGCCGGAATGCCGGTTTGCGACCCGATTCCCACGTTGCCGCTCACCTGCAACGTACTGCTGCCCAGGATGGAAGTGGCCAGTGCGAAGGCCGTACCCATGTCCGCCTGATTGGCTGCCCCGGTGGTGGCGCCGCCCTCTCCGGCCGAAAGCGTCAGGATGCCGCGGGTATCGGAGAATAGCGCTGCGCGAGCCGCCGGGTCGGGGGACTGCGTGTCCAGGTCACCGGCAAAGCGCATCACCGGACGCGTGGAAGTAGCCGTGCGGAGAACCCATTTCCAGTCGTCGGTCATCAAGCTGCCGTTCTCCATGGGCGGATAGGACAGTTGGATGGTGCTGAAAAAGCTGTTGAGGTGTACCGCCATCAGGCTGCGGGTTCCCGGCTGCACCAGGATGTCCTTCTCAAATGCCGGGAAAAACGCCGCCAGGGTGACCTTTAGCGAGTAATGGTCGGGAGCCAGCCCCACGAACTGAAATTTGCCGTTGGCATCGGTCAGGACCCTTTGAATGGGACGGTCCTGGCGGTTGTACAGCAGGACGGTGGCGCCCAACTGCGGAACGCCGAGAGAGTTCTGCACCGTGCCGCCAATGGCGCCCGCCACCTTCAGGGGCGACGCGGCAAAGCTGTCCCCCATACTCGCCAGGCAGAGAACTCCCAGCGCCAGAGAGGTAAGCGTCTTTTGCGTCTTCGCCTTTGACATCAGACGGCCGCGAAACTCGGGTTACACCCGCCGATTCCTTAGGTTACCGTAAATGGGGCGCTCTGTGTGAGCGTCTGGTTGCGATTCTTGTCGGTAATTTTTATCCGGAGCGTATACGAGCCCGGAGCGAACTTGTCCAGCCGCAGGAATTTCTGCACGGTCACCTGGCTTCCCGAGGCTGAGGGGATCTTGGCGACGTCTTCCGACGTCGAAACGATGGGATCGGCGGTGCCGGTCCGGACCACTTCGTACTGGACTACCCCTTGCGGTTTCCGGGTCTGCTCATCCGTGCCGAAATTGTACAACTTCATGTAGACACCGAGTGTCTCATCGCGCCGGAAGACTCCCCCGATGCGCGGCCTGACCTTGGTATCGCCGATCACGAACTGGCCGGTCCCGATATCCCGCGCTGGGACCGTTTCGATGTCATCCGCCAAAATCAAGGTGCTGGTGGAAAGCGTGTCAGGGTCGAGTTGCGGCACCTTAACCGTCTGCTCCCAATTGTTTACAAATCCGCCTACCTGATCTTTGCAGACCACTACCAGGCGGTACATACCGGGCTTCAAAGGCACGGCTTTCTGGCCAATCGACTTCCGCTGCGCCCAATCGGTGAGATACTGCTTGGGTCCGCCCGGGATATCCATATCTTGCTCGAAGGTCTGGACCACCCGGCGGCTGATGGTGGTGAATTCGCCGAATACATGGACATTAGCCGACGAAACGCCGTCTTTGCTCTTCAACTGCAGGTCTTTGTTGTCGAACTGCACGCTTACGTAGGTCATCACGGACGCATCCGTGACGGGGAAGAAATCCACCCGCACCTTCATCGGCAGGATATCGTACGTAATGCGCGAATCCACCTTGGCTTCCAGGTCGGTGAACTTGGTCTTGGGCGGCTTCTGCAGGTTGACGAACTGCTCCAGCCGGGTGAATTCGTTCATGCTCTCGGGGGTTCCACCCAACGACTGCGCCATGTGGGTGCCATCGGTATTGTTGAAGCGCGCCGATTTGTCGCTGATCCCCATCTGTTCCAGCACCGTGAGGCCGGCGTTGGGAACGTACAGCAGGGCATCCTTTTCGGAGGGGTCCATGGTCATATGGAACTCGCCCGACATGGTGGGGTCCACGAACTCGATGATGACGTTGGTGCCGACGCCTTCGATGTAGCGATAGCGCCACTGCTGGAAGGGATAGGTGGAAGTCTCGCCGCCGCCCTCTTCTTGGGGCCGCTCATAGCTGCCGCCCGACGAATGGTCTTCGATTTCGTCCGGCGGCCCGTAGGTGATGTAAATGCGGCCGCGATCGGTCTTCCATCCGGGAATACCGGAGGCGTAATGTTCGTTGGCGTAGGCGATGCGGCGGTAGTGCTCTTCCTTGAACTCGTTTTCCACCGTGTCGGGGGATGGATCGCGGCGCAGCCAGAAGTTCTCGATGAAGGTCTCGCGCTCCTCATCGGTCTGAAGGCGCATGAAGGCGGACCGCTCTTCATCGGTGATGATATACGCCACATCTTCGTTCAACCATTTGCGATAAGGCGTCGCCAGCTCTTTGCGGAGCTGCTTGTCTTTGGCCTTGCGTTCCTTATCGGTCATGGGCCGGGACGTGGTTTCGGGGGCCTTCTTCTTGGTATCGGTTTTCTTGGTGGTGTCGTCCTGCTGCGTCACTTGCTGCGCGACGGCGAACACGCATACCAGCATCGACACGGAGACGCAGAAAATCGAAAGGCGAGTAGCTTTCATACGGCACACCGCTTCCTTGGACAGGGCTGAACACATTTTAGATCGAATACTTTGAGGGGTCAATCCGTGAATTCGTCTCACAGTGTGCCGACTGTGGCGCCCCGGGGGCTGCACGCTCGATATCGCCTCGGGATTCGGGGGTCGGAATAGATGCCGCGCGGGTGTCTGCTGGCCCGGCAACTTCAGACCTCCTGAAGTCGCGGAATTTGGGTTGCTCCCGCTTCCGTGGCGCTGGCACTCTTGCCGGCCGGGTCGAGGGGTCTTGATTCAGCGGCCCGTAAGCGGATTCTTCCATCGCAGGCCCGGAAAACGCGCGAAGTCGTTATCGCCGGAGCATAGCTGCGCGTCTTGCTCGATGGCGAGAGCTGCCAGGTGGGCGTCGGAGGTCAGGTTGCCGGCAGTCCCGAGCGGAGTCAGGAGTCCGCGCAACAAGGACAAGTGGCGCGGCCCGGGCTGCACAATTCTGGCAGAGGGCTGGTCCAACCACTCCTCCACCAGGTCGAAAGCTCCCTCGGGCGACAGCCGATGTTGAAACAGACCGGGCCTTGTCGTGAGCCGCACAAACGCCAGAATCGCCAGCCAGGAGAATCCCACGATCTCCACTCCATCGAGAGACTTCTCCAGCCAGGATTTCGCCTTCGCATGCAGCGGGAAGTCCCGGTTCACCGCATAAATCAGCAGGTTGGCATCGAGGATGTTCACTTGCGCAACGCCAACTTGCGCACCAGTTCCTCGTCTTCAATGGCGTCGGCGGCCGCCAGCGCCTTGTCCCATCGGAAATGTTGTTCGGCGCCCAGCGCATATGTCTTTTGCACAAAGCGGCGTTTTCGCCCGGAGCGCCCGGCTGCCAGACCGGTCCGGATGGCGTCGTTGAGCGCCAGCTTGAACGGGATCCCGCGCTCTTTCATGACCTGTTCCAGAATGTTCCGCACATCGGGATCCAGGGTCACGGTTGTCCGCACACAGACATCATAGCATCAACCAGGATGCTGTCATGATGCATGAAGCGCGGCGTTCACAACTGCCTCGCGCTCATCTCGAATGGCCGTTTGTGGAGGCTCGGGGCGGGCGCCTTCAGATTGAACGCTGCAATGCGGCGATTCAGGGCCGCGACGCGGTCGCGGAAATCGTCAGTCGAGACATCGGATTGAGCGCGGAGGTGGCGCGTTTCCGTCTCAATCTCCCGCGATTCTTCGATCCACGCCGGTGCAAATCCATTATTCTTCAATAACCGGTGCGCCATCCGCAGAGAGGGATCTTCAAAAGGATTCTCCTCCAGGTCGATGGGCTCACCCGCGCCTTCCAGGCGATCGAACAGACCCTCCGCCATTCCCTCCCGGATCTTACGTTCGGCAATGAAATGCCACTCGTCCATTACCGAAGTGTAGCTCTCCGCCACCATACGCTGGCGCGGACGGACCCGCCGCAATGCCTGGTCCAGTTGCACCCGCGGCGCCATTTGGTTCCGCGGCGAAGTCCGCGGTTCCGGCGGCGAGGCCGGCTCGCCGTCGAGCTGCCGTTTGCGAACCAGGTCATAGCAGGCATTGATACAAATCCGGCACAGCCACGTGCCCATGCTGGACGCGCCCGCGAACCCGTCGATCCCGCGGTACGCCTTCAGAAAGGTGTCCTGGACCGCGTCCTCGGCATCCTGCCGGTTCCCGGCGGTATGGTGCGCGATACTTTTGAGGCGCGCGCCGTGCGTCCGGTAAAGCTGCTCGAACGCACCCATCTCCCGCCGCCGGCAGGCCACCAGCAGTTCGGCCTCGGAACCGTAGTCCGTGGAGGGGAAGTGTCCGATCAACGCCAGTTGGCTTGCTCCCGCCAGCCTATTCGTTTCGTTCTGTACATTGGACGGCCGGCAAATAGGAATCGTTGGAAATCCGTAGCCTGTTATGCTACCTCATTGGTGTTCTGGTATTGGTTCTTTGTCGGGCCGGCGTTGCTGCTGGCGATTCTCTCGTTGCGCGGCGAGCGCAAACGCACCGCTTATGTCGAGCGGCGCCTGTCGGAAACGCCGCACATCCTGCCGCCGGCCACTGTCATCGTCCCCGTGAAGGGCCATGACGATGGATTGCGCGAAAATCTCGCCGCCCTGGCCGCGCAGGACTATCCCGATTACGAGCTTATCGTGGTGGCCCACTCCGCCGCCGATATCCCGCCCGGCGTCTTGCCGAACAACGTCCACATCGTTCTGGCCCATGGTGACGACCCCTCCACCGGCGAGAAAGTGCAGAACCTGAAGGTAGCCGTTGCCGCCGCCCGCAAATTCAGCCAGATCTACGCCTTCGCCGATTCCGATGGGCGCGTCACTCCCCGCTGGCTGCGGTCGCTCGCGGCGCCGCTCTCCGAAAAGGGCGTGGGCGCTTCTACCGGTTATCGATGGTACGCCCCGGTGCCGCCGACTTTCTGGACCCTGATGCGCGGCGTGTGGGACGCCGTGGCGCTCAGCCGCCTGGGGCCGGGCGATTGCAGCTTCGCCTGGGGCGGCGCCATGGCCATCCGCCGCGAGACTTTCCACGACCTCGATATTCGCGGCCATTGGACGAATACCGTCAGCGACGATTACTCTCTGAGCGCCGCGGTCCGCGCCTCCGGGCTGACCATCGCCTTCGCTCCCGGAGCGATGGTGCCCTGCCAGGAGCGCATCGGGGCGGGGCGCGCGCTGGCCTGGATGCGCCGGCAAATGACCGTCACGCGCGTCTATAATGCCCGCCTGTGGTGGCTGGCGCTGGTGGCGCACATTTTCTACTGCGGCGGAATGGCGGCTTCCATTGTGGCGTCCTGCAAAGGGTACCGGCTGGCCGAGTGGGCGCTGATTGCGCAGCTCTCGCCGGGAATGTTGAAGGGCCTTAATCGGGCGACGCTGGCGAAAGCCGCGCTGCCGGAATGCGAAGCCTGGTTCAAACGCCACCTGTGGGTACACGCTATCTGGGTGCCGCTGGGCACGTGGCTCTGGCTGGCGGTGCTGCTCTCCTCGGCGTTCGGAAATACCATCCACTGGCGCGGTTACACTTACAAGTTGGGTAAACACCGGGAGTAATACATGACGGTGGGCGGCCGTTGGCGGGTGTGCCTCGAGACTAACCTGCGGCCTAAACGGAAATCCAGGCTTAGAACAACATTCGAGCTCGACTACGGACAGCCAGGATTCAAAAAGCGCATTTTCAGAACTCCTGACGTCGTGGAATTTGGGATGAGCCCGTTTTCGTGGCGCAGGCACTCTTGCCTGCTGGGTCGAGACTCTGGACTCCTGATCTCATGGAATTAGGCTGAGCCGGGGGGTGGGGCAGGCTTCAGCCTGCGGCGGACTTCAGTCCGCCCGCCGCAGGTCTCACATTGTTGGCAGGAGGGCGGGCCGAAGCCCGGGGTCCCCTCTGGGGAAGACTGAAGTCTGCCCCACCTTCGAAACGCTCGCCAGCGAGTGGCGGCCCGAAGTGGCTCACCTCATTTCCCCGGGCTAACCGAAATTGCGGGCGGCATCAGGAGTCCAGAAGACTCGCCTCGACCCTCTTCGCGAGCGGCATCCACCGTCCCGGAGCGCCGAGATGAGTCTCGCCGACAGTGGTGGCGCGTTGGTCTCCAGCCGGGCATCGACACCCCAATACTGTACCGGCGACCGCCCGAACAGTGTAGAGTTTGCCTCCTAACTGCCTGCTTTCGTGATTCTTAGTACATCTCTATTGAGCTATCTACTTTGAAACCGTGGATGGGCGCAAACGTGCTTTATGTTTACCGTTCGAACAGGGAGGATATATCGTGACAATGTTACAAACGGCAGCAGAAACGGCACATGACGTCCAAGACTCGGTGGCGGAATTTGGACGCACCGCCGGCAGAAAAATAGAGGAGGCGCGCGATCAGACCAGCGATGCCCTGCATGGGGCAGCGTCTTCGGTGCGCCACGGTTCCGCCAAAATCGACGTCCTCGCTGCCGGCGCGGCAAGCCGGCTGGATGCCACGGCATCTTTTGTGAAAGATACGGATCTTTCCGCCTCGTTGCGGCGATTCGGACGCAACCATTTGACGGAGGTCGTGATAGCCGCGGTGGCCGTCGGCTATCTGGCCGGATCCGCGTTCCACCGGACCAAAACTACCGGATAGGTGGACGCGTGAAACTCCAAATATTGTTGTTGGGAGCTATTCTGTGCCTCGGGGCTTCAGCTCAGGGGCAAACCAGCAGCCAGAGCACCAAAAGCACGCAGAGCGCCAATCGCATGAAGCGAGCCGTTCCCGGTGTGGCACAGTCCGTCACGGGCTGTGTCGACGAACAGAACGGGCACTATGTACTGCGTGACGTCCAGACGTCACAGCTCGTCAGCCTGCAGCCCGCGGGTACCGGCGACGATTCCGCTTTCGCCAAGTTCGTCGGTCACATGGTGCAAGTTGACGGCACTAAGTCGTCCGGCTCTCTCACAGTGACGCACATCGGACAGGTCGCCGATATGTGCGGCTCCGGGAAGTAAGGACCAGCCTCTCTTTGGCGGCCGCGAGCGAGAAACTTCCTCGCGGCCAGCCTGCTACTTGCGCGGAGGTGAACCGGCCCTGTTGCTGGGCGCGGCAGCTTCAGTAGTGTTGCGCTCGGCGGTCGCGGGCCAGTTTTACGGCGTGAAACCGCTCGATCCGGTAGTTGTGTGCCGGCGATGATCTTCACACTGGGGTTGGCCGGTCCGCAATGGCCAGCACCTCGCCACCCGAAGGCTGCGTATTGCAGAGCGGCATCCTGCCCGCCCTTACTGTTCCCGCAGCACCCTCACCATCACGAGCGGTTTACATACAAATACCAGGGGTTGGATACGCGGCTCACGGGCGTGGAGAAGGCGGAAGCGGTGAAGGCGCTGCTGGCATAGAGTCAGAACTCCTGATGTCGCCCCGCAATTTCTGCCTGGCGGGGAAAATGGGCTGGGCCATTCCTTGCGATGGCAAGAGGTTCGCAGGTGGCGCAGGCGGCGCCGCCCGCCTGCCCGGGCTGGATTAGGCGCGCTGCTCGAATAGGATCGAGCGAAGGCGAGCACCGCCTGCCCCACCTGCGGGCTCCCTGCAAATTCCACGACATCAGGAGTTCTGAGAGTAGTGCTAGGATCGTGCCATGCGTTTGCGTACTTTCCTATTGGCCGCCGTCGCCATCGCACTGGCAGCGCAGACTCCCGCCAATTGGGGACTGGGCCGCTTCGTTCGCCCCGCCGACGGGAATCCGATTATCGCGCCGCTAGCCTCTTCCGTGTTGTCCTGCCCGATGCGCAAGGCGCCAGTCCATTGGGAGGGGCTGCACACCTTCAACCCCGCCGCAGTGGTCCGCAACGGTAAGGTCTACGTGATCTACCGCGCCGAGGACGACAGCGGCGAAATGCAAATCGGGATGCACACATCGCGGCTGGGGTTGGCCGAGAGCGACGACGGCTTGCATTTCACCCGAAGGCCGGTGCCCGTGCTCTATCCGGCCGAGGATGCCGAGAAGGAACGCGAGTGGGAAGGCGGCTGCGAGGATCCGCGCGTGGTGGAGAGCCCGGACGGCACTTACGTTCTGACTTACACGCAATGGAATCGCAAGATCACCGGCGCCGCCATCGCTACATCCAAGGATCTGATGACGTGGACCAAGCACGGCCCGGCGTTCGCCCACGCTTCCGGCGGAAAGTATTTGCGGCTGTCGCACAAGTCGGCCGGAATCGTCACGCGGATTGCGGGGGAGCGGCTGATCGCCGCGAAGATCGACGGGAAATATTGGATGTACTGGGGGGAAGGCGAAGTTCATCTGGCGACGTCGAGCGACTTGATCGATTGGCGTCCGGTGGAAGATGCGGCGGGGAGTCCGGTGGTGGTATTGGGCAAGCGGGCGGGGCGCTTCGACAGCAGTTTCCCGGAAGTGGGCCCGCCGCCGGTGCTGACGCGCGATGGGATCGTGGTGCTCTACAACGGCAAGAACGCCAGCGATGGCGGGGACCCGAATCTGGCCGCCGGCACGTATGCCGCTGGCGTTGCGCTGTTCGCGGCGAGCGATCCGGCCAAGCTGATTGCGCGGACCGCGGGCGCGGTGTTCCAGCCAGAGATGCCATTCGAAAAGAGCGGACAATACGCCGCCGGCACCACGTTCACCGAGGGCCTGGTGCTGTTCCGAGGCAAGTTTTTTCTGTACTACGGCTGCGCCGATTCCCTGGTGGGTACCGCCGTGTCAGACGGCCCGGAATAGTATTTACTTGCGCACTGCGCGGCGCGCCATGAGCAACAGAAAACCGCCGAAGGCCAACATGCTTAGGCCCGAGTAGAGGTTGATGTCGATCTCCGTCAATGGCGCGCGCAAATCCGGTTGCAACAGGCCCATCCCCACCAGGATGGCGCCGAGTATCACGAAGAACCAGCCCGAAGGCACTCTGAGATCCATATTATGCGAACCAAATGTTCAGAAAGATCACCAGGACCGAGACGAAGATCGCGAGCGGCGCGGGGCGCTGCCACCACTTGGCGCCCTCGTCGTGCTTGATCTTCGTGAGGCCGTACACTAAACCTTCCATATCCCGATCGGTACGCGGAGCGGTCACCAGACTCACTAGAACGGTGACCAGGAAGCACGTTCCGAAAGCCGCAATCGCGATCCAGAAGTTCTGCGCCATCACGGAAGGGAACGTGTGGAGCGTGCCGAATATGCCGCCTTTGCCTTCGGCCACCGTAAGTCCCCAGGTGAGCGACGCGGCCACTGTACCGCTCACCAACCCGGAAAACGCGCCGTGCGCCGTGGTCCGCTTCCAGAACATGCCCAGCAGGAATGTGGCAAACAGCGGGGCGTTCACGAAGCCGAAGACGAACTGCAGCAGGTCCATGATGTTGTTGTAGGACCGCGCCACATACGCCGCGCCGATGGAGAGCGCCACGCCGACGATGGTCGTCATGCGGCCCACCATCAGGTAGTGACTGTCGGGCGCGCTTTTGCGGATGTAACTCTGGTAGATATCGTAGGTGAACACGGTGTTGAAGGCGGTGACGTTGCCGGCCATGCCGGACATGAACGACGCCATCAAGCCGGTGAGCCCCACGCCCAACAATCCGGCCGGATAGAATCTGGCCATCAAGGTGGTGAGCACCTGGTCGTAGTCTTTGACCGTGCCGCCGGCTTTAAGCGGCAGGTCGTAGAGATGCGCGCCGCCGGCTCCGGTCATCTTCGCCAGCGCCACCGCCGCGATGCCGGGGAGAATCACGATGAACGGCAGGAACATTTTGGGGATGGTGCCGATGAGCGGAGTGCGCCGCGCGGCGGACATGGAATCTGCCGCCATGGCGCGCTGCACCACCAGGAAATTCGTGCACCAGTACCCGAAGCTCAACACGAACCCGAGCCCCGCCACCATGCCGAACAGTTCCACGCCCATGGGGTTCTGGCTGGCGCTTCCCATATATTTCCAGGAGTGCGTCATATTGGCGGGCAGGCGCGAGACGATGCCATGCCATCCGCCCGCTTTGGCGCAGGCGAGTATCGCCAGGGGCGCGAATCCGGCCACAATCAGGAAGAACTGCAGCACCTCATTATAGATGGCGCTGGTGAGGCCGCCCAGGTAGGTATAGGCGAGCACGATGGCCGCCGACGCCAGCACGCACACGTTGAAATCCCAATTCAGGACGAGGTGCAGCAGCAGTCCCAGGGCGTACATGGAGATGCCCGAAGAGAAAACGGTCATCACCGCGAAGGTGAAGGCGTTGTACCCGCGCGTCTTTTCGTCGAAGCGCATCTTGAGGTATTCGGGGACGGAGCGGGCCTTGCTGCCGTAATAGAACGGCATCATGAAAATGCCCATGAAAAGCATGGCGGGGATGGCCCCGACCCAATAGAAGTGGGCGGTCATGATGCCATACTTGGCGCCGGAAGCGGCCATGCCAATCAGTTCCTGTGCGCCTAGATTGGCCGCGATGAAAGCCAGGCTGGTGATCCAAACCGGGACCGAGCGCCCGGAAAGCAGGAAATCACCACTGGTCGAGACCTTTTTCCGCAGCATCCATCCGATGCCGATTACAAATGCGAAATAGGTAGCGAGAATGACGTAGTCTACGGCAGCGAGCTTCAACGGGGCGCTCCTCCATTTCTACGAGTTTCAGATCGGAAACAAGAGTCTACCATATGGAGCCTCGCGCGATGAACTCCGCAAAAGCGCCCACCCATTCCGGATTCTTGTTATGATCGACACCCATCTGCGCGCCTGGCTGCAAGGACCATTGCAAGCGCTCTCGTCGTCAAATTCGTTCGGCGCTATTGTTGGACAGGCGCCTACGAACCCCATCTCGATAACCGAGAAGGCTCCGGACCAACTGATCGGGGGGACTTCCTTTAGAGACGGTCGCCGCGGTTTTGTCCCCGCAAGCCAGCGACGCGATCGTCCCGGTGAACAGCCAGGCGCCGGGCTCGCCGGGGCAAACGGATAGCGTCACTGTAAACGGGATTGTGCAGGCCAATCTCTGCGACAGCCTTCCCCTGATTTCGGCGCTCTGCCCGGACGTGGGAGAAGTCCGGAGTGCCGCCGTCTGGGCACAGGCCTACTACTGGCTCACCGGTGGGACCGGGCCGGCATCGGGGACCGGCAACATTTCGTCCAGTAGCGCGCCGATGATGAGAAGCGCGTTGCAGGCGAAACCCTGGGTATAACTCGGGTTATACTGGGAGCATGAAGACGGCCGTCTCGGTGCCTGACGATCTTTTCCGCATGGCGGAAGCGACTGCCCGTCGCCTTCGGGTTTCAAGAAGCCAGTTGTACGCCAAGGCGATTGCGGAATTTCTGGAACGGCAGCGTGGAAATGCGATCACAGAACGTCTGAACGACGTATATTCGCGGCACCCGGCGAAGGTGGATTCCGGATTGCACTGCGCGCAACTGAAGACTATCGAGAAGGACGTCTGGTAGAGATGGGCGAGATTCAGCGAGGGGAGATCTGGTGGGCAGACCTTCCCGAGCCCCGGCGCTCAGAGCCTGGATACCGCCGACCGGTGCTTGTGGTCCAAGCGGACTCTTTCAACCAGAGCCGGATTCAGACGGCAATCGTCGCCGCCATCACCACAAACGTGGAACTCGCCGACGCTCCGGGGAATGTCCTGTTGCCGGCGCGCTCAGCGGGCCTTGCCCACGACTCGGTGGTGAATGTCTCCCAACTCTTGACCCTCGACCGCAGTTTCCTGACGGAGCATGCCGGCACGCTGCCGCCCCGTCTGCAGCGCTCGGTAGATCAAGGGTTGCGCACAGTCCTTCAGCTCTAGCGGCCGGATGCCAGTCTGTCCAGCGCTTTACCTGGCTTTCCGCTTCTTCTCGCGGGCAGCCCGGCGGATCTCCTTGTACTTCAGAACTCCTGATGGTCCTTATCCGGGACAGACGCGCGCGCTAACTGGCGCGGCCCGCGTTTGCAGCCCTGCTTCCTCAGCCTCCAGGCATCACTCCTCGATTTCGAAATCCACCGACTGCGTCACGACATGGAACTTACTCTTCGCGAGTTTGTCGGTCACGATCACTTGTAAGACATATTCGCCCGTGGGCATGTTGCCGGCCAGCGACAGGCGGCCGGAGGCATTCAGGCGCTGCGGGTCTGGCGCGCCTTTGGCATCGTCCATGGAAATCTTGTCGGTCAGCACCTGTTCCCCATCGCGGAACAGCCGGGTCTGCACTTCCAACTCGGGATGGCCGGCGCCGGTTCCCGCGTTCAGAATCTCGTAGTAATAGGCCATCTGCGTGCCTCGCCGGAAGACCCGCCGGGCCGCGCCCCCGGTGACATCGCCCCTGGGAGCGGGACTCCGGGGAGCCTCCACATTGGCCCCTGCCGCGGCGTCTTGCATGACGATTCCCGACAGCGCCAGGTGTCCACTCTCGACATCCGGGACTTCGACGAACTGCTCGGCCGACCCGCTGCCCTCCGTGGCGGGATCGCGCAACGCCGCTCGCACCAGATACGGGCCGGGCTTGGCGATGGGAACGTGGAGACCGTAGACCATTCCTTTTTTCAGAGCGTCGTCGTATTGTGGCCCGTTCAACACCAGGGGAAAAGTGGTATCGACAGTGGCCAGGGCCAGCCCGTTTTCGTCGAAGGTCGCCCCGGCGATATCCACTTGCGCCCTATGGCTGCCGTCCGGTTCGCTGGACCACTTCAGTTCCTTGGGGTCGAAGTATACCAGAGCGTTAATAAACGAACCGGTCTGACGCGCATTCGAGAAGACCGCCGTCACGCGCGGGTGAATCGAACCGGCGTAGGGCGATTGCAGGGCGCGGTTGAGTTGCGCCTCGCGCGTGTGCTCCGCCGGCTGATTTCCGCCCGGCGCGCCAAAGAAACCGTCGCGCGAGCGGACGTGCAGGCCGGACTTCTTCACTCTTACCTCGATCTTATGGAACTTAGGCTGGCCATTGCCGCCGTCAAAAGTATTTGCGTCGGGATGATAGCCGATGAGGTAATAGCCGTCGCTATCTTCAGCCGCTTTCCGCAGAGCGCCGGACAGGTCGTTGGCATCGTGCAGAAACAGGCCGCCGGTTTGTTCCGACAGAACGAACATGCCCTCTTCGGTGTGGACCACTTCCTGCTCGCGCTGGGCAGGGACGCGGGAAACGCGCCGGCTGGACATGCGCGCCGTGTTGTCCGCGGCGGTAATCTCATAGTTCGGAAGGCCGCGCGGATCGATAGCGTGGATCACCACCGAGGCGCGGCTGGCGGCGTCGCTGAGTTGCTGGACGGCCTGGGCCACCATTTCGTCGGTGGCGCCGCGGAAGATCAGGCGAATGTTCTCGGTGAACAGGACTACGGACTTGCGCCCTGGAAAGCCCGCCATGGCGTTCACCACAAAACGGATGGCCCCGAGGGTTCCCACCGCCAGGCTCTCTTCGCGGAAATGGTCCAGGTTGATGGCGCCGCGCGCGCCGCGGCCGGTGGGGGCCGATCCCAGGGGCGCGAAACTGCTCATGCCGACGCGGCTTTCGCCATATTTCACGCGGTCGAGGGCCTCATAGAGCAGGCGTTTATCGGTTGTGAACTGCTGGAGCGCTCCCATGCCGGCGCCGGTGCGGACGATGGCCACCAGGTCGTCGGGACGCATCTGGTCGTCGACAAACTTGCGGATGGCGTTGCGGACTGCCGGAATGTTTTCGCCGGCCAGTCCGAGGTCGTCCACCACCAGCGCCAGGGTACGGCGCACCTGGGTGGGCTGGAGTACCGGCGGCGGTGGTGGCACGTCGCCCTTCAAGGGCTTGATGGGCGCGGACCGCTGGGCGGCGACCGCTCCCCCGGCTGCCGGCCTGGTGGAAACGTACGAGAAATTCGTGATGGTCTGCGGCTTGCCGTCCTGCAAAAGATCGAAATCGGCGGGCTGAAGATCGGTGACGCGCCGGTTTCTGGAATCCGTGACGACGGCGTCCACCTGCACCAGGTTCACGTCGATGCGGATCGCGGTATTCGGGACTGCGCCTGTTCCGGGGCTCGACGGAGGGGGATGGTTTTGGGCAAAGGCGAAGGCCGAAGCGGCGAGTAGTGCGGTGAGTCGATTCATGGTTGCCACAGGGAGGTACTGCGGCGATTCTCCCTCAATGGCCGCCGAAGTGTCAATGGCATGGGGGTGTGGCGCCGGGCAGGGTACCGGCGTTCCCCGAGACTTACTAAGAAGCCGCGAACAAATATCCTGTGCACTCAGACCCAACCGCTTGCTCCCGCGCGCGGCTCGGCATGCGCATTTGACAGAGCCGGGCCCAGAGGGCACCCCGTTAGGGAGCGATTGCGCACGTTCGAGACATTT
>Ga0182030_10007987_pt1 | contig 21992 bp, 21 predicted proteins | sample 812S3MmetaG_FD_121299 | JGI IMG/M metagenome (GOLD analysis project Ga0182030, IMG submission 121299) | Permafrost microbial communities from Stordalen Mire, Sweden - 812S3M metaG (Illumina Assembly) | ecosystem: Environmental > Terrestrial > Soil > Wetlands > Permafrost | place: Sweden... | reverse complement strand
TACGGAGCCATGATGTGCGAAGGAATCGTTGCGGTGCTGGCGCTAATTGCCGCTTGCTCCATGTATCCCGGCGACTACTTCGCCATCAACGCCGCTCCGGCGGTTTATGCCAAGCTGGGGATGCACACAGTGAATCTGGACATGTTCTCCAAGGAGGTTGGCGAGAAGCTGGCTGGACGCACCGGCGGCGCGGTTTCGCTCGCTGTCGGCATGGCGCAGATCTTCCGCGGCATTCCCGGCATGAAGTCGCTGACCAGCTACTGGTATCACTACGCCATCATGTTCGAGGCGCTCTTCATTCTGACCACGGTTGACACCGGCACTCGCGTGGCGCGTTACGTCATGCACGAGTTGCTGGGCAAAGTCCACAAGCCGTTCAGCAATACCGCATGGTTGCCCGGCAACCTTACAACCTCACTTCTGGTGGTCGTGAGCTGGGGATATCTGATTTACACAGGCTCCATCTCCACCATCTGGCCGCTGTTCGGAACCGGCAATCAACTGCTGGCCACCATCGCGCTCGCCGTGGTGACTACTTTCCTGGTCAACATGGGCAAGGTGAAGTATGCGCTGATTACGGCGATCCCGATGTGCTTCGTCGGAGTAACAACGCTCACCGCCGGAGTCCTCTCCATCAAGAACATCTACCTGCCGCTGGCGCAAAAGCCGGGCCACGGATTCCAGGGTTATCTGGATGCAACGCTGATGGTGATCTTCGTAACCGGCGTCGTGCTTGTGCTGATTGAGTCGGGACGGCGCTGCTGGAAGACGCTGCACGGCGTGCCGATTCCAGAGGAAGCTTTCGGGCCGGTGAAGGAAACAGATGTGAAAATGGCGTGCTGCTGAGGAGTACGAGTTGCGATCTGAGCAGGGACGACAGAACTGAAAGGAAAAATCATGTCAGCAAAGTTGGGTTTGAAGTACTTCGCTGTTGTGATGTTCGCCGTCGGTGCTTTGCAAACGGTCAGTGGACAGATGCCCAATCCCTACGGCCTGTCCATTAGCGTCGACGATGCCAAGAAAGCAGCGGCGCCGGCGCTGGCGGAAGCGGCAAAGAACAATTGGAAGGTTGCGGTCGCGATCGTGGACCCGGCGGGCACGCTTGTCTATTACGAGAAGATGGACAACACGCAGTTGGGTAGCGCCAACGTCGCAATTGATAAGGCGCGTTCGGCCGCTCGATTCAAGCGGCCGACCAAAGCGTTTCAGGACGCCCTGGCCGCCGGCGGCGAAGGGCTTCGCGTTTTGGCGATTGAGGGCGCAGTGCCGGTGGAAGGCGGCTTTCCCCTGGTGATGGACGGCAAGATTGTGGGCGCGATCGGCGTTTCCGGAGCTACCAGCGCGCAGGACGCTCAGTGCTCCAAGGCTGGGGCCGACAGTCTGAAATGAATACCCGACGAACTTTTTCACCGAATGCTCAAATATGCCGCCTTCTTAATTTGCGGGTGCGGCAAAGAGAATAAGGTTACCGTCCGGATCCTTCACGATGAACGTCGTGGCTCCCCATGGCTCATCTCTCAGTGCCTGATGGAAAAGTACGCCGGCGGCCTGATATGAGAGGAAGAGTTGCTTGATTCCGTCGGCGCTGTCCAGCGTGATGGAGGCCGAGAGAAGCTCCTCCTGTTGCCGGATGTCTTCCGCAATGACAGGTGCGTCGACATGGCGCAGGGCTAATCGAGCATTGTCCCTGCTGACCTGGCCGTAGAACGGTGGCTCACCATAGACAAAGTCGAGGGTGAAACCGAGTTTCGTGGTGAAGAAGTCCGTGGATGCTTTGAGATTTCCCACAAACAGTTGTGCGGCAACCGAGGTGAGCCTCGGTTGAATGCGTTGATTCGTTTGGGACATCGTAAGTGTTGGCTCCTGTCCTAAGCGTCCGCCATCCTTCAGAGCCCTCTCTGCGCCGCGGCAGATAAAATCTTACCAGTAGGATTTTCTTGCTATCCGGCGCCGTTTCTTACCAGCTTGAGGAACTCCTGGTGCACACGCTGGTCACGCGAGAGCTCGGGGTGGAACGTCGCCGCCATCACACTTCCCTGCCGAACCAGCACCGGATCGTCGCCGCGTCTGGCCAGCACTTCGACATCTTTACCCACGCTCTCAATGCGCGGCGCGCGGATGAAAACCATCTCCAGCGGCTCGCTGCCGAGCGCGCTCGCGGCCTCAACAATCGTGGAGTCGATCTGGCGGCCGTAGGCGTTGCGGCGGATGCTAATGTCGATGGCATTCAATCCGGCCTGGCGCGGGTTCTCCACTTCTCTGGCCAACATGATGGCCCCGGCGCAGGTGCCGAAGGTGGGCTTGCTGTGAACAAATTCGTTGAGCTTCTGAAAGGTATCTTCGCCGAGCAGCTTCAGGAACGCGCTCGACTCACCACCGGGAATTACCAGGCCGTCGAGGCCATCGAAATCGGACGGATTACGTACCAGGACAACTTCCGCGCCCAGCTCTTCCAGCCGGCGGCGGTGGGCGTCAAAATCGCCTTGTAATGCAAGAACGCCGATAAGCATGGACGCTTTTCGCCCTTCGCTATTCGCTCTTCGCCAGAGATTTTGGCGCGAGATTGCCCGCCGTCCGCACTCCTCGAAGCGTCTGGAGAAATGCAGTCAACATCTGGCGCACGCTGGTTACGTCCTTGAGGGTTGTCACGTAGTCAGGTGGGCTCAGGAAACCTAGATCTTTGGCCAGTCGAAGGTGGTTGTGTAACTCACTTGCGGAACCCATAGCAATCTGAACAAAGCGTGCCAGCTCAACCTCACCCCACCTACCACATCCTTCAGCAAGGTTGGCACCGACTGATCCCGCGGCCCGGCGAATTTGAGACGTCAAACCGAATAACTCTGAACGGGGAAAGCAGTCGGTCAACCGATACAACTTGATGGTGAGAGCGTGTGCCTTTTGCCACACTTCAAGCTCTTCATGATTTCTCACTCGACCTCCATTCGCCTCTCTGGCGAAAAGCGAAGAGCGAAAGGCGAAAAGCGCCTCTCCTACCATCCCCGAGTCTGCAGCAAATCCTTCTCTTCAATCGCCGCCACAGCCAGCCCTTTCATCGCGCCGGTCATCTGCGAGCTAACTTCGGCCAGCACCTTGGGATCGTCGAAGTGTGTGGCCGCCGCCACGATGGCGCGCGCGCGCGATTCGGCTTCTTCGCGTTCCGCCTTGACATGCAGATCGAGAGCGATGGCCCCGCCCTTCATGAAGATGCCGGAGCCGACGAAGACAGCCTCTGCGCCAAGCTGCATCACGAGCGACGCATCGGCGGGCGTGGCGATGCCGCCGGCGGAGAAATTCGGCACCGGCAGCTTCCCTGCTTTAGCCACCATGCGCACCAACTCGTACGGAGCCTGGTGATCTTTGGCTGCGGCGAAGAGCTCCTGATCGCTCATCACGGTAAGCTGTTTCATCTCTTTCACAATCTGCCGTATGTGCTTCACCGCGTGGATCACGTCGCCCGTTCCGGCTTCGCCCTTGGTGCGGATCATGGCCGCGCCTTCGGCAATGCGGCGTAGGGCCTCGCCCAGATTGCGCGCGCCACAGACAAACGGCGTGGTGAAGACCTGCTTGTCCACGTGATGCTCTTCGTCGGCAGGCGTCAGCACTTCGGACTCGTCGATGTAGTCGACGCCGATCTCCTGCAGGATCTGCGCCTCGGCGAAGTGGCCGATGCGGCACTTGGCCATCACCGGAATCGAGACGGCGGCCATGATCTGCTTGATCAGCCGTGGATTGGCCATGCGCGAGACGCCGCCTTCGGCGCGGATGATCGCGGGCACACGCTCCAGCGCCATCACCGCGACCGCGCCGGCCTTCTCAGCCACGTTGGCTTGATCGACGCTCATCACGTCCATGATGACGCCGCCCTTGAGCATCTCGGCCAGACCCGTCTTCAAGCGCAAACTGTTGTTGTTGCCGTTGTTCTCTAGCATCGTTTTCTCCTGATCGGAGCGTGCGCGTGGAAAACTTGGCCGCGGACATGGAACCCTTAGCGATTGGCCAAACTAGCGCGTTCACTTCGCGAGGTTACTCAATTCCTATTTTACCTTGCGCGGAAGCCGCGCGTAACCCCGCGCAACATCTGCATAGATTCGGCCTTTGCGGCAGGAATCTATATTCTTAAGCTATGGAACTCGGTGCAATGGATTGTGCCATCCTGCCGATGACGGAACAGCATTGGGACGCGGTGCGTCAGATCTACTGGGAAGGCATCGCGACCGGCAGGGCCACGTTCGAAGAGTCGGTTCCTGAGTGGAAGGAATGGGACGCGCGCCACCTGCCAACCTGCAGGCTGATCGCGTGTAGCGGTGATGCGGTCCTCGGCTGGGCCGCGCTCAGCCGCGTTTCTTCACGGCACGTTTACCGGGGCGTAGCTGAGGTCAGTATCTATATTGCCGAGCGCGCCCGGGGCCACGGCATTGGTGCGGCATTGCTAACGGCGCTGATTGCCGAATCAGAACGCCACGGCATCTGGACCTTGCAGGCCGGCATCTTTGCTGAGAACGCAACCAGTATCCGTCTGCACCAGCGAGCGGGGTTCCGCATCGTGGGCACGCGCGAGCGGATCGCTTGTCTGAAAGGCACGTGGCGGGATACGGTGCTGATGGAGCGCCGAAGCGCGATCGTGGGGGTGTAATTGTTCGCCAACGTAAGGCGAGATCCCCAGGAAACTCATGAGGTATAGTTCTTGAGTGAAAACGCGGATCTTCCGCTCAAGTGCGAGGCGGAGGAAATGAAGGGTAGGTAATCCGATGGTAAAAGTAATGACCGGCAGCAATGCATTCATCCTGACCAGTGCTAACCCCGATCAGGCCGTTGATACTCCAAACATCAATGGACGGGAGTTCAGGCTGACGCTGACGATTCACTGGGAAGAGTATCGAGACCCGTCGCAGCCTGCCGGAAGTCTTTGGCTCGAGTATCAACTGGGCAAGACTACGCCCTCACTTCCGGGGGCCGAGGCGGCCGTGCCAATCGTCCTGGCGGCACCTGAAGATTGCAAGACATTCCTGATCGTGACCCGTGGTGATGTGGTCATTCACTACACGGGCGAGGCTAAGGCACACGTTTGGTTGAGCTACTACGCGGAATACGTTGAGTAATGCCGGACCGAAGACAGTTATTCCGAAAGGTCCCTACGTCGCGTCGCTGTGCTTCTTCTTCAGGTATTTGGCGAACATGCGATGGGGATCGATCTCGATGAACTTCCCTTTGCTGCTGGCCAGCACTTCCCCGTCACTGCTGCGAATTTCAGCCGCGCGATAATGCTCGCGGCCACGAACCCGCTGCTCCCATCCCTCGACGATCAGCGGCTTGAATAGCGGCACCGGCTTCAGGTAGGTGACCTCCATCGTACTCGTCAGGCAGACGATGTTGTGCAGCTTGTTCACCTTGCCCATGGCCTCATCGAGGATGGTGGCGATGATGCCGCCGTGGGCGTGCGCCGGCGGCCCGACAAAGCGCCCTTGCAGCCGGAAGCGGCAGACGAATCGCTGTCGCTCCTCGTCCAAGACAAACTTCAACCTCAGCCCAGTTTCGTTCTGAGGGCCGCAACCGAAGCATTTATTGCCGAATTGACGCTGTTTGACCTGGTGTCCGTGGACTGGCTTGTGCCGGGGCATGTACTCAAGATGAAGCAGAGAGGATGGAAAATGCAAGCCGTCAGAGGTCAGATGTCAACTGTCGCTAGCACATGGTATATCCGGTTGAGGTAGCAGGGGATTCGTCCGGTTGCAGGCTGTTCAATGCTTCAAGGGCTAACGCTGGTGCCGGGAGGGGGGGTCGAACCCCCAAGGGCCGAAGCCCGGCGGATTTTGAGTTCCTTGCTAACCGAAAACAAAGGACTTACAGCATTTGCGGTGTGGGCACAGTGTTTTGCGATAAGTTGCTATGTCGTGAGGGCTTACACCGAGTTCCGTCGCAAATGATCGCAACTCGTCGGGTTTGCTGGTGGGCACAAATTTTGGGCACACCCGGGTCGCGATGGTGGAAGGCAAAGAGCCTTTGATTCCAGCATACCGATGCCGTCCGCGCCGCTCCCGACGCGGTTCAGCTTGAGCGCTTCGGAAAGATCAATCACCGGGGCCGGCTTACACGGAAACATGGCAACGGATGCTTGCGAGAAAACCGTCGATAAAGGGTTTCTGAGCGAGCTGTGCGGTCGCGAGATCAGGACTGGTGCCGTCGATGAGAAGCGCATGATCGCCCGAACGGAATCGGAGAGATCCTTGTAAATTCGCAAGCCCGAGAAAGATTGGCCGGAACCCATGACCCCGCCCGCTGTCGCTGCCGAACCGCGAGGTGCCGTCCGATAGCGCCGCCTGGATTGCTCTGCCGTGGTCCTGGAGACCGGCGAATATCGAAGAACGTTGCAAGCTCTTGAGAATACCGATCCCGCGGTCAGCTGAGACGAACTCGAAGACGCCCCGCATGGCCCAGAAGGCGAGGATGCCGGTATGAGGCGCTTCGGAGTGTTCGTGAATGTTGTTCTCGAGCTCTTCCATGGCGGCGACGAGCTGCCCCGGCGTCGAGCCCGGCAGGCCCGCGATATCTCGCGCTGCGCGCTGTGCATCCATCAAGAACGAGATAAGTAGAGTGTCAGTGTCTGCATTCCGCGCGCTGCGGTTCGCCTGAATAAAGCCCATCCGGCGATCGCTGGCTTTTACCCAACACTCATGATTGTCGCGCAGCGCCGAAATCATCGGGCTTGCTCCGTTGTCGGCCAGCCAGCCGCTTCCGACAGGTGAAGGCAGCCGCCCGCCCGCCGCGAGGTACAGTAATTCGAGCAAGGGTCCGAGGCTGGTGGGAAGATAGCGCGGGTTCTGCTCAGTGGATTTCAGGCGCCCTGCAGCCGCAGCGAAGCCGAGTCCGTCAACCGCGCCAAAGGTGAGCGGTGTGGTCGATCTCTTCATTGCCCTCCCTGCAATGGCAAGACTCTCTGATTGAGCCCGCCGGAATGGGCGGCGGCGACGACCTCCCAGTTTTCCATCAGTAGCTTATCGACCATCTCTGTCTTCTTCGTCGGCGATGACCGCCAATTCACCCTGCCCGGCCCGGAGAGCACAGCGCGTTGACGCGCGTTGGTTTTCATAAACACCGACGTTTCCAGCAGCGTGATGTCCGAGAATGCTGCCGCCAGGCTTGGTAGAAACTTGCCCCCGCCTCGGACGATGAGATGCAGCGGCCGTCCGACTGCGACGGCGAGGCGAACGAGATTGTCAGAGTGCCACGCGGTGCGGCTGGCCCAGCCCGCGCCAGTGGCGAACTCAAACGCAATGTGCGTCACTTCCGGCCGCGCCGCGATGTAATCCTGCCAGCGTTCCCAATCCCGATCCGTGCGCGCGTTCACGTGCAGCGCCGCCGGCAGTCCTTCCCTCAGGAATTCTTCATGAACGATCAATATCCGCTTCTGGCTGTGCAAGTCGTCCCATCGCGGCTGATCGATGAACAGGCTGAAGTTTGGTGTCGTAACCAGGGCGATGTCAAGGTTGCGCAGGGCGCGGATCGCTTCCCGGCGTTGTTCGCCTAGCGACCACCACCGTTCAAGCGGCCTGTCCTTTGCGGTGCCGGTGAGGATCACCGGAACATGGGGCGCGATGCCGAATCCATTCGCGAGTTCCGCCGCGCTTGTGTATCGCGGTTCGCCGTTCTGTCGTCGAATCACGCTGTACAGAGGCAAACAGACGGCTGCCGCCCGAAATGGTACTGAACGTCCGCTTTTGTGATAGAGGAGCGGGACAAGTGTGGGCAGCGAAGGCGCGGTGACCAGGGAGCCGCGCGGCACATTGTCGAAGGCGAACCCTCCAACCTCGCGTACTCTTTGTACGAATTCCTCCGGTTTGTTGCGACACACTGTGTCGCAGTCCGCCGAATTATGGCAGCAGAAGCCGAGACAGTCGAAGAGCGCGTCACCAACTTGCAGCCCGCCGCAGATTTCACGATCAGGACAGTTGGCGCAACCTATTGAGGGCGTATGGCTCGTCCCGTCGTGCCACAATCTGCGTTCGCGGCGAAGGTTACGCGGGGTTTCCTGAGGAGTGGGTAGCCGGGTCAGCATACGGTAATCTCCGCAATCCGGGCGACGGGATGAACAGCCTGGACTGTGCCACAGGCTTCGCCGAATGATGCCGACAAGGCATTCTTCAAGTCGACGCCTGGACTCTTGAAAACGGCGACGAGTTCGAGGCCTCGCCGGGCGAGAACATTTTGCCCTTCGAGCCTCACGCCGAGTTTATCGCCGACAGCAAGCGTCTTGTCGCTGCGTAGTTGGGCCGCATAGGCGCGCGGCGCGGATGCCGGTTCTTGCGTGAACAGGTTTGGCGTGGCCAGTTCGATCCGTCGGCGGTCGAGGCCCTTGCGGAAGGAAGGTGCTGCTTTTCTGATGAAATCAATTCCCATATGTTGCTCCTGCAAGCAGAGATCGATAACGCTTCGCACGCCCCTCGCTCAACTCGACAACCAGCCCCATGTTGGCAAGGGCGGAGAGGCGATTGTTCCAGGCTGTTTGTTTGACCCCTTCGGTTTCGCGGTGCTCGCGCATCAACTCCGCGGCGTCTGTCTCCTGGCGCTTTTGGACCAAATCAAATGTCAGCCGCTGTTTCGGATCGAGCTTTCCGAGGAGTCGCGGCTGATGCGGTTGATCGTTTTCATCGAGGAGGCAGAGCATTAAAACATCAGCCTCCGAGCTGACAAGAAGTTTCAGTTCGTCCTCGACAACCTGGTTTGCGTTGGCGACAACGGGATAGAAATTGGAGCGGCGGCGCCTGACGGTATCGCGATAGGCGAGGACCGTTTCCCTTAGAAAGCTGGCGGTGGCAACGGTCACCCCGCCAAAGTCCAGGAAGACTGGCTCTGGCACCGTTGGTTCTTTTTCAGCGCGTTCTAGCAGCTTCGGCAGAACCTTTCGTCCGTTGAGAGCTCCCGCCAGGACATCAGCATTTCCCAGTTCCGACATATGAATTCGCATTATCATTATCCTCACGTGATGCACGTGAATAGCGTGCCATACGGAGATGCTTTCTGTCAACTGTGGATTTCCAGGAAAACTACTCAATTCCTACTTATACCCATATAGAGGTGTTTTAACTTGTAATTTACCCTTATATGGGTACACTGTAGCTATGCCAAAGGCCAGCCGTTCATACCGGGCTCTGCCCACAATCACCATCGACCTGCTGGAGAAGCTGGGTCGGGACATTGCGGTTGCGCGCAAAAGGCGGCACCTGTCCATGCGGGACATGGCGGCCCGCATGATGGTCAATCTGAAAACGGTGCAGCGCCTGGAGAAAGGCGACCCGACCGTGGGTATTGGCATAGTCGCCGGCGCGCTCTGGATTCTGGGCCTGGACCGGCGCCTTGGCGATCTTGTCGCGCCTGAGAGCGATACGACCGGCTTGCAGGAGGACATCAAGAATCTACCGAGAGATTTTCGCAAGGCGAAGAAACGGGCCGATAAATACGATTTTTGAGTGAGCGATGCCAACCACATACATCTACATCTATCTCGAAGAAGGTCCGGTTCCGGCGGGTTTGCTGGAGACAATCGGCGTAGGCCGCGAGGCGACAGCCCGCTTTGCCTATGGCCGTCGCTACCTTGAGCGGAGAGACCGGCTGGCGATAGATCCTGTGCAGTTGCCGCTGCATGATGCCAATGAAGACCGAAAGTATGTCGCGCCGGAAGGATTTGTTCTCTTCAACGGCATTCGCGACGCGGCGCCCGATGGCTGGGGGCGGCACCTGATGGACCGCGCCGCCGGCGCGCGCCCGCTGTCGGAATTCGACTATCTGATCGCCACCGGTGAAGCCCGTGTGGGCGCCCTGGCTTTCGGCCCGGATCTCTCTGGGCCGCAGCGCATCGTGCCGTGGCAGGAAGACAATCTGCATGGCGAGAACCTCAATCTGGCGGACATGCTCGAAGCCGTGCGCGAACTGGACACGGCGGATGGTCTCGCGCCCGAACATCGCCGCTTTCTCGTGCGCGGCTCCTCACTCGGCGGCGCGCGTCCCAAAGCGACGACGGACTATGACGGCAAGCAATGGATCGCCAAATTCGGGCGCGCAGAGGATCGCTTCCCTGTGTGCCGCGCCGAATACGTGACCATGACCCTGGCAGGACAGGTCGGCATTACCGTTCCGCCTGTGCGTCTGGAACAAATACTCGGGCAGGATATCTATCTGATCGAGCGCTTCGACCGCGCATCAGAGGGCAAAGACTATCGGCGGCTGCCGTTCATCTCGGGCCTGACGATCATTGGCGCGCATGAAAGCGAGTCGCCACAGCAAAGCTATCGCCGCCTTGCGGAGCAGTTGCGCCGTTTCGGATCGGCCCCCGTGACGGATGCGAAAGAATTGTGGCGGCGCATGGTGTTCAACATTCTCTGCAACAACAACGATGATCATCTGAGAAATCACGGTTTCCTGTGGGACGGGAAGGGGTGGCGTTTATCACCGGCCTACGACATCGTGCCCGCTCCTCAGGTCTCGCTTGAGCGGGACCTTGCGATCGGTGTCGGGCGGAACGGCCGTCAAGCAACTCTGCGTAATGCGTTGAGTGACGTTGCCAGCTTCGGGCTGTCGCGGAAGGAGGCCGTCCCGATGGCGCGCGACATGCAGCAGACGGTGAAAAACGCCTGGGAGGATCTCTTCAGGCACCATGGCTTCACGCCCGCCGAAATCGGGCTCCTGCGCACCTGCTTCATCGCGGCTAACGAGCCGCTCGAGAATGAAAACGACGAAGGGGTCTGAGCCCCCATTTCAGCGCGCTGGTCCATGCCGATATCGGTGGCGTCGGCGGCGGTGGTCGTCGTGACCATCGTCGTCGTGCTGGTCGTCGCCATGGCGGTCATGATGGGCATTGAGGAGTTGGCTCGGATACCGTTGCGGATGAAAAGAAGATATTCGAGATGGCGAAGCGCGGCGGCTTCACGTTGAACATCGCCGGGCGGCAGGAGCTTCAGGAGGCAATCAGAAAAGGCATCGACGGAATCTGGCTGGAGCTTACGCTGGAGCAATACGCAAAGCTCCAGGAGCCTTCGTAATTGGCTTCACGGTGCGCTAGACGGAAGATGCTTCTTAAATCTTCGGTCGGCCCCTGCTTAGGTCAGGCAATCGCTGCTGCAGCCGTGGAGTCAAGCTCGATCAACTGAGCACCGGCCTTTAACCCTAACTCTTCTAGGCGTTTGTGGTGAGTGAAAAAAAGCACCTGCGTGTGCTTCGCTAGGTCGCCGATGACCTGCAGCGCCGCTGATGCTCGTGCATCATCGCTATTGATAAGGATGTCATCAAAGATCACAGGGCAAGGCGCCACGGTTTCAACATGATGCTCAATAGCGGCCAGTCGTAATGCTAGATACAGTTGATCGCGAGTGCCGTCGCTCAATCCTTCAACGGCCACCTGCTCTCCATTCCTTCGAATCGTGACCAAGACTGGTCTGTCGTCATCTCCAAACCCAGTGGTAAGACCCGAATGGTCGCCCAGTGTAAGACGCGAGAAGATCTCGCTTGCCCTGCTTAACACCGGCCCTTGGTGCTTCTCCCGGAAGGCCTCGATGGCACGGTGCAGCACTTCCGACGCGATCCGCAGCCGCAGATACCGCGCTACCGCAGGACCAATCTTCGCCAGCGCATCCTCGGCTCTTTGCGCCTGAAGTGCCGATTCCTCGCTGCCTTCGAGGCGCTCGAATTCCTGCAACAACTTGCCATGCTCACTGCCTGTTTTGAATACGTCCTCCTGAAGAACTTTCTGGCGTTCTTCCCCGGCGGAGATTTCCAGCCTGAGTACATCCAGTTCGTATCCCGAGGCTTCCTCCTCAATCTGTTTTAGATCAGCAACGGCATTTCGCTCGATGAGGCCCTTCGCAACACGGTCGTACTCTTGTTGTTTGTTGGTCTTACTTTCGGCATTGCTAATGACGATTTCGAGGTGTTCATCATCGTCGCAGCCGGCAAGCTCCCGTAGCTTGCACAAAGTGGCCGCAGCAGCTTCGACTCTGCCTCTGCATGTCACTATCACCAGGCCGTCCGCGGCGTTCTGGGTTTCAAGCGTATCGCGCTCAGTTTCGGCTTTGCCGGCCTGAACGTATCGCGTGTGCAACTCCCCGGCTGCAGCTTGCCGAGGAAGGGCAGCGAGGGAAGGGGCGATGGCTGTGACAAGTCGAGAAGCCTTGCTTTCAAACTCCTCGATGTTGTCTCCGATGCGCGTGACCCGGTGCTGTAGGCGCTCCGCCTCTTTCAGGTTCTCAAGGACTTTTTCGAGAACTGCCAGCGCTTCCCCAACCTGAGCGGGAGTGCTCCCTTCGGGCAGAAGCAACGCTTTCACAAACTGTGACCATTTCCCCGACCATTCAAATAGTTTCTTCTTACATCCTTGGACCTTTGCCTGTTGCTTTTCTACCGATAGCAACTGCCTCCGCCGACGAAGATCAGCAATCGCTTGTTTTCTCTCCCCAAGTTTGTCGGCAAGGGCCTGCGCGACCTCGATTAAGACGGGAAGCGAGCGAGACCGAGCGTCGGTCGACAATTCCAGGCCCAGTTCTTTCACGCAGCCCTGGATTTGTGCGGCGGCGGCGAGTTCACGCCCCTGCAATACTCGGAGATCGTTCTCTTTCTCGCTACGCTGTTCAAGCCGCTCTAGTATGGCTTTCCGCGATTGCATCCACTCCCTCATCTCAGCGGGTGATAGCGGTTCCGAGCCGAGCCCCTTCCACTCGGAGCCCCAGCGCTTACGCAGTTTGGTCTCCGCGGTTTTCAACTCTGCAAGTTCCTGTTCTTTATTCTGCTGCTCCGCCGCGGCCAACTCGATTTCCTTAGTGAGTCGGTCGTGAATAGCGACATCCTTGGCATGCGTGAAACGCAGGTCAGCGATCTCATCAGATTGGCGCAAGTGTTCGAAAAAGAATTCAGGCAGAGGCGCCGATGAGCGTGACTTTGTCTGCGCTTCCTTGCTCGTGAGAGTCTTGTCGAAAGCAGACGCACGAATCAATTGCCACAGTTCGTTGCGTCGGGCGCGCACCTCGGCCAGATCGCCCTCGCCGACTTTGCCCACTTTCAAGACCACACGCTCAAGCTCAGCCTGCGTCTTCTGAATAGAGTCCCGAGTATGGGAAAGTCTCCCACTCAGTTCTCGACGCACGTGTTCGTGGCTCTCCCAATCGCGTGCGTATTGGTCGATGGTTGCTGCCAACGGTACCCTAAGCGCTTCAAGCTTCTCGAGGTCTCCCGACCAGAGTCCCAAAGTACGGAGCTCTCGGTTTGCCTCGACCGTCAGGCGTTTGATATCGGAGTTTAGCCGCGCTATGGCATTACTGGTGTCTCCTAAGGATTTCGCCTGCTCGATTGTGGCGATGAGAACTGTAGGATCGGGTGGCTCAGGGTGAAGAGCCAGCTCGTCATCGATTCTTTCCTCTTCTTGCGTGTCGGTGCGTAGCTGCTCTTCGGTTTGCTCCAACGCTGTAGTGAGACGCGCATGCTCCGTACTTAGGTCAAGGATCTCGTTTTTTCGAGCATATGCGCTTCTTAATTCCTCGGCGTCAGAGATCGGACGATTTCGCCAGATCTCCTTCCATGCGACTTCGGCAAGTTGAATGGATTCGTTGCGCTCGGCCATGCGCTTGGGCCTATCGCTCGTCCCGCGAATGTAATCGCTAATTCCCGAGTTGAGTTCCTCAATCTCCTTGGCGTACGCATTGAACACAGTGGCAAGAGGAAGCGCTAGGATGCGTTCTTTGCGTTGTGCAATCTGTTCACTCAGTGCTTGGATCTGGCTAGTTGAGCTTGACATCGCAGACACAGCCTCGTCGCGCTGCCTACGGGTGTCCGTGGGGAGACGAGGAACAGACTCGAGAGGAAGAAGCGCCGCTCTCAACTCTTGAAGCCGGGCGAGATCCGGCTTATTGACCGCGATTCGGCGCAGCTTTACCAATTCCTGTTGTAAAGATTGTGCTTCCACCTTCAGTGCTTCGTGATTTTGCTTTGTCCGGTCGAGTTCTGACTGCTTTTCTTTCACTGCGGCTGCGGAGATAGCGAGCCTTCGAACCTCCGCCCGCGCATCCCTGTATTCTTCAAGGGCGTTGCCGATCACTTTGCCGCGCGATCTGGGAGAGAACAACTCCTTGGCTTCATCGTCAATTCCTTCGAGCAGATTCCTCAGATCCAGCAGGCCTGAGGCCTGGAACAGCGCACTTCCGACGTCGCCCTTTCCGCGCAGCAGTTCCTCGCCTCCTTCACGCAGCCGTTGATGGTTTAATCCAAAAAACTGCTCAAATCGGTCCCGATCCAATTCTTGGAGAAACGCCCCTAGGACTCGCTCCTGGATTTGCCCCTCATCAAGATTCAGAAGCGTTCCAGTCGTTCCCTTACGTCGACGAAAAGAGAAGCTCTTTCCATCGGCCGAAATGGCTGCACCGATGCGCAGTTCAGACCCTTTGCAACTATGAACATCCAGCGTCCTAATAGGCACTCCGAAGAACAGCGCAGAAATGCCTCGCAGGAGCGTGGACTTGCCGGCCTCATTGTTGCCGTACACGAGGTGAAAGTCCGGACTCTTGAACGGAAACTCTATCTCGCGATTGGCGAAGTGCCCGAAGCGAATGAGATCGATACTGTCGATTCTCACAGAGCCTCCAGAGCAGACAGTCGCGAGAGAAGCACCGCTTCAGCTTCTTCAATCGCCGTGCTTAGAGTGAGACCATCCAGCTTGACCGGCTCCGCCCCATCGGCGACTTCATCCGGAAGTTTTTTCTGCAGCTCTGAGATTGCATCCCAGCTCGCCAAACTCGTAGGATCTTGGCGAAGAGTCGCTATTATTCGGACAACTTCTCCAATCGGATCGTCTCGCTTGAGCAAATCGTCACGGTTCAGGCGGGGTGAGGTTGCAACTTGCACCCGCTCGACCCAAAACAAACCTTTGCCGCACTCGTTCGCGATGCTGATCGCCTCGTGGCGCACCCGCTCAAGATCGCGGTTCAGTTCCACATGCGCTTCGGTTGTCCCTACAACACGCAGACGCACAGCAGTGACACGCTCTTTACTTCGCGATAGCATCTTTTCGAGCTCGATCCGGAGTTTCTCATAAACCTCGTCTGCAGTTTGGCAATCCGATGCGTCGATGTCGGCCTGGAACCATGGCACGGCGGAGGTCGAGATTGTGTCGATGGATATAGCGCCGGCATCAGAAACGGTCACGAGTACACAACTCTTCTCGCCTTGCTCCTTTCCATGCCGGCCTTGGATGTTTCCCGGATAAACGATGTACGGATCGTTACAAAGGATCTGACGGTTGTGTACATGGCCAAGTGCCCAGTACTGGTATCCCTTGTTTTTCAAGGTTTCAAGGGTGCATGGCGCGTAGTTCGCATGTTCGGAGATTCCTGCAAGATTTGTATGGAGCACTCCGATATTGAAAAACCCCGGAACAGGTGACGGATACTTCGCGGCAAGATCCTCGGTGACCTCCGGTGTGGCGAAACTCTGGCCATGTATTGCCACGCGCAATTCATCGTTAGTAAAAGTCTGTGGCTCACTAGTGCGAAAAATATGGACATTGCCCGGCGGGCGCAGCTGCTTAATCAGTTTGCTTGCGGCATCGTGATTTCCATAAATTAGATAAACATCGATACCAACATCTTTTAGGCGAGCCATCTGCTTGTTGAAAAACAGCGCCGATTCGAAGCTCTTGAGCCCAGTGTCGTAGAGATCTCCCGCAATGATAAGAAAATCCACTCTTTCCGTAACGGCGGCATCCAAAACCTTCTCGAACGCTCGTCGAGTGGCGTTACGAATCTCACTCACCGGAGCGCCAGGATACTGAGCCAGACCTTGAAGCGGCGTGTCCAGGTGGACATCTGCGCAGTGGATAAACCTCATTTGCCCGAGTTCCCTCGCTCGCTGACTTGCCGTGGGACAGTCAGGAGCACACGAGCGGGACTATAGCTGTGAATTTGCGTTGTGTAAATGGCTTTCCGAGAGTATGGGGGCGGTTCCTCCAAGGCGATGAAACTTCCGCGGTGGGTTCCTCGGCGTGCTGCTGATTGCCAAATAGGGTGATTCGGGCGTTGTCTTTGGTCCCAGGCGCCTTCTGCGGAATGACGGTAACCCCGGCGGTGTCGCCCTCAACAAGGGAGACGGTCAGCAGTAGCCTGCGTTTGCACAGCGAATGCATGTGTGCCGTGGCCGCGGAGGGCCTTCTTGGCTATGAATCAAAGACTTTGGGTCGAGCGGGAGAATACAATGGTGCTCTCATCCTGAATTTCTGTTGACGTCCCATCGAGGCGAATAACCATGCTCGGACTCAACCTACGACCGGAGTTTCGCAGCAAGCGAATCTCGGGCACCATGATCGAGCTCTCGAATGCTCAAAAGACTGGTGCCACCCAGCGCCCCGCCGCTGAATTCCTGGAGATCAGCTATCCGACGACGGACCTGCTGTCTGCGATTGAAGCGATAGACCCCAAGAATGACCGGCCAGTCGTTTTCATCGGTGAGCGTGGCCAAGGCAAGTCGCACCTGATGGCCGTGTTGTACCACGCGCTTACGGACCAGTCCACAACGCAGGCCTGGCTGAATATTTGGGCCACCCGACTCCAGTACCCAAAGATGGCAGCCTTGTCGCTGCGCCACGGGATGCACGTTATCACGGAAAGCCTGGTCCACCAGAACTATAAATTCCTGTGGGACCTGCTCCTCGAGCGGCATCCTCAGGGTGAATACATTCGAGGTAAATGGGAAGGTCAAGGCGCTGGAAAGACCGACATACTAAGTTACGATCTGACGCTGGAATTGCTCCAGAAACAACCGACGGCGCTCATCCTCGACGAGTATCAAACCTGGTTCGACGGTCTGACAAATACCAAACAGTATCCGTGGAAGAACTGGGCATATAACTTCATCCAGATCCTCTCGGAGGTAGCCAAGTCACATCCCGAACTGCTGCTCTTGGTTGTCTCGGTGCGGAATGGCAACACCGATGCCTACCAGCAGATTCACCGTGTGGATCCCTTACGGATTGACTTCAAAGGACCGTACGCGCGGCGCGATAGACAGCGTTTGCTCCTGCATCGACTGTTCGAGAATCGCCTGCAGATCCCCTCATCGTCGATCGAGGCCCTTTCCCAAGTCCACGTGGCGGAACAACTTCGGCTGTCGCAGGCGCCGGCGTCTGAACATGTCGAGATTCGCAAGACCTTCGGAGATGCGTGGCCGTTTTCACCGCAGCTTTTGCAATTGCTCGAGGACCAGGTGCTTGTCGCGACGAGCGCGCAGGAGACGCGCGATCTGATCCTCATCCTCGCTAACCTCTTCAAGCAGCGCGGTGAGAAGTCGCCGGTGCTGACCGCGGCGGACTTCCCGATCGATGACGAACAAAATGCCATTGGTGCATTGCTCGATTCCGTGTCCAACCAGCATCACAATGTGCTGCGCGAGAAAGCGATTCGAAATCTGGAGCAGGTAAAAGAGGTTCTGGCTTCGACCGAGGTGCCTCATCTCGACGAGATAATGAGCGCCCTCTGGCTGCGCTCGCTAGCAGTGGAGAAGCTGGCTGGTGCAGAACCGGCCACAATTCAGAGCGACATCACACACGACGCGGCGTTGGACGACAATTTCTTTCAAGTCGAGCTGCGAAAAGTCGCGGACAACAGCTTTAACATTCACGAGATTGGTACCCGTTTCGTCTTCCTTGAACCGGAGAATCAGCGCGCTAAGTTAATGTCCTTTGCCCGCAATGACAAGCTGTTCACTGCCGGCGAAGATCTGGCTCAGCTGGCCCTGGAAACCCGGTACGTCATCGGTGGCGCAGGAGACGCACCCAACAAATTTCATGTGATTGTGTTGCGAGGAGATTGGCTGAAGAAACCGTGGGATGACCTCGACCCTACGGATCATCCCGATCAGTGGGACGATCGCATACCCATTCTCGTCTTGCCAGAAGAGCCTGACGACTTTCAGGCGCGACTCGGTGAGTGGCTCAAGACCCACGTCCCCCGCCGGCGGAACACCCTCCGTTTCCTAATTCCGAAATCAGGAAGCCAGAACGCATTCCTCGATCGTGACCTGATCATCCTAGCCCGCGCCATCGTAAAGGCCGAGGAATGGAAGAAAGAGGATAGCGAGTACGGAAAGCTCCACACGAAATACAGGGGCGAACTGCACGGCATTCTTAAGATTCGCTTCGACCGATACGCCATACTCGATACTTGGAATTATCAGGAGCCGAACAAGTGTCATTTCCACATCGAGAACCACGGAGCGCAGGGCGGCCGAATTCCGGAAGCGATTGATGAGTCGGTGCGACAGAATCTCTTCATCCCTGAAGATTTTCAGGATCTAGTGATGGCCCACGCCAAGAACAGCGAGACGGTGGCCAAGCTGATCCTTGAGCTTGGCGAACCGCGTCCGAACCAGGCTGCTTGCATCCCTTGGCTCGGCGATGTCGAAGCGAAGGAGCGTCTGGTTCGCGTATGCGCCAAGGGCAAGATCGCGATCAACATCCGCGGATTGGAATTCCTGCAAGTGAAGCCTGGCGAGGATTCCGATGTCGCGTACAACCGGATGAAGGCGAAAATCCCCTCCGGCAAGCACCTGGAGGAGACTTGGATTCTCCTGCCCGATGCGGTGGCCGCTGCGGGCGGATACAAGCCGCCGATCCCTGCCCCGGCGCCAGGAGGTCCACTCTTTGCAACGACGCCCTTCACCGATCCTCCAACCGGAGATCAGCCAGACGGAGGAGCAATTCCCGATCCTGGTTCCATTTTCGGTGGGCCCCTGCCCGCGGCGCTCGTCAATTGTCACGCCCCGGCAACGTCGGCGCTGAATCTTCTGGGGAAGACGGAATCATGGGGCGTGGGTCCCGCGACAAGCGTGAAGAACGTAAACCTCAAGGTGGAACAAGTCACTGGCGCTCAGTTGCAAAAGCTTCTGAAGAGCCTGCCGGACGGCATCTCGTATGAGCTGAATCTGGACAAGGAGTCCAGCTAATGGCGCTCCCGTTGGATATTGTCCGCCGTATCCAGAGCGAAACGCCCGACAAGGCGTGGCGAACCGTCCTGAATCACGCATGGAGCGTCTGTGCCGATCCCATCGCAATCGATGCGCCAACGAAAGAAGTGATGAGGCGGGAGCGAGAACTCTATCCGCTTGACCTATATCTCGCCACCGCAGGTTACGATCTTTGGGCTCAGATGGAAAGCTCCGCTCCGCGTAACACCAGTGCGCTTGCTTTGTGGTGGGCGCAAGGCGGTCCAGGACGGGCAGTGCTTATCTTGGATGCACTCTCCTTGCGGGAAGTCCCGTGGATCCTACAGGCGGCGCCGAAGTTAGGGTACACAGTTCAGGCCGGGCGGGTTCATGTTTCTGAGATGCCAGGCGAAACGACTCCATTCGCCAAGGCGCTGGGTTTCGCGCAGCGATCGTCGCTCGAATCCAACGGCGCCGGCAGCGGACACTGCTTTCCTGGAGCGAAGACTGAGTGCGTCGGCATTCCGTGGGCCGAAGCGGCCTCCTACGTCACTTCCGATCCGGACTTCGTTCTCTGGCACCACTGGCCGGACGATCGGGTTGATTCAGGTACCGCGAGCCTGGAAAGTTTGGCGAAGGAAGCCGCTCAACAACTCAGCAGCAAGGACTTCTGGTATCTCGTGGAGCGACTGACGACGGGACGCCGCCTCGTGATCACCTCCGATCACGGCTACGCCGCGACTGGGCACTTCCCGCTTACTGAGGATGACGACCAGGCCAAGTATCTGCAGCAAAGATTCAAGAGCGGACGATTGGCCAACAATGGTGATTCGGGACCATGGATCCCTCCTCTCGACCTGCAGATTCAGTCAGAACACGGCACTCGACGGCTGGTGCTTGGCCGTCGCAAATGGAAGAGTCCCGGTGGCTACCCCGCATTGGCCCATGGGGGCCTATCTATCCTTGAAGTTGCTGTTCCATTCATAGAGATTTCTCGACCCTAGAGGCCATGACTCCCAAGACCGCACGATCAAACGAAAAAACGAAGAAAGAACGGCTGGCTCAAGAGATTGCTAAAGCCGTCGGAGCCGGGCGGCAACTCGCGGTCGAGACGGTCGACTTCAACGATCCGAATCGGCCCAAGACCTGCCTTGAAGTTGATTTCCCGATCCTGCCGATCAACCAAATCTCGCAGATTGAAGGCAACGCCGGGAAACCGATCTACCAGATGTCGAAGTGGTGGGCGAGACGCCGATCCAGCGTCTTCCGCGCAATGCTGTTGGCGGGCGCTATGAAAGCGCCAGAGGATCCCGCCCAGGCGGCCAAGCTGGTTTGGGATGCCTACTATGCCAACCATCAGAAGAAGGGTGCGCTAAAGAACCTCAAGGTCGCCGACATTTTCATGGGCGGTGGAACCACAATCGTCGAGGGTAGCCGGCTTGGCATGCAGATGTACGGTTGCGATCTGAACCCGGTCGCATGGTTCATCGTGAAGAATGAGATGGCTAAGGTTGACCCGGCCGAGGTGCAAGCCCTTCTCGACGAGATCGAAAGTGAAGTCAAGCCGCAGATCATGCCGTTTTATGCCTGCGACTGCCCTCGTGGTCATAGGGGCAAATGGACTCGGGTCTCGACGGGTGAGGTCATGGACGCTGCGTTCGATCCACTGACGCTTGGACCGGACGGTCGCAAGGAATACCGATACGAAGGCCCGGAGGTGATCTACGTCTTCTGGTCGAAGCACGGTCCTTGCCAGATAACCGGATGTGGACATCGAACGCCAATCATGAGCTCCTCTGTCATGGCGGTGAAGACACTGACCGTTAAGGCATGGGAGGATTTCCAGTGTGAGGGGTGCGGGGAGGTCTTCGATGTCGAAGCGTCTGACGCACGCATGGCCCCCGGCGTACCATTTGTCGCTGCTGACGGCGAGAAGAGATATGCCCTCCTTCAGGCAGATGCATCGGTGAAATGTCCCAAGTGTGGAAACTTACATCACTCCCCCGATCTGCCAGGAAAGGCCAAGAATAAGAAGGTTGACCTCAGTTTGCTTGTGCACCCTGATTGGATGAAGGGATCGCCCAGAACCTCCCCGAACGGCGATGTATATGGTGGGAGTACTGGCGATGAACCTGAATCCACCGCTCGCTGGTATCGCGAACGCGAGAAGCCTCTTCACTTGATAGAGGTGCGCGGCACTTTACCAGAAACGCTCGTCTGCCCTGATACGGGCATCCCTTTCATAACGGGGAGGGGTACGTACCCTCAGCGCCTTGACAAGAAGACAGGGGAGTTGAAGGACGACACTTCGCGATTTGTCTGCGGTGCCGATGGCAATCCTCAGGTGATTGTTGACTCAATCGAGGCGTCAGGCGACACAGCTCCGATTGCGCCAATAGCTATTCAAGGTTACTGCTCGGCGTGTGAATCAGCCGGCCAGCCCTATAGTGGCCGTTTCTTTGCTCCGCCTAGAAACACACATTGTGTGGAACGGGCAGAAGGGGAGTGGCAGGCAAGGAAGTCGACTGATCTTGCGGACTACTGGCCGGTTAGCGAGATCCCTTTCGGGCACATGACCCATCAGCGTCAGCCTCTTCCTCAGCACGGGTACACGCACTGGTGGAAGATGTTCAGTCCGCGGCAGCTTCTCACTCACGCCCTCCTGCTGAAGGCGATCACACATTGTGGCAACTATGAAGACCACGTCAGAGATTTTGTTTTGGGTGGCTTCCAGCAATACTTGAGAAACCAAAACACGTTCTGCTTCTGGAACTGGCAGCGCGATACGCCAGAACCAGCATTGTCGAACGCGAATTTTCATCCCAAGGCGAGCTGGATTGAAAATTCGGTCTTTCATAAGCTTGGGCGCGGGAATTGGACTTCGTGCACAGAGGGCTTACTTGAATCGCTGGAATGGGCAGACGCACCCTGGGAAATCTTCCCCATTAGCGGCCTGACAGCCTTCCAAGGAATTTCGCCGGATGGATCGGCTGCAAAAAGCGTAAAAATCGGGTGCGGCGATAGCGTTCTTGGCGACTGTCAATTGT
>Ga0182030_10007986_pt1 | contig 21993 bp, 18 predicted proteins | sample 812S3MmetaG_FD_121299 | JGI IMG/M metagenome (GOLD analysis project Ga0182030, IMG submission 121299) | Permafrost microbial communities from Stordalen Mire, Sweden - 812S3M metaG (Illumina Assembly) | ecosystem: Environmental > Terrestrial > Soil > Wetlands > Permafrost | place: Sweden... | reverse complement strand
GATCGCTGCGCGCTGCCTTGATGCCGGAATGGATGCCGGCGTAGCTGAAGCCTCGGGGTATCTTCAATTCGACTCTCCGCCCGTCTCTTGAACGGCCATGATGGTGGAGAGGTCACATCGGCGCCTCGGAACGACCCCGGGGCGCTGAACGGCGACCTAATCACGTTGCGCAGCGATCTACCCTAAAACGCCACAGGGCGCAGCCATCCCGGGTTCGAATCTGATGCAGTCGGGTGGCCCACATGTTCGGACCGGCGTTTGCATGGACAAGTTGCTATGATCACGTCCGTGAAGCGGCTGGCGGTCCTCGCGGTCTTCGGGCTTTCGCTAGGTGCCACTTCTCCGGTCCGAGCGGAGCCGTCCGAAGCCACCGCTGCCGACCGGGCGGCAACCGCAGGCTCCCCATCAGCCGCCCAAGTATACGAGCATGTGCGCCGCAGTGTGGTTTTGCTGGAGCGCACCGGGCTAGCGCCAGCGGTGGGCACGGTCCTCGGAGGCGACGGACGGATCCTGACAGCTCTTTCGGCGCTGGGCGGAGTTGAGATGATATCCGTTCGTTATGTGGACGGAACCACTGTTCGCGCCAGGGTCGCTCTAGCTGACCCCGCGGCCGATCTCGCGCTGCTCAATCCGGAAGCGGGTCGAGCAGGTGTGTGGACGGAGGGGCTGGTTGCGAGCGAGGTCGATCCCGTCGGGATTCCGCTTCGCGTCATGCTTCCGGCCGGGGGAGCTCGGCTCCGCGCATCCGAGGCGATGGTCAGAAGGCGAGTCGACGTTCACTCTCACACAGGGGATCTCTTGCCACGGCGGCTGGAAATCGGACTGCGTGCTCCCGCCGCCTCGGGAGCCCCGCTCTTGGACTCCTCGGGGGGAGTTGTCGGAGTGTTGACTAGGGGCTGCAGAGCATTCGATCCGGTGAGCATCGGCGCTCTATTGCGTGATCGCGGCGGGGGAACCTCGACGAGTGGTGACACGGTGTGTCGTCAGCAGTACTTTGGTACTCCAGTGTGGGCTCTCCGGACGTTTGTCTCCAAGGCTGCCGTGAACGCGAGAACAGCGTCGAGCTCTCAGGGGCAGGATGACGAGCCGATGGGACCTGCGTCGGTGCCACCGTGGCTTGGCATTCGCGGCGAGGCGGACAAGAGCGCCGGCGTGCACGGGGTGAAGGTCATCGCGGTTGCTCCGTCGAGTCCAGCAGAAAATGCCGGACTCAAGCCAGGGGTGGACACCATTGTGTCGGTCGACGGAAAGCCCGTCGACGGTCCAGAGAAACTGAGCGAAATCATCGCGAGTCGAGCCGCGGGAGATACAATCCAGCTGCTCGTGCTCTCCGGCGGCAACCTCCGGACCGTACAGGTCGAACTGGCACCTCGAGAGTAACTTTCGTTTTGGATCCGTATTTTCTTAGGCAGCTGGCTTGCGGTTGCTAACCTGCTCGAGAGCAGAGCTTCACTACTGAACATTGCGCACGAGACTTTGCGACGATTCTTGACGCGCTTCTTGCGCAGTCAGAGTACGAGAAAGGCGACCCGTGGGAGGACCGCTGCGAATCGAAGTGGCCGGCGAAACGAACGTCGGTATGAAGCGTACCCACAACGAGGACAACTTCTCGATCATCGAGGAGAGTGGACTTTATATCGTTGCCGACGGCATGGGTGGCCACGCCTCTGGAGAGATCGCCAGCAAGATGGCGGTGGACGTGCTGCGCGAGTTCTTCAGCGCGACCGCCAGCGATCCAGAGCGGACATGGCCATACAAAATGGATCGCTCGAAGGGCTACGAGGAGAATCGACTCATCACGGGCATCAAGCTCGCAAACCTTCGCATCTACGAGAGCGCGCAGCGCGACGCGCGTCAGCGCGGCATGGGGACTACCATCGTCGCCCTATTCGCGGTGGAAGACGGCGTGTATTTGGCCCACGTCGGCGACTCGAGAGTGTATCGATTTCGCGAAGGCCGCCTCGAACAGCTGACGGAAGACCATTCACTGCTCAACGACTACATCAAGATGAAGCGCCTGACGCCCGAGGAGATCGCAAATTTCCCGCACAAGAACGTGATCGTTCGAGCGTTGGGCATGAAAGACACGGTCAAAGTCGACACGCGCCTCGAGCAGCCGCGGGTTGGGGACGTCTATCTTCTTTGTTCCGATGGGCTTTCCGGGCCCGTGACGGATGCGGACGTCCGGCACGTGTTGGTCGAGACACCCGATATCAGTCAGGCGGCATCGCAGCTTATCGCGCGTGCCAATGACTGCGGCGGACCTGACAATGTCACCGTCGTTCTAGCCCGCTGGATACAAGGCTGACACGGTGATCCCCAGGCTGGTGAATGGTTCGTATCGTTGGTTGGTGTGCGCCGGAGCGCTATGGGCGGCCGCAGGAGCGTGTTTCGTTCACGATCCACCGCATGGTGTGGAAGAGACGTGTGCTGTGGCGTGTGAGGCCAACGCTTCACGCTGCACCGTGGAGGAATGTCGACGCGGCTGCAATATGGTGATCGACCGACTCGTCGAGGGCGAGATGGGCGCAGTGCTCGCCTGCATCGCGTCGAGCAGCGCGAAGTGCGGCGACGTGGCTTGGGCACGCTGCGGGGCGCGGATTGGTCCTCACTCAGACGGGGGACCTCCCGCTCCAGTGGTGTCGGCAAGCCCCGAGGAGTAGGCAGGGAATCGCCGAACGCTTCACTCAATCGGCCGCTGTTCTCGATCGACTTCGATGGCTCCCGCACTGCTACGTCGGCCGCGGGTCAGCGGCGATGAGCGCGAAAATAGCATGGTCCAGCCAGCGACCCTGGCAGCGTTCAGCTTCCCGGGCGATGCCTTCGAAGCGAAAGCCGAGGCGCCGGATGACTCCGAGCGAGCCGAAGTTATCCGTGGCGGCGGCGACGCGCACGCGGTGAACGGAGAGGCGCGTGAACGCCCACTGTACAAGTGCCGATGCCGCTTCCGTCATGTAGCCCCGTCGCACGCCATCGACACGTAGCCAATAGCCAAGGTCGACGCTCTGGTGGAGGTGTGCGATCGATTCGAGGCCCACGACCCCCAAAAAACGCGAACCGACGCGATCGCGAATGCTGAAACGTAGCGCACGCGCGTGGTCCCAATCGTTCGCGCTCGCCTCGCAGTAGCGCCAGCTCGCATCGACATCTGTATTGAAAGGAACCCAAGGGAGCCATTTCTCAAGGTGGCCGCGGGACGCATCGACCGCAGTCCACAAATCGGGGGCATCCGCCGGCTCCACTGGCAGCAGAATAAGTCGCTGCGTCGAGATCGGGTGGTGACGAAGTTCGGTGCGGGGTGGGACGACCAGCATGCGTTCCTGAAATTGCTACGCTTCGACCACCGACTCGGAAATCTTAGCGTCGCTTTTGGGACGGATAGGCGGCGACCAAAGACTTGCTAGGGCGAGTGACAGTCTCCAAAGGGCTGGTGACCAGATCTTGGTCTTCGGAAGCGTCGAAATACAATGCTTCGCCTGGGCGAGGCTCACCGGGGTTGGCTGCAATGCCGCCGCTCGGGAAAAACTTCAATCCGCCGCGTAGGCGACGCGTGAGCGCCTGGTGACCATGCACGAACTCGCCCGTTCGCCTGTCGCGAACGGCGACGCAAAATCCGTCACGAAAATGGTACTCGGTATTGCGTGTGACGTACACGCGATGACGTCGGCGTTCCGGACCGGGATAGTCGCACGCGTCCCGGCGTGTGTCCTGAGCCGTGCTGGATTCGCTGTTCATGGGCGCTATCGATGCTACTGCAGTGCGAAAGTGGCCAAGTTTTTTGTGTCGAGAACGTGCCGGAAATGTTTGAGCCTGGGAGCTACTCGACGGCAGCGCGAGCATTTTCGAGCTCACTGAGTGCGTGCGTGTCTCCAGCGGACCCAGCGGCCGAAATGCCGGCGGCAAACCACTCCCGAGCTTCATCGCTTCGACCCATGTGGGCGAGGGTGAGTCCGCACATCAAGTACATGGGAAGGTAAGTTGGCGTGCGCGCGCGGAGAGCCGCAAACGTAGTGACAGCTTCATCGAATCTTTCGAGGGACCGGTACTCCATCGCTAGCCCATATCCGACGAGAGGGTCTTGGCTTGTCTGTGCCATCCCGAACAGAAACTCGAGACGCTTGCTGGTCTTGACCATTTCCGCGGCATATCACGGGAGGAGCTATGGAGTATGATTGGGCGCATGGCGCAGTGCCCAGCCTGTGGCGACACCCGGTTCCGACCGGGCGTTCCATGCCCGAACTGCGGGGTAGCCGAACGGGACCGCAACGCCGTCGCCGCGTCCATACGGATCCATGAACTTCCCGGGATAGTCGTGCCAGATCTCGACGTATCTCGGGCCGCGCCCGCAAGCATGCGCCAGCGCTCCAAAGTGGAGCAACCCGAAGTCTCAATCGAGCTTGCGGTCGATAGCGATGCGCTCGTGCGTGAGCGATCGCCAGTGGTTCCTTCGGTTGGAGATCTCGCGTTCGATGCGAGACTGCTTGCGGACTACGGTGAGCCCCACCGAAACTGGATGCTGTGGCCCCTATACGCCTGGCGCGTTCTGCATCGACGCCGCGAGCTGAGGGTGGCTCTCGGTGTCCGACGCGAAGAGGCATTGCGTACCGCAACCGAGGTGGACGATGCCCTCGTAGCGATTGCCGAACAGGCTCGCCCAGAAGCGCGGTCCTTGGGGTCCTTCCAGGGTACACTTCAAGCATTGGTCGAGGGTGAGGCGCTTTTGCGGTCCCGGGATCAGGTGTTTGCAGCGGAACAGGACGCTCAGAATGCGAGATTGGCGCAGGTTGATTCGCGCCTGCGCGCACTAGAGGCTGAGCTCGAGGCAGCGCAGGTGGAGGAGCAAGGCGTCATCGCGGAGCTGAACGACGCACAGGCGGTGATTGCTCGGGAGGAAAGCATTCGAAGGCGATCCGGGCACGGGTCTAGCGGTGCGGAGCGGTCTGGCGGATGACCATCATGGCGAGCGCGGAGGAAGAGTCAATCGTCGAGCGTGCTCGATCGCGCATCGGGACGGTTCTCAAAGAGAAGTGGACGCTCGACGGACTGCTCGGCGTGGGCGGAATGGCGATCGTGTATTCGGCTACCCACCGCAATGGCAAGCGAGTGGCAGTCAAGGTGTTGCGAGATGAGTTCACCCACGACGAGCAAGTTCGAACGCGATTTTTGAGAGAGGGATACGCGGCCAACGCCCTTCAGGACGAGGGGGCGGTGAGTGTGCTCGACGACGACATCGCCGCCGACGGCTCGGCGTTCATCGTGATGGAGCTGCTCGAAGGTGAGACCCTCGAACAGCGCTGGGAGCGGGCGGGGCGTAAGCTGGAGGCGCTCGAAGTGCTCTCGTTTGTCTACGCTCTGCTAGGCATTCTCGAGGTTGCGCACGGGCGTAGCGTCATTCATCGGGATATCAAGCCAGATAATCTCTTCGTGACGCGAACGGGAGCCCTCAAGGTTCTCGATTTCGGGATTGCCAAGGTTTTCGAAGCGCAGCCATCGGGTTTCAAGGCGACGCGAGCTGGCACGATCATGGGCACGCCGGCGTTCATGGCGCCGGAGCAAGCGCGCGCGCGCTGGGATGAAGTCGACGGTCGCACGGACCTGTGGGCGGTGGGAGCGACGATGTTCGCACTTCTATCGGGTCGCCACGTCCATGAGGCGGACAATGGAACCGATCAGCTCATCCAGACGGCAACGTGCCCTGCCCCGCCGCTACTGTCCGTAGCGCCGGAGGTTCCCCATGCCGTGGCAGCTCTTGTCGACCGGGCGCTCGCCTTCGAACGGACATCTCGTTGGCCAGGTGCAAGCGAGATGCGAGAAGCCGTTCGAGCAGCGATGGAATCACTGGGCGGACCTCCCGTACCCTCCGTTCCGGGCAGGTCATTGAGTCCGTCCTTTGCCGGCGATGCGGGCGACGGGGCCGAGGTTCCGTCTCACATCACGTCTCGGTCGCAGCAGGATTCCGCCTCGCAGCGGATTGTTCCAGCAGCGGCTCCTCGTTCCGCGGTGCGGTCGGTCGACGAGGAGGCTCAGGAAGTCGACCTCGCGAAGCTTCGCGCTGGACTCGCCGAGATTCAAAGCCGTCTTGCGACGGCAAAGACTCATACCGCAGCCGCTCAGGCGACTCTCGAAGGCGCGCGACGCGAACGGGCTTCTCTTGTTCGGTGGTTTCAGCGTCAGGCTGGCACGCGTACTGCGGCCGTCGAGGAAGCGCGCCGCGAAATTCGGCAACGAAGCATTGCGGTCGCGCGGCAGGTGCTTTGCGATACGTCGAGTTTCAACAGCGAGGTAAAGTCTGCATGCGCTGACCTCGTGAGGCTCGAAAATGCCTCGGCGTCCGCAGCGCGAGATGTAGCGGTGCACGAAGCTGCGCTCACGGTCTATGACGCTCACGCGGTACGCGTCGGGATCGTCACCGTACTGACGCTGGTCGTCGCGGTCTTGGCTAGTCCGTTCATGTGGCGAATGATGTGGGTCGGCGTGGCTGCAATTCGTGGGATGGTCCTGCGGTAACGTTGTCGTGGGGACGAGTGCGAGGCTCGTGGTGGCGCATGGATTCGAGTACGGTCAGCCGGCTCCGACGAATGGAGCGCCGATCGTATCCCAAATGCTCTAGCGGCGCGCCCCTTCGGCGCTCGATAAGGTCCAGCCAAAATGATTCAGCGCATCGTCGCCGGCGCCCTGAGGATGCCGCTTGTCGTGTTCGCCGCGGCCCTAGTGCTCATTGCAGCCGGCATTGCGGCCTACAGCGTGCTCGATGTCGAGGCCTATCCGAACCCGGTGCCGCCCATGGTCGAATTGATCACGCAGCCCGTGGGATGGAGCTCCGAAGAGACTGAGCGCTACATCACGATCCCCCTAGAAATTGGGCTCTCGGGTATGCCCGGTCTAGACCATATTCGTTCTCAATCTCTCTTTAGCCTCAGTGACGTCAAATGCTATTTTGGCTGGGCTACTCAGTACGGCGACGCGCGGCAAGAGGTCATCAATCGAATTCAGTTCGTCTCGCTGCCGCCGGGGATGCAGGCCGATCTGTCTCCGTGGAATGCGATTGGCGAGCTATACCGATATCGTGTCGTCGGTAAGGGCTATAGTCTGAAGGATTTGAAGACGGCTGAGGACTGGATTCTCGAACGTCAGTTCAAGCAGGTCCAAGGCGTGATCGACGTCACCGGCTACGGTGGCGAAACGAAGCAATTCCATGTCGAGGTCGACCCATATCGCCTGCGCGGTCACAATGTATCTCTCGGACAACTTACGAGTGCCATCCAGAATGCGAACCAAAATGTTGGCGGCCAGCGCCTATCGATGGGCGAGCAGAGCTACGACGTGCGCGGCATTGGCCTCATCGGTTCGCGGTCTTCGTCCGAACGTGACATCGAGAGCATCGTCATAGCCGAGCAGAAGGGCACGCCGGTTCGCGTGAAGGACGTCGCCGACGTCACCATCGGCCACGCCCCGCGACTCGGGATCGTAGGTTCCGACGATGATCCGGACGTCGTGCAGGGGGTCGTGCTGATGCGCTATGGAGGCGAAACGCAGCCCGCGCTCGACGGAATCCACGCCCGGATCAGGTATATCCGAAACAATCATATATTGCCTCCTGGGATGGATATCGAGCCGTATTACGATCGCGGCTCGCTCGTCAAAGTCACGACGCACACCGTTCTCGAGAATCTGTTCGTCGGCATGGCACTCGTGACAGCAATTTTGCTTTTATTTCTTGGCCACGCGCGGGCCGCAATCATTACCGCGATCAATATTCCGCTTGCCCTGCTCATCGCGTTCTGTGGACTGGTCGGGACCGGGACCTCCGCGAACCTCATCTCACTTGGCGCCGTGGATTTCGGCATCGTGGTCGACTCGACGGTCATCATGATGGAAAACATCTTTCGTCACCTGGGGGCGCATGGAAAGGGGACGATGATCGAGCGCATCGAGCAGAGCGCGCGCGAAGTCGCGACCCCCATGACTTTCTCGACGCTCATCATCGGCGTGGCATTCTTGCCGCTATTTACGATGACGGGCGTGGCAGGCGTCATATTCGCCCCGATGGCGCGAACGTACGCATTCGCTATCGGCGGTGCCATATGCCTCGCGCTCACGCTGACTCCCGTGTGCGCGTCGAAGCTCATGTCCGCGGGGAGTGAAGAGAAGGACGGTCCGGCGATGCGTGCGCTGGTCTATGTCTATAACCCGATATTCTCCTGGGTAGTGCGCCACGCGCGACTGGTCGCACCGTTGTCCATCATTCCTATCGCAGCGACGGTGCTCCTATTCCCTCTTTTGGGGCGAGAATTCATGCCCAAGCTGGAAGAGGGAAACTTCTGGATACGTGCGACGCTTCCTATGTCCATATCCCTTGAACAGTCTGCGAAGTACGTCGGCCGCATGCGCAGCATCCTTCGAGGGTGTTCGCAGGATCCGAATGTACCGTGCGACGATGCTCACCGAAAATATTCTGAGATCGAGACGGTCATTTCGCAGCTCGGACGACCGGACGACGGAACCGACGTGTCGGGCTTTTACAATATCGAGTTTTTCGCGCCTTTGCGACCTTTCGACGAGTGGCCAAGGGGGCTGACGAAAGACAAGCTCACCGAGCAGCTGAATGCCGATCTAACCAAATCGTTTCCGGGCGTGGTCTTTAATTTTTCGCAATACATAAGCGACAACGTCGAGGAGGCGGTGTCGGGTGTCAAAGGCGAGAATTCCGTAAAGGTGTATGGCAATAATCTCGAGATGAACGACAAGGTGGCGGACCGGATCGTCGAGGTGATGGGGGCCGTGCCCGGCGTCAAGGACCTGGGACACTTTCAATCGATGGGCCAGCCCAATGTTCGGATCACGCCCATTCGGGACGCCTGCGCGCGATACGGACTAAACACGGGGGATGTCGACGCCGTCGTGCAGGCTGCCATCGGCGGCATCGCCATTACGCAGGTGTACGAGGGAGAGAAGCACTTCGACCTTACGGTGCGTTGGAAGCCGGAGTATCGGCTGAGTCTCGAGGCTATACGTGAGATTTCCGTTTCCAGTCCCGACGGGGCGCAGATACCCCTCGGGCAGCTCGCCGATATTCAGGTCATTGAAGGCCCAGCCATCATTTATCGCGAGGACGGAGTCCGCTATTCCCCAGTAAAATTCAGCGTGCGAGGTCGCGACCTTGCAAGCACCATCACAGAGGCGCAGCAGCGAATCGAGGGTGAGGTTCCACGATGTGAGAAGACGACGACTTCGACCAAGGTTTGTCGTCCCTACGATATGCGGCTCGATTGGGCGGGCGAGATCAATCAGCTTCATCAGGCTGAAGGTCGCTTGAGAATCATCATTCCACTGACGATTCTGCTCATTTCGTTCCTTACGTACAGTGCGGTCAAGAACTGGATGGACACAGCGCTTGTGCTTGCGAATATTCCTCTCGCGTGCACCGGGGGGGTCTTGGCGCTTCTTTTCACCGGCGTCAATTTTTCTGTGTCGGCCGCGATGGGATTTATCTCAATATTTGGTATTGCCATCCAGGACGCCATACTGGTCGTGACGTATTATCAGCGGCTTCGCACGATCGAGGGTCACTCGATCGAGCAAGCGGCGACAGAGGCCGCGGAGAAGCGCCTCCGACCGTGTCTGATGACGACGCTTGTCGCGATGATCGGCTTGTTTCCCGCGGCGCTTTCCAACGGAATCGGCTCGCAGACGCAGAAGCCTCTCGCCATTGTCGTGATTGGTGGCGCGATGATGCTGGCGGTGGTTGCGCGTGTCATCCAACCGCCTCTCATCGTCGTCGCGCATCGTTGGCTCGAGAGACTCCGATCCGGGGCAGTGGAGGGTTGAATCGACGCCTATGGGTCGCCGTGTCAGCCATTCGTGGGATGAGCACGCATTGACGTTGTCGTGGGCATGATCCTTGTGTGGGGGCTCATTCCGTCGGATGCTCCGCGTGCGCTAGGTGGGTCTGGCGCTCCCAGCGGGGTCAAGCGAGATGACAAACGAAGCGAAATGCCCTTTCAACCATACTGTTGGCGGGGGAACCTCGAACCGCGACTGGTGGCCGAATCAGCTGCGGGTTGATCTTCTTCATCAACACTCATCGAAGTCCAATCCGATGGGCGCGGACTTCAACTACGCGAAGGAGTTCCGGAGTCTCGATTTCGGGGCGCTTAAGAGGGATCTCGCCGCGCTGATGACGAATTCGCAGGACTGGTGGCCGGCGGACTTCGGTCACTACGGCCCGCTGTTTGTCCGCATGGCGTGGCACAGTGCCGGCACCTACCGCATCGGAGACGGCCGCGGGGGCGCGGGTCGTGGTCAACAGCGCTATGCGCCACTCAACAGCTGACCGGACAACGTCAACTTGGACAAGGCGCGGCGTCTGCTTTGGCCGATCAAACAGAAGTACGGGCCCAAGATATCGTGGGCCGACTTGATGATTCTTGCTGGCAACGTTGCTCTCGAGACGATGGGCTTCAAGACGTTCGGTTTCGGCGGCGGTCGCGAGGACACCTGGGAGCCGGACGAGGACATCACTTGGGGAACCGAGACGGCTTGGCTCGCCGACGACAAGCGCCGTTCGGGGAATCGGGATCTCGACAATCCCCTCGCAGCGGTGCAGATGGGACTCATCTACGTCAATCCGGAGGGCCCGAACGGCAAACCCGACCCGGTCGCGGCTGCAACGGATATCCGCGAGACGTTCGCTCGCATGGCGATGAACGACGAGGAGACCGTAGCGCTGATCGCCGGCGGTCACACGTTCGGCAAAACGCACGGCGCAGGCCCCGTATCGCACGTGGGTCCCAATCCAGAAGCGGCGGACCTCGAAGCGCAAGGCTTCGGCTGGGCGAGCACGTTTGGCACGGGCAAGGGCGGCGACGCAATTTCGAGTGGGCTCGAGGTCACGTGGACAACCACGCCGACGAAGTGGAGCCCCGACTTTTTCAAGCACCTCTTCGGCTACGAGTGGGAGCTTGCGATGAGCCCGGCCGGCGCCCATCAGTGGAAGCCAAAGGGCGGCGCGGGCGCGGACACGGTGCCGCATGCCCACGACGCGTCGAAGCGCGTCGCGCCGTCGATGCTGACAACCGATCTCTCGCTGCGGTTCGATCCGGCCTACGAGAGAATCTCGCGACGCTTCATGGAGCATCCGGACCAGTTTGCCGACGCGTTTGCTCGGGCCTGGTTCAAGCTCACGCACCGCGATATGGGACCGCGGAGCCGCTACCTCGGGCGGGAGGTTCCTGCCGAAGAGCTCATCTGGCAAGACCCGATTCCCAAGGCCGACCATCCGCTAGTCGACGCGAAGGATGTCGCTGCGATAAAGAGCAAGGTCCTCGCTTCGGGTCTTTCCGTCTCGCAGCTCGTGTCGACCGCCTGGGCGTCGGCGTCCACATTCCGTGGCTCCGACAAACGTGGCGGCGGCAACGGCGCGCGCGTTCGGCTCTCGCCGCAGAAGGACTGGGCTGTCAACCAGCCTGTAGAGCTCGCGAAGGTGCTGACGATTCTTGAGGGGATCCAGCAGGAATTCAACAGATCTTTGACCGGCGGCAAGAGAGTTTCGCTCGCGGATCTCATCGTGATCGGGGGCGCTGCGGGTATCGAGCAGGCGGCGAAGATTGCGGGTCACACGACGACGGTTGCGGTTACACCAGGCCGCACGGACGCTTCGCAAGAGCAGACCGACGCCGCGTCCTTCGCTGTGCTGGAGCCGATCGCGGATGGGTTCCGCAACTACCAGAACCCAAAGTATTTCGCGCCGGCGGAAGCGCTTCTGATCGACAAGGCGCAACTCCTTACGCTGACGGCCCCCGAGATGACGGTGCTCGTCGGAGGCTTGCGCGTTCTAGGTGCCAACACCGGCTCGTCGAGGCACGGGGTCTTCACCAAGAGATCGGAGGCGCTGACCAACGATTTCTTCGTGAACCTTCTCGACATGGCAACGGAGTGGAAGGCCACATCGGATGCCAAGGACCTGTTCGAAGGGTGCGATCGCAAGACCGGCGCAGTGAAGTGGACCGGAACCCGGGTGGATCTCGTCTTCGGTTCGGATTCGCAACTCCGGGCCTTGGCGGAGGTCTACGGAAGCTCGGACGCGCAGGGCAAGTTCGTCGAGGACTTCGTCGCCGCGTGGACGAAGGTCATGAACCTTGATCGCTTCGACCTCGTGTGAATTCTGAAGGGAGGCCGTCGAAGGGCGAACGCGCGGAGACCCATCGGTCTCCGGCTCGACCACGCCGACAGGAGAACGGGATCGGCCCAGGTATCCGAATAGTGGAAATCAACGAGGACCTTGAGATTGAGCGCTTTCGCAAATCGGCTCATCCTGAGGACTTCTTGCTTATTGTGATAGCCATCGGCCGGATTGACCCAGACGCGCAGCCGGATGTATTCGTCGCCTCGCTGCTTCAAGGCTCCGAGTGCCGTGATGATCTCGACGTCCTGCTGCAGCGCACCGAGAAATCCCGGCAGCGCGGGCAGCGGGGAGCCCGCGTCCAGCGGCTTGTTGAAAGTCGATCCGTCGTGATAAACGCCGCCCTTCGCCACGGACTTGTTCAAGCTCGACACGTCGGCACCCGGCACCGATAACGTGGCGACACCGGGCGTGAGCGCGATATCGTCGAAGTTGGCCCACTCACCGGCGTCACCGTCCGTGTGCAGATCAATGGTGCACGTAGGAGAATCCGAACGGACTGACGCGACGATCTGGAGCCATTGGCTCGGCAAGGCCACGGGTACGAACGTGCGCTCGCTGTCGCGCCCACACGTGAGAGCGATATACGAATTGTTACTTCCGGTGCTGCGTCGAACCCAGGCTGAAAGCGTATACCAACCATTTGCCAAGTTGCTTACGGTTTGAATGGTGTCGACGCTATACGCGTTCACAATCCAGTGACTCAGACGATAGCTGCCGGAATGACCTCCGGGCTCCGTGTACGACGCATTGACGGAGCCGCTTGTGGTCCACCCAGTCGGACTTGCGACGCCGGTGCCGTCGAGCTCGAATCCGGGGTTGACAAGCGTCGCAGGCGAAGAGGAGTCCGCACTGGAGCTCGGCGCCAATCCGAGAGAGGAGACCATTACGAACCCTAGGACAGTATGAGGAGTTCGCATTCCTAAGTTCTCCCGCGTTCAGTTCCATCCCACGTCATGCCCAGAGCCGGGCAGCCATACACGAGCCCAAGCCGTCAGCCGGAGCAGAACGTCATGGCGCTCTAAGATTGTCAAGCAGCGACGCACGCCATATTGCCGTCACAAATGATTCAAACTGCCGCTGGGCGCCCCTTCGGCTCAGGGGACGTCTGGTCGCCTCACCCGCGGAGCCACGATACGCGAAATTGAATAGCATCCCGGACCGGGTCGCGGCCTTCCTCGCGCACGGAGGGTCGAGTGGAACAGAGCTCCATGCCGGTCAATATATGGTTTCTCAGGGCGGCCCGAAAGTAGTCGTGGGAAACGAGCGGATTGCCTTTGAACAGCACCTTGCTTTCGTTGGTACCCACGTGCTCGACGCTCGTGATGCCTCCGTCGAATATCCTGCTGACGATCTTTGGGACCAAATCCAATGCACGAGCGGGACTGAGGAGGCCAGCGGCCTTAAGTCCGCGCAGAGCGGTGCCGAGGAAGATCCCGTGCAACCGGTCCGCAACTTTTCTATGGCACTCGTCTAGCAAGGCCTCTGGAATCCGAAGCGAGTCCACCGCCGAATAGTGGTGGTGGGCAAGCTTCATCGAAACCCACGACGCTCCAATCACGCTCGCGAGCTCAGATTTTGCGAGGGGATCGAGTGCCCGGTCGTACTCATCACCGTAGCCAAGCGCGACGATCTGCGTACGGGAAGAGATGAGGAGCGTGCCCCTCACGTTCTGCGGTTGGGGGGCATTTCTGGATGTCGATACTGCGACCATGTCGATGCTGCATGCGGCCCCCCCCTTCTGTGGTTGAGCGGACGTTTGTGGGGAAGCCTTAAGACAAATCGAGCGGCATAGTCCGGGAAGGAGACCCAAACATCGTTACCGGACCCGCCGATGATCGGGGCCATTTACACGATCCGATGCTCGGCGGCACGGAAAGATTGGGCAACCGTCGGTTGCCCGTAGCAGAACATCCAAGAGACAAACGAGATGAATGCGCGCAGCGAGGCTCGAAAGGGCCGTCGCCAGTCGAGCGGTTCTTTCGAGCCTCGCTTCACTCATTCGGCGGCTGCGCTAGGCAAACACTTTCGAGTTGGCCTCCGTGCAAGACTGATTGTATGTTCAGCTCATGGAGCCCGTCCCTGTACCTGTTCAAACGATTCTCGACCTCTTCATCAACCTTCTCGGAGATGTACGATTCGCCGACGTCGACGCGAAGACGCTCGAGCAATTTGCAACGGACGTAAGGTCCGCCGCCGATGTCGTCGCATCCGCAGAGCTTGCGCTTGATGCCGCACGCGCGGTCTTGCAGGAAAAGCAGGACGGGCTCTTGCAGTATGCCCAGCGGGCTCTGGCATATGCTCGTGTCTACGCCGAGAACGACGAGGCACTTAGCGCGCGCCTCGAGGCCATAACCCTACCGCGCGTTAGTCGTCGACCGCGAACCGGGGTTGACGCACTGGTTCTTTCGGGGACCGCGGGCGGACGACCAGGGTCGGGGCCCGAGCTCACGCCGCGCGTTCGAAAGCGCCGGCGCAACGCTTCGGGCGCTGAGCCGCTCCTCGACAGCGACCCGCTGCTCAACGGGGTGGAGTTTACAGCGGAGTGACCTGCTTTCGGACGTCACTCTGAAACTATGGGCCGTCGATCCAGGTGACGTACGCTATTGAGATGTCCCACGCTGGTTCAGGGGCGATGGGTCCTTTGCCAGCGTATCCGGGGTTATTGACCTGAGTCCTAAATAGCAAGGGCAGCATCCGCCGTTGCGTCGTCGATCACTCCCGCATCGCGTAGCGCTGACACCGAAAGGGCAAATGTCTGCATTCCATAGGGGTGCAGTCCTTTTTCCATCAGCAGCTTGAGGGGGGGATTGTGCTCCGGGCTGCGAATGGTTTCACGTATGGACTGGGAAGCCACGAGCACCTCAGATGCGAGCACGAGCCCGTGATCATCGACTCGAGGGAGAAGCTTCTGAGCGATGATTCCTTGCAGGCAGCTAGCGATGCGCACTCTGTTCTCTCCAGCATCACCTTTCATCAGAGCGAGCATTCGGTTGATGGTTCGAGCCGCGTCGCTTGTGTGGAGTGTGGCGAGGACCAGGTGTCCCGTCTCGGATGCGCGAAGCGCGATTTCCATGGTCTCGTCATCTCGAATCTCGCCCACAAAAATGACGTCTGGGTCCTGGCGCAACGCAGAGCGCAGTGCCGTCGCGAAGCTCGCGGTATCAACGCCCACTTCCCGCTGACTGATGCTCGCGATGTTGTCCCGATGCAAAAACTCGATCGGGTCTTCTACGGTGACTACGTGAACCGGACGCGTAGCATTCATGTGGCCGATCATTGCGGCAATGGACGTGCTCTTACCCATTCCGGCGGCTCCGACCACAAGGACCATCCCACTACGCCTTTCAGTGAGCTCAATGCTCACGGGCATAGGTAGACCTAGCCTGTCGATCGAGGGGATATCGGTGGGAATGAACCGCATCACCACGGCAAGGCTGCCGCGCTGTCTATACACGTTGACGCGGAAGCGTCCGATCCCCGGTGCCGAATACGCGGTGTCGCACTCGCGTAGTTGATCCACGGCGGCGGCGGCGTCCGTGTTTGCAAGGATCAATCGCGCGACCGTTGCGGTGTCTTCGGGTGTGATCTTGTCGGTTCGAAAGTAAACGATCTGTCCATGAATTCGCGCGCCCGGTGGCTGACCTACTTTGAGGTGGACGTCGCTCGCTTGGCTTGCGACCGCCTTCGATAGAAGTGCGCGGAAGAACTGCTCGTCGGCATAGGGGCTCGCCACGATCTCAAACGATACGCGGACGGAAGCTTAGCGTCACGGCGCGTCGATGACGCCGATGTAGGGGAGATTTCGGAAGCGCTCGCCGATGTCGAGTCCATAGCCGACTACGAAGCGGTCCTCGACGGTGAAACCGACATAGTCGAGAGGTATGTCGACGCGTTTTCGCGCGGGTTTGTGGAGCAATGCGCATATCTGGATGCTCGAGGGGCCTCGGGTGCGCAAAAGTTCGATCAGGTGGCAGAGAGTAAGTCCCGTGTCGACAATGTCTTCGACGATGAGGACGTTATCGTTTTCGATTGAATGGGACAGATCCTGCGTGATCTGAACGACTCCACTGGTTTTGCTGTCGTCGCCATAGGAGCGGACGCCGAGGAAGTCCACGCGCAGGGGCAGGTCGATATTGCGCATGAGGTCAGCGGCAAACACGAAGCTTCCTTTGAGCACGCACACGAGCACGAGCCTCCGGTCGCGATATTCACGGGCGATTTCGGTGCCCAGCTCACGCACTCGGGCGGTAATGGAATCCGCAGAAATAAGGACGGATGGGCGATGAGACATGCTGTTGGAGAGATATCGTAGTGGATCCGGCGCGAGAATTACTCAGTGGCCATCGAGATGATGGAGAGCCCGTGGCCATCCGTCGTTGCGACGATCGCGCCGTCACGGTCCGTGCGCCAGATGCGAATGCCGGCCTTGCCTAGCGATGTGAGCGTTTGCTCGTGGGGGTGCCCGAACCGATTGCGTCCTCCGACGGAGACAATGGCATCGTGCGGCCCGACAGCCTCGAGAAACTCCGGCGATGAGGACGTTCTGCTTCCGTGATGCCCCACTTTGAGCACGTCAGCGCGCAGCAGATCCCTGTGGTGTGACAGGAGGTCGTTTTCTTCTTCTCGCTCGGCGTCGCCGACGAGCAGAAACGCGCGCGTTCCGTAGGAGAATCTCAACACGAAGGAATTGTCATTGGGTCCACGGTCGGAGTTGAATGAAGGACATGGCGCGAGAACATCGAGGCGCACACCTCCAATGTCGTGCTCGCCGCAGAGCTCGTGCGGTCGCCGGATGGGCGTGCCGCGAGCATGGATCGCCTCGATCAGCGAGGCGAAGGCACCACCGGTCCGCTCGCTTTCCCCTTGGCCCGTGTCCCAGAACTCACCCAGTTCAACAGCGTTCAGACCGGTGACGAATCCGCCGTAGTGGTCCGGATGGGGATGGGTGAGCACCGCTGCGAGCAGTTCGCGTCGGCGCCGAGCTCGGAGCTCCGGGGCGAGCTCGCGACTGCCAATGTCGATTGGACTGCCCACTAGCCCTCCACCATCGATGACCATGGCTTCCCCGTTCGGCAAATCCACGATCGCCGCATCGCCTTGCGCGACATCGAGGAAGGTGACGCGCAACACCCCCTTGGGTGCCCCTGCCCTCACGGTGGCAAATTCGAGCGCAATGACGGCAGAGAGCGCAGCGATGACAGTCGCCCATCGCCCGCGCGCGGATAGCTTGCACAGCGCGAGCCCGAGGCCGATGGCAACGAGTTGCCACGACGTCGGTTGAGGAATCTGCGGGGTGAGGGCCTGGACGGAGAAGGCGCGCGCGATGCGGTCGACCACAACGAGGGCCCCCGACGCGACCGTAGCGCACCCGCGCTCCGCAGCCGGCCAGAACGCGAGCGAAGCATGGGCGAGGCATAGAGGCAGCGCGGCGGATTCTCCAATGGGCACGGCAAGCAGGTTTGCGATCACTCCGCCTATGGGAACCGTAGGTGCAAACCAAGCCAGAACGGGCGCGCATGGCACCGACGCAGCGAGTGTTGTTGCGATCGCCTGGACGGCGAACCGACCAGGAACGTTCGCGCTCAACACGCGATTGAACGGCCTCGAAAATAGAAGGAGGCCGCCCGTCGCTGCACCCGATAGAAGGAACGATAGGTCGAACGCGACCAGGGGATTGTCGATAGCCATCGCTCCGACGGAAAGTCCGAACGCTCGGACGGCGTCGGTCCTTCGCGACAACGCCCGAGCGGTGAGAGCGACAGTGGCCATCCATGCCGCTCGGCAGGTCGAGCCACCGCCGCCGGCGAGCTCGGCGTAGATCCATGCGACTGGAATGCCAATCCCTGCGGAGACCCGCCCAACGTCGATTCGGCATGCAAGTGACTCGGTACGCTTGAGAATGGCCTCGAGCGATCGTACGGCGACCCCGAGCACGAGGACGAGGTGCATGCCGGAGACCGCAAGCAGATGGGAGAGGCCACTAGCTCGGAAAGCGAGGTCGTCATCCGGTGAGAGATCGTTTTCGCCGAGCACTAACGCCCGTGCCATCGGTGCGAGGTCTTCTCGAAACGACTGGTCGATTCGAAAGCGAATGAATGCCCTGCGGCGATCGATCCACGCTAGCAAGCTCGTCGCTCGATGAACGATGGTTGCCGAGAGAACGCCTCCCGATCGGACGGAACCCCGAAGCGCGTCGGCGGGGCGAGGGTCTCCCTGTGCCGGATTCCAGAAGCGCTGCGGCTCTCCGAGTGTCGTGACGACGTCGACCTCATCACCTCGAGCGAGGTCGTCCGGACCGCCATAGAGCGTCACCTGCCCGGTCCATGGGAGGGCGATGCCGTCGCACACTGGAGCGTGCAACCTGGCGTTCCATCGGAGGCTGCCGCGAATGCGTACGGGCGATGAGGTAACGGTCGCCGAGCCGCTGCAGCGGACGGGCGCTCCGAGAAGCGATCTCGCGTCTGCTCGCGCAAGCTCATGTTGGATCACAGCTTCGTGGCAGCGCCACGCACCTATGGCGAGCGCCAATCCAACGGCGACCGCGCTGCGGAGCATCGCGCGATGCAGGACGAAGGCCACGACAAGCAGCGCCAGCGAGAATGTCAGCACTTCGAGCGGAGCGACCAGAGCCAGTCCGCCGGCCACCAGCGCTCCAGATGCAAGGCACACGATATCGATGGGGTAAGGGGTTGCGCGGTCCATGGGGCGACCCGCGTCCGCTCAGCAGGGGCCATGCCGTCGAAATTGGGCGCACTTTCTCGTGCGATCGCCGGGCGCTCTATCGTGTCATGCGATGCACAGGGTGTCCCGGTCAGCCTGAAGGTGGCCAGGTGAAGGGTGGCAGCACCAGAGCAAACCTCTGCGGTCCGAGGGTTGTTGTCGGCGGCTCGCCGCAGAACACCCTGGAGCGGGACGACACGAATGCCCGTGGCGATGCTCGAATGCGCGGTCGCCCATCGAGCGACTCTTTCAAGCGTCGCACCATTCAATCGACGGCCGCTCTAGTCATCCGGAGGGAACGATTTATAGTGCGCACGATGTCTGAAGAATCGAACCCGGTTGAGCCGTCGCCGATGGAAGCAGTCGTTTCAGGGGACGCGGCAACGTCGTCCGAAGCTACCGAGACTGAAGTTCCAGCGGACGTGCCGACGAATGTGGATCCGCTCGCGGAAGCGCAAGCGGAAGTGGCGAGACTAAAGAACCTGTGGCTTCGCGCGGTCGCGGATACCGACAATTTGAGAAAACGAACGCGGCGAGAGGTCGACGACGCAAGGCGAAACGGGCGCGAGGATATGCTTCGAACGCTTCTCCCTGTGTTCGACAATCTCGAACGTGCTATCGACAGCGCAGGGCGCGCGACGGACATCAAGGCGGTCGCGGATGGGTTGGTGATGGTGCAGCGCCAATTCGGGGAGGCCCTCGGGCGCGAGGGTATCGCGCGGGTGGCAGCCGTTGGGCAGCCGTTTGACCCAGGAATGCATGAAGCGATCCAACATGTGGAATCCGCTGAACATGCACCAGGGATGGTCCTTGCCGAGGTTCAGGCGGGATACAGGCAGGGCGACCGTCTGTTGCGAGCGGCGATGGTCATTGTCGCCAAGGCGAAGAGCGAAACATCTCCCGCGAGCGACGTAACAAGCTAGTGCGAGTTCCTCGAGGAATCCTGTGGGAAAAATCGTTGGAATTGACCTGGGGACGACGAATTCTTGCGTGGCATTCGTCGAACCGTCGGCGGGGGGAAAGCTCGAGGTTCGCATCGTTCCGAACTCCGAGGGGGCGCGCACGACTCCGTCGATCATTGGTTTTGCGACGAGCGGCGAACGTTTGGTTGGACAAGCCGCAAAGCGTCAGGCGGTCACCAATGGCGTGAACACGGTCTATGCCGTGAAGCGCCTCATGGGGCAAAAGTTCAGTCATCCAGAGGTCTCGCGCCAGGCAGCCAGCGTCGCGTACAAGATCGTCCAGGCGCCGAACGGGGACGCTTGGGTGGAGCTCGGTGGTCGCCCTATGTCTCCTCCCGAGGTCAGTGCGATCATTCTCGCGAGGATGAGGGAGATTGCGGAGGCTTTTCTCGGCGAGAAGGTGACCGAGGCCGTCGTGACGGTGCCCGCGTACTTCGACGATGCTCAGCGACAGGCGACCAAGGATGCGGGGAAGATCGCAGGCCTCGAGGTGCGGCGCATCATCAACGAGCCGACGGCTGCGGCGCTCGCATACGGTGTGGACAAGCGGGAATCGGAACGGGTGGGAGTGTTCGATCTGGGGGGCGGCACGTTCGACATCTCCATCCTGGAGATTCGAAATGGCGTCTTTTCGGTGAAGTCGACCAATGGCGATACGCATCTCGGCGGCGAAGATTTCGACCACCGGATTGTGTCGGACCTGGTGGACTCCTTCCAGAAGGAGCACGAGGTCGATTTGAGGCGTGACCGAGGGGCGTTGCAGCGCCTCAAGGAGGCTGCTGAGCGGGCCAAGCACGAGCTGTCGTCATCGCTCGAGACAGAGATCAATCTCCCGTTCATTGGTCAAAGTCGAGCGGGTGAGCCTCTGCATATCGTTCGGCGGTTGGGGAGATCAGATCTCGAACTGATGACGGCGGATCTCGTCGAGCGAACGCTCGGGCCCTGTCGCCAGGCACTCGCAGATGCCAAGCTTGCGCCTGCTGACATCGATACGGTCATACTCGTCGGGGGCATGACCCGGATGCCCGCCATACAAAAGGCGGTCAAGGAATTCTTCGGGAAAGAGCCTCACAAGGGGGTCAACCCCGATGAAGTCGTCGCCGCTGGAGCGGCGCTCCAAGCGGCGGCACTCGGCGATGACAAGGTGGCAGTCCTGCTGCTGGATGTGACCCCGCTATCGCTTGGCGTTGAAACGGGCGGGGGGGTGTTCACGGTACTCATCCCAAGAAACACGACGGTCCCAGCGGAAAAGGGGGAAGTGTTCACCACCAGCGTCGACAACCAGCCCTTTGTTCCAGTCCATGTACTTCAGGGTGAACGCGCAATGGCTGCCGACAACCGGAGCCTCGCTAGGTTCGAGCTCACGGGAATTCCTCCAGCCCCGCGTGGCGTTCCAAAAATTCAGGTAGCGTTCCGCATCGACGTGGACGGACTCGTGAATGTGGATGCGCGCGATCTCGGTACGGGCAAGACCCAGTCGGTGCGTGTCACTCCGACGAGCGGCCTATCCTCGACCGAAGTGGAGCATCTCGTGCAGGAGGCCGATCGGTTCAAGTTCGCGGATGGATTGCGAAAGGAGCTCGCCGAGGTTCGCAATCAAGCAGCCACGCTACTCTATACGACGGAAGCGGCGCTCGAAGGATATGCAGATCTGGTGGATGCGAAGACGCTATCGGAGACTCGAGGTCTTGCGAACAATCTGAGACAGCTGCTCGATTCTGGAGCGGAGATCGGCAAGGTGCGCGAGGGGTATCAGCAGCTCGAAGCGATGACTTTCGTGATCGCAGAAAAGATGTATGGCGGGACCTAGAAGGCCGGTGTCTTTCGGTCGATCCCTTCGCGATCCCGGCGTCGAGCGTGCTCGCGTACGGGAAGTACGCTCCGCGCGACTCGCCGCCGGCCTCGCTTGGTTTCGACCGAAATACACCGACCTTCTCCTCTGAACTCCGACGTATCAGTCGCCGATCCCGACCTTTGAGGGCGTCTATCGTTTCGTTGAGCCGCTTCATCCGACCTTTGAGGGCGTTCATCGATTGGATGATCGCGTTCATCCGACCTTTGAGGGCGTTCATCGATTGGATGATCGCGTTCATCCGACCTTTGAGGGCGTTCATCGATTGGATGATC
>Ga0182030_10007985_pt1 | contig 21993 bp, 19 predicted proteins | sample 812S3MmetaG_FD_121299 | JGI IMG/M metagenome (GOLD analysis project Ga0182030, IMG submission 121299) | Permafrost microbial communities from Stordalen Mire, Sweden - 812S3M metaG (Illumina Assembly) | ecosystem: Environmental > Terrestrial > Soil > Wetlands > Permafrost | place: Sweden... | reverse complement strand
CCGCCGCAGGTCTCACATTGTTGGCAGGAGGGCGGGCTGAAGCCCGCCGCAGACTGAAGTCTGCCCCACCTTCGAAACGCTCGCCAGCGAGTGGCGGCCCGAAGTGGCTCACCTTATTTCCCCGGGCCAGCCGGAATTGCGGGCGACATCAGGAGTCCAGAGTCTCCGGCCCGCTGAGCCATTCCTTTCGATGGCGAGAGCTTCGCAGGTGGGGCAGGCGGTGCCGCCTGCCCGCCCGCGCTGTCGAATATCGAGGGCAGGCGGCACCGCCTGCCCCACCTGCGGCTCACTGCAAATTCCACGACATCAGGAGTTCTGACCTTCTGTCATGACCAGCGGGTACGGGGTTCCTGACCATTTTCAGAAACGCCCCGCTTGCTGGCGCGCGCGGCTCCGTAAACACTTACAGACGCTGAAGCGTCATTCCGAGCCGCTAGCCAAAATCCCGAAACTGTCTAAGCACCCGGCCGCGCCCTGTGGGAAGATAGGTTTTCATGCGTAGAGCAATTCTGCTTGCGATCACGCTGGCGTTGTCCTCGTTGACCGCTGCCGACCCGCCGCAGGCCGAGATTTCGAACGGCTCGGTTCATGCCAAGCTTTATCTGCCGGATGCCGCCAACGGCTACTACCGGGCCACTCGTTTCGATTGGTCGGGCGTAGTCGCCAGCCTGGAGTTTCAGGGCCACAACTATTTTGGCGTCTGGTTCCCGCGATACGATCCTAAGCTCCACGACGCCATCACCGGCCCGGTGGAAGAATACCGCACCGGCGATAGCGCGCTGGGGTATGCCGACGCCAAAGTCGGCGAAAGCTTCGTGCGCATCGGGGTGGGTCTGCTCCGCAAGCCCGAAGAGCCGCGCTTCCAGCAGTTCAAGACTTACGACATTGTCGATAACGGCAAGTGGACGGTGAAGGCCGCCGCCGATTCGGTGGAATTCACCCAGGAACTCGCCGATCCGGTTTCCGGTTACGCCTACTTATACAAGAAGACCGTACGCCTGGCCAAGGACGCGCCGCGCCTGGTCATCGAACATAGCCTGAAGAATACCGGCAAGAAGACCATCGAGACCAATGTCTACAATCATGGCTTCTTCATGATCGACAACCAGCCTTCCGGGCCGGATTTTTCCGTCAGGTTCCCGTTCGAGGTGAAGGCCGCCGCCGATTTGCACGGCTTGGCGGAGGTGCGCGGCAAGGAACTGCATTATCTGCGGGAACTGAATCCCGGCGGTCAGAGCGTCCACAGCGAACTGACCGGCTTCGGCAACTCCGCCCGCGATTTCGATTTTCGCGTGGAGAACCGCAAGACCGGCGCGGGTGTCCACGTTTCCGGCGACCGTCCGTTGTGGAAGATCGACTTCTGGTCGATTCGCACCACCGTCTGCCCGGAAGCTTATATCGACATGAAGATCGAGCCCGGGCAGGAATCGCACTGGCTCCTCACTTACGATTTCTACGTGATGCCGCCGGCTAAGTAGCCGCGCGGCCCTGTTGGAGGAACTCGCATGAAACGAACGTTGTCGATCGCCGGTTGCGCGGCCGGAATCGCCGTGTGCTGGTTGATGGCCCAACCCGCGGGCGATCCCTTGTTACAGGGTTTGCGGGAGGTGGAAGTGGCATCGGTGGCCGACGCCATGGAGCAACTCTACGGCCAGCAGGCCTTCATGTCGCATGAAATGCGGCCGCTTTCTCCCGCCAAATTCGCCGGCCCCGCGGTGACCGTGCTGATGAAGAAAGAGGAGCACAAAGAAGGCTCGGCGGCGTCGCAAGGGATGCTGGACGCCATCGATAACGCGCCTGCCGGTTCGGTATACGTGATGGTGCTGGAAAACGGCGGCGACTACGCCGGTATCGGCGGCCTGATGGCCACGGCCATGAAGTATCGCGGCTTCGCCGGCGCGGTGATCGACGGCGGTGTGCGCGACACTCCGCAGATCCGCAAGCTGCAGTTCCCGGTATTCAGCCGCGGCGTGGTGCCATCCACCACCATCAACCACTATCGTTTCGCGGGCGTCAACGTTCCCGTCACTTGCGCCGGCGTCAAGGTGAACGGCGGCGATATCGTTGTCGCCGATGAAGACGGCGTCGCGGTGGTGCCCAAGGCGCATGCCTCCGACGTGCTGAAGAAGGCGCAGGACCTGGACAATACCGAGCACACGATGATTCCCTTCATCGAGAAGTTCCGGTCGATTAAAGAGGCTGTGGCGAAGTTCGGAAGGATCTAGCGGGAGTTTACTGCGAGCCGCTTCGATGGAGAGCTAACCAACGCATTTTGAAAGGCTTACACGAGGCGGCGTGTATTACCCACCTATTGAATCCGGTGGGGGATGCTCGCCATGCCCTCGATTTTATGCCCGGACCGGTGGTTGCGTTCTTGGCTGTCTTAGCGTCTTGGCGAGAGACTAATGAAAGCCGCCATGACGGAGAATGCCATCGCCAAAGAAATCGTGGACGCCGCCTTTCGCGTCCACACGACCCTCGGACCAGGTTTACTGGAATCGGTTTACCACGCTGTGCTCGCCTATGAACTTGCTCAGCGTGGACTCCGGACAGTCAGCCAGCAGGCCATTCCGGTGGTTTATGGGACGATTCGGATCGGGTGATCGTCGAGATCAAGTCCGTTGAGGTTCTCGCGCCGGTTCATAAAAAGCAGCTTCTGACCTATCTGCGGTTGGCCGACAAGCGGCTTGGCCTGTTGATCAACTTCAACGCGGCCTTGATTAAGGACGGTATCACTCGCATCGTCAATGGACTGGAAGAAGAATCTCTCGCAAAGGCGCAGGGACGCCAAGAAAACGTGTGAAGCTACGGGTTTGGGCGTCTCGTCGGTTTGAAGTCGAAGACCTCGCTAGTTTCCGTCTTCAGCCTGCGGACTGAAGAGGAACTTGCAGAATTCGGTGGTGAACCCGCTCCCTCACGGTCGCGGCTCGGTAAGTGCTTGCCTTTCAACGTGACTTTCCGAGCCGCGCGCGCAAGCAAGCGGTTTCTTCGAATTCTGCAAGTTCCTCTGAAGTCCGCCGCTGACTGAAGAGGGACTGCCAGAATTCGGTGGCGAACCCGCACGGTCGCGGCGCGCTAAGTGCGTGCCTTTCAACGCGACTTTTTTACAAGTTCTTCAGAAGCCCAATGCCCCACAAGGCGTCGCTATCAAGCCGTCTTTTCCGCCTGCCATGGCCCGCAAATTACCCCAGTCAATCCAACACCTTGCCTGAGTTCCAGCTTTTCAGAGATAAAAACCTGTAGATTTTTCCGACATAAAGGTCTTATAATAAGCTTTAAGAAAGTGAATCCCATACTGGTAAGGAGGGGAGAGTTGACAAGCTCATCCGCCAATATTCGTCCGAAGGTCACCATCGACGGCAACGAAGCAGCAGCCTACGTAGCTCATCAGACCAACGAAGTTATTGCCATTTATCCCATTACGCCATCTTCCAACATGGGGGAGTGGGCGGACCAGTGGTCCGCCGAGCAGAAGACCAACATCTGGGGCACCGTGCCGACGGTGATCGAGATGCAGAGCGAGGGCGGCGCTGCCGGCGCGCTCCACGGGGCCTTGCAGGCCGGGTCTCTGGGCACCACATTTACCGCGTCGCAGGGCCTCCTGCTGATGATCCCCAACATGTTCAAAATCGCCGGGGAGCTGACCTCCACGGTGATCCACGTGGCGGCGCGCGCCCTGGCAACCCACGCGCTCTCCATCTTCGGCGATCACAGCGACGTCATGGCCGTCCGCGCCACCGGATTCGGCATGCTGTGCGCCAACTCGGTGCAGGAAGTCATGGACATGGCGCTCATCGCCCAGGCCGCCGCACTGGAATCGCGTATACCCTTCATTCATTTCTTCGACGGCTTCCGCACCTCGCATGAAGTCGCCAAAGTGGAACAACTGACCCCCGCCGATCTGCGCGAGATGATCGACGAAGACCTGGTGCGCGCCCATCGCCTCCGCGGCCTCAATCCCGACCGGCCAGTGATGCGCGGTACGGCGCAGAATCCCGACGTCTATTTCCAGGCTCGGGAAGCCTGCAATCCGTATTACCTGGCGGCTCCCACCATCGTGCAGAACGCCATGGATAAGTTCGCCAAAATCGTCGGCCGCCAGTACCATCTGTTCGACTATGTAGGCGCGCCGGATGCCGAGCGCATCATCATTATGATGGGCTCGGGCGCGGAAGTGGCCCAGGAAACCGTGGACGCCCTTAGGGCCGCGGGCGAAAAGATCGGCCTGCTGAAAGTGCACCTGTTCCGGCCATTCCCCGTGGAGACGTTCGTCGAGGCGATTCCCGCCTCCGTGAAATCCATCGCGGTCCTCGACCGCACCAAGGAACCGGGCGCCACCGGCGAGCCGCTCTACTGCGACGTGGTCACGGCGCTATCCGAAATGGGCGTCGCCAGGAAGGTGATCGGCGGCCGCTACGGCCTGGCCTCCAAGGAATTCACGCCCGCCATGGTGAAGGGCGTGTTCGACGAACTGCTGAAGAAGTCGCCCAAGAATCACTTCACGGTCGGCATCAATGACGACGTCACCCACACCAGCCTGGATTACGACCCCGAGTTTTCCACCGAAGTCCCCGGCACGGTCCGCGCGCTGTTCTACGGCCTCGGCGCCGATGGCACGGTGGGCGCCAACAAGAACTCCATCAAGATCATCGGCGAGGAAACCGGCAACTTCGCGCAGGGCTACTTCGTGTACGATTCCAAGAAGTCCGGCGCCATGACCACCTCGCACCTGCGTTTCGGACCCAAGCCGCTGCACTCCAGCTACCTCATCACCAAGGCCAGTTTCGTGGCCTGCCACCAGTTCTCCTTCCTGGAACGCTTCGATGTGCTGAAGCCTGCCGAACCGGGCGCTACGTTCCTGCTGAACAGCACCTTCGGACCGGACGAAGTCTGGGACCACCTGCCGCGCCAGGTGCAACGCCAGATCATCGAGAAGAAGCTGAAGTTCTACGTCATCGACGGCTACGATGTGGCCAAGCAGACCGGCATGGGCGGACGCGTCAACACCATCATGCAGACCTGCTTCTTCGCCATCAGCGGCGTGTTGCCGCGCGCGGAAGCCATCGAAGCCATCAAACACTCCATCGAGAAGACCTACGGCAAGCGCGGCGAGAGCGTGGTGAAGAAGAACTTCGCCGCCGTGGACGCGTCGCTGGAACATCTCCATGAAGTGACGGTTCCCGGAAAGATCACCGCCCTGTTCGATATCCGTCCGGCGGTGCCCGCGGCCGCTCCGGACTTCGTGCAGAGAGTCACAGCCCGGATTATCGCCGGCGAGGGCGACGACCTGCCGGTGAGCGCCATGCCCATCGACGGCACCTTCCCCACCGCCACCGCGCAGTGGGAAAAGCGCAACATCGCGCTCGAAATCCCCGAATGGGACGAGGCTTTGTGCATTCAGTGCGGCAAGTGCGTGCTGGTCTGCCCGCACAGCGTGATCCGCGCCAAGGTCTACGACGATAGCTACCTGGGCGGGAAGCCCGCCACTTTCAAGTCCGTCCCGGCGCGCTGGAAGGACATGAAGGACCGCAAGTACACCTTGCAGGTGGCGCCTGAAGACTGCACCGGCTGCACCCTGTGCGTGCAGGTCTGCCCGGCCAAGAGCAAGAGCGAAGTGAAGCACCGCGCCATCAACATGGTGGCTCAACCGCCGTTGCGCGAGGCGGAAGCGGCCAATTGGGACTTCTTCCTCAAGATCCCCGACACCGACCGCAAGATCCTCTCCCTGGGCCAGGTGAAGGACGTGCAGTTGCTCCAGCCGCTGTTCGAATTCTCCGGCGCCTGCTCCGGCTGCGGCGAAACTCCGTACATCAAGTTGATGACGCAGCTTTTCGGCGACCGGATGATGATCGCCAATGCCACCGGCTGCTCCTCCATTTACGGCGGCAATCTACCCACCACGCCCTACTGCCAGAACGAAGACGGCCACGGACCGGTCTGGTCGAATTCCCTGTTCGAAGACAACGCCGAATTCGGCTTGGGCATGCGCCTGGCTGCCGACAAGCAGAACGAATACGCGCGTGAGATGGTCTGGAAGCTCGGTTCCGCCATCGGCGAGAACCTGGCGCATGCCATCCTGGATGCCGATCAGAAGACCGAAGCCGGCATCTTCGCGCAACGCCAGCGCATCAAAGATCTCAAGGCGAAGCTGAAGGAACTGGGTACGCCCGAAGCCGCTGCCCTGCTGGATGTGGCCGACGCCCTGATGAAGAAGAGCGTTTGGATCCTGGGCGGCGACGGTTGGGCCTACGATATCGGCTACGGCGGGTTGGACCACGTACTGGCATCCGGCCGCAACGTCAACGTCCTGGTGCTCGATACGGAGGTTTACTCCAATACCGGCGGACAGGCGTCCAAAGCCACGCCGCGCGGCGCCGTTGCCAAGTTCGCGGCCGGCGGCAAGCAGGTCGGCAAGAAGGATCTGGCCATGATGGCCGTGAGCTACGGCAGCGTTTACGTGGCGCGCGTGGCCATGGGGTCGAGCGATATGCACACGCTCAAGGCCTTCCAGGAAGCCGAAGCCTTCCACGGTCCCTCGCTGATCATCGCCTACAGCCACTGCATCGCCCACGGCTACGACCTGGCATTCGGAATGGAGCAGCAGAAGGCCGCTGTGAATTCGGGATACTGGCCGTTGTTCCGCTTCAATCCCGACCTGGTGGCGCAGAACAAGAATCCCTTCCAGTTGGATTCGCGCGCTCCCTCCATCACCCTCAAAGAGTACATCTATAACGAAACCCGCTACACCATGCTGGTGAAGAGCAATCCCGAAGAGGCCAAGAAGCTGCTCGTACTGGCCCAGGAAGACGTAAATACCCACTGGAAACTCTACGACTACATGGCTCACGAGCCATTCAACGCCGAGGTGAAGAAATGATCGATCTCAGCAAGACCATTGACCTGTCCACAACCTATCTCGGGTTGAAACTCAGGAATCCGCTGGTTGCCTCGTCCTCGCCGATGTGCGGGGACGTAGGCAACGTCCGCCGGATGGAAGATTCCGGCGCGGCCGCGATCGTGCTGCAATCGTTATTCGAGGAGCAGATCGAGAGCGAGAGCGACGAACTCGACCGTGACATCGACCGGGCCTCCGAAGTCGGCGCCGAATCGGTGAGTCACTTCCCGGAACTGGGCCACCGCGTCATGGGCCCGGAGACCTACCTCTCGCACATCGTGAAGTGCAAACAGGCGGTGAAGATTCCGGTGATTGCCAGTCTGAACGGGACCTCTCCGGGCGGCTGGCTCAGTTACGCCAAGCAGATGGAGCAGGCCGGCGCGGACGCGCTGGAACTGAACATCTACCACATCCCCGTCAGTGCCGACGTCACCGGCGAGCAGGTGGAGCAGCAGTACATCGAACTGGTGAAGGCCGTCAAAGCGGCGGTACATATTCCCGTGGCGGTGAAGCTCGGACCGTATTTCAGCTCCATGGCGAACATGGCCAGGAAGCTGGACGCGACCGGCGTCGACGGCCTGGTGCTCTTCAACCGCTTCTATCAACCGGACTACGATCTGGAAGCGCTGGAAGTGGTGCCCAATCTGATCCTCAGCAACTCGCACGAGCTGCTGCTGCGCCTGCATTGGGTCGCGGTGCTATACGGTAGCGTGAAGGCCGATATGGCGCTGACCGGCGGGGTGCACTGTGCCACCGACGTAGTGAAGTCCATGATGGCCGGGGCGAAGGTGGCCATGATGACTTCCGCTTTGTTGAAGCGCGGCATCAGCTACCTGGACACTATCGCCACCGAACTGCTGGTGTGGATGGGCGAGCACGAGTACGATTCCATCAAGCAGATGCAAGGCAGCATGAGCCGCAACGCCGTTCCGCAGCCCCAGGCATTCGAGCGGGCCAACTACCTGAAAGTCCTCAGTTCCTACGCCATGCGGTAAGCTTCACGGGGCGGGGCCGGCCGGCTCCGCCCCACCGCCCTCGCGCACTATCAAGCAAGTGCCATTGTTTCAAGAGCATGAAAAAATCTCAAAAATATTTTCAAAAAGCCCCAAAAAGTTGTAGACAAACAGACCTTAAATTGATACTATCAAATCAACACAGACAGCATCCCTGGCGGTGAGTCCCCTCCCACCGCCACTCTCTGAGTGCAGGCCCCGAGATACCCAGCTCGGGGCCACTACTTTTTTGTCCCCCTTTTTTCCGCGGCCACGGCACTCTTTTATCAAGTCCCCGTGGAAAACTGCCGATAGCAGTATTAGCAGATCCCTGGATGGACCATGTTACGTTCAAGTCGACTCTCGGTCTGTTTCAAGCTAATTGGCAGCTTTGCCGCGTTACTGGTATTGATCGGCGCGCTCAGTTACTGTCAGACCTCCTGATCTTGCCCCGCAATTTCTGCCTGGCGGGGAAACTGGGCTGAGCTATTCCTTTCGATGGGCAGAGCTTCGCAGGTGGGGCAGGCGGTGCTCGCCTGCCCGCCCGCACTGAATTAGGCCCGCTGTTCGAATAGGATAGAGGGCAGGCGAGCACCGCCTGCCCCACCCAGCTCAGAACAGCCGGTCCTGCTTCTTTAACGTACCGAATGCGCCAATGTTCGCTACCGAAAACGACACGGCGTACAGGTTCTCGTCCGGCAGGCCCACGCGGTACACCCGCCGGAATTGCACGCTCAGGCCACAACAGTCCGTGTTGTAGGTCACCTGCATGGTGGCCCACAGCAGCTTCTGCTGTTCATAATCGTAGATCGCATCCACGGCGGCGTTAAAACCCCGTTTATTGGTGTTGCCGAACGCGGCGCGCGCGCGGAACTGGTTGGCATATGGGGTCAGCAGCGGGTTGCTGTGCACGTCGTTGTTCCCGCCCGAAATGTGGTAGTACTTCTTCCAGTTGTAATCCACCGAGAAGGCGCTGTTCACGATGGCGTGCATCCGATGGTCGTAGTCCGTCTGCCACTGGATGGAAAGGCCGCTTATGGGTGTGATCCGCAGCGTCGAGACCACCGGCGAAGTGCTCCGCGGGCCCACCAGAAAAGCGTAACCGGTCAGATCGAGCGTGCTCGTAAAAACGTTGGCCTGGCCGGGAACCAAAGCGCCGCCGAAGGTCGGGTCGAAATAGCGCTTCTGCTCGATCTCCCAACTGAAGACCTCGGTCACCGCGTCGCCGCGCTTGGCGAAGATCCGGTTGGCCAGCGAAAGGTCCAGTTCGCTGGTGTTGGCAAGCAGGTCGTTGTCGTCGAAACGAATGAAGCGGTCGAAATCCGTGCCGACCCCGGTGACGTAGTTATACTGGACGCGCGGCTCGATGACGTGCTTCAGCTTGTCCCCCAAGAACGTTTTCCGGTTGTAAATGCGTTCGAGCGACGGCAGAATCACGTTGAGCGAAAAATCCCGCGAGCTGCGCACTAGGTCCGTGCCGATCGCGTGGTAGACGCCCTGATCGAGGGTTTGCGATTCGGAATAAAAAGTCTCGTCGATCCCGATGCTCGGCACGAAGTGCACCGGCCCCAGGCTGAACGCGGTGGTGAGGTGCGGCGCAAACCGTATGCGGTCGGTGAAGGCATTGGTCTGGAATTGGTCGATCACCTGGGTCCCCGTGGCGTCGAAATACGGCAGGTAGCGGTACATCATGCCGGCGGACGCATCGAAGGAGTACCACAGCGGCAGGCCCTGGAAGATATCGTGGTCGCGGCTGGTGAGTTCGGCCTCCGGCAGCTTGCGGATAGTCACTGCATCGGCTGGCCCCAGGCTGGTCTTGCCGGTAACCGGATTGGTGACTTCCTGCTCCACGTTCTGAAAGGCCTGCGTCCGCGACGCCACCACGTCAAACGTGTACGTGCTCCAGCTCTTGTCGATGAAACCCGAGGAGGTAAGCTCGGAGCCCACGGTCTCATTGTAGGATTGCGACCAATCCTGCCGGAACAGAAGCGTGGTTGTGAAGTTGAGGTTGCCGCTGGCGGTCCAGCCGTTGCCCAATTGAGACTTCCCCACCCCATAAGCGGTCAACCCGCTGGGCGAGTTCGTCTGGCTGGTGGCGGAACCGAAAACAACCAGATCGAAGTCCGTTCCCGGTTTTGGCTTTCCGCGGATTTCGGCGTGGTTGCTCACCAGCCCGGAGTCGAAAATCTGCGCCTCGTATGTCACGTCGTAACTGCGGTTGATGGCCCAGAAGTAACCCGCCCCCACGTAAAACCCGCGCAACGAATTGTGCCCCGGGCTGGGTATCAGGAATCCGCTCTTGCGCGGTTCGCGCTTCATCGGATGGTAGAACCACGGGAAGAAGAAGACCGGAACGCCGGCCAGCACAAACGTGCTGTCGTATGCCTTGGTGCGGTCCCGCGGGATGATGTCGAACTTCTTCCCCCGCAGCCGCCACCAGGGTTTGGGTAGGGTACAGTTGGTCACCCAGCCGTTATGGAGAATGTACTTGACTTCGTCCCGCTCGGCCCACTCGCCCTCAAAATGAAAGGGCGCGGTTTGCGCATAAAGGATGCCTTGTTTGGGCGTGGTGACGATGCGCGGCATCGTCTCGCCGATTACCTGGTAGAACGTGCCGTGCTCGTTGCCCTTCTCGGTGTGGTAGTCGAGCTTGTTGCACCAGATTTTTTCGTTCTTGGAGAAGTCGAAATAGTAGACGTGTCCCTCGGCGTGCAAATCCTCGGTATCGCCGTCGTAGACGATTGTGTCGGCGCGAAACAGCATGCGTGAGTCCACAATCTCCGCCGGATGCCCGTGCAGCGTGCGCTTCTTCCCTTCCAACATCTGGGAACAGTCGGCTTGCTCCCCGGTGAACAAGGTTACCGCGCTCACCCAGCCTGTCACCATATCGACCGGTTGGCAGCCCATGGGGCCCAAGGTCACCACCCATTCCCCCACTGCCAGGGTGGTGGTGTCGACCGCGGGAGCAGGCTCCCTGGTCTTGACCGGCATCGCCGGAACCACGAGCTTTTGGGAGGAGCTTCTGGTCGGAGGAAATGACGCGGTGCTAACCGGATCCTGGGCAGAAGCTGGGGTCGTTAAAGCCAGTGCCCACAGTAATGTAAGAGACAAAACGCAGGTAGTACTCGAAGATTTCTGATGACAAGCCGGTACTATTGTGCTAAATACTATGAGAGAGCTGAATCGAGAGAGGCCCAATCGGCAAGGTAGCACATTTCGTGGGACTCGGGCGATCGGCATTAGGTTTCTGAAATGACTTGCAGCTATTGCGGATCGCACAACAGCGAAATTGAACATCGATGCCGCCGATGCGGACGCAGACCCGGAGACACTCTCAACGGCGAGTTCACGTTGCATCGCACCACCGGCGCCCTGGCGACTAAGCCCCGACCCACCGCCATGGTGGACGAGTCACCCTTCGTGCGGACTCTGAACCTGGCGACGCCGGTGCAAGGCAGTCTCTTCACGCCCAATGTGATCGCCATGCCGAACCGTGCGCCCCGCACCGGCACGCGTGTCAAAACCGCAGCCTCAACCACTGCCGGGACCAAGCCGCCCACGCGGCGAACCCCGCGCCCTCCGGCGGAGGGGCAAGGCGAGTTGGATTTCGTCGCTCCGGCGCCGGCCAACAAACCGAAAACCCTGGGGACAACCGTCGACGCCGTGATCTATTGTGAGGCCCCGGTGGCAACCTCGTTACACCGCGCCCTGGCCGCCGCGATCGACTGGACCATGGTCCTGGTGGGCTACGGGCTCTTCCTGTTGACCTTCATCCTACTCGGGGGAGAATTAATCGTCAATCGGCCGAATCTGATGATTTTCGGCGGCGCGTTGTTGCTGATTGCCGCCACCTACGGGCTGTTCTGGACCATCGCCGGGACGGAGACCGTGGGGATGCGCTGGACCCATTTGCGGCTCGTCACGTTCGCTGGTTTTCCACCGGACACCTGGCAGCGGGTGGCGCGGCTTGCCGGCACGTGTCTGAGCCTCTTCTCGGTTCTCGGAATCCTCTGGTCCCTCGCCGACGAGGAAAGTCTGGGCTGGCAGGACCACATATCGCGCACGTTTCCCACCGCCCACGAACTGGAATCGCGCGTCTTCCGGCGGCGCTAGCGTCCTGTGGACGTCAGACTGGCCGGCAAGCGAACGCACAATCTCCGTTAGTTCCAATACTGTTTGCTCTGTATGAACAGACCTGAGCTGAGATATCCTTTCAGTGAACAGCGTTGCCCTTAGAAGCTGTTAAGAAATAAGCTTGCCGATGCGCGTTCAGAGCCGCGACCGTAAGGGAGCGTTAGGCGCGAGGCGCGCGCGGGTCAGCGTGACGACGTAGGCGCAGCCTTACCCGTGCGGAAATTGAAAAAGCCCCGAGTTGGATAACTCGGGGCCTTGCACTCAGAGGGTTGGCGACGGGAGGGGACTCGCCGCCAGGGATGCTGTCTGTGTTGCTTCAATACTAGCAATTTAAGACCTGATTGTCTATTATTATTTTCGTTTTTTTGCGCATCCTCTCCGGTAGCAGCCACACCTACCCTTTGTCGAAGCCCGCAGGGGGACCCGATAGCGCCATCCAAATAACCAAAGAGGTATTGAGCGATCCGGCCGTCCCATTGTAATTTTGCGGAAGAAGGCGGTGCGCAGTGATCGAGACCTATCAAGAGGATAAAGCTGGCAACAGGATCGGCGAACGCGAACGCCGCATTAAACGGCGATTTCAGATTGAGCAGGAAGTCCGGTACAAGATGCTATACGGACAACGCATAGCCGAAACCGGCGTGGGCAAGACCACGAACATTTCGAGCAGCGGCGTGTGGTTCTCGACGGAAAACATGCTGACATCGGGGATGCCAGTGGAACTGTCCATGAATTGGCCCGTGCTCCTCAATGATTCCTGTCCCATGAAACTGATGATTTACGGCTGTGTGGTGCGCAGCAACGAGAAGGGCGCCGCCGTGGCCATCGAACGATACGAGTTCCGCACTCAGGGTTCCAAGGCTTTCCAGCAGCCCGGTATCCCCGCGCCCGTGGAACTCCGCTTCCCGTCGTAGGGTGGCACTCCAATTGCTCCATTCAGAGCACCATGCTTTGGTTGGCAGCAATACTGATGGCGCTGTGGCTCCTGGGATTGGCCACAGCCTGGACCTTCGGGGGCTTCCTCCACATCCTGCCGGTTGTCAGCATCGCCGTCTTGCTCATCCGGGTGACCATGGGTCATCGGGAAGCCTAGCTTACAACGCCCGCAGCACCCGCGCGGGCAAAGTAATCACCGCCCAGACCAGTTCGAGAGCACCTCCCACCGCGATTCCGACAATGCGGAACGGTAGCAGCCACAGCCATACCAAAGGGTACAGCACCAGCGCCACCAGGGCCAGGGGCCAGCAGAAGAACAGCAGGATACACCACAATAGAAGCTTCATCACGGTCTTTCTCCGTTCTTAGCCTAATACGAACAAAGGCAAGCAATTGTTCCAGTCTGCTACCATAAAAACTCCGCTCTCATGTTGCGATTTGAGACCGCCGGAGAGTCCCATGGGGAGTGCCTGGTAGCGACACTCGTGGGGCTGCCCGCCGGTATACCAGTTTCGTTGGAAGCAGTCAACCGTGAACTTTGGCGCCGCCAACAAGGCTATGGCCGTGGCGGGCGCATGAAGATCGAAACGGACCGCGCTGAAATTGTGGCCGGAGTGCGCCACTCCCACACCATCGGCTCGCCCGTGGCCATCCTGATCCGCAATAAGGACTGGGAGAACTGGACGGAAGTGCTCCCCGTGGAGACTCTACCCGGCGGGGAGGATAAGCGGAAACCGGTCACCCGGCCGCGTCCCGGCCATGCCGACCTGGCCGGCGCGATCAAGTACAATTTCCACGATGCCAGGTATATTTTGGAACGCGCCAGCGCCCGCGAGACGGCCGCGCGGGTGGCGGTGGGCGCCGTTGCCAAGGCGCTCCTGGCCGAATTCGACGTCCAGGTGCTCAGCCATTCCGTGGCCGTCGGCCCGGTACACCTGGAGCGGCCCGTCGAGTGGCCGGAGTTAGTGGCGCTCAGCCGGAAGGACGCCGTGCTGCTGGGCTGCGTGGACGCCGCCGTCGAGGAGCGCATGAAAGAAGTAGTGGACCAGGCCTATCGCACCGGCGATACCGTGGGCGGCGTCTTTGAGGTAGTGGCCCATGGACTGCCGGCCGGGCTGGGGTCGCACGCCACTTGGGACTCGCGCCTTGACGGCCGCCTGGCGCAAGCCGTGGTCTCGATTCAGGCCGTCAAGGGAGTGGAAGTCGGCTCGGCCTCGGAAGGCGCCGCCAGCTTCGGGTCCAAGGTGCAGGACACTATCCATTACGATCGCGAGGCCTCCCGTTTCACGCGCGGCGCCAATCGGGCCGGCGGACTGGAAGGCGGCATCACCAACGGGCAGGATCTGCTGGTCCGCGGCCTGCTGAAGCCCATCTCCACACTGCGGCGGCCGCTGGAATCGGTGGACATGACCACCCGCGAACCGGCGCTGGCAGCCTATGAGCGGTCCGATGTATGCGTGGTGCCGGCCGCCGGTGTGGTAGGCGAAGCCATGGTGGCGATCGTTCTGGCGCAGGCGTTTCTGGAAAAATTCGGCGGCGACTCCCTGACCGAAACAGGCCGCAATTATGCAGGCTATCTGACACAAGTGAAGGATTTTTGATCTCTTATGGTTTACCCGATTGTGAAATTCGGAAACCCCGTGCTGGAGCGCGAAGCCGACACGGTGAGCGATTTCGACACGCCCGAACTGAACCAGTTTCTGGACGACATGTTCGAATCCATGTACGCCGCCAAAGGTGTGGGGCTGGCCGCGCCCCAGATCGGTATCGGCAGGAAGATTGCCGTGATTGACGTGTCCAATGGCCAGAACCCGGCCGACAAGCTGATCCTGATTAATCCCAGGATCCTGCATATCGAGGGGAAGCAGGTCGGCGAGGAAGGCTGCCTCAGCATCCCGGGCTTCCGCGAACAGGTGCGGCGCGGCAGGATCGTGACCGTCCAGGCGCAGAATGCCAAAGGGGAGCAATTCGAAATGACCGGCGAGGATTTGTTGGCGCGCGCCTTCGTGCACGAGACCGAACACCTGCTGGGCCGCCTCTACATCACCCACATCAGCGCCCTGAAGCGGGACCTCATGAAGCGCAAAATCAAGAAGCTGCAGCGCGCCGGGGACTGGGACTAGGGCCGCCCATGCGCCTGGTCTTTCTGGGTACGCCGGCATTCGCCGTCCCCACGCTCGACCGCATCGTGGCAGCCGGACACAGCGTGCTCGCGGTGGTGACGCAGCCCGACCGCCCCCGCGGCCGCGGCCAGAATGCCGCCCCGCCGCCGGTCAAACAAGCAGCGCTGCGCCTGGGCCTGCCGGTCTACCAGCCGGAGCGCGTGCGGCGTCCGGAAGCCGTCGAATTTCTGCGAGGGCTGCCGGTGGATGCCATGGTGGTGGTGGGCTACGGACAGATCATTCCGCAGAGCATCATCGACATGGCGCCCGTGGGCATTATCAATGTGCACGGTTCGCTGCTGCCGCACTATCGCGGCGCGGGGCCCATCCAATGGGCCATCCTGAATGGCGAAACGCGCACCGGTGTCACCACCATGCGCATCGACGCGGGGCTCGATACCGGCGACATGCTGCTGAAAGCGGAGACCGGGATCGGACCCGGCGAGAATGCCGTGGAACTGGGCCAACGGCTCGCCGCAATGGGTGCGGACCTGCTGGTAGAGACGCTGGCGGGCCTGGCCGAAGGGCGCATCGTCCCCGAGAAGCAGGACAACACCCGGGCCACCTACGCGCCCATGCTGAAGAAGGAAGACGGCCGCATCGATTGGAGCCGCGGCGCCGGGGCGATTCACAACCAGGTGCGCGGTCTGCAGCCGTGGCCCGGTGCGTCGACCGGCTTCCGCGGCCAGACGCTGCACATCTGGAAATCGCGGCTGTGGGGCGGGACTGCGCCGCCATCCGCCAGCCCGGGCGCGCTGGTAAGCCTGAAGCCGCCGGTAGTGAGTTGCGGTTCGGGCGCGCTGGAACTGGTGGAAGTACAGCTCGAAGGGCGCAAGCGCATTCCGGCGGCCGACTTCGCAAATGGCCAGCGATTAACCGAGAATGAAAGTCTAGGAGACCCACGCATTTGAAGCTGCCGCTCGGATACCTCTACTCCGCGACCTACGCCGGCATTCGCCAGGCGGAGAAGGACGATCTGGCATTGATCGTCAGCGGCCTTCCCGCATCGGCCGCCGCCGTGTTCACGCAGAACCGCGTGCAGGCAGCGCCCGTGAAGCTCAGCCGGCGCAACCTGCAACGCTCCGGCGGATTGGCGGGCGCCATTCTGGTGAACGCCGGCAACGCCAATTGCGCCACGCGCACGGGCGACGCCGTAGCGCTGGCCACTTCCAAAGCGGCCGCCAAACTGCTGAAACTGCCCCCCGCGCAGGTGCTGCCGGCATCCACCGGCGTCATCGGCGTGGAGCTCGACCCCGCCAAAATCACCGATGCCCTGCCCCGTCTGGCCGCCGGCCTGCAGCCCGACCGTTTCGAGGATGCCGCCCGCGCCATCATGACCACCGACCTGGTGTCCAAGACCGCGTCCGCCGAAGTGAAATTGCGCCGCGGCGTGGTGCGCATTGCCGGCATGACCAAAGGCTCCGGCATGATCCACCCGCAGATGGCCACCACGCTGGGATTTGTGATGACCGACGCCGATGTTCCGCCGCCCGTGCTGCGCACCATTCTGAAGCGGTCCGTGGAACGCAGCTACAATCGCCTCTCGGTGGATGGCGACACGTCCACCAACGATACGCTGCTGCTGTTGGCGAATGGCGCCTCCGGCGTGCGGCCCGATCCGCGGGAACGAAGCCAATTTGAAGAGGCGGTAGCGGGCGTGATGGAGAGCTTGGCGCAGGCCATCGCCCGCGACGGCGAAGGCGCGCGGAAATTCGTCACCATACGGGTGACGGGGACGGCTACCGGCGATGGCGCCGCGCGGATGGCCCGCGCCATTGCCAACTCGCCGCTGGTGAAGACCGCCATCGCCGGCTCCGATCCCAACTGGGGCCGGATCCTCTCGGCCGCGGGCAACGCAGGCGTGGTCTTCGATCCCTCCAAGACCGATATCCGCATGCAGCAGGTGCTGGTCTGCCGCGGCGGGCTGGCGGCGGCCTTTTCGGAAGAGGAACTCAAACAGAAACTGGATGCCGCGGAGTGCGATATCCTGGTGACCGTCCGCGGCAAAGGGAAAGGCGCGGCGCGGTTCTGGACGTGCGACCTCACGGAAGGCTACATCCGCATCAACGCCAGTTACAGGACCTGAATATGACGCGCCGCGTGTTGCTGCTCGCTCCCCTGGCCGCCTGTCTGCGGGCCGACTCCGAAAAGGAGGTAGAGGAACTGATTGCCTCCGCGGCCAGCGCGTTGAGCGCCGGCAAGCCGGAACTGTTTCTGGATGCTTTCGACCCCGCCATGCCGGAGTTCGCCAAGCTGCGCTATTCGGTGATCGGGTTGACCAGCCAGGCCGATCTGAGTTGCTCCATCGAGATCCTGAGTAACGAGGGAGATGACGGCGTGCGCAAGCTGACGCTCGACTGGATTCTGCGCATCGACCACAAGGACGATAATCCGGGATCCACGCGCCGGCAGAAAACCGTCAAGTGCGAGATCAGGAAGAACGGCAAGAAGTGGCGGATCGTTTCCTTCGATCCGCTGGACCTGTTTGCGCCGCCCACGGCGTAATCAGGCGCCCGCCCGTGTTTCTTATCGGTGTTCATCGGTGGCCAATAATAATCCTGAGAAGTATTGACGTAAGGCAACACAACAGAATTAGCCACCGATGAACACCGATGAACACCGATGAAAACGGATACTTGGATTCCCTGACGGAGCGTGTGCTCGGCGCTGTTTTTGAGGTCTCCAATACTCTAGGCGCTGGATTCCTGGAGAAAGTCTACGAGCGTGCCCTGCTGAGGGAACTCGCCCTTCGCGGCATCCCCGCAAGCTCCCCAGTCTCACTGTCTGTTACCTATAAAGGCCACTGCATCGGAGAGTACTGTGCCGACATCCTCGTCGAGGATAAACTGGCGGTCGAATTGAAATGTGTGGATCGTCTCGCCAATGAACACACCGCGCAATGCCTCAACTATTTGCGGGCCTCCAACCTGGGCTTGTGCCTTCTCGTCAATTTCCAAAAGTCCAAAGTCGAATGGAAGCGCATCATCCAGGGATTTCATGTTCCTGAGCGGGTTGAGGAGCCAAGGGTGCCATGATGGCCCGGGCGCATTGGCGCCTCGATTGCCTGCTCCACCCCGTTCGCCTCCGCCGACCGCTGGGCCACGATTGCATTCGGGAACAATCCGCCCAACACGACGAACAAAACTCCCAAGGTCAGAATCCACCTCTCGCGCGGCAAGGCGTCCGCCATCACCGTAAAACCGGTCCGGCGCCGGCCCAGGAAGAGCCGCGCGAACAAGCGGAAAACGCTGACCGCATTCATGGCGGTGGCAATCGGCAGCAGCAAGCCGGTTAGCGGGTGCGACGCCAGCGTTCCGTGAATCAGCAGATCCTGGGAACAGAAACTCAGCGTGCCCGGCAGCCCCACTAGCGCGAGCCCGAACACAATGAAGAAAACCGCCAGCCTGGGCGCATGCTCCGCCAAACCAAGATGTCTGCTGGCTGTCAGGTTCTCGCCGAAGCGGACCTCGAGCAGCCGCAGAACCCCGAACAGCCCCATGGTGGATACCGTCACCACAATCCAGTGAACCAGCGCGCCGGTGATTCCCTCCACGGTCTCACTCTCCAGCCCCGCCAAAATGCACGCCGACTGGCTGAGCGCAATCAACGCCAGCAGCCGGCGAGGGGAATTCTCGGTGAGCGCCCGGACGGCGATGTAAAGGGCGGTGGCGATGGCGAGATACGAGAGCACCGGAAACAGATTGCGGGCCGTATGTGGAAACAGCGGCACAATCAGTTTGGCCACCAGCAACGCTCCAAAGTGGCCGTTCAGCAGAAGAGCGGTCGGAATCAAGGGACCGCCCTCCACGGCATCCGCCACCCAGGCGTGCGCGGGGCAGATTCCTTTCCGGGAGATTACGGCTACCACGAGGAGGCCAAACACGGCCATTCCTCCCGGGCCCTGGCCCTTCAATCCTTCGATCGACATGGCGTGGCCGTCGGCCGCAATGAGCGCAATGGCCAGCGCGAGGGCGATGCTCGAAAGCAGCAGCGCCATTCGCGGGCGCCATGTGACGGCGCGGAACCACTGCGCCAGGAAAGAGGGGACGGTGGACAAGATCCAGGCCAGCAGCAGCACCAGCAGATTTTCGGCGGAGTAAGCCAGTAGCGTGGAGCCCAGGAGGAAGAGAATTCCGCCGATGGTGCGGGAGTTGCAGTCGCGCCGCGGCAGCACCAACATAGCGCCCAGCGTGAGGCACGAGAACAGCACCATCAGGGTTTCGACTAACGACTCCCTGGGCGGCACGGTGCGCAGCAGCAGCGCGCTGGCCACCACGCACGCCCAGGAAGCGGTGAAGCCGATAGCCCGCGCGTGCCGCTCGAATCCCGCCGCCAGGAGTGCGGCGAACCAGGGAATGGCGACGGCCGCAACGGTGAGAACCAGGACCGGATGCGTCATCGTCCGCCCCCGTGCCCGGCAGAGCTTCGTATGGGAATGGCAGCCTCTTCCGGCAGGCTCGCGGCGCCCACCGGCCCCAGGCCATCCAGTTTCGCGAAGAGCACGGATAGCCGCATGAGAGGGTGGACCACCAGGCTATCGAGAATGGTGTCGAGATGGCCGCGGTCCAGAGCCCATCGGTAGAGCCACAACTGAACCGGCTCCGGAAACAGATCCTCCAGAAACTTGCCCGTCGGTGAGAGTTCCCCTCCAATAGCGGAGTGCATCTGGTGATAGTCGTGAAGCATGGACGGCGAACGCAGGAACTGCAACGTGCGAACCGTAGCGTGTCCCAGGATGTGCGCCACGGCGATGGCTTTCCAGCCCATTCCGATTTCCACGAACACCAGGCCCACCTGTGTGAGCGACGCATAAGCCAACGAGGTTTTGGCGTCGGCGCTGGCGCGGCCGGTGATGGTGCCGTAGATGGCGGTGGTTACGCCGATCGCGATCACCAGAGCCGATGCCAGCGGGGACTGGGCGAGCAGCGGTTGAACGCGGAGCAGGAGGTAGGCGCCGGCGTGAATCGAGATGGCGCCGTAGAAGATGGCGCTGGATGGCGTGGGGCCCTCCATGGCGCGTGGAAGCCACCCGGAGAACGGAACCTGCGCGGCCTTTCCGGCAGCCGCGAACAGCAGCAGCAGGCAGACCGCGGAGGCCTGGTTTCCGGTTAGCTTGGGCAGGCCGCCGGCAAAGGAGGCCGTTCCGGCCCAATGGTGCATGGCGAAGATGCCCACCAGCAAGCCAATGTCGCAGGCGCGATAGACGGCGAAGACGCGAAGAGCGTTCTCAACGGGAGCGGGCCGCTGCTGGAAGAAGGCGATCAGCAACACCGAAGTGATGCCCACGATCTCCCATCCCCCGGCCAGCAGGTCGAACGAACCGGCGGAGAATGCCAGCAAAGAGCCGAAGGCGAAAAGATGCAGCAGCAGGAAGAAGCGCAGAAAGCCGCGCTCGCGATGGAGGTAGGTGGCGGAGAATTCCCCGATGAGCCCCGAGAGTACCGCCGTCATGCCCAGAAAGGGGAGAGCCAGCCGGTCCGCCATGAGCACCAGGGGGAAGTGGTAGTTCCCGACGGCGAACCAGGTACCGAACGTCACCATCACCGGAGCGCCCGTGGAGACCACTTTCCAGACAACCAGACCGAGCGCCAGAACGGCGGCGGAGAACGTGCCGCCGGAAATCCGGGACAGAACGTGTTCGTCCGGGATCCAGCCCATCAACCACACCAGCGCCAGGACGGCGAAGACCACACCGGGCGCCACTACCAGAAATACCAGCGCGGTTTGCGAAAGGTCCACCCTATCGGCCTCCTACCGCGTTTTGGATCCAGGCCATGGGCAGATTGCGGCGTTTGCCGCTATACCATTCGGCGGAAGAAAGGGCCACCGGCAGGCGTTCCACGGGATCGTCGAACTCTTCAAAGCGGCCGTCCCGGCGCACCTGCACGCGGCCCGACTCCGGGTCGATCGCGGCTAAACGGATCCAGCGATTCTCCACGAGCTGTTTCAGCGCGGCGCTGGCCTCGACCGCCTTCCACAAACGCTCGGGCGTTGTCTCCACCACAAAGAGCATGCGCACGGGCTCATGGATATCGACCATCTGCCAGGGCAAACCGGTTCGCAGGTCGCTGGCGTGGCCATCCATCACGCCGACCAGACCCGCCACGTTGTGCGGGAGTTTCGTGCCGGAGCCGTAGCGATCGTTGTCGACAAAGGAGAAGTAGTACTCCAGACTGATTCCGGCGGCGACGGGAACGATGGCGGCCATGAGTGCCGCCAGTCCCTTGTCGCCGGGGTCCTGGGCGGCGTCATAGGAAACCAGAAACGCCCTGCGGTCCAGGAACAGTCCGCGGGTGAGGCTGCGCCGTCCAACCACGCAAAAGGCATTGGTGCAATGTCCGTACTCCGGCCGGGGCTGGGCCAGGTGTTGGCTTCGTTCTTCGACATGGCGAAGCGCGGCCTCCGGCGTAACGTACGGCGGGCAGGATTCGAACCGCCGCACGCGCTCGTGGGCGTTGTGCGTCCTGGCCTTGTCGAGGCACTCGCGAAGGCGGTCGAGATCGGCCTGGTGCGTGGCGGGGAGGGCATCCAGGTCGTAGAGTTCCACGTCGTCGCTGCATGTATCGTGATTACCGCCGACGAACCAGGTGTCCCGGGGAATATCGATGCCTCGTTCGCGCAGGCGGTCGCGCACCTCGGGCCGGTTGGCCATGGCGGCGAACAATCGCGCGTTAGGGCCGCCGCGGCGTCCGCCACACGCGCCGCAATCGTGGGCCGATTCGTGCGGATTGTTCAGACTGGTGGATCCGTGGCCGAGGATGAGCACCAGGCGGGCGAAGCGCCCGGTGAGACCCGCGGGGCCCAATACGCTGGCCACTCTTTCGGTTTTCTCGGCGGCGGCGAATCCCATCAACAGGCCCGTCACCGCGCCTTG
>Ga0182030_10007984_pt1 | contig 21994 bp, 39 predicted proteins | sample 812S3MmetaG_FD_121299 | JGI IMG/M metagenome (GOLD analysis project Ga0182030, IMG submission 121299) | Permafrost microbial communities from Stordalen Mire, Sweden - 812S3M metaG (Illumina Assembly) | ecosystem: Environmental > Terrestrial > Soil > Wetlands > Permafrost | place: Sweden... | reverse complement strand
GCTAGTGGAAATTATGTTGTCACTTTATCTCAGTCTAGTACATTTACGATGGGTGATAGTGGAATCGTCCAAGTGCTTACAAATACCATTCCTCAAGCAAATAATTTTAGCTTGGGTCCTCCGGTAACTGCTACTTCACAAGATGGAATTCGATATTATACTGGAGATCCTACAGCTACAACGGGTCTTCCACCTACGGTTGGCAATAACCTTGGATGGGTTAACTTTGCACCTCCTCTTACTCTCTTTAATAATCCTGTCATTATCGATAATAGACCTGCTAAAAACTACTATTTGGTTGGTGCACTTGCAATCCTTCCATTTAAAGATCGATTGCTTTTCTTCTCACCTTGGATACAGTCTAGTGATCCTACAACACTTGTTCAGTTGACCGATGTCGTATTATGGTCATGGAATGGAACCCCTTATTACGCTGTTAGCACTATAACAGGAGTTGGTGCACAGGCAACTTATACCCCTCAACCTTTTATCGTACCACCTAATCAAACCGCGGCTCCAATAGCCTATTACGTCAATCAAACTGGATTAGGTGGCTGGCAATCTGCTGGTCTTTCGCAACCAATCATGACAGTTAGCAATAACGAAGATGTACTGCTAATTGGATTTGGTGGAGATGGACGAAAGACAAGATTCGTTTACACTGGTAGTAATTTCCAACCTTTCTTGTTCTATAATATCAATTCGGAACTTCCTTCTTCGGCTACCTTTTCAGCTGTAGCACTTGATAAAGGAGTTATTGATATAGGTCAATATGGCATTGCCATGACAAATCAACAGAGTTCACAAAGAATTGATCTTGATATCCCTGATAGTGTTTTTACCATTCAATCGCTCAATAATGGAGTACAACGGGTTAATGCTATTCGAGATTTCTATCGAGAATGGATTTATTTTTCCTATCCTGTTTTCAATAATAATAGCTCTAATATGAGTGGTACACCAACTGTCATTTGTAAATTCCCCACACAAACCTTTTTATATAATTACAGAGATAATACATGGGCTATATTCTACGAAAATTGGACTTGTCATGGAAACTACCGTCGCACAGAAAAGAAAAGCTGGTTAACCACTGGCTTTAACTCATGGAATACCTGGCGGGAACCTTGGAATGCCGGCTCTGGAGCTCCACAGTTCCCTTCTGTCATTGCAGGAAATCCTCAGGGCTTTGTACTCCAGATTGGTGAAGGTACAGGTGAATCCCCATCAGGAACCATTTTGGCTATCCAAAGCACTTCTAATGGTCTTACTCAGATAACATCCGTCAACCATTGCGTTACCGATCAAAACCAAAATACTGATACAGGCGATTACCTACTAATAAACGGAATTACTGGTCTTTACAACACCACGATTACCGGGATCATGTTATCTCCCACTCCTGGAACGTTTACCGTTATTACGACAAATAATACATATTCCACAGGAAATCTGGTCACTCTTTCAGGAATAACTGGTACTACTCAACTAAATAATAACACGTATCAGATCTTAACAGCCACTTCGACAACGATTACATTAAATGTCGATTCATCATCCTTTACCCCGTATGTTTCGGGAGGAATAACCGTTTCTGCAATCAATGGAATCGTTGGTCAAGTGGATTCAGTCATAGACATAAATAATTTCGTAGTTGATATCCCCTTTCCGTTGTTCCAATTGCCATTTGGAAATAATTACATCCAAGGTTATGTTGGAGGCGGAACTTATACGCGTTTAACCCAACCATTGATGCAAACAAAGCAATTCCAGCCTTATTGGGAAGAAGGAAGGCAAGTTCGACTTGGTGTACAAAAGTACATGCTGGATATTACTACGGCTGCACAAGTTACTTTAAATATATATTTGACTCAAAATCCCTCTGCTGCCTGGAATGATCCGTCTAATAATACACCCCCGAATAGTTTAGTTTATTCTCAGATACTCTATACATGCCCTGAAAGCACTAATCTCGGACTTACTCAGGCAAACCAAAATCTACTTATGCCTATAGTCCAAGGTATTTATCAATTGTGGCATAGATGTTCGACAAGTCTTCAGGGAGAATCTGTCCAAATCGGAATTACTCTAAGCGATGCACAGATGAGAAATATTACATATGCCACTTCTGAAGTGACTTTGCATGGAATGCACCTTACCGTCGAGCGGGGACCTCCTTTAGCATGAGTTCTAATCTGCAACAAAGCCCTTACCTGCGAGAACAACGAAATTTTCCAAATGATAACCTCAATGAATTGGCTGGACAGGTTGATCAATCCTATATCGATATTGCCCAAAAGGTCAATGCAAGAACTATCGGTCTATTTGGTTCTCTATTTCAGATCATTACTGGTGAAAGATGGTATTTAGAAGGATCAAGTCAGGGACAACAAACACTAAGACAAGTCTATGCTTTTGGTGCGATTGCTCCTGGTGCAGAGGTAGATTTACCAACTGGAATCACTAATCTTGTCCAATTTACACGGATTTATGGGACTTGTATTACAGCTGTTCCAGATTATCGACCTTTGCCATATATCGACAATATCACACTCAATGTTGGTATCACTTTGTTAGTCGGAATCGTAGGAGGAAAACAACAAATTCGTATAGTCAATGGAGCTGGTGCACCTGCTATTACTTCCGGAATCGTAGTACTTGAGTGGTTGTCTCTATTTTGATATACTTTAGAAAAAAGGAGTCTTTATGAATCCTAGCCAAATGGTAAATCAAATGATAGGCCGTCGAGGACCTGCCGGAGGCAACTATCAAGGTAATGCTGCTGGACAGTCATCTAGAAACCAATCTGCTGGTGAAATAATTCCCAAGGGATACTCTAAGGGGCGATTACAGAATTTTGATCCACAACAAAATGATCTTTATAGTAGTCTTTTTTCTTACCTTGGTCCTGACAGTCAACTCGCTCAATTAGCCGGGGGAAATGCCGATTGGAATGCCATCGAAGCACCTGCTTGGCAACAATTCCAACAAGCTCAAGGGCAGCTTGGTTCTAGATTCAGCGGACTTGGAATGGGATCTCAAAAAGGGAGCGGTTTTCAGAATGCTGCTGGACAACTTGGCTCTGATTTCGCTATGAAACTCGCATCTCAACGACAAGGACTAATGAGACAGGCTCTCCAAGATCTGATGGGCATGAGTAATACGCTCCTAGGACAAAGGCCTTATGAGAATGATCTTTTCGAAAACCCCCAGAAGCAACAAAAGAAAGCTTTAGGCGGTTGGGGTTCTACCCTTGGTAGTATTGGTGGAGGAGTAGGAGGATTCTTGCTTGGTGGGCCTATGGGAGCCTTTGCGGGTGCTAATATTGGCGGTAATGCTTTTTCAGGATTATAATCATGGCTATAAATGTACATAGAGCAACTCCAAGGGAACGAAGACCCTCCACAAGCGAACAATTTGGAGAAGCTTTTGGTCGACTAGAACAAGGCGTATCAGGACATCTTTTTCAGCAAGCTCAGAATGAATCAGCCGACAAGCAACTCGAAGAACTCACTGGTATGAATCTTAGGGGGGTTGATCCTCAGACCAGAAAGCTCATGCTTGAATCACAATTGAAAGGAAAAGAGCGTGAGAAAGAGCACCAAAACGCTATTGAACTTCAGAAACAAAAATATGATTTCGAGACAAAACTAAAATCCGGTAAAAATCAAGAGAAGATCGACGAAAATCAAGAGATAAGAGACATTGGGCAACGATCTTTTGATGAAATGGTGGGTATTCTTAAAAAGGGCGATATCGGAATTGGTTCAGGAATAGCAGCCATGTTCGGGGGGGATATTGCTAAACAATCAGGTAAATTTAATTCTCTCACCGGCGGACTAGAATCCATGCTGGTTGATATGGTTTCTAGAGGGACCCTATCTAATACTCGATTCAAGTATATTACAGATACATTATTGCCAAAATCTACAGATTCACTAGCTGAAATCGAAGGGAAACTTGAAGGATTAGCCGAAGTTTTGAAACTTGATTCATCCTCTTTGACTGGAAAAAAATCCTCTAAACATAATCAACCATTAGAATCATATAGAATTTAAGGTTTTATGAATAATTTCGATTATGAAGGCGCTAAAGCAGATGGTTACACCGACGATGAAATAAACGCTTTCCTTCTAAAATCTACGGATAAAAAACCTAATTATCAAAAGTCTAATGATGATGATCCTTGGTATTCACCTATCACTAAGAATGCTAAAAACTTTTGGAATAATCTTGGAGCACCAACAGGTGAACAACCTCAAAAAGAAAATTCTGAACTCGATAAAATCGATAGGCATCTTCTAAAAAATGTTCCTTTTGATGTCGAAAAGGCAATCAATGACGGTTATTCAGTTGATGAAATAAATGATTATCTTCACGAAAACCAACCTAAACGATCTGTTTTAGAAAAAGCTGGAAGATTAGGCGCTCAATTTGGTTTAGGTGCGCTACAAGCGACTGCTCCCGGTATGGCATACGAACTCGCTGCCGCTCCTCTTGCGTATGAAACTACACAGAATATGGCCTACCGTGAAGATGTCGCAAATGATCTTGAACAACTGCAACTACAAAAAATGGCCGGTCATTGGTCAGACAAAGATCAAGAATTAGAGGATCATCTCACTAAACAACTTCTCGATCCTTCCGAATCAGGTAAATTTGTTGAACCTTCAAATGTTGGTATCCGTGATATCGCTGAAAAAATTTCCGGCGTCGATCTTCACCCAGAAGGATGGTTGGAAAAATCAGCTAACTTCTTAGGGTTCATCAAATCCCCAGGTAAATATTGGAAAGGAGCTACTGATCTTGTTAAATCTGGTATAAGTCCTGCAACAATAACCAAAGCAATTCTTCCCACCTCTGAAGGTGTTAGAGCTGCAAGTGCTGGTACATTATGGCAAATGGCCGAAGAAGGTAATTTTGGTCCTATGGGAACTATGGGGGCTATGATCGCAGGAGACCTCATTGGACATGGTGCTGCCGGTATATATCGTGCTGCAAAGCAACCTAAAAAGAGTGCGGCTCAACTATTCAATTTTGTTACTTCTTCCAACAGCCGCAAACTTGCTTCTCGACAACTCATTGATGACTTTAATAAGTCAGGTCTGCAACTAGATGCTGGAAGTCTTACGCAGTCCCCCCTTGTACAAATGATGCAAGCACGTTTAGCACAATCTGGACTAGTTGGAGATGCACTCGACAATGCCAGGAAAGAACTATCTGGACAGATCACTAGAGAATACCAAAATATTATTCAAGATCTTGGTGAAGTAACTTTCGAAAATAATTATCAAGCCTCTGAAGCTATCAAGGACGCCCTAAAAGTTAATGAAGTCAATCTTGGACTACCTAAAACACAACAAGAAGGACGTTCTCTTGCTGGACGGGTTGCAACTGAACAAAGACCCGAATACCAAGCCGAATTGCTTGATAGAATAGCTCCTCAAGAATTTACTAGCGATGCACAGGCTGGACAAAACATCAAGACCGCTGCAAATGACATTAAGACCCCCATTAAGGAACAATTCAACCGTCGATGGTCAGCACTTAATGATGAAGTCTCAATGCTTGAAGGTGGTCCACAACCTGAACTAGTCCAAAATTTAAAACAATTCGTAGATGAACATAGTGGATCCTTATTATTAGGAGAATCAACCGCTGAAGCTAGAGTTTTACGATCCGCAGAAAACCTACTTGCTCGGCTTTCTACTGAAGAAGGTGGACTAATTGGCGTTTCCGTAAATGATCTTATTAAAACTAAGCGGACCCTAGCTGATATTGCTAACTGGGAATTTGGAGGCTCTAATTACGAATCTGCCTATAAGAAGCTTGTTGGAGATTTAGATAATGCTATCAACAAAGCTATTCAAGAATCCAATCCACAATTGCTCGAAGAATTTCAACAGCTTAACGCTGAATATGGTCAGTTCAAAGAAGCTTTCGAGAATAAGAATCTAAAATCCTTATTCGAACCAAAGAATGAAAATTACAACGCTATCCATAATGAATTTACTACCAATCCAGACAAATTGCGCGCCTTAGAAGATATCATGTATGACAATCCAAGAGGACAAGAATTAGTCGCTCAAGCAAAACGCGATTACGCACAAAAAATCATTGATAATCCTAACCTTTCCGATAGACAATCGCGTAACCTCCTTGCAAGTCTTGGGCCGGAATATGCTAATGATATCGAAAGATATATGGGATCAAGACGATTCAATGAAGAAAACCCTTTACCTCGACCTGCAACAAGGCAACCACTGGGAATTGAAGCTCAAAGACCGGATATTGCTGGAGAAGAAACACGCGCCCTAACTCCTCAAAGAGTTTCAGAAACAGGAAAGGTTTCAAGAGCTAATGAAGGCGCTCGTAAGAAAATGCACGAATTCCTTAGCAAGAAAAATCCCGATCAGATCATGAAACAGATGGATACCGTACAGGGTATCAAGAAACTTAAAGCTGTATTGGAAACCACACCAGAAGGAAAAGAGCTATTTAAAGAGCTATCTCGCTATAAAATAGCTGAAATGATCGACGAAAAACTTAAAGACAATATCACAGAACAAGTCAAACTCAATAAATTCTCTAAACTTCTCGACACAAAGAAAAACCAAGGAATTGTTAAGGAACTTTTAGGAGATGATTCATATAAAAGACTATTATTGCTTCAAAAAAACTCGGGTAGGCTTGCTGATTCCGCTGCAAAATTCTTCAATGCTTCTAAATCCGGAACATCTTTAATAGATATGGGATTACTTGGTTCTGCCTTCACTGGTTTGTTTATGGGTAATCCTTGGACGGCTTTACCTGCTATGGCTAAGATCGGAGGTAGTCGTGTAATGGCTAATCTATTGGCTGACCCTGTGTTTTTAAAAGAATTACAAAAAGCAATTATGACTGATAATCCTAAACTATTCGCTCAAATAATAGAAAAAATGATTCCCATCACTCAAAAAGCTATGCTCGAATCACAAGAAGATTAACCATCTCCAAAAGCTGCCAAAAAGATTAGGAATAAAGGCACTTGAATAAACCATGTTGTCACACCTAAAAACATCAGAATAACCGATAAGGAAAGTGTAGATAAAGCTAATATTCCCATGTCCATTATTTCTCATCCCCTATCTTATCGTATATATCCTTACCATATACTGTTCCCTCTATTCGACTTACACGAGTATTCATCTTGTTTATATCCGCGTCTAGCTTATCGATTGACGCTTTGATATCACGCGTGAAATACCATATGAGTAATCCCATACTCATTATGTTCTGTATATTAAATCCTCTAAGGAACTCCAGCATTTCTGTCATTCTTCCTTCTCCATCTTCTCAGACATTTCCTTGTACTCCTCAACACTCATCTTCTTTTCCAGGTATTGCAATTCTTCTAAGCAATCCCCTAACTCATCTTTAAGACACCTCATCCTTTCGTAGCAGATATGCATTAGTCTCCAGTGACACTCTTTCTCGTTGTTCAGCCATTCCATCTTGATTACTCCCTTTGACACATAATACCATAAAATGCTATTCTGGGGTAGTCTTAAACATTATTTGATAGATACTTACAGTCTGACTCATGCCCCGGTAAGCATGAGTGGGGGCTCTTATCAGCGGGATAAGAGCTCTTTTTTTTGAAGGGTGGGGACAATCTGTCACCTACCTACTTGATATTTGGTACTCATCCATTGCGCCGGATTATGACCGCTAATAGTTGGAGCATCTGATAGATAATGCAATCCAGTTGCTAGAGTGCGAAATGCATCTGCCCCATGCGAGGCCCAATTATGCAATGGCTTAGAAACCCAACAACTATGCCTTTCATCCCATTCTTTCTTGTAATTGTCTAGTGCTTTCAGCCCAGTTGCACACTTGACTTCGTCAAACCAGCAGCGAGCGAACATATTTCTACAGGCATCTATCCCAGGGATTATCTCGACCTTTTTTGATGGAAAAAAGCTAACACCAAACCCTCTAGCTGTTTGTTGCCTAGTCTGCCCTGACGATAGCTCGTGGACCATTATATCATGTGGGGCGATCCATTTACCATAAGAGTAAGGCTTAGATTTACAAACTTGAATCCAATGTTGAAGACTCTCTCCACTACCCTCTAGATACTCTATTAGCCTGATTTCTAATTTGTGGATTTGCACAAACCAAATGCTCATAGCATCATTATATCCCAAATCCCATGCCGTGTGCACGGGCAACATATCATCATAAGGCACTTTGCCTATACGCTTAGCAGCCCTTGCCTCATTCATCTGCCTGCAATAATATAATCCTTCATTGGATACTTCCCACGATTCTTCCGGCGTAGAAGGATACTCACGCCTCATATCATCTTTCTGGATATTCTGCTTAGCAATATACCAAGCAATCTGCTCATCATCAAGCTGCACTCCAATTGATTGCAGGTGCTCGATATAGGCTCTCATCTCATTAGTGATCGGAAAGCTGTTTCCAATACGGTATGAGGGCTCTTTGTACCAAGGAAAAAAGAAGAATTTGAAGTCAAGCTTGCTTAGTTTATCTTTATTCTTTTGCTGCTGCTCAGCTCTTTTGCAAATATCGTAAAAATATCCATCTCTACCCTCTGCTGTTGACTCGATAAAGATATATTGCCCTGCCTCAACAGTATTGAGAGAGCCCGTAATGATCTCTTGGGCCTTATCAGGGTACTTTGCGCATATTTTTCCGAATTCAGAAATGTGCAAATATTGAAAAGTGCTCGAACGAAGGGAGGTGCCGACGCGCAAAGAGCTACCATTTGCGAACTTGAGCATATTGGTGGTATCGTTTTCGGCAGTCTTAATCTCTCGAAGCTGTGTTGGAAGATTGTCATACGCGAACTTAACTCTCCGGAATATTTGTTGAGCATCCTCTAGAGTATGTGCAATGATGCCAGCGCTAAGATTGTCGTTGAAAAGACACCTATCAAGAAATAACATGCAAATAAGTGTGCTTATACCTAGTTGTCGAGCCTTTAAAATAACATTGCAATACCAAACATTGCTGTACAAGTACTCTTGAGCCCAATTTAATTGAAATTTAACTTTCTGTCCCTGTTTATTGACTATCCAATATAGATTATTGAGTCGCCATTTAGGGTTTTTAAGGTTCTCAATAGCGGCTAATTCACGCTCGTTGAACTTGTAAGTCATTCATCCACAAGATCTTTAGTGTCATTATCGATCATATGCATTGCGAATGCAAGCGGGTTGGCTGCATCACCTGAAATTTTAGTTTCACTTTTATCACACCAACCATGATGATTAGTTAAGTGCATCTTCGACATATTACTATTGTACTTATTAATCATGCTTCCACTAAATACTCTTTCTTCTTGAATTGATCTAGCTAGTTCTAAGACTTCCCGGAACCTCTCATTTTCAGCAGCCCACTCACTCATCTTTTTTGGATGTATTTTTTTTTGGTGACAAAACTTGTTGAACCAATAATTTTCTTCATCTTCAAGCCAAATTTCTAATTCATCCGCAAATTTTTCTATTACTTCCTTAGTATAGATTTTTGGCCGGCCGCCCTCTCCATTTTTATTGTAAGGTGCATGTCCTTTAGGGGATGCCATATGGTAATCCTTTTTTTATTTTTATCGTATCTACGAGTGTAAAAAGAGTCAATCGTAAATAACGCAAACATTATGTTGCCAACAATTCGTTGGATATGATACATTATGGATATCAAAGCAAAGCAAGTCTCGCTTAACTCTAGATAAGAGTAAGTTTGTAGCGGTGAGTGGAGAGCAAAAAAATTAATCAAAGATGAGAGCATAGGCTCTGTCTTTTTAAAAAAACAATAAAGGAAGTGAGAAGATGAGTACATTGCTAGATATACTGATAGAGTTAAGGGATTGCGAAGGATACCAAGAAAAAACAGCATTAAATGATGGATGTACAAACTGGTATATCGAGTCACTGCTAAATTTTCTTAGGGAATCCGAATCAGGGCAAGAAGAATTAGAGCAAGAGGCATATATTTGTGATGGATATTTGGAATCTGCGGATGACGAAGATATAATCGTGAATCGATTTAAAATTTTGAAGGGAATTTGGAATGATGAAGGAGTATTTGAGGATAATTAAATTAATGGCCCTTCGGGGCCAAAAAACTTGAAGGAGAATGAAGATGAAAACACTAAGACAAGTATTCAATGAAGTAGAAGAAGCACACGCAAGTATGATGGATTTTGCGATAAGGATAAATGGATTTAGCCATGAGGATTGGTACTGGGACGCATTTATTGAGATGCTAGAAGAGGATAAATTTGACTATGATCAAGAAGCATGGTGGAATGACTCAGGCAATCGAATATTTCTGGAAGAATGCCCGGAGGAATACTATTTCGAAATAGTGCAAGGCGAATGGGAAAACCAAGAAGGGGGTAGGGAATTCAGAGAAACAATCAAGGCATAATAAAAGTATTTCGCCGGCTCATATTCAATGTGAGCTGGTTTTAACAAAAAAAAGGAGAAAAGAAATGGGATGGAAAAAGCTAGACGAAGGAATGAGATACATTAATAGAGATAGATTCTGTGAATTTTGGGTTGAAGGATGGAAGGAAGAAACGAATATATTCGGGAGGATGGAGCCGGACGGTCCGGTAATAAATATCATGGGGGCATATGATGATATAGAAAAAGCGAAGAAGGACTTAGCAGATTTGGTGAGGGAATGATCAAGCGAATAAGTGATGAGGAGAAGCGAATCATGGAATTACTGTACCGGGAGAATATATCGGTACAGGATATCACGAGATATTTACATTGCAATCGTGCAACTGTATATGATTATGCATATTCGAAGAATTGGAAGCGAAAGACGATACCTGAAGTATTGAAGGCGAATGAAATATGAGATTTTGAAAAAAATAGGAGTAAAGTTAAATGTTATATCCGAAGATCAATAGTTTATTTAAACGAGAAGGATGTGGCCCGTATAATGAGGAAAAGAGGAGATATGAATGTGACATAGAAAAAAAACCACGTAAAAGCGCATTAATTGAGGGGGAATATGCGCGGGATGAATTCAAGAACATCAAATTATGGACGATAACGGAGAAAATAGACGGGACGAATATAAGAATTAGTTATAATAGACAATTGAGAGAGGCATGCGACAGAAAAAAAGTTTATTTTGGAGGTAGGACAGATGATGCTCAGCTGGCGCCAAGATTGATTGATTATCTTTACGGTACTTTTACATTTGAGTTGATGGAAAAAGTGTTTGAAAATGTTGGAGAAGTGATTTTATTTGGAGAAGGATACGGGCCAAAGATTCAATCAGGGGGATATTATCGAAAAGAGCAGGGGTTTATTTTATTTGATGCTTATATAGATGGATGGTGGCTGGGTAGAGATAAGATCAGAGAGGTATCGGGATTATTAGGGATTGAGAGTGTTCCGGTGATATTTAAAAGTTTATTGAATCAATGTGTCGAATATTGGGAAGAAAAGGAGATATTAGAATATGTGAAGGAAAAACCCAATAGTCTTTGTGCGCAAGTAGAAAATCGGATGATGGAAGGAATAGTAGCGAGACCGAAGGAGCCGCTATTATTTCGAGATGGTTTACCTGTGATGTTTAAACTTAAGTGCAAGGATTTTTAGAAATGAGAAGATGTTTAAATAGAGAGAAGGAAGAAGATTGATGAGAAACCGAGCAAAGTGCAAGTTGTGTGATAGTGTGATAGAGAGTGTTACGGAATTGGATCATATTTCATGTAAATGTGGTGAGATAATGATATATGGAGGGCAAGAGAAGTTCGGCTGTGCGGCGAATGATTTCGTTAATTTTTTGAGAGTTGATGATAGCGACAATGAAGTCGAAGTGAAAGTTAAGGGCAGCGAAGCTAAGGAAGTAGAGGGCGACCCTGGATATAGGGTTACGCGGAAGGACTTGTTGTATGCACTTGATGAGATGATAAATAATATACAGGCATTGCCGAATCATGTGATGCTAAACTCGATCAATCATTATGATTTTTGCTCATTGCTTATTTTGCTTCAGTCGATTTTTCGCATGAGGGACCAAGAGGGATCGTTAGAGGACATAAACGGGAATTCTAGTTGAATTCATTTCTTCTTGGGTTTATGTGCCTTGCAAGAAGCTTCCATTTTTTCGCATTTTGCGAGTTTTCGATCTTGTTTTTTATCCATTTTAAGGAGCTGTTTTGTTTCTTTGACAGCACCCTTTTCTTTTTTGAGAATTTTTTTTATTTTTGCGTCCATGATTTCCTTATTGTTTTAATCTAGTAGATTCTAGGATAGGCATATTGGCTTCCGTGGGAATGTAGACGACCTGCATATTATTAGTCTGGAGTCCTTGCACCCAAAGATATCGCAAATAGGATTCGTTGTCTTTTAGGGATTCTCCAATAATAAGATTTGCCTTTGAGACTCCTTCGGCTCGAATAACTTCGGCATCAGCAAGGGCTTTGGAAGATTCCTTAATGGCGAAGGCCTCACAAATAGCAATCTGGCGATTAGAATCAGCGCGAGCGAGTTCGGCTTCACCAAGTTTAGATTGCTGCCACACATTTATGATGGGAGAAAAAAAGGTAAAGTAAGCCCAAATGGGAATAAGGATAATGATTATCATCCAGATAAACCCTTTAACAATTAAAAATTCTTGTTTATCCATTAAATTCTTCCTCTAAAAGAACATTTTCATTAATAGGAAAAAAAGTTCCAACAAAAATACATTCTCTGCAGATATCTAAGGGAGTAATCTTTCCTGTAATTCGATCTTCGAGTCCCATTCCGTGAGATTTTCCGCAATTTTTGCAAGGGGGATAAACATTATGTGAATTATCATATTCAGGGGGTTTGGGAGATTCAGCAGATGGATCTATTCCCCGCAGAGGTTCTATGGGATCACAAGGAATCTGGATATATTTCATAAGCTTTTCCATCCGATAGTGCGATGTTTCCAAGGATGTTTTGCGCTTTGAGGTTTACCGTTAGAGGCTGATTTATTTTTTAGCCAATTTTGATTAGCGATAGCAACGGAATCAAGAAGGGCTTTATGGGATTTATCTTTTGCTTTCATGATTTTGCCTCAATCGTGTGAATTCATGGCCTCTCATATTACCGAAACCTTCATCTTTAAGATTATCAATCAAAGTCATTTCTTTTTCTTCTTTTTGGATTCCCCGGCCACATTTAAAGCAATGGCAATAGCCTGTTTTTTATTTTTTCCAGAATTAATTTCTGTACCTATGTTAGATGATATGTCAGATTTGCTTGAGCCTTTCTTGAGTGGCATTTATAATTCCTTTATGGTGTTTTCTGTGACAAATAACGCATAACACTATTAAATTTTCAAGTTTATTGTTTTTTGGATCTTTATCTATATGATGAATATCTAAACAAAAATCATATTCATCGTATCCACATACTTCACATTTTTTATTCTTAAATTCCCATACATATCTTCTTAACAACCTAGAAGAATTAAAACCCCTAACTTTAACATTGTGTGCGTTAGACTTCTGTCTTCTTTCCCTTTCTGATTGTCTTGTTACATCTCTGCATTCAATAGAACAATATTTTTTATTTTGATATTTTCTGCTAAGCGAATCAGAACATTCGATACCACAACTTTTACATTTAAAAACATATCTTTCATATTGTCTATGATTTTGACAATCTAAAGAGCAAAATTTAGCAGTTGCAATTCTATAGCAAGGAACATAAAATTCTTTTTCACATATCACGCAAATTTTACTTTCACCATTTCTTTTTTTTCCCATAACAATCCTTTTGGGATCATTATATCAATTGCTTGCGCCTGTTGCAATCTTTTTTTCTTCCTGTTTAATGTTCTTTCCGATGTTTTTTTTTCCTTTAAGAAGGGGCATAATTAATCCTTGGGAGAAGGTCCATTTTTAAGATCCTCACGCTTTCTTTCACAAGAAGGGCACCCGCAAGCTAAAAGATTTGCTTCCTCGCGGGAAATTAGGACACCATCAAGAATACCAAAATCTTTATTACACTTTTTGCAATGATACCAGTCGTCGAAGAGGAAAGCATTGTTAACTTTAGATTGACAATGATGGCATTTCATAGTGCTTTGTTAACCGCAGGTACCGTTGGAACGGTGGTTGTTGTTGTTGTTTTTACAACTGGTTTCGCGGGTAATACAGAGAATGGGACGCTAACATCTGGATCGACAGTAGTTTGAGGGGTTTGAGTTTCATCTGCGACGCCGGTAGCGGTGCCGTCGGTATGGACGTTGCTGAAACTCATAGTGCATCCGGTCATAAGCATCACAGAGGTGATAAGACAAGTTGCCGCGCAGCTATAGTAGGTAGTGATCACTTTTTGAGTATTGGTCATTGTAGGACTCCTTAAAAATTTTGACAAAAAAAAATAACGCAACCGATGAAGAAAAGGTATGAGACAATGAAAATGGCCATAGCTATAATTTCTTTAGTAAAGATCTCCATTGGCAGCATGCTCCTCTTGAATAATATCCGTGAGAAACTTGGATTTAGAGAACCTATTAATTTTGTGTAATTTATCACCGTATTTCCTAGCAAATTGAGTTAAGCAGTTGGCGGATTGTTTGAGCCAATCTTCTTTAGAAAGAGATTGAGAGTTTCGAGAGCTTTCGGCCAGGATGAATAGAATTTTTGCATCATTGAAAAGCTCCGCGAATTCCGTAGGAGAAAATAGATTGATGATCTTTTTTTCGATATCGTCAATATTCATAGTCTCTTTTTGCATAATTTGAATTTCTGTGCGAGGATTTTCTGCCCATTCTTTTGAGCTTGTGATACGAATAATTTGAGAATCGTCTTTGTAGAGGATTCCGTTTGCGCAGTCAAGGATAAATTTTTCGAGATTATCGAGGTCTTTTTTTTTGGTATGTTCTTCGAGACCGTGTAATTTAAGATTACGTGTTAGATCGGAAGTACAAGGGCGAAGGTAAAAATGGAGATGAATGTAAAGCGGATTTACATTGCATTCGATTTTAAGCTGTCGCATTTCGGATTTGAGTTTCCATTTCATGGATATCTTTTCATTCTCTTGAGGGTCATATTTCCATCGTTTAGAGCCTTTTTGCATAGCTTTTGCTCTAGCTTTAGCGAGGGGTTGTCCTGGGATGACGAGTTTCATTCTTCCTCTTGAATTTCTTTCATAGCTTGTTTTACACGTTCTTTAAGACCTTTAATAGTTTCTTCGAATGCTTGGACAGGAAAGTCTTGAGATGCGATTAAAGTACCTAATTCATGGACAAGTGCAGCAGCCATAGCAATTGATGAAAACTTGCGATGTGCGGCATCAAGAATAAAAAGGATTGTGCCAACTTCAGAAGCAAAATCATCGGATAATTCTTTTCCGTATTGATCTTTCATGAAAAATCCTTTTCTCGAATCAATTCTTTAGGAACAGTAATTTCATTTTTTTCACACCAAAAGCAAAACGTCTCTGCATCCATTGAGGATGCGGTGGAATTATCTTTATGTAAAGGATAAGAGCAATTACTGCCACCTCCGTCATAGTCGCAAGAGTTTACGCGCCATTCTCCTTCTATAGTCGATTCGACTTCACCGGCGCAGATTTCAAAACTGCTGGGGAAATAGCCTTTCCAATGTGATTTTAAGACCCAAATTTCTTGACCGTCTTTGGGTCTTTCCCAACAAGGTCGCCAATTAATAGTCATTTCTTACCTTTTTTTTAGGATTTTAGATTGTACAACTAAAAGACTGAGGCATATGTTGAAAATCCTTTAAAAATTGAACATATTTTTCTGATATGTTGAGTCATTGAACATATCTTGTGAAGAAAGCCATGCTCTGTCATTTCCTTTATTTTTTTGGAGGTTTTGGAAGAGGTTGCCAGTGTGAAACGCTAAGATAAGTAGCGTCCCAATCCCATTTATTAGCTAAACCCTCACCTTCATATAACTCATGAAAAGATCCGCATAACATCCATTCATTTTGACGAAATCTAGCAACACGCATTGATTTACCGCAGAAAACCAACACCGCTTCTTGAGTATCGGGCAATTGATCTGAAACTGAAATCCATTTCATTTCTCATTTCCTTGAGTTTTGGTGCGTTTTCCACCTCTAGTGTCTATTTCTTCATCAGAATCATTATCGTCTATCCTTGGGGTGTTTAAAGGAGAATTAGGGGGATTCTGGGGAGGTTGGTATGTTCCGTTTGTGATTTCGTATTGAATTAGAGAAAGAGGGGTGATGTTCATTCGTCTATAGACCTTGATTCAGCGATATCCTTGAATTTTTCCAGCAACAATTTCAGTTCATAACGACACATGTGGGGATCGTTTGGAAAATAGGTAAAGATTTCATGGTTGATAATTTTATGAAGATATATTCTTTCGTCTTCGGTGATTTCGATAAGCATAATTTGTTTCCTTTAAAAAAGACTTTAGCAGCTTTTCATAGAGGGCAAACTCTCGAACTATGCTGCTAAAGTCACGCCATTCTACACTATTTTGGGATTGTTTGCTAGAGTAATGATGCGTTTTGATTGCCAAATAGTGCGATCGATTTCGACTTGGATAATCCCTTCTTTTTGTAGGTGTTTGATCCAGCGTTGGATGGTGCGTTTGCATACGTGGAACATGAGGATGAATTCTGTGTTAGGAACATCGCAGAATCCCCGATTCTTGCAATCCACCTCGATGATATTCATGAAGAACCAGGGAATCTCAAGCTTGCTCATTATCAGGGACTCCCCATTCAAAAATCAATTCATTGGAATTGACAGATCTAAGGGACCGTTGTTTTGTCAACCGGAATTCATAGAAAGACTCATTGTTTTGAGTGTTAGTTTCTTGCATAAAAACAAGAAATTTCAAAAACATTTGAGAATGATTTATTAAATTTTCATTATTGTTCACAACATCATTGACCACGATGATTTTGGTATATTTATATTTCATTTCTGAGCCTCATAGAGTTTTCGGAGATATTCTTCGCGGTCATAGATTCGTTTTTTCTCGTGGATTTCATTTTGAACGCGTTCGAAATCTGGGTGAGACTGGCAATAGTGCTCGAAGTTTTCCTTTGCTAGAACGAGTGTTTGTTTGGATTCTTCGGAATATTCCGATAAGAATTTATCAACGCATTGACAAAGGAAGTCAAAAGATTGCCCTTTCGCGAAAGGACGTTGGTATTCAGGGAGAAATGGTATTAGGGATTTCATATTCCTTTCTTTTTGTAATTTGTTCTAAAAATCCCCATCTAATGAGTTCTTGTGAATATTGGAATTCCATTGAATTGGCACGTTTTTCAGGGTCATATACCTGAAATAAAAGAAGCATTTCTACTTTAAACTCCACGTTTGTAAGTGTTTGTAGATAGGAATAATAACCTTTAGCCCCCCAGGAAATCACATTTGATTTCAAAACTTCTGTTCGGATCATGCAGTAAGGGATTTCTGGATCTCCATTAATAAAAGTCATTTAAGCTACCTTTTCGATGTATTTGTCGAGTATATCCGTGAATGTGCTATGTGGAAGCCTGAGAGATACTGATTGCGTTCCCTGACCGTCTTTTAAATCGAAGTTAATCACCGTCTTTTTTATAACTAAGTCCTTAAGGTTATATGTTCCCTTCATTGTTTCGGCATAAAGTTTGTTCCTGAATTCTCCATCCCAGCCGTCGGCGTAATTTTTGTTCACGCAATTTTGGAGATATCTCTCGTGGTTGTCAATGGGTTTTATACTCGTTCGCGCCTTGTGCTGGTAGTAGTGGACGTTGGCTAGGAGTTTCTCTAGATCTTTTCCTTTGTATTTTGCGAAAGCTTGTCTAGTTCTGGGACTCAAAGGCATTCCATTCTCAAGCCTAAATGTCACTGGGTCGAAAAGAACGGCAGATTGAGCTTGCGAAGAAGACGATGGTTTTGCGTTAACGATAATTTTAGGTTCTTTATAGATATCGTTCTTTTTATCGTTATGTAGCTGAAAACAGCTAACATGTTGCCTGTTTTCAGCTATCTTGTTACCTGTTTTCAGGTAACTGTAATCTTTATTTGAATTAAGGTAGTTGTAGATGTTGATTATGTTGAGTTTATAGTGTTTTTTACTAGGCATTCCAATGTTCACAACTACCTCAAAAAAACCTAATTCAGTGAATTTTTTTATTGCAGACCTGAAGGAGTCTTCGCGTATCGCACACCTATCAAAGCATTGAGAATGAGTGTAATACATCAAACCATCACCATGCAAAATATTAGATATTAACAAATTATTTTCTTTTAGTCGCAAATATGTCTCAAACATATCACTCAAAACGACGGTATACTCAACACTTCCCATTGTTTTGGCGGTTTCAACATCATACATTCTAAAACGGTCAGAATGACACAATTGTTGCTTTAGTGCTCTTGTGATGGTAATTAAGTCTAGATTTGGTGTGGTCATCTAACAATCTCCTTGTGTTTAATTAAGGAGGTCGCTAGAATAAAGGAAGTACCACCTTTTTATTCTAGCTTTTACGAGCTACCTCCCCGGCCTAAAAACTGGGGTTTTTTATTTTTTGGCTTTCTATACGCTAAGTCTTTTCTTGAATCTCGTCAATCGGATTGTTAAGATCGTGTAAATCTTTAACTTTTTCGTCAGCGGATAAAAGATCCTCACCTATTTCAATCATATCGTTGACCCACGAATCATCATCTAGGAATAATTCTAATAAAGTACCCTCTGAAATCTTCTTAGCAAGTTCGTATTTAGCTTGTAGAACCGTATTTTTAGCCAGTTCCTCTTCGTTTATGGGTCGAAGAATCAATTTATGATCTGAGACAATTGACTCATAAAGTCCGCATCTTAAGCAAATTCTTTGATCTCCAGGTCTATAAGTCCACATATGCCCTGATTCTTCACACTTTCCTTCATCGTATACCGGCTCGTAAAGCTCTTTGAATGGACCATCTTCCATCATACAGTTTCGACCATCATATTTAATTTCCCAATATCCGTTTTCATTTTGCGTAGCTTCTACGATCAAATGTTTCTTTAGTCGGTAGCTTGCCATAAATTCTCCAGTATGTTAGAGTGAAGGTGTAAATTGAATTCATCTTCATGTTTACTCTTTATTGTTAAGGGATGGTTTTAATCATCCTTCAAGTTTCCCCGATAGTGATATCGGGGTTTTTTTATCAATGCACGCTTTTCCCCCGGCGACGTTAAAATCTCTCAAAGTTTTATCTCAATCGTTGGGGGTTTTTTATTCGAAGAGATCCGGTCTAAGGTCTTTCATGGTCACTTTCCCTTGTGTAAATCGTGTGATCTGTTGACATGTCTTCGTGGACATCTTAAAGTGTCTTTTGACTTTATAGAAATAATCACTACAAAGCTTAAGATCCCGGGATAAAGATGCGTAAGTGTAGCGATTTTCTTTCATCCATTTTTCTAATTGCATTGTCCCTCCTAAGGCGTATTGCTCTCATCTTATTTCAATCGCGAATTTACTACAACAAAAATAAGAATGAAAACTTCTTGACGAATAAGAATTAAATATGCTATATTGATTTGTATCAAGCGATTGATCCCCGGAGCCTCGATCATAGTAAACGAGCGGGTTGAGCGATAAGTTTGAAGTGTAAGCGACTGAAAAAACAAACAAGGAGAATGAAGATGAAAACTGAAGATCAATTGTCTATGTTAATGGCTACATGTGATAAACTTTGCCACGATTTAGGGGTAATTGCAGCTAGTGAGTTGAGTTACAGCCATGAGTTATGCGAGTACTGCGAAAAGATGAGCTGGGATGCCTGGAAGATGAGCGGAGACATTCGGCATCTCGTCGACATGTTCGGTGGAAAATGGATGAGGGATTAAAATAGTATGAACGGTTTCCAAGATTGTCACGATTATCAAGAGTGGTTGGGTCTTCCTCCTGAAGAGGAGGAGGACTTAGAAGATGAGTTGTACGAGAAAAGCGTACAACTGGATGAAGGGGATTTTTACGAATATGGAAGTTACGACGAATGGAGATCTAGTTATGGATGATAAAGAAAAAATCGAATTAATGATGCAGGTTTCAAGCGACATGTATGATTGTTTAGAAAAAATCCTCACTTTAGAGATTAGTAAAGTAGAGGTTTTTTCAATGTGTTCGACAAGCATAACTTTTTTTCTGAATTACTACTATGAATTTTTGAAAGGCGCTGGAGAGCATCGCGGTTTCGAAGAATTTATGAAAAAAATAATACAAACTCAAAAACAAATAGAGGTTATGTATGACAACGAACGTACCAGCGAATAGAGAAAACAAGGATTTATCTGTAAAGAAAGACATCAATAAGGAACATGACTTGTCCATTATCGAACAAGTGGTGATGCAAGGTGATTTGTCTAAGTTGACAGCCACCCAACGTGTAACTTACTACCACAAAGTATGCGAAAGCATTGGTCTAAATCCATATACGAGACCCTTTGACTACATTAGTCTTAATGGAAAGCTGACGCTTTATGCTAAAAAGGACGCAACCGAACAGCTTAGACAAGTGAAAAAGATATCGATCGTTTCTTTAGAAGGAAAAATGATCGATGATCTTTACGTTGTAACTGCAAAGGCATCGACTCCCGATGGGCGAATAGATCAATCGACAGGAGCCGTATCTATTGGAAATCTAAAAGGCGAACAGAAAGCTAATGCTTTAATGAAATGTGAGACTAAAGCAAAGCGAAGGGTTACGCTCAGTATTGCGGGTATGGGATGGACTGATGAGTCAGAGATTGAGTCAATACCCAATGCCCAATTGGTAAATGTGGATACAGAAACAGGCGAAATAATCGAATGTAAAGCGGATTTACAAGTCCAAAAAGAGCCTATCTCTCATGAGGCATTTCGTCAATTGATGTCGTACTTAAACGTAACGGATGAGGAGGATAACGCTTTCCTAAAAAGAGTTATGAAGCATTTCCAGATTGGACATCTACAGGAATTGGAATGTCATCATTTCGATACGGTAGTCAAGCGATTTCGACTGTATTCTGAAGAGAAAAAGCAGAAAGAACCTCTTATGATTGAGCAAGTGAAAGAAGAATCCGCACCATCAGTTTTCGAGGGACAATGAAAGCCTTCGAAATAATCGAAATAGAACAGGGATCTACAGAATGGCATGACTTGAGAAAGCTTAAGATCGGGGCTTCATGCGCACCGATCATTCTTGGAATCAGTCCTTGGTGCTCACCGTATAGACTTTGGGGTGAGATGATGGAAACACTCAGGCCTAAAGAGCAAACCGATCATATGCGACGTGGTGTAGAATTAGAGCCTATTGCAAGAGCCCAGTTCAATAACGAATTGGGGTTAGACATGAAACCAGCTGTTCTAGTGTCTATTGAGCATCCCTGGATGATGGCTAGCTTGGACGGAATTAGTTATGATCCTGAATTTATCCTTGAGATTAAATGCCCCGGGGCGAAGACTATAGCTTTAGCGCAGGAAGGAATTATTCCGGATATGTACTTAGCTCAAATTCAGCATCAGTTTGCAGTGAGCGGTTACACAGATGGCTACTATTACGTCTATGATGGAAACCATGGGATTGCTATTTTTGTGAAACGAATTGAGCCCATGATCGACAAGATCATTGAAAAGGAATACGAGTTTTACAAAGCATTGATAAGAATGGAGCCTTTGGAAGAATGGATTTCATAAAAGATTTATTTACCGGAATATATCTATCTATAATGTTAGGATATTACAAGACTGCAACGCCTATTCTTAAACTATATATAAAGTATCTTGATTGGAGGTTGAGAAAATGAATAAATTATATACGGATGAAGAAAAAGAGATTATGTCTGAGCTAAAGTGGGTTAAGAAGCACCCTAATAAATTAAGGGAATCTTATCAACAAAGAACTTTACTGTTGTATTTAATGTTTTTTTTTGCTACTATTTACAACTATGAAGGATTTTATTAAGGAATTCATGAAGAAAAACCGTGATTCCTGGGAGGATGAAATGGAAATTCAGTTGAGCTTGT
>Ga0182030_10007983_pt1 | contig 21996 bp, 19 predicted proteins | sample 812S3MmetaG_FD_121299 | JGI IMG/M metagenome (GOLD analysis project Ga0182030, IMG submission 121299) | Permafrost microbial communities from Stordalen Mire, Sweden - 812S3M metaG (Illumina Assembly) | ecosystem: Environmental > Terrestrial > Soil > Wetlands > Permafrost | place: Sweden... | reverse complement strand
GCGATACGGACGGCCGAGGCCAGCGACGTGGCCGCGGCGATCACCCGCATCATCGACGAGGGGTGGGGCGTCAGCGACAAGGACGATGGGTGGCACCCGGCCCGGCTGGGCGACATCACCGTGCTGGTCCCGGCCCGCACCTCTCTGCCCTTCCTGGAGGAGGCCTTCGATGAGGCCGGCATTGCCTTCCGGGCCGAGACCAGCTCGCTGGTCTACGCCAGCCGCGCCGTCCGCGACCTGCTCATGGTGCTCCGGGCGATCGACGACCCGACCAACTATCTGCACATCGTCTCCGCCCTCCGCACGCCGCTGCTGGCCTGTGGGGACGACGACCTCTTCCGCTTCAAGTGGGAACGGAGAGGGCGCTGGAGCTACAACGGGGACCAGCCCGACACGGTCCCGCTCGATGATCCCGTACGGGTCGCCCTGGCCTACCTGCGCGCACTGTACGAGGAGCGCACCTGGTTGGCCCCCTCGGAGCTGTTGGGACGGATCACGCAGGACCGCCGGGCCCTCGAGCTCGGCTTCGCCGAGGGCCGGCCGCGCGACGTGTGGCGGCGGCTGCGTTTCGTGACCGACCAGGCCCGGGCCTGGAGCGAGGCCACCGGGGGGAACCTGCGCCAGTACCTGCACTGGGTCACCGCGCAGACGGCCGAGGGAGCCCGGGTGGCCGAGTCGATCCTGCCCGAGAGCGACGACGACGCCGTGCGCATTCTGACCATCCACGGCGCCAAGGGGCTGGAGTTCCCCATCACCATCGTCTCGGGCATGTCGACCGCACCGTCGAACCGGTCGGCGCCGGCCGAAGTGGTGTTCCCCGACAGCGGGAACCCGGACTCCGACACCGTGGGCTACAAGTTCGGGAGCAAGGTCACCACCAACGAATACGTCGAGTGGGCGCCAATCGACGAGCAGATGGGCCTGCACGAGCGGATCCGACTGCTCTACGTGGCCTGCACCAGGGCCCGCGATCACCTGATCATGTCGGTACACCGCAAGGTGCGCACGAATCCGCCCAGATCGACCACGCGCACCAACGCCGAGTTGCTCCTCGAAGGCATGGGTGACCTGGTGAACGACCTGCCCGACGCCGCGGTCGGTGGGGAGGTCCTGCGGCCGGTCGTGGTCGAGCCGCCGACGCCGCCGGCCCCGTTCGCGGAGTGGGAAGCCGAACGAGCGGAGGCGCTCCGCGGCGCTTCTCGGCCGACAACGGTGGCCGCCAGCGCCTTGACCGACGAGGGCGAGCCGGACAGCGAAGGGGAACCCGACCCCGGCCTACAGAAGCGCCCGCAGGACCTCGACCTCCCCCCCTGGCTCAAGGGCCGCTACGGGACTGCGGTCGGGCGGGCGGTGCACGGCGTGCTGCAGACGATCGACCTCTCGACCGGAACCGGACTCGACGAGGCGCTGGCGGCGCAGTGCGAGGCGGAGGCGGTACCGGATCGGCTCAACGAGGTGCGCGCCCTCGTCCTGCAGGCACTTGGGTCCCCTTCGGTGGTGGAGGCGGCCTCATCGCCCCACTGGCGCGAGATCTACTCGTGCACCCCGCACGAGGGGCGCCTGCTCGAGGGGTACATCGACCTTTTGTACAGAGCTGCGGACGGTCTCGTCGTGGTGGACTACAAGACCGCGGCCACCTCGGACCCCGCCCTGCTCGATCAGCGGGTGGAGGGCTACCGGCTGCAGGGGGCCTCGTATGCCTTGACTGTCGCCACCTCGACGGACGAGCCCGTGAGCCGGGTGACGTTCCTGTTCCTCACCCCTAACGGCGCCGTCGAACGTGATCTCTCCGATCTGGGCGCCACGGTGGCCGACGTCCGTCGGCTGCTGCGGGCGGGAGAAGAGGTCGTCACCGATTAGGGGGGCTCACATAGGCTCGGCCTATGCCACATGATCCCTTCGAATCCCTGGACGAGCCGTTCCAGCCCGAACCGGCACCTGACGAGAGGGCCGAGAAACTCTTGGAGGAGAGCGACGGCAACGAGGACCCGGACACCGAGGACTGAACACACTTCCTTCCGAGGACCGTGCTCTACTCCCTGGCGCCACGACGGCTTAGCGGTGGTGCACTCCGAGACGGAAGAGACCTCGCTACCCGAGAGTTTGCCGCCACGTCAGGTCACGCCGCGCATATCCATAGATCTGCTCGACACGCTCTGGCGTGAGTGTCGGGCGCTGCTGCGTCAACCACTTGCGGACTCTCTTGCGCCCCACGACATGGACATCTGCTGGGTGGGACTTGACTGTCAATCTGGCGGCCATGACAACGATGACGGGCTCCACGGGAACCTCGAATCCGCACGCTGCACTGAGCAGTGCCGAGGCGCGCTTCGCTTCGTACCGGGAGGCTCCGAAGTACTCCCTCTTTTGGCCGTTCACCATGAACACGGTGTCCGTCACCCATACGTTGCCCCGAATGTGATTTTTTGTATTGAGAGTGAACACTCCAGACGGACCGATCACCACGTGATCGATGTCGCTGTCCTTTTCGCCCACAGGGACCGCGTGGAGCACGCGCCATCCTTCTCTGAGTCTCCTTAAGCGCCGCGCCACCTCTTCTTCGCCCTCGGCTCCGACCCTCCAAGCCCGCTCATTGCTGTGCACCTGGAGGACTCGAGCGAGAAAAGTCTTTACCGGCGCCGCCCGCCTGCGCTCGAGTGCCACCTTGCGGGCTGCCTGTCCGGGCCGGTTAGCGGCAAGGTCTCGCCATTCAGGTTCGCCATCACTCCTCTGAACTGTTCCGCCATTCACTAACGCAGTCTGACCCACGCCAGACTGATTCGCGTGCATCGCCGCGTCGGGTGGTGTAGAGATTCCTACCTGTGGGGAGGTAAACGACCGATGGCCGAACTGATCATTGAAGGAGATGACCTCGTCGTCCACCTGAGTACCGCAGAGAAGCTCGAAGCGGTCCATGGCGAGGTGCGAGTCCCGTTCGATTCCGTCAAGTCGGTGGAGGTGCTCGACGACGCCATGAGCGCGATTCACGGGATCCGTGTGGGCACGGGCATTCCGGGTTCGGTCGCCATAGGGACCTTCACCTCACGGACCGCCAAAATCTTCGCCGTGGTGCACCACGACACTCCGCGCGGGGTTCGGGTCACCCTCGAGGGGGACCACTTCGACGAAATCATTATGGGCTGTCCCCACCCCGAAATCGTCGCCGCATCCCTGCACCAGCCGGGCTGAGTATGCCAGGCGTCGCCATAACGGGTAGCGCTGGGGTCAGCGCCTTGGCGCCATGGATTCCGCTAGCGAGTCGGCAAGCACGTCGATCCCGCCATTGTTGTTGACCTCGGAAACGAAGTCGTCCAGTGCAGCCTGGTCGGTGGGATCGATCCCACGTCGTTGGATGCCGAGGGAAAGGATCTTGGCGGGCCCCCACTCCTCGGGGTCCTGGGACAGCTCGATCATTTCGGGCGCGTACTCATAGGCGGCGTCGACCGCTTCCGCGATTGCCTCCTCGGGGATGCCGCGTCTCCGGCCGACGAATCGAATCCAGGCCGCCAACACGTCGGGGAGCAACGTGAACCCGTCACCGTCGATGGCCACCTTGCCGGGAGCCCAGTTCAGGCAGAAGGTCTCCACCATCACCGGGCTGAACCGCAGCGGTGTGCCGAGGACGTAGTCCAACGAGAAGGCGAGTACGTGGTGGGCCAGGTGCTCAATGACGTCTCCTCGGTTGTCCTCACTCGAGGAACCCCAAAGGCCCACGGTCTCGTCCGAATCGAGGAACTCGACCAGGAGCTGGTCCCGCTCTTCCTCCGTCATTCTTGGTGGCACCGGGACGGCCCGACCGAACGGCAGCTTGGAGAGTCGCGCCGTGACAAGGGCGTGCAGTTCGTCGAAGTCTTCGCTCGTGGGTGGGTCGAGCGTCATGTCGGTCAGCTCCAGCGCCCCCGTGCAGAGCGCAGCCGCCTCATCGAGCGAGATCTCGCGATACTCGACGGGCTCGGGCTCGTCATCCTCCTGCAACTCAAGGAGCACCTCGTTGATCGCATCCGGCAGGACAAAGATGTCTTTGGCCATGCCCCCCAGGTTGTGGTCGACGTACACGCCGATGGTGCACGGTCCGGCGGGACCGTCGAACCCGACCATCACGGAGACCCCGTCGTCGTCGATCGGGTCGCGGGTGAGCGACGCGACCGTTGGTTCGCCTGCACCGAGCGTGGCGGCCCAACCCGGTTCGGGCAGCCCCATCGAGGCCAGACGTTCAGCCTCCCGTCGGGAGCGCGAGCCGTACGGCTCGGGAGCCACTGCCCCGAGGGCACGCAGCGTTACGAGGGCGCCCGAGGTGGCCCGCTTGGCCGCGTGCTTGATGACGCCGCCGGCGAACACGTCGACCGCGTCCAGGCCGATCACCTCGGAGTTGGCCCACATGGACCACATCTGCGATGCCCACACCTCGACGGCCAGCGGAGGTAGTCCGTCATCAAGATCCTTCGGAGCAGACCGGAGGATCTGGTCGAAAATGTCGTCAAGGCCGGCCCGCTCGGCAGCCGTCAGCCTCCCGGGGGCGCCACCTTTGGGTGTGACCCGGCCGCCCTTCTTCTTCTGCTGTCCACCCACCGCGTCAGCCTCCAGTCTCGATCAGGTACCCACGGTACAGCCACAGATCCGCCGGCTCACGGACTTTTGGAGCGGGCAGCCGCACCCACCCGGAGGCCGCTCGCGGACCCAGGTCTACGTCAGCTTCCACGACGTGAAAGTGGGTGCCCCGGCCCTGCTCTGCCCGAGGGCGGTTCATCGCTAGTCCGTCCAGCGCGAGACTCCCCTCATGGCACGAACGTTTGTGGCCTTCGCGGGCACGCGACTGGACCGGTTGCTCAATGACGATGTCGAGAAGGCGCTGATAGGGGCCATGGACGTCATCGACGATCAGTTCACCGAGGAGATTGCCTCTCACTTCGTCGTCCCTGACTCTGGGTATGTCGGCAGCTTCTCGGACCAGCACCTCCCCCAGAGGTACCGATCCTCGTACTCCCCAGGATTGGTCCGAGGACTGCACATCTGCTTCATCCAGGTGGTGGCCCACCTCACAGCCGATCCATGGGTGGGCCTCGCCTGCCGGGGTGAGGAGTTCGTGTTGGACGCCGTGCTGAACCAGGCCCGAATCCTGGCCGAACTGGAAGAACTTCCTGCCGCGCCGATGGCCCGGCTCGAACGCGCACTGGGGCAGATCGCCGAAGAGGCGTTCGACGACTTCGACTTCACCTTCGCCTTCGACCCGGCTGCCGACGGCATCGACGACCCGGACACAGAGCTGGGCCGGCAAGTGGGCATGTCCATGCGCCTCCACCCTCGCTACTGGTTCGAACCGATCGGAGACCGGCCGGTCCATCCGCTGGTCCGGAGCCCGGCCCTCTGAGCCGCGTTTTCCGGTAGGGAGCACCGGACCCCACTGGGTATCACCCACTGAAGGTCCAGGTCAGACCTAGAATTGCGTTCAGATGTCACAACGCCTGTTTACCGTGCGCCCATGACCAAATTCCTTCACACGGCGGACTGGCAGCTCGGCATGACCCGGCACTTTCTGTCCGATGAGGCCCAGGCCCGCTTCACGGCGGCTCGGATCGAGGCCATCACCACTATCGGCGCCCTCGCAGTGGAGGAGGGCTGTTCGTTCATCGTGGTCGGAGGCGACGTGTTCGAGTCCAACCAGGTTGAGCGCCAAGTGGTCGTCCGCTCCCTCGAAGCCATGAAGGCCACCCCGGGCGTCACCTTCTACCTGCTGCCGGGCAACCACGACCCGCTTGACGCCGCGTCGGTGTTCCGCTCGAAGAGCTTCATCGACAACTGCCCCGACAACGTGGTCGTGCTCGAGACCAGTGAGCCGGTTCTCGCGGCCGAAGGTGTCGAAGTCGTCGGGGCGCCCTGGTCCAACAAACGGCCGCTGGTCGACCTGGTCTCGCGCTCCGTGGCCGGGCTGCCGAGCAATGGAACGCTACGAGTCGTCGTCGGGCATGGCGGCACCGACAGCCTCTCGCCCAACCCGTCCGACCCGGCGCTCGTTGTGCTGCGCGACCTCGAAGCAGCCATCGTCGCCGGCAACGTGCACTATGTCGCCCTGGGCGATCGTCACTCCACCACCGAAGTAGGCGGAACCGGGCGGATCTGGTACTCGGGAACGCCCGAACCCACCGCCTACGACGAGATCGATCCCGGGAACGTCTTGATCGTGGACCTCTCTGCCGACACTGTCAGCGTGGAGCGCCACCACATCGGCACCTGGCAGTTCGTGCGTCAGGACTTTGATGTGACGGGTACCGAGGACTGCCAGAAGGTCGAGCATTTCCTCGAGGAGATTGCCGACAAGCCTCGGACGATCGTCAAGCTTTCGCTGGTCGGGCAACTCTCGCTCGCCGACATGGACCGACTGGAGGCCGCGCTCGATCACGCCGCTGACCTTCTGGGAGCCCTCGAACGCTGGGAACGCCGGAGCGATCTCGTCGCGCTCCCCGATCAGGACGACTTCGGGGGGCTCGGGCTCTCGGGCTTCGCGGCCGCCGCACTCGAGGATCTCCGCGAGTGCGGAGCGGGAGCAGGGGAAGGCGCTCTCACGGCCAGGGACGCGCTCGGTTTGCTCTACCGCCTGGCCAGGACGCCGGCGGCGTGATGAGGATCCATCGGATCAAACTTTGCAACTACCGCGGCGTGAGCCAGTCCGAGGTCACGTTTCCGGCCCAAGGGGTCACCATCATTGAAGGTGACAACGAGATCGGAAAGACCTCCCTCTCCGAGGCCATCGATCTGTTGCTCGGCGAGAAGGATGACTCGAGCAAGCAGCGGGTCAAGGCCGTCAAACCCGTCCACCTGGACGTGGGCGCCGAAGCCGAGATCGAGATGTCCACTGGCCCGTACCGCTTCGTCTACCGCAAACGCTGGCACAAACAACGCGAGACCGTGCTCGACATTCTCGAACCGACGCGATCCCAATTCACCGGTCGTGAGGCGCATGACAAGGTCCGCGCCATGCTCGACGAGACCCTCGACGAGACCTTGTGGGATGCCTTCCGGCTCAAGCAGGGCGCCAAACTGGAGCAGGCCGCCTTTGCGGGTGGATCACTGGGCCGTGCGCTCGACAAGGCGGCCGGTGGTGACACAACCGGTGATCGCGAGGACGACCTCTGGGAGCGGATCGTTGCCGAACGGGAGCGGTACTGGACGGCCACCGGCCAGGTGAAGGCTGATCGGACCGCGCTGGCGAGCCGGGTCACCGAAGCTGCTGCCAAGGTCGCCGCACTGGAGACCGCACTCCGTTCTTTGGACGACGATGCCTTAGCAGTGGACCGCCTGTGCGATGAGGCCAAAGTCCTGTTGGAGCGACAGAACGCCCACAAGGAAAGCGAAGACGAGCTCGCGGCGCGCTTTGAGGCGATCCAAAGCCGCCGCAGTGACGTCATCCGGCTCGAGGGGTTGCGCGACACAGCGCTGGCCCAGCGCGACCGCATCCTCGGCGTCGGCATAGCCCGGACCGAGCTGCAGCAACGGGTGGCCGATACGGCCGCTGCCGTCGTCGAAATCGAGTCAAAGGTCGCCGGCGCCCTGCCCGCTCGCCACGAGGTCCTAGCTCGGCTGACCACGGTGCAGCAGAAGTTCGACGCGGTGAAGGCCGAGATAGTCAATGTCGAGGTCGCCCATCGACGGGCTGTCGGTGACCGCGATTTTTTGCGCCAGCAGATTGAAGTGGCACAACTCTCGGAACGCTTGGGCCGGGCGACAGACGCCATGCGTCGCCGCGACGAAGCGGAAGCGTTCCTCGAGTCGAGCCGGGTCGATGATGCCCTGGTGGCGCGCATCGAGGCGGCCGGAATCGAAGTGGCGAAGGCCGAAGCCGCCGCGGCCACCGGCGCGGCCACCATCACCGTCGAAGCGTTCGCCGACGTTGACCTGGAGATCGACGGGCAGGTGGATGCCCTCCCCGCCCGAGCCACGCGACAGCTGATGGTGGACGGTTCCACCGAGGTCATCGTGCTCGGACTCCTCGGTATGGTCGTGAACGCGGGAGCAGAAGCCCAGGCGCTGGCCAATCGGCTGGCTGAGGCCCGCGCCTCGTTCCGGGCGACGTGCGACGAAGGCGGGGTCGATGACCTGGCCGGGGCTCGCCTCGCCGCCACCCATCGGAACGAGGCAGCCCGCGCCCTCGTGGAGACGGCGAAGTCGATCAACGACGACCTGCGCGACCTGACGTTCGATGCCCTGACCCAGAAGGTCGCCAACCTGTCGGCGCGGATCACCCGTTACCGGGAGGAACGCCCAACGGAGCCGCCGATTCCCTCCAGCCACGACGCGGCGGAAATGGTGGCTCTCGAATCCGACGCCGAGCTCCAACAGCATCGTGCTGAGCTCGACCGTCTCGAGAAGGATCTGTCTCGGGCGAGAGACGATGTACAAACACTCGACCTCGCTGACGCCAGTAACAGAGCACGACTCGAACAAGCTCAGATTGCCGCGGCCCAAGAACAGAGGTCGCTTGCGGATGCTCGCGGCGTGCTGTCGGACGAGGCGATCGACACCCAGCTGGCCGACGCCGAGGCAACCCTGTTCGCCCGTGCCACCGAGCTGTCCGAAGTTCAGGACCAGTTGGCGGCGCAAGACCCCGAGACGGTCGAGGAACTATTGAGTAATGCCCGCGCGGTGAGAGCACGGCTGGCGGGCGAACTGCACGACAACGAGGTAACGCTGCACGAGCTCCGGACAAAGCTGTCGCTCTTGGGTGAGGAGGGCCTCGCCACCCAGCTCGACAGCGCCAAATCGGAGCTCGCGCATCTCACCGTCACCCACGAGCAATTGGAGGCGCGCGCCACTGCGGCCAAGCTCCTGTTCGAGACCTTTGCTCGACGGCGCACCGAGGCGCATCACCGCTACGTCGCCCCGTTCCGCGAGGGCATTGAATCGCTCGGTCGCCTGGTGTTCGGATCCTCTCTGGGGGTTGAGTTGGCCGACGATCTGAGCATCGCGCGCCGAACATTGGACGGCGTCACGCTCGACTTCGCCGAATTGAGTACGGGGGCAAAGGAACAGTTGGGGATGATCAGCCGGCTCGCCTGCGCATCCATTGTTTCCACCGACGGAGGTGCTCCCGTCATTTTCGATGATGCGCTCGGGTGGAGCGACCCCCGAAAGCTCGAACGCATGGGGGCGGCTATTTCCAAAGCTGGCCGCTCGTGCCAGATCATTGTGCTCACCTGCACGCCGGGGCGCTATGCCAGTGTCGGCGATGCCGAGGTCGTCCAACTCGCAAGCTAAGTTTCGGTCCCAGTGACCGGAGCACGCTGCTGCGCGGTCGAAGTTCGGAGCGGTCACACATGAAGAAGTGGTTCGGCGTGTGCGCGTTGACCGTGTTGGTGGGCGTCGCACTTTCCGCCGAGGGCTGTTCCACTCCGACCGCCTCCCGGCGCAACGGGGCCACAGCAAAACCGAGGTCGACCAGCACGACAGCATCCACGCTTGCTCCCGGTCCCGCTCCCACGAACACGACGCCCCCACCCACCACCTCGACCACCCCCATCACGGCTGCACCATCCGCGTTGTCGCTGCTGATCGAGCCCCAGGCAGGGATGACGCCGCTCTACAACTTCATGTCCTCGGCCCGCCAGAGTCTCGATATGACGATGTACGAGCTGTCGGATCCGACGGCGGAGCAGATCCTGGTCGCGGACCACAAGAGGGGCGTGCGGGTCCGGGTCCTGCTGGATCACGACTACAGCGGTGGCTCGGTCAACCAGCCGGCGTACGCCACGCTGTCTTCGGCCGGGGTGCCGGTGGCCTGGTCGAACGACTCGGAGATCTTCCATCAAAAGACCATCACGGTCGATGGTGACGAGTCGGCCATCATGACCGGCAACCTCACACCGCAGTACTACTCCACGACGAGGGACGTCGTCGTGATGGATAGCCAGGCCGCCGACGTGGCGGCCATCGAGTCGGTCTTTGCCACGGACTGGTCGGGGGCGGCGCCGTCGCCCGGACCGACGGGAATCGACCTGGTGTGGAGTCCCGGGTCTGAGCCCGCACTCGCCGCGCTTATCGGCTCGGCTACCCGCAGTGTCGTGGTGGAGAACGAGGAGATGGACTCCACCTCGATTGAGAGCGCGCTCGAGTCCGACGCCGAGCGGGGCGTCGACGTCACCGTGGTGATGACCGCTGACTCCGAGTGGGATCCGGCGTTCACGCAGATCGAGTCCGACGGGGTCCACGTTGTCCTCTACCCCGACACGGCTTCGGCTCTGTACATTCACGCCAAAGTGATCGATGTGGACAGCACTAAAGCCTTCATCGGTTCGGAGAACTTCTCGACGGCCAGCCTCGACTACAACCGCGAGCTGGGTCTCATCACTTCGTCGCCCAGCGTCCTCGGACCGTTGAACAGCACGCTCTCCGGCGACATCTCCAACGGGCAACTACAGCCGCGGCCGGGCACTGCTCCCCCGGCTACGACTGCGCCTTCCATTTCGACGCCGCCCGCAACGAACCCTGCCCCAGCGGGTTGCACCCCGATAGACGACGAGGGTGGGTGTTACGAGCCGGGGGAATACTGCCGGGACGACGACCACGGGACGACCGGCCGGGCCGGGGACGGTCAGACCATCACCTGTGAGGACGAGAACGGCACCTGGTACTGGGAAACGACCTGAGAGTCGGGGGACAGGTCACCGGCGTTGCGCTTGCCGACCCTCCGCTCGATACACCCACGTGAGAGCCTTCGGTAGTGCAAGTAAGGATTCACCGTGGGGCCCACGAGATCGGCGGGAGTTGCGTCGAGGTCGAGTCCCACGGCAGCCGAATCGTCCTCGATGTGGGGAAGCCCCTATGGGCGGAGTGGAACGAGCAGGTGCCACTGCCCCTTGTGGCAGGTTTGGCCGACGGGTCCGACCCTTCCCTAGCCGGCCTTTTGATCTCGCACCCCCACATGGACCACTACGGGCTGATCGACCAGGTCGATGACCGGGTGCCGCTCTTCATCGGCAAAGAGGCGACTGCCCTCCTCAAGGCCGCTGAACTCTTCTCATCCGCCGGGGTCGAACTTCACCCGACCGGCTACCTGTCGGATCGTATGCCGTTGCAGATCGGCGCCTTCACTGTTACCCCGTTCCTCGTCGACCACAGTGGATTCGACTCGTACTCGCTGCTGATCGAAGCCGACGGAAGACGCCTGTTCTACTCGGGGGACTTCCGTGGACACGGCCGCAAGGCGAACCTCTTCACGCGACTGCTGGACCGGCCTCCCCTTCCGATCGATGTCCTGCTCTGCGAAGGAACGCATATCCGACGTGAGCAGGCGACGGACGAAGTACCCCGCAGCGAGCTCGATGTCGAGCTGTCGCTGGTCAAGACCATGAGGGAGACGACCGGAGCGGCCTGTGTCGTCTCTTCGGCTCAGAACATCGATCGGCTGGTGACGGTATACCGGGCCTGCAAGCGGACCGGACGGATCCTCGTCACGGATCTCTACACCGCCACCCTCGCCCACGAGATCGGTCGTTCCACCATTCCGCAGCCCGGTTTCCCCGACTACCGCGTGTACATCCCTAATCGCCAGCGGGTGCTCGTGAAGCAGAGCGGTGAGTTCGACCGGCTTGAGTTCATAAGGGGTTGTCGGGTGTTCCCCGAATGGCTCCTGGCCAACTCCGGCCAGGTGACACTGCTCATGCCGTCGTCGACCGTGCCGGAGCTTTTGAGAGCGAACGCGCTCCACGACGGCGTGGTCATCTGGTCACTGTGGCCGGGCTACCTCCGCGAACCGAGTGGGGCACGGATGCGCCGCACCCTCGATGCGGCCGGCGTGCCCCTCGTCCTCGACCACGCGTCGGGGCACGCGTCGGTGACCGACCTCCAACTTCTGGCCACGGCGCTGCGTCCCGGCAAGGTGGTACCCATTCACACCGAGGCGGGCGACCGATTCGATGAGTACTTTGCCGATGTCGAAACGCACCGTGACGGCGAGTGGTGGGAGGTCTGAGGGCACCGTTCAGTGCAACCAGCCGGCGTCGACCGTCGCAACCTGCACATCAAACGCGGCCGCCGTAAGCCAAAGGTTCCCGATTCGACCAGCGATCTTGCGTTGCACGGTGGCAGTGGGCTGCGGATAGAGAACGGCGGCTCGTACTGCATGCTGGTCAAGCCCTTGACCTTGGAACCAGGGCTCATAAGCGCCGGCAGACCGTAAGAAGTGCCGGTAGAGAACTGCCTGGCCGATCGCATGACGTAGGTACGCTCCGTAACCCCCACCAGACTTCACTTTCATCTCCACCGCCCAGGGCACCCTCCCATCGTGCAGGAGCGCGTCAAGATAACGGGTACCACCGTTGGGCGCCCAAAGCGTCGGGATCTGGCTGCCATAGGCCATCGCCGACTTATCATTTCCCAATGGGAGGAGGACTTGGCCCCCAATTGTCACGGGTCGGTCCCCTCGAACGATCGTCGACTCAAGGGCGTGCTCCGGAACCCCATGATCGAGCAACTCTCCCGGAACGCCGCCGAGGCTAGCGATCAGTTTTCGTATGAGGTCCGCAGCCTCAAGAACAGTGTCAGCGGTGAACGAGAACGTCGATTCTTCCCGATTGAGTTCGCGCCACGCTTTCACCGACTTGTGCGAGCTGCCCTCCTGCTTTCCGACTCTCAGAACACCGCTCGTCTGATTCACCTCACCGACCTGCAATCCATCTAGACGAATTGACCAACTTCCCGTCTTCGGTGAGGCCGAGAGTTGCGGATACAACCTCAGTCGACCTGTGTCTGACGTTTCCTTGAACAACAAATCAGAAAGGCCGATGAGTGGCTTCGTATACCATTCTTCGAGATAGGTCGCATATCTTGCCGACGTGGGACCGTCGAATTTCGGAGCAATTCCGCCGTCAATATTCAGCGATCCGTCCTCGTCCTCAACATAGAGCTCGATCATTGGCGATCCCGTGTGAGCCGTGCGGAGAGTTCGGAGTGGCGGCAATGACTCCTCGGTATATGCCCCGCGGCCGAGTGCCAGCTGAACACGATTCTCGACCTTCGTCTCGTGACTTACCTCATAGTGGTGCCATGCAAGGAGGTCTACAAGTGCGTGGATGTGCTCATCGACGGTCGCTTCAGAATCGACACCAACCTTTAGAACCCCGTCACTTTTTGCCCGCATTAGCCGACTGCTGAGGCCACGTGCACTGTCCATCGTTTCGTCGATGTGCGCACCCAGCCAACGACGGACGCATTGATTTTCAGACATAATTCTCCTCTATCGGAGAACCTGAACACTAGAGGCAGTTAGTCACGAATTTGCCTAAAACATTTCGCTATCGACGTCTTGCACAACGTTTCGCCGACCTTTCGCCGTAGCGAACTGGGCTAATGGCGCGGAAGGGCAGTAGGGTCGAGCGCTGGCGCGGTAGCGACTGATCGGTCGGCTGGGTCCCGACCAGGCCATCGTGGTGGCATTTCTCAGCACACCGGCCTGGGACCCGCGGATGGCCGACCGGGCCACCCCGTTTCCAGCGCCCGCCACCTCAAACCGTGCATGCGGTTCTCCCGCACACGGCTTTCCGACATCGTTCACCGCAGCGCGTGCGCCGGACGAGCACGAACCGTCCCGGTGAGCTGGTAGACGCCAACTCGCTGTTGCCACTTCCGGTCGAAGCGACGCCAGTTGGTATGGCGTCGTCGCTTGTGCTTGGTACTCATGAAGATGACCAGACGCCGATGGACGTAGTTGTCGACTTGGGCGAACTTCCGTGCCGAGTTGCCGTTGCGGAAGTACTGCCCCCAGCCTCGTAGCCGGCGGTTGAGCTTGCTGACCACGTACTCCAGGTCCAATGACGTCATGTTGTGCCCGGTCAACTCCCGGACCTTCTCCCGGATCGAGCGCATCGCCCGGTCCGATGGCCATCGGTGCAGGTAGAAACGACCCCGCCATCGCCACGACTCCACCAAATGGTGGTGGAAGCCGAGGAAATCAAAGCCGTCCTTACCCTTGGCCAGACAGGCGATCCTCGTCTTATCGGGGTGCAGTTGCAGCCCGAGATGTCCGAGGACCTCCCCGGCGAAGCGGCGAGCCTCTTCGGCCCGTGCCTGGCTCGGACAGACGACGACAAAGTCGTCCGCATACCTTATGAGTGCACCAAGGCGCCGCCCGTATCCTTGCCATGCCTCGTCGAGCAAACCGGGGAGCCCTGTGGGGTCCCGGCCACCGTTGCCGTCACCGAGCCGTGCTCCAGCACCCCTGCTCTCAGCCAGCCCCGTATCAGCTTGAGCATCGATCCGTCCGACACCCTCTTGGCCACCTCGGCCATGAGGGCGTCGTGGTCGATCTGCCCGAAACAGTCCGAAACGTCGGCGTCAAGAATCCACGTGGCTCCCCTGTTGACCTCGACTCTCACTGCATCGAGAGCCTGGATCGTCGAACGCTTCGGCCGAAAGCCAAAGCTGACGGGAAGAAAGTCGGCCTCAAAGACCGGCTCCAAGACGATGCGTGCGGCAGCCATCACCACACGATCGACCACACACGGGATGCCGAGCGGGCGGGTCTTGCCCGGCTGCCCGGCCTTTGGGATGTGCACCCGCCGCAACGCCTTGGGCCGGTACGTCTTGGCCTTGAGCGATGCAGCGATGCTCTCGAGGAAGGCGAGGACCCCTGACTCTTCGACGTCTTTGATGCTGACGCCGTCGACGCCAGGGGCGCCGCCGTTGGTGCGCACGTCCATCCACGCCCGATAGAGCACGTCCTTGCGGAAGCACTTGTCGTAGAGCGAATGGAACCGGCGGGTGCCGTCCTGCTTGGCGCTGCGGTAGAGCGTCCGCTGAAGGGCACGGACGGTGTCACGGTCGTCGTCTGCGACGACTCGGTCGGTGGAACTAGCCGAAGCACTCACCGAGGCCCCTCCTTCCAGCGTACGCATCGATGAAGCAGGGGTCCTTCGCTCCGGTCGGGTTATGTTGTCCCGGCCATCGTCACTACTACGACCCCCTCCGACTTCCTCTCGGCTCGCTGCCACTTCCCGGGGCCTCCGGTTATAGGCAGCGGTGCTTCCCGGGAATCCCCGGGGCCGAGGAGGATCTCTCCAGTTCCGTCGTCAACCTTCTGACCATTCCGAGTCCCTTACGCCGGAGGGTTCCTCGACACCCGCTCCAGGACCAGGAGTGCCTTCCGTGGCCTTCGCCGTGTAATTGGCGGCTCGGCTCCCTCTTGGACCGAGCCTCTCGGCTCGGGTACATGTGACGACGCCGCAGACTTCACTTGATGTTACGGACTGGTCAGTTGCTCGCCCCTCTTACCAGGGACTTTGTTGCTCCGCTTCGACAAACGGGATCTCTCCCGTCGCCGGGAGCCGCGCTACCGGGGACCCTGGCGTCTCCCCGGACCGAACTCGCATCGGCTGGCTGACGACAGCTTGTCACTCGGTTATGCCATCAGTTTCTCCTTCCCATCAGGCATCCGAGCTGCTGGATGCGCAATCACAACAATGTTATTGTCACACCCCCCTTTCATACTGATTCCACAACAAAGACAGAGGGAATCAGCAAATGAAGATGTTCGAATTGGAAGTAGAGCTGGGTGACCAATTGGTTATCGGTGGGCTGAGCGTCTTCGCGCTCACGGGAACGCGGGAGACCGGACCGGCCTACCTGACCGGACCCGAGGCGTTCGAAGCGCGGGTGATCCAGGTGAGCGAGCTCGACCCGCCTGAAGTGCCGTCCCTGGCGATCTTCAACCTCGCCCTGATCCCGATTCTCCTTGTCGAGGGCGAGATGCTCGTCGGTGGTGACCAGAACCGGACCATGAACGTGACCGTGCTCTGCCCACCTCAGGTACGGACGGTGGTGCCGGTCTCGTGCGTCGAGGCCGGACGGTGGGGAAAGAGGCGAACAGTCTCCCCTTCGAGCAAGCATGCTCCCGGATCACTTCGCGCGGCCAAGACGGCGAAATTGGAGCCAAGGTCCGATATTGCTTCCAGCCGTCGTTCCGACCAGGGACTCATATGGGATGAGGTAGAGCGGCAGTCGATGGCGCACGACGTCATCTCGGCAACTTCCGCCCTCGACGACGTCCAGGAGGAGATCGAGGATCGCCTGGCGCCCGAACTCGAAAAGATCCGAACGGTGCCCGGCCAGATCGGAGTGATCTGCGCCATCGGCGAGCAGGTGGTCGGTTTGGACCTCTTCGACAAGCCTTCAACGTTGGAGTGGTATCTGCGGGGAATCATCGCGGGCCACACGCTCGATGCTCCGGCACAGCGTTCGAACGCCGATCCGATCCGGGCCATCGAGCATTTCCTCGCTCAAATCGACGGAACGGGCCGCGACCGCGGCCGGGGAGTGGGATTGGGCGAAGAGATCCTGCTGCGGGGGGAGGTGGCCGGAATCGGCCTCATCTATGAAGGTTCCCTCGTGCATCTTGCTGCGTTCCCCATTCCTGACGAACTGGTGGAAGCGGGATGACGCGACGCAAGGTCTTCTACAACGCGGACTTCGTCTCTTCCGATTACGCCTTCGACACCACACGTAAATCCGGCGTTCTCGCCGCGGCGCTCGGGGACGACAGTTCGGCAGATGTCGTCGATCCGGGTGAGTTCACCGAACGGACCAGGGAGCTCATCGACCGACTCCACAGCCCGGAGTACGTGCGGGCGGTTCGTACAGGCACGCCATCGGATCTGGCGGAGTCGCAAGGGTTTGACTGGGATCCGAAGCTTCCGTCCATGGCGATCGCCCATTCGGCCGGACTCGTCGCCGCGGTCTCGGAGGTGCTGACGTCCACCTCTCGTGTGGCGGGCTCTCTCTCGTCGGGGCTCCACCATGCCCGGCAGGATCGCGGGGCGGGATACTGCACCTTCAACGGGCTGGCCGTGGCCGCAACCGAGGCGCTCGACCGGGGTGCCGAGCGAATCCTCGTCTTGGACTTCGACGCCCACTGTGGTGGCGGCACCCGATCGATGACCTCGCCCGACGAGGTTGTCCAGATCGATGTATCCACGGTGATGTTCGATAGCTGGCAGCCGAGCGCCGCGGAGGATTCCCTCACCCACGCCGGCCCGGGCAGTTACCTGGACGACATCGCGGCGGCCCTGCAACGGGCCAGCCGGGCCGGCACTTTCGACCTGGTGCTGTACAACGCGGGGATGGACCCCGCCAACAGTGGCGTCAGCAACGCCGATCTTGCACTACGGGAACGGATGGTCGCCGAGTGGGCCGCAGACCAAGATCAACGACTCGTGTACTCACTGGCCGGCGGCTACACCGGAGGCGGCATCACCATGCAGGACCTGGTGGCCCTGCACCACCTCACCGTCGATGCCTTCTGCGACGAGACCTAACTCGATCGCGGTCGCAACAAGTCAAGCTCTAGGTCCGGCGGGCAGTGCTCGGTCGGCTGGCTATGGCTTCAAGCCGAGGCGAAGGCCGGTGTTCCGAAAAAGCCCGATGCGCCAAAGTCGAACACTCCGCCGTTGGCGGCGACGAGGCGGTATCCGCTTCCGCTTGTGTTGGACTCCGTCCCGACGATGGGGTCATTCAGAATGACGTTTCCTGTGGAGTCGTCGAACGGGGCGTTGAACGAGAAGATCCCGCCATCGGACGCGACCAACCAATAGCCGCCGGTCGCCGAATCAACCGTCATGCCAACCACCGGCCTATTGAGAACCATTGTCCCTGCGGATCCCCAAAATGGGGCGTCGAACGAGAAGATCCCGCCGTCGGACGCGACCAACCAATAGCCGCTGCCGTTGTTGGCGACGGCCATACCGACAACAGGCTTGTTGAGCCTCATGGCACCCGTCGAGCCCAGGAAGGGGGCATCGAAGGCGAAAATTCCACCATCGGAAGCCACCAACCAGTAGCCCCCGGTTGCCTGGTCAGGCGCCATTCCCACGATCGGCTTGTTCAGCCTGAGGTTTCCCGCTGAACCGTGGTACTGCGCATCGCCGAAGGTGAATACACCCCCGTCGGAGGCGACCACGTAATACCCACCTCCATCAGGCGTGGCGGCGATTCCGACGATCGGGTGGTTTGACGCAGCAACTTGGCCGTCGAATACGGCATCGCCACATGCCGCGATCTGTCCCAAGCTATTCACGATCCAATACCCACCATCGTCCGGTGTGTCTGCAATACCGACCACCGCAGTGCCGAAGGAGAACGGGCCGTCCGGCTGGCTGCATGTGGCTGGGGCGGTTGGTGTCGGCGTGGGTGTCGGAGTCGGAGTCGGTGTCGGGATTGGTGTCGGAGTTGGGGTCGGTGTCGGTGTCGGGGTTGGTGTCGGTGTCGGTGTGGGTGTGGGAGTCGGGGTGGTCGACCCCGTCCAGTACCTGATGGCGCCGTCGTAGTTGTAGATCCCTTCGAGGTACGTCATGGTGTGCAGTTGGACCGGAATGCCGGGGCCAACGGCATCCCATACCTCGTCGTTCCCGGCGTAGATACCCGAGTGTGTGAAGTGGTCGAGCGTGCCTCCCCAGTACGTCACGTCACCGGGTAAGAGGTCAGCGGTGTCGGTGGGAGCGATGACCGTCCCCACGCCGCTGGGCTGGCTCCCGTCTGAGGGAAGGACGATCCCGGTCACCTGGTACACCGCATACTGGGACAGGCTCATGCAGTCGAAGCCCGCGACGCCCGGTCCACAGCCGGTCTCCACCACCCCGCCGTTGGTGGGGCCGTTGATGCCACCGCCATAGTCGCAGTAGGGAACGCCCGCCTGGGAGGCCGCGGCGGCAGCGATCGCGTCACCCTGGGTCGCCGCACCGGCGGGCACTACGTGGATTGCGACGGCAACAGCAGTCAGGGCGATCATCAAGAGCAGTGCGAGCACTGTCCTTACCAGGACCGACAATTGCGAACCTTCTGGTCGACGTGCGCTGATAGTTTCCACGCGTGGTGACACGGCCGCTCCTCTTTCCCAGGCAGAGAAGAGGCGTCACGCCTACCGGGACGGCAAAAATGAGGTCGTCCTGCCAACCGAGGCGTCCCTTCCGCGACACCGTAGCAATCCAGCGGCCCTTTCACTAGGGGCGAAAGTCACGATCTGCTCGCCACGCCCTCGATGGCGCTCCGTGTGCCGTCCACGCACCGGTCCAACTGATCGTCCGTGATGATCAGGGGAGGACAGTAGGCCAGCACCGTGTTGCCGATCGGCCGGGCGATGACCCCGAAGTCGAGCAGGGCATCCCGGACGACGGGTGCGTCGAGGCCGGGAGCGAACTCGATGGCCCAGATGCCCATCGTGCCCCGGACGGCGGTGACGTGCTCGCCATCGACCAGATCGGCGAGCCCCGGCCCGAGTCTCTTCCCGATTCCTTCGGCCTTGGAGAGGAGGCCTTCGTTCTCAATGATGTCGAGATTGGCCAGGGCCGCCGCCGCGGTCAACGGGTGCCCGCTGTAGGTGTAGCCGTGCTTGAAGACGAACTCCGGGTCCGACTCCAGTGGGGCACGGACCGCCGGGCCGACCACCACCCCGCCGAGAGGCAGGTACCCCGACGTCACCCCTTTGGCAAAGGTGACCATGTCGGGTCGGACGCCGAAATGATCGGCCCCCCACCACGCCCCCAGGCGCCCGAAGCCACAGATGACCTCGTCGAAAATGAGATAGGCGCCCGCGCGGTCGCACCACTCGCGCAAGGCGGCCAGGTAGCCGGGCGGCGGCGGGTAGACGCCCCCGGCCCCGACGACCGGTTCGGCGATCACCGCGGCGACCCGGCCCTCCTTCGCTTCGACCAGTTGGTCCAGCGCCGTGCTGTCATCGTAGGGAACCTGGACCACGTCGGGAACCAGCGGTCCGAAACCGTGTCGGTTGCCCGGCAGACCGGTGAGCGACATCGCGCCGTAGGTGACACCGTGGTACGACGGCGTGCGACTCACGACGACGACGCGTTCGGGGTGCCCCGCCTGCACCTGGGCGATACGCGCCAGTTTGAATGCCGTCTCGACCGCCTCCGAACCCCCCGAGGTGAGGAAGACCCGCGCCTCGGGCATCGGTGCCAGTCCCACCAACCGTGTCGCCAACTCGTCCGCGCGTGGGTTGGTGAAGCGGTCGAAGGTATGGAATACCTCCAGCTGGCGCATCTGGGCCGCCACCGCCTCGGCGATCTCGGGCCGGCCGTGCCCGACGTTGCAGTACCAGAGGGAGCCGAGCGCGTCGACGTAGACGTTCCCCTTGGCGTCGGTCACCTCGGCGCCCGATCCGGCGACAATGTCGACGAAGACGTCCCGGGGCGCGGCGGCCCGTGCGAAGGGGTGCAAAAGGCTCGGTAGCTGCGGATCCAGTGCCATCCACCCATCCTCGCGCGGGACGGCGCCGCTGACCCGAGGGGCAGTTATCCCTCGATCACGAGATGCGCGGCGAGACCATCAGCCATTCGAGATCGGCCACTGCACGGGAGAGGTCCGAGGCGAGCGGTCCGCCCAGGCGCCGGCGAAAGACGTCGGACAGGGCCCGGTAGTACCAGACCTGATCGCTCGACGGGGCGCTGAAGCGGTTCCACAGGTCTTCGCCGACGTCGAGGTAGTCCCGGACGATGGAGCGGAGGTTCAGCAGTTTGTCGGCCGCAGAGACGCGCAGCACCCCCATTGGCGCATCCTCCAGGTGGGAGAGGTACTCCTCCTTGCGGGCGCGCCAGGGTGGCTTGGGCGTGACGTCCGTGTCGCTCAGGGCGAAGACGAGGGCGGCCACCTCATCGCCGAATTCCCGTCTGATGAGCTCCAGCGTGGGCTTCCCGCCCTGGTCCTCCACCGCATCGTGCAGGAGCCCGGCGATTGCTTCGTCCTCGGTGCCGCCGTGCTCGAGCACCAGGCCCGCCACGCCCAGCAGGTGGGCCAGGTAGGGGATGTCGCTGCTCTTGCGCATCTGGGTGCGATGGAGGTCCGATGCGAGCTTCAGCGCGGCATCGAATCGACCGGACAACTGCACGAGTTCACTCCTTTGCGGGGTCGGTGCGGAAGCGTTCGCCGGGGCAGAAGTCTCGCACGCGCCGCCGTGCCGTCAGGAAAGGTCACGGGTGCGTGGCGAAGGTCGCATGTGCAATGGCCCGTTGCCTTGAGGCGACGGCAGAACCGTCGAACTCGTCATCGCAACTGGCCATCGCCAGGCCCGTCAACCGCGGGAACCCTCGGCACCACCAGGTCGTCGCGACCGGCGTCCGCGTCGACACCGGACGGCCCTTTCGGATCGGCGTCCTTCCGTAACGCCCCGGGTTTTCCGTGACCTTCGTGCTGGCCGAACTCCGGCTTCCTCATCCAGACGTAGGACACGATGAACAGCACCGTGAAGAACACCAAGAAGATGAGGAAAATGAGTCGAGCCGGCGACAGGGTCTGTGACCGCGCCATTCCGAGCAGCGGCCCCGAGGTGTGAAGCAGAGAAGCCGACACTGATCCTCCTTCGATATCACTCGTACACGATTATATCGTGTGCTATCTAATCGTACCTACTAAACTATCGGGAAGCAAGCGGTGGCCGTGCGTGTCGGCGGTGAGCGGTCGAACAGGAAGGGGAATTCGTGACCACGAAGCAGAGGACCGCCCAGGCGGACGCCCGCCGCGACGACCCGCTGTCCCTTGAGCGCCAGGTGTGCTTTGCGCTGGTCGTCGCGTCGCGCAGCGTCCTTTCCATCTACCGGCCGCTCCTCGAGCCCATGGGACTCACCCATCCCCAGTATCTGGTCATGCTGGCGTTGTGGGGCGAGACGCCCCTGTCCGTGGGGAAGATCGGCTCCCTTCTCCAGCTCGATTCCCCCACCCTCTCCCCGTTGCTGAAGCGGCTCGAGTCCGCCGGCCTGATCACCAGAACCCGGAGCGGTGACGACGAGCGCCAGGTGCTGGTCGACCTCACCCGGTCCGGGCACGAGTTACGCGAGCGGGCGTTGGCGATCCCACCGGCCGTGGTCGCCAAGCTCGGCATGGAGATCCCCGAACTCGAGGCCCTTCATGCCGCGCTGACCAGGGTCATCGCGGCGGCCCGTGGCTCGGAGTCCGCCGAGTCCTGAGCCCGCAACCCGACGGAGCTCTGGACTCTATGGCAGCACCTGC
>Ga0182030_10007982_pt1 | contig 21996 bp, 19 predicted proteins | sample 812S3MmetaG_FD_121299 | JGI IMG/M metagenome (GOLD analysis project Ga0182030, IMG submission 121299) | Permafrost microbial communities from Stordalen Mire, Sweden - 812S3M metaG (Illumina Assembly) | ecosystem: Environmental > Terrestrial > Soil > Wetlands > Permafrost | place: Sweden... | reverse complement strand
GCAGATTATCGCTATAACCTTGAAAGGTAACTTCAATGTCGTTACCACCGACCTCGTATGCCTCGTCATGTAGCGGCTGTGTGATGTCGCCGAGGAAATGCACGAGAAATTTGAGTGCATCTGCTGTATTTGCAGCCGACAGTCGGCCATCGCCAACCCGTTGCGTATAGTTGGCGATGGCAGAAACTGAGCAACCTGCAGTGCCACAGTCTCGGTCGTAGTCTACGTCACAGGCTGTGGGAGGGTTGTCCTCGGCGTCAATGAAGTGGAAGGGTGCCGAGAATGCACCTGCCGTCGTCTCACGATAGTTGTCAGCCCATGAAGCTATGTTAGCGAGATAAGAGGTGGATGTGTCCCCGAGAACACCTTGGGCCCAAGTGGCGGTACTGGTACTGAGGTAGTTCTGTGCAATGTATGCGACAGTAGCATGGCCTAGGACACCCCAAGCCTGGGCACACGGCATGGTCGCAAGTGAGAGGAGGAGAAATGTACTGATAGCCATTTGAAAGTCGTGTTAAGATCTATGCAAGTCAATATTTGTTTTACTTGGCAGTACTGTCTCTTTTAATCATTTCTACAGCCTCCGCTTCTCTTCTGCAAATTTCATAGAACAATTCATTTACTTAATCTAGAAGGAGGATAGAGTATACTAACTTAATCCAGAAGGAGTCTAGAGGAGGTAAACGATTGCCGGCATATGAAAAGGCTTGGCAGCCAATCATTCGTACATGTCCCAAGTAATCACATCGATCAAAATAACCTTCCCAAATGCAACTGCCAGGTCAAATCGACAGAGTTAAATAGCTTAGCAGATAACAATAACCTTGGAGGTCGGGTCAAAGACTCTGATTGGTCACGTTATTCTGATCCGAGAGATAAGGTCTATGCACTTCTAAGACTGGCTAGAGATATTGATTTCCCGGTCGACTACTCAAAGTCTTTCTTTTCCGCAATATTCTAGGTGTTCCAAAGATCGCCAGACAGTACGAAATTGAGCAGGCTCATAGAGTTTTTTAAGATGATGGTTGAAGATTCTGAAAAGACGCATCCTATATATCGTCATCTTCTCGAGGTAGTTGAACTCTAATCCTTTAATTTTCGTGCCATATTCGCTTGGTAAGCCGGCCGCTCTATGTCGGTCAGGGTACAGAGGCCAATAGGCCCTAGCGTTTGCAGCTCATTTAGCTGTTATGCGACATAATTTCACTCGGCTGGGAGTTACTTATTGAGCATGTTGGCGCCGGTATTATTCTGAGAGCCTAGACACCCTATTAAGAAAGAGAAGAAAGACAAATAAAGGGAATAGTTAAGTTGGAGCGAGGACACAGACTGCGTCTGTAACCACTTAGGGTTGTCGTAGGCGTAGGGGCTAGATGACGATTGCAGTTTTGATAAAGCGTTCAGGGTATAGTGAAGTCTAAAATGAAGGATAATGATGATTGTGATTGAGAAGTCTAAAATATTAGAGCTGCGAGAGGGCAGAGGGCCTTTATGTAGTTAGAATAGATCTTGCCTAAATAGACAGACTTAGGGCCATACACGTGATATCCCACCAACACTGAGCGCAGCGACCCTGCCTCTTACTACGCACTCCTTTACCTCTTCAGTATAGGAATATATGCATGATAAGTACCTGTTAAGGACAAGAATAGAAGGCAGATGCCTAGGTAGAATTATAGCGTAATACGACGGGATAATGCTTCCTTCCCTAATCGGCTGCTTAGTATATAAGCAATGACTGCACGCTGTAATTATAAAGCCCTAATATTCCAAGGAAACCACGGAAATTTTCAAATACTAGGCCCGACACTGATCAAGGCGAAGCACAACACCATTCCAATACTCTATTTCAGCCTCCTCCAATCCTTTCAACAAATAGAGAACAACATCAGAATACATCTTCCCCATTTCCTGCTCCAGTTTCGCCGCCTTATTTTCCAAATACTCCTTCCAGTGATTTCTCCAGTCGGGACCCACAAATTGTTCTGCCGTCCACTTCTTCAGATCTCCAATCAAGCACCAAAGCCCAATCTCCAGGAGCAAACAGCCCAATTGATAATGATCAAACTCAATTCGATATCTCGATTTGTTATCTTCACAATCCGCCGGCTCTTCGAAATACTGTGGGTGTTGATATAACTCTGCATCAGCGTGCCAGGCTATGACGGGCTCGGTTGATTGGCCCCTCTTGGCAGATCGAGAACAATCCCAACCTAGTAAATAAGGTTGTTTGATAGACTCTGAGCTTGAGAAAAAGACAATATTTTCTGGTCGCAGGCCTTTGTGTAACCAGCCGCAATTGTGTACTGCTAGGAGAGTGCTGGCCAATCCATAAGCAAGTCGAAATTTATCCCCAAGAGCTGGCTTCCACATTCCTCTGCCTTTTTCTTTGGGCTGGATGAGCAAGTCGCGGAGTGTGCGGATTTTGTAGTAGTTTCCAAATGGAGAGATGTCATAGACTATTCCCATCCATTTTGTTCTCCTGCTGTTACTGCGGCTATCTTCTAGAAAGCCAACGGACGTGAGTATTTTGGATAGGGAGGATGGAGGTGATTTCAGAATCGCTACAATATCACTGACTCGAGCAATTACTTCGTCCCTTGAGATGATATTCTCGTCCCACTCTTTCCATTCAATGAGTACCTCCATTTCGTTGCCATCTAACAAATATGTGGTCGGTGTTCGAGTTCGCTGATCCGGCAATTTCGCATTTAGGATTTCTTGAAAGCAAGAAAGATCTATCCGCCGTGATAGCTTCTGGTCTTTGCTCTCCCTCTCTAGTCCGGCAATGTAGTTGCGTGCTTGACCTTGCTCCTTCACTCGGCGTTCGTACTCCTCCTTTTGTGCTGTTTCTTGGCTATCGATTTTGCTTGATGTTGTTCTAACTGCGAAAGTTTTTAAGTCGGCGAAGGACATTTTGCTCGATACCGCATCACACATCGAGATCAAAAGATTCGGCTGCGTCATATTCCACAAAATGTCGTTATCTCTTTCCAGTCTACTGATGATATCGTATAGTTTCTTCTTGTCGTGAAGCGACCAACAGACCTTCACCTGAAAACTCGAATTTTGAAGGAACGCAACATGCTCTCCGTACGAGGACCGTGCAGCGATAAGGTTTGCCGATTTATCGAGTGGTTCTGTTTTAGGATGGAAAGTAGATTCTCTTCCATTATGTGAAATAGGTTGCTGCAGAGATGGAGCCTTCTTGCTGACGTACCGATCAACGATCTTCTCGACATCCTTCATGTGCTTTGTCGCCTGCAGGAGTCGTTGGTGCACGGTTGAGACCCAATATGGAGGTAAGTTGTTGAGGTACTCTACATTGCGTGAATGCTTTTCGTCAATGACAAGGTTGTGTCCCAATGCGAAGGCCCACATTCGAAACTCCTCTTCTCTATATCGTTGCTCGAGTTCTGTTACATCTTCTCCCATTTCTCTCATGGAGTGGACGAATTTAGATGCATATCGATAGCCTTGGTAACACAGCTGGATGCTATCAGCTATTGCGGTAACTGATTGGAGTGTGCCCAACGCGGCCATATTGTTTGCACGTGAGCTGCCGATTGTGATTGTCGAGGGGAATTTTTTGAAAATGGTTGAGGAGGGAAATTTAGCACATCTCCAGTTATTACTGTGTAGGAGCGTTTTAGAGTGAGCAGATTTGGCGGGCTATGGCGTGACACATTCCCGTTGGGAAGGAGTGTGGGCAATATTTCTGCTAAAGCGCACCCGAGAGGGCGCCACAAAGTTGTGGCGTTTGACCAGACCATCACCACGTGTTTACCTCGTTATCACCCAAACTACAGGCCACCCCAACAACGGAAAGCAGCGTTCGTCCTTGGAGGGTGCACATCAATCCCTTCGAAAGATCCAAAAATTCCCTCCACATATCGTTTAAAGCTATCATGAATACTTACTCACGTTTTTGCTGAACATGGCAACCAAGGAGACCGATCATTTCTGGTCAGACTCATTAACTCTCCGGAGGGCTCGAGGAGAATACTCGGATGGGCCAGAGAAGACTTCGGATGATTCTGGGAAAAGCGTTCGAGATCACCTGGATTACCTAGGCTTGATCGATATTGGGGCTTTCGCAAAACTGCAACTCTCGATCTCTGGGACTATTGGCAAAAGTAATCATGTAGGATCGCCATCTTCTTTAGGGTCGCTACTTCTTGGTGAAGGGGGTTCCTTCGTTGTTCGACGAGTATCTCATTCATCTTTCTCTCACTCAGTAGATGTTTGGGACGAGCCATTCGACAAGAGCAAAGGGTTCGTTGTCGTTAAGCAACCCATTGACCATGAGCCTTGGGTAGAGGCACCGCCTGAAAAGGAATTCAAAAAGAGACTTTATGATGCCATGATGGAGCTCAAAGTTTCGTATCACACCCCGTTGCGCAAACATCCCAATATCGTTAAGCTTCACTCTTTCATGTGGGATACACAAAGCAACCTCGCCACCGCTCTTGCACCTTCCCTAATCTTGGAATATGCAGATCTGGGCACAGTCGCGGATTTTCAGGACCCCAAGAGATTGATGATACATGCAAATGCGAAGGTTGGGATTTGTCTCGATATCGCCGAGGGTTTGTCGTTCTTGAATAAGTGTGGCATTATTCACGGCGACGTGAAGTGTCAGTAAGTTCTTCTTAATACTCTGGTTTAAGTGAGGGTCTAACTTTCAAGAAACATACTACTTTTTCGAGATTCGAGTCATGAAAAACGCCGAGCTACTATGATACGTGCGAAGATAGGTGACTTTGGTTAGTACACGTCTTTTTCCCGAATTACTCGATGAGAAGAGTTGGGTTTATATCATTAATGAAGGAACAATTCGTTTTCAGAGGTGGTCTCAACTTTGAGCCCAATCAAGGTTCTGTAGAGGCTGCTGTTTGGGCCAAACAGAGTGTGTTTGATGGCTGATTTACTTATCCAGGCTCCTCCCTTATAGGAGTTTTTGAAGATACAGATTGCTCGAAACAGGAACTTGATGCGCAGACGTTACTCTGGAGCGCCCCCGAAAAAGCTGAGCTCATGGATGCATTAAGTCTTCGTCGAATGGATATCTACTCGTATGGTCTTGCTGTGTGGAGGATCATGTGCAATGGCGAAGACCCTCATCAAAGACTCTCCTGGGATATCTATCAGAAAACAGCCGTATTAGCATCAACAGCAGGCCACAATGCACGAATTAGGGAGGATCGTTTCATATCGCTAAAGCAAGATGGAGATTCTATTCTCCGCCTTGCCATTGAAACCCTAAAAGACCGTTCAAAAAGTGATGTTGACGCAACGAAGGTCCAAAAAGTATTCGAAGTTAGTCTACAAAGGGATCCTAATTCTAGAGCCTCCTCCTTCAACGAGATCATCGATATTTGGGGCCCGAAAGAATATCAGGCCAGCTTATCGTCAGTCTTATCTATCGCGCTTTGTCCCTTGATACGTGCTGAAATAGTGACAGTGTTCCAGAGCCAGAACCACTGAAAGCTGGAGACTTTGGCATCGGAAATACCAAGGCAAGAAGAACCTCAAGAATGGAGTCTAATTCAAATGCTGAGAGGAATTCACGCAGTTTTCGCACTACATCTACTTTCTTCGAACAGCTCCGCGACCTTTTAGATCGTTAATCTGCGACCAGCTTTCGTTCTATGCTGGATCATCTCCAACAGACTCACAAAGAGCGTTATACCACCTAGCCCTTGCGGTTTGTTACTTTCAAGGATTTTACACTGGCGACAAGAACGAGCCGGACTCGGCGAATGCAGACCGCCGCATATCCGGAGCTACCCAAATCCTGAAGTCCGCAGAATTCGAGAATCCATTAGCTCAAAGTCTAGCTCCGTCAGCCATCGCCCATCTACCCACGCAGAACATACCAAATGGGGATAATTTGGTGGACTGGCTTGCAAATGCGATGCGCCATGGGTCCATACGGGCCAGGAACGAGATGGAGAAGTTGTTTCCGACAAGATACACAAAGATCGTGGCAAAAATCAAGGCAGCGAGATGTCAAGTCGCTTCGTTTCTCACGTCTACCAGGGATGAGGCTCTAGGACCCAATTTTTTTGACCAATTCCAAAGTCTTGACCCCGCGGCGAAAGAAGTACTTACACAGCCAGGTGTCAGCCGTTTGCATCAAGCAGCTTACTTGGGTGTTCTCGAAAACTGTAAGCACCTCATCGAAAGCCGGATGCAGAAAGTCGATACACTCAATGCCAGGAAAGAGACGCCGTTGCATTACGCAGTGCGAAATGGCCAGTTGGGTGTAGCACAGTACCTACTCGACAAAGGCGCCAAAATCAACACCCAACGTGACTATGGAGCATGTGCTCTTCATCTAGCCTTCGTGTCCTATAATACTGAAGACATGCTGCAGTTACTTCTTCACAAAGGAGCAGACCCACACTTGTCATCCTCGAGTTCATTGGACGAATTGCCCGATCGTCGCGACTTTTTGATGGGCGCAACAGGAACGCCTTTGAACTTCGCCATTCGGTGCGAGCAATTGGAAGCTGCAAGGATCCTATTGGAAGCTGGCGCAGATCCAAACAAGAAAGATGACTCTGGTCTTAGTCCTTTGCAAACTGCGATCTTCATCCACTCGATGCCGCCTCTAGAGTTCATTCTACCTTGGGCAATCAAGAATATGCGTGACCGTCCTATTGTAAATGACTTGTACAATCCATTGGTGGGGCATTACGCACAACCGATGTTCAGATGGCTTTACTGGCATGATGAGACACCAATGGGATTCATCCTACCTGCGGTTGAGTTTATCAAGAGACATCACCTTGGTTTCGACGAGAGGGTTCTGCTTTCTTGGGCTCTCGACTCCGACGAACCACAAATTGTTGACTATTATCTGAACAAACTGTGGACGGTTGAGAGGCCTTTGATTAAACCGTTCCGGCCTCTCAGAGTCAGTGGTGACCCCGGCAGTTCTTGGGATATCCCGTTGACACCTGATCTGAAACAACTTTTCTCCGTGGTTCTCTCAGCCTCCAGCAAAGAGATGATCCAGACAGTTTTGAAATACATGGAAAAACCTGTTTCACCGTATGATGAAATTGGTCGCCCTTTCACTTCCCTGCTAGCATTTCGTCAGTATGAGCCTGTTGACGATATTCGTGCCATTGTTTCTGTGTTAATAGAAGCGGGCATAAGTATTACAACATCTAATCCTCAGTCCGAATTTGGACCAATCAAGGATGCTGCTGCCTGGAACAACGTCAACCTTGTAGATGTACTCCTTGACTACGATCCTTCGTTAGAGGACGTGCAAGGCGCAATCCAAATTTGCATTGGAAAGGGCAATTCAATGGCCTCTGGACAAATCATGAGATCAATTTATACGAAATGCCCCCAGGTCTTAGTTGTTCCGTTGCCAGAAGCAGAAAATTCAGTATTTTCAATACAATCGCTACATCATGCCGATCACAATTATCTCCGTGCATTCTGCTCGAGGGTCGAATTCAGCTGCCGGGAAAAACTTCAAGCTGGACCCCTTGCAGAAGCAATACAACACACGGAAGAACAGCCTGGTGGCCGGCAGGCATTGCGTTCACGGTTTGACGAATCTGGACTCTTGAAACAGACGCCACTGCATCATGCTGCCTTCAATGGAAACGTGGCGGCTGCCGAGATGCTGCTAGAGAAGGGTGCCAACATCAACACATATCACGTATTCGTTGGAGATGGTCCAGAGCACGACTTTCTATCAAAAGCAAATTACACAATTGATCTCTCCGCGTTGGATGAGAAGCAGAAGACTCAATTATTCTTAGCAAGTGGTCCCACACCTCTGGACGAAGCATACCGGAGGGATTGGGGACTATCTCTTTTCCAATGGCTTCAGACCGACCAAGGACTTATCAATGAGCTTCGGCAGGCCGGTGGAGCATTCAAGGAACAAGACGCGTACGAAGCACGAACTCTGAAAATGATAGACCTACTTCGAGAACAAGGAGCGAAGACTCGCAATGAGCTTTTCGGGAAACCAAATACGTACCAGGAAGTAAACAAGATTGTACTGAACAAGCTGAGAACGCGTTACAAGCAAAGTCCTTTGTCGGACACAGCGCAGAGGATATGGAAGCTGAACGGCGCTACGACCACATTTCGCTCTGCGCAAAATACTCTTTTAGAGTTCCCTGGTCTGGTCGATCGAGTTGATCTGACTCGTCCACGATTATCCGCGTTGTACATAGAATCGATTCAACTAATCACCGGGGTACTATCCAAATGCTCTGAACTTGGAGAAATTCAACTCCATATCGACGTCGAAAACGAGCTTGAGAAATACCAGGCTTGGGCTGAGAAAAATGGACTTGGGAAGGGAGATCTAGATCCTATTGCGGACATCCCACTCGGACTCAGCAGAGTTCTCTCAGCTGCGGTGTTCAGCAGTTTGCGCGAGATAATTTATACTTTGGGATATTTTGAAGAAATTCTTCTGGATCGCAGAGACTTAATTGAGTAAGTGAGCACGCTTTACTTCAAGCCCGCTTTCTAGAGACATGTCTGGAATGTGAAGTTAATGATCTATTCTCAGTCGGAAGTATCGCTATTCAGAGCTCCTCGAGGATCTCAGAAAGGGTGTAGGAACTTTGACTGCTGAAGAGATAAATCTTAAGACTTTGAGTGACAAGGCGGTAGGAGAAATCGAAGAACAGCTGAATCTGAAAATGGCGGACGTTGATTTGAATGGGCAGTTGAAGAAGAAATAAGATTTGAAGCCTATCGTATAACATGCTCTACAAAAAGAATTTTCAAAGATAGTCGACTGTTTGGATCTATTCTCTTTGTTAAGTTGTGTGCAGGTGTTTATATGTGCTGCAGTCGTTAACGGCGGTTTGTCAAGCAAAATCTAGTATGTAGAGAGCCTGTTCCGATTCGGAATGGTGAACAAGCCTGTCTTATTAGCATTATGGGGTGGGCTAAGGTAAGTGGGGTGAAGGCGAGTGACCTGTTTTCTTAAGGACGTTAGGGCAGATAGGACAATGTTCGATATTGGGGGTCAGATCGATAATTATTGACAGTGGCGACGCTACAGTAAGGCTCGAGGCTTAATTACAGAGTGTTGGTATGCCTATCATGCCGATGTGGCTATGCAGCGATAGGGGAATAAGTCTTGCTTTCCAGAATCGTGTACGGATTATTCTGAATTACGGCAGATGCTGGCTGTTATGATAGTGGCCCGTCCTGTTCAATGCTAATTGTATTATTCCCATTCCACTTAAGTATCCAAAAATTAGATATTGTTCCCATAGCTATGTATGGAAATATCTTTGAGTCATACCGAATATAAAATGCGGAAATCAGAAAAATATAAGTTTTTCAAAGAAAAAGGCGAGGACTTACAAAACTATTCACGAACTCAATACATGCACTAATTCCATATTGAAGAATGTTGCTTGGGCTAGGTATTGTAAACCGCAACATTTTCAGCCACCCTATTAGACAACGCGCCCGCACAGGTGAGCAGTGCTGCTGTAAGCTCAGTCATTGATCTTACAACTCCGTAATGACAGGTTTTGTACAATACTGATAAAGCATATTACGCTAAGAGATTCCCCGACAGAGATCGTTGCCAAACCTTCGTTCCATAACACTCGCTTACTTGAGCCAAATCCCAAACACACCCTCAATCAGTAAGATGCCTCGTCAGGTGATAGGTCCGTTTCTAAATTTTGTCCCGGCCTGGGTGGAGGGTCCCGTCCATGACCAGCATACTGATTCACATAGCCTTGACCTCCTGCCACCGCACCCCATACTCTCGATCCAAGGGGCCCCATTGCTCCAAGCATTCCCTGCCCCTCGCGGCCTGTTGGCGAGAAAGAGTTTCCGCCAGAACTAATATAATCCTTCGGCGCATAGTCTCCCATGCCGCCAACGTCGTTACCGTATTGCGATGGTGGCTGGTAACCGGAAGGCCCATGGATATTGCCCGAGCTGTTACGCGGAGAATGGCCGTAGTTCTGAACTGGGTATCCTTTCCTCGGTCCTGCCAAGATGTAGTTTCCGGAGGGGTCCAGACTACCGGAGCCAGTATCGCGCATTGCACCGTGGCGCGGCGATGACGCAGGAAACATTGTTTGCTGTTGCCCTTGGGCGGGGCTAAAGCCCACGTTTAGAGGGGATGCAGCGTTGGACAGGTAGCTGCCGCTGCGATTGCGCGAGCTGTAAGACCCGCGATGCTCGTGATTGGCGACGAAATTTTCGGCAGCTGGAATATCGTCTCGCACAGCGACATGCTGCCGCTGCCGCTGCAAGTTACCGGTCACGGCAGAGTTAAACATAAGTGCAGCATCGGCCGTATTGTAGTCGATCTCATCAGCAACTTCATCACCGCTTGCAGCCGTGGCTGCCCTGAGATGGTCGCCTCGATACTCAGCCTGCATGGCCTCAGTTAGGCTATCTCGGTAACCGTCGTTCCGATACTCGGCCTCGAGTGCTAGGTCAGCGTCCGTGGTGCCCCCGTGGATGGCCGCGCGATAGTTCTCGAACGAAGCAGTGATATCGTGCATCGTCTCGAAGTGGCAAACGCTGAGAGTTGGCGGGTCTAACAAACCATCTCTGGCCTTACCTTCACGAACGCCGTATTCATAGTAGGCCAGGCTGCACGCGACCTGAAACGCATTACGGATTTGTCGACCGTTCCAACGGCCGTGGCCGCGTCTATTGCTTCCGCCCTCGAGGAAACGTTGTTTGGCAAAGGTAATGAGTTCATTCTCATTGATTAGAAGCGAGTCCCGATTCTCAACTTTGGCTAACTTTTCCTCGATTCTGCGTACACGATGAATATTGAGCTTCCAAATATCTAAGGTCTGCTCTAGGGTCAAGTCTGGATAGTATATCTTGTAGTGGATGCGCGACTTGAAGGCCTCATCAAGCACGCCAGCTCGGTTGGTTGTGAGGAAGAGAATGCCGTTATAATAATCGAGGACGCGAAGAAATACTGTTTTCGCGAGTCAGCAATGTTTATAAAAGAGTAATCTTGTCGTAAAACTCACCGGATACCATAGCATTTTTGTTAGTTGCTGTGTCGGCCCGGGACCGCTGCGAAAAAAAGGTGTCGACCTCATCCAGCAGCAAGATGCAGTCCCAGATGCTCGCCAGGCGAAAAATCTCACGCAGCGACATCTCAAGCCTTTCTGGCGTCATGCCCAAGTCGCCGACCGTGATCTTGAATAGTGGCTTGCCGTTGGCCTGGGCGATGGCCTCCGCGGTGGCTGTCTTGCCAACGCCAGGGACGCCATGTAGCAAGATGAAGAGACCTGTGCCTTTCCCCTGTATCAGGTCTAATGAGATCCAGTTCTGGTCAATCTTTCGCTCTGCATTTCTCTGCAGGAAGTGGCCTTGCACCGAGCTTTGGAGTGCGCGCTTGACGGTCTGGGGGATCTTCAGCGAATCAAGCGCGAGGCCCGTCTTGGGGGACGGGCGGAGCTTCGCGACGGATAGCTGGGCGAACTTGCGCTCCTGGAAGACGTAGGCAAATACACGGCCCGTGAGCAGCGCCTTCGCATCTTCTGTTAGATCCTTCTCTGTCGTTGGCTGAAGTCGCTTGGCATTCTTACCAACGGCGACGAGGAAAGGGTTCTCCGATACATACTCGTTACGCTGCTTCTGAGTAACACCGCTTCTCACGGGTATCAGCTCCGTTGTCTCTCCCAAAAGGCTAGAGCGATCAGTGCCGGACCACCAGCAGATACGGAAGTCCTCTTGGATGGTTATGCCTTCAACGAATTTCTGTTCCATGCTAGTTCGTTGCGGCCGCCAATGCGGACATGCCTGATAGGCTTCGCCAAAGTCTACCATTACCTCGCTGTTGATGTGCTCCGGTTGCTCTTGCTGAACTCTTTTCGCGTCGGTAGTCAAGTCACCACCGGGAGACCGAGTCAAGGTCCAGCCGCTGTAAAAGCAATGCTTCGTCTTCATGAGCTGAATCAGTGACTCGCCGGTCTGTATAGCGTGGTCTAGGCGGGGTTTCCAGTCCTGGCAAAAGCGCATAGGGTAAATGGGCAACGCGTTCACGGGCATCTCTCCAGGGAACTGTTCGATCTTGAACTCCTTCTTCACGACGCAGAACTCCTCTCCCGTGTGGTCTACGTAGTAGCATCCTAAGCTGAAAGCCGAATCTTCATGGTTCACAGCTGTTTCTTTGATCTCCGCGTCATCTGCTGCTGTGGCCACCATTCGCTCCGACACAGGATCAATGTAGTGTGTCTTCCAGATGCGCTTTCCCATGCGGAAGTCCCGTCGATCTGGCAGCTCGCCGTCGACTTGTCGGTACACGAACTCCCCAGTCCTAAACAGGTACCACAGGTCGGAGAATCGAACACTGGCGTTCGAGAACACGTCCTTATCCTCGAACCGGTGGTATTCTGTCATGATATTCTCGTCGATGTATTTCACATACGCTCGCAGGCAGGCCAACGCCTCGGGGGAGTCATCCACCGAGTCCTCGTCATCCTCGCGTGAGTTACTCACGGATGCCTCATCAATGTCGGTCCTTCCATTCGCATCGCCTGTATCAAAGGGGGAGTCCCCGTCGAGCTGCGATCCCCATCTTTCTTCCAGCTCTTTGAGGGCTCTCTTCATATCTGGATGCTGGTAGATCAGCGAATTGAACGGTCGGTAGTATGTGCGTGGTCTGTCACTCCAGTTCTCACGATTGACTCTCGCTAGGATTCGAAGCAGGGCTGGCGCCTGGATCCGGAGGCGACGCGGCCACTTCTCCTTGGACTGCGCTTGCGAGATGAGGTCGGCGGTCGTATTTGCCATCTTCACCGCCTTAGCTAGAGCTTTATCTTTGACCACCCGCGTGGATGACGCGGGACCACGCTGCTCAAACAACAGGGCGCGAAGCCTGTGCTCTTCGTGGATTTCCTGGGGAAGAAGAATTCCAGAAACGAGTACGTCCACGGCGTAGCGGCCATCCTTGCCATGTGGATCAAAGCGATTCTTGAACTGAGCTAAGTTGCACTCACGCACTGCAGGAATGGTTTTCCCGGCCGTCAGGAAGATGTACTCCTGGGTCATATCTATATCGTCGCTCACTTCGGTGGGTGCCTTCGGCTCGGTCGCCGAGTAGGTCCGCCGCGGCGGATCGGAGCTCGACAGTCTCTCCTCGATGGCATTGATTCGATTGCGGTTGTACTCGATTTCTTCTTTCAAAAATTTGAGCTGATCATGAACACCCGTTTGGGCATCACCGCCGCCGCCGGATTCAGAGCCATCCATAATGAGAGACTTACGCTGGAGTTGGCCTCGAGCAATTTGATTTGGTCGCCAGCAGGAATGTGCCACATCGAGTACAGTCGCACACGGCAACAGTTCGAAGGAATCGACAGAACACCATGGTGGAAAGGCGAGGCTCTGAGCTTGCTTTTAAATACGCTCAATGGCAGGGATGCCGAGTTAGTGTGACCTCCATCCAAGGCGATAGGACGGGGATGGTGTGGCTTACAGTGCCGATGGCGATAGCGGAAGAATATATGGTTGGGTGGCGAAGGGAAGCAGTGACCTGCTGGTGCCTTGGAGCTTCGCTGCCTATCGTCAGCCTCGTGAAAAGCCCCACGACCACGACCTCGATTGCGTGGGGCAATGTAATGTTGCTGCGCGAATGGGCAAAGCCTACTAGTAAGCTCTGTGCAACACTCTGATTTCAGTGTAAGTGATTGCCGCCCGAGTCAGCCCAGCGAGACAGGCCACAGCCCACAACCAAAGCTCCGGTCCATTTACTCTAGATGAGACACCGTCTGGGCCGAATACGCATGCATTACGCATAAAATCTCGCTGAGTCACCATATCGGAGTGAAATGGCCTCACGACAGGAGCAAGAAGTGACCTTGGTAGCTGATTTTATCAGCACAGAAGCTTCTCAGTTCCATAGTGCTTTCGCGGCCCCGTCTGAACTCAACCGATCGACAATGCAGTACGAGAGTCCGGAAGTCCGCGACTTGAGGGAGACGCTAGAATGTCACCAGCAGAAGGGCAGGAAATACGTGGATTTCACTCTCGACTTGAACAATTGTACCTGGGACCATGTACATGAGGAGTTGCGCAAGGCCCAGGCGAAGGCAGACGAGAGCGAGAAGCGTGGAAAGAATCCGATCAGAAAAGTGTGGCGCACAATCGGGGCCTCATCTAGTATTCTTGCCCCAGGCCTAGCGGCTCTTCCTGATTACCTATGCGTGTTGAACGGAGGGCTTGCCGTGATATTCAGTGTGAGATCGCGTCTTGGTTAGAGCCACTTTGAATATATGCTAATAGGATCACACAGCTAGCTCGATACAGCGAAATGAACAGACGCAAGATTCTGGCGGCCTTTGGAGACGTGCCCAACATCATTGAGATGGCTCGGAACAAGGCGGAGACATTCCCCTTAGATAGCAAAAACCCAAAGAGCGTCCAGCTTCATAAGAGTATCCAAGAACTACAAGAAACACTCCTTCGGACGCTGCCAGCATTAATAAACAAACTAATTCCGGGCACTTTCCGTAAGAACACGACGCAAAACTTGCACACTAAGAATCATGTAGCTAACTCTAGCCACAGTCAACGCGTGGAAGAGTCCATTCGGTGGCTGGAAGATCGACAAACTCCTCGACGCAGTGTCGTCATGTGCTGGATCGGTCCGCCTGTGCGTCGAAGGCATCATAGAGGACCTGATCGTGGGTAATTATTCAGCGTCCATGACCATACAGTCGCAGCTAGATGAAGTTCTACGGCAGCAGAGGATGATGCAGATGTCGATCGACGCGGCCCACGGCAAGACGCACCTGCTCCACTTTCTCATGGAACAGCTGAGTATGTTGATCCCAACTTCAATTGGTGCAGTTCATCTCCAATCTTGCTGACACAGTCTCCTCCTAGATCTCAACACAGCGGGCGTTCTTCCTAGCAGGGACCAGGCAGACATGTCGGAGATGGGCACAGCGCTCCCTGGCTACACGCCTGAGGACTTGCTGGTGATAATCGATATCAATCACCTTCAAATCACTAATGATGCGTCAACTGTGGTGCGAAGAGGCCACACACTTGCCTTGGCAGACGTCGGGCGTGCAGCGCACATGATCAAGGAGCCTCAAGTGAAAGAGCTTCTGAGCAGCCCTGGCTCAGGCGTCATCGCCATTGAAGGCCATTTCGACCGCACGCAGATGGGAAAGATTAGCCCGTTGTCGTATATATGCGCCATGCTCTCGCAAGCTCTGCGGCATCAGTCTCAGCAATATGCTGCGCCCTTCGCATGGGGCTCGCCAATTTCAATGTCAACGCAACCCGAGAAGGGAGCATCACGTGACATTGTTCTGGAATATTTCTGCGCTCTGCACACCGCAGACAGCGACAACCTACGGGGACCGCAGGGACTGATGCGATGTCTGACGACTCAATTAATACTGTCTATGGTGGCGAACGAGTGGATCGGCCATGCGGACGCCGTGCATCTGCCGCACCTGCGTGACGGCGAGGAAGAGCTGCTGGGACAACAGAACTTGGATGCGGTCTGCCGCTTATTCGCAGCGTTGATACGCCTAGTTCCCCAGGGTGTATCTATCTACTGCCTAGTTGACGGCTGGTCAGTGTATGAGCGCGAGGAGCTGTGGCAGGCTGAATATGAAGTTGTGCTAAACGGATTCCGCGAGGCTACTGATGCCAACGACGGCACTAACTTTAAGCTCCTCCTTACCAGCCCGACCGCGTGCCGTTGGCTCGGCGACTTTTTGATTCCGGGACAGAGAGTGTCGCTGCGCAATCGTGATGATAATGATGGGAGATGGCGTGGCTCTGGCAGAGGGAGTTTGATGGAGCTGGCAAGAGCGGCGACCATGTCTGATGTTAACAGGAGTGGATTTCCGGTGGACGAGTATAGCATGGCTGGGACAGAAGAAGGCTATGATCGTAGATCTTCGACTTGACCAAAGCATACAACGAAGCAATTGATAATTATGATGATTTAGAAGATGATTTGGCTATAGACACAAGCTCGAGGGCGAGCCTTTTTAAGAGTTGGTGGTGATGTGACGACATTGCTCAATCCATAATCACGTGAAATCAATTTAGGCATTTGTACATATGTCAACAGCTCGTTGTTTTCTAAACCCCTCTCCTTAGTTTAAAAGCCTTGTAAAGACGTTAAAGAGAGTTCTTGCGATCGCGAAAGGTAAATAAAGACTAAAGAGATAGACAAATGTTCTCAGAGATCGTGTGTTCAAATCTCCCCAATGACATGAGAGAGAAGAGTAGAGGGGAGAATTGAAGGTAAATCAAGGTGGAATGCGCAAATGTATATGTGAAGTCATCCATGCGAGGATCACCTGAGACTTTAACACGATTACAGTTTGAGTTGGTACAGTGAAGGACGAAGGTATAGAGGGAGTAGTGAAGAAAGGAATGAAGGAAAGTTGGGTTTAGGTTTAGATAAAACAAGAGGAGGATTATGATCACAGGTAGATACTTGGATACTTCATGGCTCTTAGTCTTCCTTATAAAAGAAACCCCGGCATAGTGGAATGGTTGGCTTTAGTCAAATTATTTTTCGAGGAGCTGGTATTCTGCTTTTCTCCTGACGAACATTCGGAAAAGTTGTTGAGAGCTTCGACCTAAGAGTATGGGCTGAGAGTGTGAAAGGGGGAACTTCTATTTAGGAGGAGGACAAAGAGTTGTGAATGAATGGATACGAGTTGATTTTTGAATGCAAAGGATCAGCAATTATGCAGAACCTTAGAATTAAGTCACCTTAGCATTAAACTGCGTTGGAGAAGGGAGCAACGAGATGGTATCGGAGGAGCTGAGAATTGAGAATGGTTTGGGAACATGACGTTCTTGCCTGCTCAATACACTCAAATGACAGCTTGAACAGTTTCGATATCCACAGTCATGCTTGCATGAATGCCACCTAAAGCTGCAAGTGCATGAAGAATTCTTTTCTGGGCATCTGATGCCCCCCAAGAATTGCGCTCAGGAACAATTTCTCTTGCTTCAAGGAAAGCCGAAACAATTTCTGCATAGCAACTGCCCATAGTAATCCTCAGATTAGGAGGCCACTTCTGCATGAACGCTCGCGCCATCCCATTCATCAATATTGAATGGCTTCGAAGATTTACCGGTTCCTAGAAGCTCGGTGGCTGTTTTCCATAATCCGATTTCCAGGAGCACGATACCTAGGGAGTATATATCATGGATGGCAGTTTGTCGATTTTTTGCTTGAGGCTCCCAGCGCTCCGGGTGCCGATATAAATTGATCAACAGGTCATCATCCGTGAATGAATCGTCGCCCACGCCCCGAGACCTAGAGAACCCGAGAAGAAAAGGCTTACTGTACGCTATTGCACCTCCGACTGCAGAAGCAATAAAACAGACATTCCGGCTTTGAATACCTTGGTGGAGCCACCCAATAGAGTGAAATTTTGCAAGTGCCATGGTCAAGCTGAATGGCAATTGGATTCTTGCTTCCAAAGGCGGCATTTTGAAGCCAGGCGATTTCGACTTATGGTCCGGGGAAAGAATGCGTGAGAGGGACCAGACCTCGCTACCTTTTTGTGCTCCAATAGAATCTGTCTTAAATATAAGGCCAATTTGTCTAGGCCGCCTGCAGCAATTTCGTAAATACCAGACGGGAGTGGGAGATGAAAATTTTCTCCAGGAGCCATTTCTAGAAGGCCGCAGAGCTGTTGCATGCCTTTGATGATCTGTTCACGGCTCCCTTCAGTGTACGGCCGTACTTTTGCGATAGCGTCCGAGCCATCAAATGTTGCTACCCAACGGCCACTCTGCAATTCATACCCGAGCTGGATTCTCGAAATCTCGATATTTGCCCGTGGCTTGGACAGATGAACGGTATCCAATGAATACATTTGCAATACTATTTTCCTCATCACCATTTTCATATCAAGTCTCAAAACCTGCATGTCTTCATCGTATGCCAGCCGCTCAAATTGAGAGAACATCTTTTTACTTGAATATTGCGTCCGGAAGTTAGGAGACCAAAATGCCGCATCAATTTATTCTTGGAGAAGAACCAGCCATGCCCGAAGTTCCTCTACAAGCTTGAATCCCACGCTCTTCCCTTTTGGTGACCATCGTGCTTTTTTTACCCAGGTTGTAGTCTTCTGCATCAAACGCTCGCCTCTCAAGGCAAGGAATAAGTCGGCTTCTTGGTTGTGTGCATCCAGATCAGCTGCTGCGAGAGGCTCCGCACTGTCCACCTCCACTTGGTCTGTTTCCAAATGATATGATCCAGCGAAGTCCTTGAAGGCTTGTAATGAGCGAATTATTTCTAGCAGGATACTGCGTATACCCTGCTGGCTAGGAGGTTCCAACATATCGAAGAACGATTTCTCGAGACCAAACTTATCTGACTCGAGAAGAACATTGCGAAGAGGGTTAATCTTTCGGATTTCATGATTAGCATACAAAGATAATTTATAGGCGTTTTCTCCGAATGAACTGAAATCATGGACAAGCTTTGCACATTTCTGGCCGACTTCAATAAATTGCACGGCCAGGGATGCTATTGCAAGTCCCTCCCCCAAACCAATAGTCCCCATTATTGTCCTTGTGTTTTGAGTCCCTGCTTCGCACTGTAAAGTAGTAGTGGGAACAGCAAAAACTTTTCGGGGTAGTGGGAGAGCGTCTCAACTGCACAAGGTTCCACCGAAAACGAAATGGAGTAGAGAGGGTGCCCTCCGATTCGTGACTCTTCTGTGAGCTAAAAGCTCTGTGATAACTGTGGACAAGTTCGCAAGTGCACAACTGCACATCGCAAGGCTAAATCGAGGCAAATCTGTACAGGGATGCTTCAGGTACAGTCGATCATTGCTGACCGGAAATCACATTTTGTTTATGCACGGACTTGATGCTGCGGAGGACAGTACAGTACAAAAAGTATTCTGAGGATACAGGCCAAGCATATCTCTCGTATTTCTCCGAATGTGCGTTTAAGTTAGTAGAGTATCGGAAGAAAGTGCATATTTCTCCAGTACGAATTTCTGATAGCACGAAGATGGAAAGGCTAAGAAAAGTCAAGTTCTATGAGGGGAATGGAGGGTGCGGGCGGGGTCTATCGAGGGGGGCTGATAATCTAATCAATCTACCTTCGTAGCGCCAATGCGCGGAGGGTACGTAGTACAGCACGCTCTCAGTAAGTACCTATACCGCGGTCTAACTTAGACAGACCAAGCGGCGGCTTTGCCGACTCAGACTACTAAAGGGACAGACTGCAAGCAACAAATGTCTTGGCAACCCCACCGAAAGTGTAGCACTTGCATGTATGCGTGGATGGATTTTCTGCTACGGCTGCTGTATTCGAAATATGCGATTTTCAGACTTTGGTAACGAGGAAGACGTTTCCCCCCCATGTTGCAGTCGGCATTAGCTACCCCCTTCCTCTTCGGCATGTCCACGCGATGACCACTGGACTGATGTCTCAGTTCAGCTTCAAGAGGAGCTAGTATATTCATGTTCAGGACTCTATCATGGCAATCTGATTGCGTCTTGCAGCAGTGGAAGGCTTGGGTTGGCCCAACACTAGTCATGACCCCAGAGACAATGCAAACTCGAGTAGAGGGAGCAAGATCTTCAGCCTGCACGAGGCACGCAGATTTCACTTAAATCGAATCCACATGGACCTGCAAAGACGCCGGGCTAAGTGGCATGGAGAAGTTCAGAGATGTATATGGAAGGTGCATCATGCAGCCGCAACCTTTTGGGACGAGAGTAATAAGCTGAAAGCTTCGCAGCAGGTACCCTACAAAACCACGCATTCGGGGAACTCCCGCATCGCGTTCGGGAATTCCTTGTTTTGGGGGCTATTTCTACCAGAATTTTGGACGTGCTCACAATTTTCAAGGATATTTGGTGTGAGTAGAGCTTTTAAAAGTGCCTTTTTTCAATTTGAAGCTAGCCAAGTATTTAAAGCTATATCTACTTCCTTTTTTCCACAATTTATAATAAATAGTTTAAAAATTTATTGCTTTTTTACTTTTTTTTTTTACTTTTTCTACTTTTTTCTTTCTCTTTTTTATAATATATACTAACTTATAAATAAATTATTTTTTAAATATTTAAATTTAAACTTAGACCTGGATTTAATATATAAAAAAAATTAAAAAAAATTAAAAAAATTAAAATTTAAAAAGAAAACTTTTAACTCTAAAAAAAAGCATTTATTCTAATACACTTCTCATTTCTAATTTGTCCCATATTTTTACCCTTGTGAAACTCTGTTTATTTTTAATTTCCTTGCAGATTTCCAAACAATGCCAAGAAAGTCCGAGTTTGGCCTACCTTGCAATGGCCAATTGAAGACAGGTGGGGATTTGGAGGTTTCCCCGAATGCGTGGTTTCGTAGGGGTATCATGCAGCAACTTCTTCTCTGGGGGCAGTTGCGACCGAGAGCGTTACAGAAACTTGCGATCGTTAGAAGTACCTCGGGACAGGATACTCGTAAGCATAGCAAATCAGGAAAGAAGTGTGATCCATAATTGGCGATATATCTAATTCATTAGCAAGGACAATCCTCTCGGCTTCCTCAATTACTCGTTCGAATATCTCTACGGAATCTGCTGAACCTTCAGACAATTTAGACATCTTTGCATCATCATGTTTGGCCGTCCGAGAATCTCTGCCCTCACCGGCATCAACAATCACACAAACAAGCACCCGGATCCTTCAACCACCATCTATCCACACCGTCTTGCTGGCGATGCGCCATACGAAATCAAAGAAGAAGACTTACGTTCGGTCATCTACATCCCGAAGGAGTTCAAATACGGGGCGAATGGGAAAACTCCCGTTATCCTCGTCCCAGGAACCGGCAGCTACGGCGGCGAAGCATATGCTCCCAACTTCGCGAAGCTGCTCAAGAACAGCTCGTTTGGTGACCCAGTATGGCTCAATATCCCAGGACGGATGAACGATGCCTCGCACAGGAACGCCGAACACGTCGCCTATGCGATCAGCTACATCTCTGCTGTATGCGGGCGGTCCGTAGCCATCGTCGCCTGGTCTCAAGGAAACCTCGCGACCCAGTGGGCGCTCAAGTACTGGCCGAGCACGCGTTCCGTAGTCAACAACTTCATCGCGCTGTCTGCAGACTTCCACGGCACCATCCAGGCTTCCGCGCTGATGCCCTTCAAAGTCGGTCTCGGCAACCCAGGCGTCTGGTCGCAGAAGCGGCACTCGAACTTCCTCCGAACCCTTCATGATGATAACGGCGACTCGGCGTATGTGCCGACGCCCAGCATCTACTCGGCCACCGACGAGATCGTTCAGCCGCAGTTCGGCACGGGAGCCAGCGCCTACATGAAAGACGTCCGGAATGTCGGCGTCACGAACTGCGAGCTGCAACAAGTCGCCGTGCTCAAACCCGCAGGCGCGATCTATTCCCACGAGACGGTCATGTCGAACCCTATCGCCTGGGCACTGGCCGAAGATGCCATCAAGCATGGAGGTCCAGGCCGGCTGGACAGGATCGATCTGAATAGACTTGCCTGGAAGGTCGTTGCTGATGGCTTGACCGTGGCAGACGGCGCGGCCACGGGGGCATTGGTCGTGTCTGCTGGTGCATCAATCTTGAGCTATCTGCGGAAGGTCCGCAGGGAGCCTGCGATTCCACAATATGCGCTCGCGCAGTTGAGGACGCCGGTTGGGAAGGTTGAGGTAGGGCAGCAGCCGATTACTGTTTCCCAGACGGAAGTCGCGGTATAACTAAAGTGATTTTATATTGTTACGTGGAGTTTGTATTAGCTAGCTGAGTTATCTTTGTGCCGACTATAGGATAAATACTTTTATATAATCGAGCCGTTATATTTTGGTCTTATTTTATTTTATTTATTAAACTAATTAAAAATAAATACAAAGTCAATTAATATTTTTATTAATATATTTTATATATTAATATATAAATAATATAATAATATTAAATTTATATAGAAATTTTTTTATTTGTACTTTATAATTATTATTATAAACTCGTAGATATTTTATTGT
>Ga0182030_10007981_pt1 | contig 21998 bp, 22 predicted proteins | sample 812S3MmetaG_FD_121299 | JGI IMG/M metagenome (GOLD analysis project Ga0182030, IMG submission 121299) | Permafrost microbial communities from Stordalen Mire, Sweden - 812S3M metaG (Illumina Assembly) | ecosystem: Environmental > Terrestrial > Soil > Wetlands > Permafrost | place: Sweden... | reverse complement strand
GACTCTTCTCGGCGCTCCGGGACGGTGGATGCCGCTCGCGAAGAGGGTCGAGATGAGTCTCGACCCAGCAGGCAGGAGTGCCTGCGCCACGAAAACGGGCTCATCCCAAATTCCACGACATCAAGAGGTCTGACTTTGAAGGCAGTTTCGCGACATGCTGTACTCCAGCTCACCCAGGGAACGGGTGTTGCAATATTCAACAAATTTGGTTTCTTGGGGGGGCTTTCGACCTCTAATCCTCCGCCTCTTTTTTGAGGGGGTGCCGGGGAGGATTGCTTCAGGGGTCTTTTTATTAGAGGTTAGTCTCGCTTTGGTGGGAGTTGCCTCCCCGGCTTACTTCCAATAATAGTAGATTCTGATTTTGGAATCAACAGAAATCTGTATTTATTTATTGGGATTTTACGCAAATCCCCACAAGATCCTCTAAAACGTTGATTGTAGAGCACATATCCTGATCGGCGTGGCCCGCCGTCATAGCCGTCTGGAAAAGTTGGTGGGTCAGGGAGGTCAAAAGTAGGGGTACACCCAGTTCTTTTCCAGACTCCAGCATGAGTCCGATGTCCTTATGCATCCACTTCGTGGCGAAGTTGGCGGTGAAGTCGCGGCGGAAGACGAATGGCGCCTTGTAGGCGATCAATCCCGACTTGGCGGCGCTGTTGTCCAGGATGTCCAGCATCAATTGGGGATCCATACCGCCCTTGGTAGCCAGCACCATGCCTTCGTTGAAAGCCATTAAAATGTTGGAAAGAATCAGGTTCTGCGTCAACTTGGCCTGCAGGCCCATACCCGGACCGCCGCAATAGTAGAGGCGCTTTCCCATGGGCTCGAAAAATGGCTTGGTTCTTTCAAATACCGCCTGGTCGCCTCCCACCATAAAGGTCAGGGTGCCCCCGTTGGCTCCAGGGGTGGATCCCGTACACGGAGCGTCGAGGAAATCCACACCTTTTGCCTTGAGCGCCTGTCCGATCAGACGGCTCTGGCTGGGACTGATGGTGCTGGCATCGGCCACCACGGTCCCAGGCCGCGCTCCCTGGACGATCCCTTCCGATCCGAGGATGACTTCCCGCGCCATGGTGGTATCTCCTACACACAGGAAGATGCAGTCCGCGTTTTCGGCCACTTGCCGGGGTGTATCGCAGAAGAGACCTTTTTCCTCCGCAGCCAGCTTCCGCGCCTTGCCGGAGGTGTTAGACCACAACGCCACCTCGTGGCCGGCCCGCAGAAGGTTACGGGCCATCGGGTAGCCCATCGTGCCCAATCCTAGAAAGCCTAATTTTGCCATAGAATATGAATTGTACCGCTACGCGAAGAAGGCTCGCCACGTGGTGGCCACCAGGGCGTGCGTGACCATACTGGCGCGGATGCTGCCGGCCTGGTTGCGCGCCCTCCCGCAAAACCATCCCAGCACACCCGCCACGAGTGCCCATTTCCAATTGGGAAAGCCCTGCATCCACAGGTGCAGGAGCCCGAAGATCGCCGAGGTGATGAGTAGCGCGCCGGAGCGGCTCCAGGTCCATTCCTCGATCCATTGTTGCAGCACGCCGCGCACCAGGAACTCTTCCGACAGGGACACTACGCACAACATCCCCACGAAGGTCGCGACGATGTACCAGGCTGGTTTAGGCGTGACGAAGTGGGTGGCGCGCAGAAGCAGGGCCAGGGGCAGGCCGATCGGCACGAAGTAGACGAAATGGAGCAGGCCGATGCGCCATTCGCGGCCGTTGGGAACGAAGCCGTAGCCGGTCTCGGGCACATGGCGTTGCAACATGAGCGCCATCACCGCCATGGAGATCAGAGAGAGATGCGGGATGACGATGACGTTTTTCAGGTCCTTGAAATTCGGATGGAGCGGCGCGTAGATGGGATTGAAATAGCCCCCCAAGAGCACCGCCGCGAACAGTCCGAGGAATGCCACGTCGGTGATGCGCGATGCCGGCAGCACGGGGTACCACAGGCTCACCGCCAGCGCCACCGCGATCACCCTGGCCAACCCGCTCCACGAGAACTCCACCGCGCCCGAGCAGCAGGCCAGATACGGAAGCACGGCGGCGGACACGGCGAAAACCGGTACGCCCACTCCGCTCACGTGCTCGCGCACCGAGGGGAAGGCCGGGACCAGATAGAATGGATATTCTACGACGAAGGCGGCCACCACCGGCAAAGCCGCCCAGCCCGGGATGCCTCTCGATCGAGCGTACAATATGCCCGCCAAGCCCAGCACGCCCCAACCGATCAGCAGCGCCGCCCGGAAGCCGCCGGGCGATTTGACCATCGGCCTCATTCTAGCATCCATGTTCGCGGCAGCCTTGCTGCAGGCACAGGCCACCGGCCAGCCGCCGGCGAATCTGGCCAAGCTGGTGGCCCACCGCGAAAGTCAGACGCAGGCCGAGCGCAACGAATACATGTATCGCCAGACGGTCACGATCCAGGAACTGGACGGCCATGGCGCGGCGCGCGGGGAATACAAAGAAGTCCGCGACATTATCTTCTCGCCCACGCATGAGCGCTCCGAAGAGTTGGTCGGCAGGCCCGTTAACGGATTGAAATTGCTGCAAATGACCGGCGAGGATTTTCGCGACATCCGCGAGATCCAGCCGCTGACTCTCACCGAGGAACAGCTTTGGAATTACGATACCAGGTTCCGCGGCGACGAGGAGATGGACGGTGTGGATTGCTGGGTGCTGCAAGTGAAGCCGCGCCAGATTCTGGAGGGCCAGCGCTTCTTCGACGGCATGATCTGGGTGGATAAGAAGGAGTACAACATTGTGCGCCTGCAGGGCCAGGCGGTGCCGCAGATCCGCGGCATGCAACAGGAGAATCTGTTCCCGCGCTTCACCACCATCCGCAAGCCCATCGATGGCAAACACTGGTTTGCGGCCCTTACGTATGGTGACGACACGCTCGAATTCCGCGAAGGGCCGGTGCGCGAGCGTATCAGCATCGCCTACAGCAATTACAAGCGCTTCAGCGCGACCTCGACATTCACCGTGAAGTAACTCTCTTGGCTGGCGTTCCGGCCGGACTTTCCCATCAACCCAGGTATTGGAAAAGACTGGAATGCGGCATTTGGCCCTGCATCTGCATGGCGGCCTGCAGTTGCGTATTGGCTTCGGTCATTTCGGTGGCTGCACTAGTGACGTCGGCGTCCTGTATATTGCTGATTTCGGTCTGCAATTGGACGTTATAATTGCTGGCGTAACTGTTGGCGTTTTGGATCTGGTCCTCCACGTTGCCGTAGAAAGCCTGCGAAGTATTCAGATGGGCGGAAGCCGCCTGGAGCAGAGCGACGGAGTTGGTGATACCCGTAGTGTCATTGTTTTCGAGGGCGTTGTAGAGGGTATTCAGAGCGTTGAAGACGTTGTCCGTGGCGGGAGCGCCGGTAGTGGGATCCTGGTCGTCGAAGATCTGCTGGGCGGTCAAGGAGGCGGCAAACGTCCCACCCGCCGGGTTTTCAATCTGTTGTGTGGACGGGGTGCTCTGCACGGCGACCACCGGGTTGGATTGTGTGGGATCCCAGGTGTATTGCGGCGTGTCAGTCTGGTCTCCGCTGAAGATGTACACGCCCTGCACGTTCGCCTGGGTGTTTGACACCATCTGCTGCATAATCGACTGGATCTGTTGGGCGAAACTGGCGCGGGTAGTTGCATCCGAAGTGGCGGTAGCTCCCTGGGTGGCCAGGGTGGTGGCGGTGTCCATGAGCTGGATCGACGAAGTGAGGGCATCGTCGGCGGCTTGGGCATTGGTTTGCGCCATGGTGAGGTTCGACTGGATCTGCGAGTTGTGCAACTGGTTGGCCCGCAACTGGAGCAGCGCACCGATTTCGTCGGGGGCATCCGAAGCGACCGTGATTTTCAAGCCGGAAGAAACCTGGCTGTTGGCTTGGGCTATCTTGTTCTGGATAATATTGACGTCGGCCAGAAACAGGGCGTTTTGTGGGGCGATGTTGGTAATCACGGATCTCCTTAGGTGCTGGGCGTGAGCATGTTCAGGGTGTCCAGCGTCAACTGGTCCAGGACCGAAATCATTTTGGAGCTGGCCTCATAGGCACGCTGGAACTGAATGAGGATGGTAGCCTCGGCGTCGAGTGAGACGCCCGACATCTGTTGCCGCACGTTCTGTGCCTGTGCCACCGCCGATTGTTGCGTCTGCAGTTGACCGCTGGCGTTGCTCAGCAGTGTGCCGACATTGGCAGCCATGCCGGCATAGTATTGGGTGTAGCTGAGCCCGCCGATTTCGTCGCCGGCGGCGGTTGGGTCTTCCAGTTGGGCTAACGCCAGGGGGACGCCGTTCGAGACTGTCGGCGGTCCCGGACTGATGGTGGCCAATTGATTTGCTGTGATGGTCGGGCTCACCTGCAGACTATTGGCCACGTTGGTGGCGTTGGTAGTGTCGTAAGTGAACAGCGGCACTCCGGCCACCGGAGGCGGCCCGCTGCTCTGATAGCCGTTGGTCAGCAGGCTGTTGACGTTGCTGGCGAACGACTGCGCGAGGGTATTCAAACTGCCGGGTTGGCTGCCGTCTCCCAGATAGCCGGGCAATACGTTATTGGCCAGATTCAATATCGACCCAAGTTGGCCCGAAGTGGTTCTCGCGGTGATGTCGGTACCGTCGGCGGCCACGATGCTCAGGTGGGACGGCCCGCTCGGGTTGGGCGCCGTTGCGCTCGGGGCCACGGTTTCCGCACTGAGCGCGTAGGCTTGATTCTCAATGACGAGCGGCGTCTCCCCGTTGAGCAGCACCTGGTAGGTGCCATCGGACTGCTGGGTAACGCTGATCTCGCCGTCGTTCGACAGTTGTTCGAGTGTCGAGTGGATCTGCGCATCCAGACCGGCGTCATTGCGGTCTCCATTCATGATCTGCTGGTTGTACCCCGCCAGTTGCGTGGCCATCTGGTTGACATCGCCGACCGTCTGCCGCAGTTGCAGGACGCTATCCTGCGACACCGTCGCCAGCCCCGCGGCCGTCTGCTGGAAGGCGGCGGCGACGGACGTGGCCTGCTCCATGACGTTTTGTTGGGCCACCGCGCTGGTAGGCGCCTGGCCCCATGCCGAGAAGGCCTGAAACAGGTTATTCAGTGCGCTGGAAATACCCGAGGTTCCGGTGACGTCGAACTGCGACTGTATGGTGGTCAGATTGTTCACGTCCTGCTGCGCTTGTCCCAGGAGGGTGGTCTGCTGCTGAACGGCCTGCTCGGCGTATTCGTCGCGGGAACTCACCACCTGGCCCGCGGCCACCCCTCCGGAGAACCCCTGGGCAGGGTCGCAGCGCAAGGAGTCCAATTCTTCGGTCTGATTGGCGAAGTCCGGAGTGGAGGCATTGGCCACGTTGTTCTGCACCACATCGAGCACCTGGGTGAAAGCGTCCAAGGCGCCAGACGACGTCAAGATGGATGAGATGAGGTTCGACATAGCGGCCTTATCCGCGGCAGCAGAGCCGTCCGATGCGGGCAACCGGCGCGGGATCGCCGCTGGCGGTGTACCCCCCGCTCATTGTCCCCAGGATTCGTTCCCAACCGTTGTAAAAACGTGCCAGGCTCTGTAACAGCCGGGCCGCGCGCTGAACCTCCGTCCGCAACGCGCAAGCCGTGGACCGGGCGCCGGCTCCGGCGGGAAGTTCCCGGCATTGCGGCCGGAGATCCGCCAGTTGTGAAATCGCCCGCTCCAGCGCGTCCTGACAACCGTTCAATGCTTCGGGGGTAGGGGCAATCAACAGATCGCAAGCCCGCCTCACTTCCGATCGGGCTGCCAGCAGCCGTTCCGCGACGGTCGCGGCAGACATTTATTCGGCTCCGCCGCTCAACGACGCGGCCACCATACCCTGACTGATGGCCAGAGAGCTCGGCTGATAGTTGCCGGACTGGAACTGCGCCGTCAACTGCTGAACCTTACTGGCGCGATCCGAACCGTACGCCGTCAGCGCACGGGACACACTGGCCAATCCGCTGGACAGTTCTACCCGGTCGCCCGACGCGGTCCCCGTCTGCGACGAGGTGGTGGTGGTCTCGCGATCCACCTTTTGTGTCTCTTGCGAGCGCCCCGACTCGGCGGCTGCAATTCCTGTCAAATCTCGATCGTAGACTCTCATACCAAGCCCGCCATCCTTTGGCTGCTATTCATATCGGCAGAAGGCGGCCGGCTCTTTAGTGGTCCGGTGTCGCAAACCGTAAACCTCCACTCTAAAGTTCGGCGTTCAACCGCCGATGATTCGACTGTGATAGCCATCGAAGACAAGCGCCTGCTGTGGATTTCGGACAAGCCGTTCAATTCTGCGGAATGGCCTTTACTATCTGTGAACTATAAGATAGAATCCCGTTCCTACCAGGTTCTGCCGGAGGTGTCGCGACACGCTTCGGTGGCCATCGTATTGGATCTTCCGGCGCCGGGCTACCGTCCGGTGGAAGTGTTGGAAAGAGTACAACGGGCGGCCCCAGGCGTACCGGTTCTGATCCACGACCCTGCCGCTTCCCTCTCCGACGCCGTCCGCCTGGCCAGGCAGGGCGCCTGCCAGTTCCTCACGGCCGATGACGAAGCCGTGGCTCTCATCGATCAAGTGTGGGAAGAGCGTAAAACCCGCGACCTGGTCCGGCTCGCGGAGCACACCGCCGGCGAACAATGGGAGCGCCTGCTGATTGGCGAGAGCCACGAAATGCGCCAGGTCCGCCACATCATTCGAGTAGTGGCCGCCAGGCGTTCCACCGTCCTGGTAACCGGCGAAACCGGCACCGGCAAAGAACTGGCGGCCCGTTCCCTGCACCTGGCGAGCCAGCGGAGCCATGCCCCCTGGGTCGCGGTCAATTGCAGCGCCCTGCCCGAGAACCTTCTGGAGGCGGAACTGTTCGGCCACGTGAAAGGCGCCTTCACCGGGGCCATTCAGAACCGCGCCGGCCGCTTCGAAGAAGCTCAGGGCGGCACCTTATTTCTGGATGAAATCGGAGATTTGGCCTTGAGCCTGCAAGGTAAGTTGCTGCGTGTGGTGCAAGAACGCGAGCTGCAAAGGATTGGCAGTTCCGAGACCATTCGTCTGAATGTCCGCATGGTGGCCGCTACCAATTGCGATCTGGCGCGGCGCGTCGACGAAGGCCGGTTCCGCGAAGATCTGTACTACCGCCTGAACGTGGTCCCGATTCGCATGCCAGCGCTGCGCCAAAGGCCGGCGGACATCCCTGGTCTGGCGGCGCATTTTGTGCAAAAAATCTGCCGCCTGGAGGACATCCCCTGCAAAACGTTGGCTGCGGAGGCTGCCGAGCGGCTTTCGCAACACTCCTGGCCGGGAAACGTCCGCCAACTGGAGAACGCCGTGGAGATGGCGGTAGCTCTCAGCAACGGCCGTGAGTTGCTGGATGCCGGAGATTTCCCGCTTCCCGCGACCACGCGCACTGCCATGCCCATATCGGGCGCCGGTCCGATCGTCTCGGTGCCCGATCAAGGCATGGATTACGAGCAGACCCTGGCGGTAATCGAGCGCAGCATCCTGGAACAGGCGCTGCAAAAGACCGGCGGCAACAAGAAAGCCGCCGCCGACATGCTCGGTCTCAAGCGCACCACGCTGTCGGCCAAAGTCCGCAGTCTGGAGTCGGCCACGGCGTTCAATTGAGGGAAAAGCTTTCAGCGAGAAAAGCTGCCGGCACGCCTCACGCGCCGCGGCGCTATCCATCAGGCCACTCGGCTCCGAGGTGGAGGGCCGTTGGCTCCCTTGGCGCGCCCGCGGCGCTATCGTATGGAGCGACGGACTCCGCCAACAGCCGGGAGCGGGACAGCGCCGCAGGCGCGTCAGAGGGCTCTCCGGAAACTGCTCGTAAGTTCTTGATTCTTGGCCTCACCTGGGATGACTCCCGAGGTGGGGCAGGCGGTGCTCGCCTGCCCGCTATTTTGTTTGGGCAGCCGGCCTGGTTCAGCGCGGGCCAACCGGCAGGCGGTGCTCGCTGCCCCACCTCGGGATCTCTCGCCATTGTCCCAGGCCACCCGACCCTGACTCTCCGACGCGGCACCCCGGCTGAAAGCTGTTCCTCACCGCGCCTTCGGTGTCGCCATTGACCGCACGGCGCCGAAACCTAATGCCAAGGCCAGCGCGATGTACGAATAGGGGCTGTACTTACCCATCTCCAGCATCGCCAGGGCCAACCCTTTGAGTGCGCTCCCTCGAAGAGGTGGTGAAATCGCGAGGAAACCGCCGGCCATTCCAAGCAGGGATATTACGCGAATCATCTGGTTAAATCGCTAGAAGTTTCATTTTGGCGCGCTATCGAAAGTCTCACAAGGTCGCTAGTACTATGGTAGGTACTGCGCCACCCGCAAATGGGGGTATCGGCCAAAGATCCACCGATTCTGCCACAATATCAGTTTCCAATGACCGAACGCCTCTACTACCACGATTCCTACCTGCGCCACTTCGCCGCTCAAGCCGAGGAATGCGCCGGCGACGGCAGCACCGTCTACCTGGACCGCACCGCCTTTTATCCCACTTCCGGTGGCCAGCCCTTCGACCTCGGCTCCATCGCCGGCATAGCAGTACGCGAGGTGATCGACGAAGGCGACCGCATCGCCCACCTGCTGGCCGCCCCGCTGGCCGCTGGACCGGTGGAGTGCTCCATCGATTGGAACCGCCGCTTCGATCATATGCAGCAGCACACGGGACAACACCTGCTGTCGGCAGTGTTCGAGGAACTGTTCCACCTGCGCACGGTGAGCTTCCACCTGGGCGCCGAAAGCTCCACCATCGACCTGGAGGGCGGCGCGGTGGACACGCGCATGGCCGCCGCGGCGGAAGCGCGCTCGAACGAAATCGTCCGGGAGAACCGGCCGGTCGGCGTAGCCTATGAAGACGCCGCCAGCGTGCAAGGCCTGCGCAAAGCGACGGAACGCGAGGGCACCTTGCGCATCGTCTCCATCGACGGGTTGGACCGCAGTGCTTGCGGCGGTACCCACGTGCGCGCCACCGGAGAAATCGGGACGGTACTCCTCCGCAAGCTGGAAAAGGTGCGGCAAACGGTGCGTGTGGAGTTCCTTTGCGGGGGGCGCGCGATCCGCCGCGCGCGCGCCGATTACGAAGCGTTGAGCCGCGTGGCGCAGCTCTTTTCGGCATCCCTGGACGAGGCTCCGGGAATGGTGGCGGCGCAAGTGGAGACGGCGCGTACGGTCGAAAAGGCCCGTCGCAAGCTGGAATTGGACCTCGCCGCGTACCAGGGCAAGGAGCTCTACCGGGACACCATTCCGGGTTCGGACGGGGTGCGCCGGTTGGTGCGCCGCGCCACCACGGGCAGTCTGGACGAGCTTCGCGCTCTGGCGCAGAATTTCACGGCGCAGCCGCGGGCCGTATTCGTGGCTACGCTGCTCACGCCGCCATCGGTGTTGCTGGCAACGTCCGCGGACGCCGGCGTGGACGCGGGACAGAAGCTGAAAGCGGCGCTCCTCGAAGCCGGTGGGCGGGGTGGCGGAACCGCGCGAATGGCGCAGGGAAGCGTGCCCGATGGCGGGCTGCTCGAAAAGGTGCTGGAGAAGCTGTAAAGGCGCAGACTCCTTTGGGGGCCGCGAAGAAATAAGCTGACCAAATGTCTCGAACGTGCGCAATCGCTCCCTAACGGTCGCGGCTCTGTCAAATGCGCATGCCGAGCCGCGCGCGGGAGCAAGCGGTTGGGTCTGAGTGCACAGGATATTTCTTCCCGGCTTCTTAGGGCCGCGAAACTTACTTCAGACGGCAAGAACCGCTTGCTGGCGCGCGCGGCTCGGAAAACGCTGCGATGATTCCACGGGATTTGTTACCGAGCCGGGCCCAGAGGGCACCCCGCCAGGGAGCGGTCTTTGCCGTTGGGAGCCGGAGTTTCGCGGCAGAAACCAGTTGGGGGCCGCGAAACGATAAGCCGGCCAAATGTCTCGAACGTGCGCAATCGCTCCCGAACTCCTTACTCCCGGCCGGCGTACAATTCGGCGATGTGCTCGCGGCAATTCTCCAGCGCGCGGCTGCGCCGCAGTTTCATGGTGGCCGTCAACTCGCCCGCTTCGATGGAGAAATCGCGCGGCAGCACGCGGTACTTGCGCACCTGCTCGAAGGGCGCCAGTTGCCGATTCACGCGGAGGACCGCCTTTTGAATCTCGGCCACTACCGGGGGCGCCACGGCCACTTCCTGCTCCGGGCGGCCTTTCCACGGCTCCATCCCTTTGAGCGATTCCGCCACCGTGCAGTTGACGGTAACGAGCGCCGTCAGAAAGGGCAGGCGGTCGCCGATCAGCAGCACCTGGCTGATCAGCGGCTCCATTTTGAAAAGGGCCTCCACGCGCGACGGATAGATCTTCTTGCCGGTCGAGGAGACAATCAGCTCTTTCTTGCGGCCGGTAATGAAGATGTAGCCTTCGTCGTCGGCATGGGCCACGTCGCCGGTGTGCAGCCAGCCGTCGCGCAATACTTCGGCGGTGCTTTGGGGGTCGTTGTGGTAGCGGGAAAACAGGCACGGACTCTTCAGCAGCAGCTCGCCATCCTCGGCGAAGCGCACCTCGACGGCGGAGCACAGCGGTTTGCCGATGCTGCCGGGCTTGGGACGGTCCAGGGGATTCAGCGTGGCCACGCCGCCCTCGGTCAAACCATAACCCTCTATCAGCGGCATGCCAACGGCCTCGTAAAACTGGGCCAGGTCTTTGCTGAGCGGTGCGGCGCCCGAGGCCGCCACGCGAAGGCGCCCGCCGAATCGCATGCGCACTTTGTGGAACATCAGCCGGTCGGCCAGCTTGAGCGGAATGCGAATTCGTACCGGGACCGGTTTGCCTTGCCGGCGGTAACGGGCCGCGGCCAGCCCCAGCGCCAGCCCGCCATAAAAAGCCTGGCGCGCCGGCGCGGGACGCTTGCGCAACTCCGTGCAGATGGTGGAATAGATCCGCTCCCACATGCGCGGCGGCGCCAGCAGAATGGTGGGCCGCACTTTGCGAATTTCCTGCGGCAGCTTCAGCAGGCTCTCGGAAAAAGTCACCGGCATGCCGGCGTGGATGGGCAGCAGCTCAATCACCACGCGCTGCGCGATGTGCGCCGAGGGCAGAAACGCCACTGTGGAATCCTGCGGCCCGAGCGGCAAGACGGCGGGCGCCATGTCCAGGTTTGAAACCAGAGCCTGATGGGTGACCAGCGCCATTTTGGGTTCGCCCGTGGCGCCGGAGGTGAGGTACAGAATCGCCGGGTCCGCGGGTGCCAGTTCGGCGTTCATGCGCCCCGCCATTTGCGGATCGTTGGCTAGCGCCTGCCGGCCTCTGGCGCGCAATTCCTCCAGGGTCAGCGCTCCTTCCGCCGTTCCGGTAAGTAGAAACCAATGCCGCACGGACGCGCCGCGGAGCGCGGCCAGCATCTTCGGATTTTCCACGAATACCGCGCAGGCGCCGGACATCTCGATATTGTGGAGCAGATCCTTGGGCGGATAGCTGGGATAGAGCGCCGCGGCGATGGAGCCGTTGGCCATGGTCCCGATGTCGGCGAGGTAGAATTCCAGACGCGTTTCCGAGTTCAGCGCCACTACTTCGCCCTTGGCGATTCCCAGGGAGCGCAATCCGGCGGCGACTTCGTTGACCGCCTGCAGGTACTGGTTCCATGACAGTGTGAGGTAGCCGCTCCCGGCCGGTTGGTGGAGCGCCGCGGCGTCTCCGTAAAGGCGCGCGGCATCTTGCAATACCTGAATGACGGTGCGAGTGGACACTTCAAGCAATTTACCACGCGGCCCGTGCGGACCGCGTCATCGCGACCAAGTGAGGCCACGGCCCAGTACGAAGATAAACAGCAGGCTGGCGAGGGCTCCGGCGGCAATCCACGCGATGTGGCGCGGTATGGGGGCAACCGGCTCCTCCTGGTGGACCCGCTTCCACCATTGCATCAAGCTGGGCAGGCTGAGCAGGCCGGCGTTCGCGCCCAGCGTGGAGGGCAGCGCCGACGCGATCACATAGAAGAGTCCGAGGGGATTCAGCAGACCGCCCAGTCCGGCCAGCAAGCCGTCGGTGAAATACGGCGTCCAGCACAACCGGCGGATACGCGGCGAGCTGTCCGCTTTTTTGTGAAACGGCTCCATTTCGGCGCCCACCACCACCATGGAGGCGTAGTAGGACGCCACCCCCACAACCACCAGCCCCAATTGCCACGCCCAGTGCGGTTTGAGGCCCTGAATCACGGCCGCCCAATCGCCGAAATTCGTGACGCCGGAAAAGAAAAAGTAGCCCGTGCCAGTGAAGAGATTGCCCATCAGCGCCAGAACCAGGAAGTAGCGGGTGGCCGGCCGGTAGCGCTGCGGCCGGCGCAGCAGGAGCCAGAAGACGGCCGCGAAGATCAGATTCACCAGCGTGCCGGCGGCGGCCATCGGGCGCGTGTCCAGATCGCTCTGCAGCGCAACCGTACTCATGGTCAGGCGATGGGCGCCGCTCAACCACGCGGTCACTCCGTGACCCAGGCCTTCGTGCAGAACGTCCTGGAGGACGCATGCAATCGCCGAGATGGCAACCATGGTGGGCCGGTCGTCCCTGCTGGTTTCTGGCATAGGGACTGTTATACCTCAGAAGGTCGGAGACGTGGGGTAGGTTCTCGACGGTATTTCGAGGTTGTGTAGCCTGTCCCCGAATTAGCGGCTATACGCTGACCACCGGACAGGGAGACTGCCGGATGATGGCGTAGGCGTTGGTGCGCAGCCGTCCGAAAACCCCCGCGGCGGAGCCACGCCCGATCACCAGAACGTCGGACCGCAAGCGGGCGGCGGCGGCGCAGATCACCTGGGCCGGCTCGCCGGTTTCCAGCGCCACATCGGCTTCAACGCCTGCGGAGCCCCCCAGCATGCGCAATTCCTCCCCGGCCGACAGTTGCACATCCGGACCGCAGGGCGAGGCATGCAGCAACGTGAGGTGGGCGCCGAATTCCCGCGCCAGGCTGGCCGCCCATCCGAGCGTCTTGGAACTTTGCGGCCCCAGGTCCACGGCGCAAAGGATGTTGCGGATGGGAATGGAGATCGCGGCCGGTGCGTCCTCCAGATGGACCCCGGTCCACACCGGACAATCGGCATCGTGCAGAACCTTGGCCGTGTTGGATCCCAGAATGAAGCGGCGGAATGGGCCGTAACCGTGGGTCGGCATCACGATCAGGTCGCAGTGTTCGTTGTGGGCGAAGTCCACGATGGAGCCGGACGGGTCGCCTTCGAGGACGATGCGGCGCACGTCGATGCCGGCCAGTTCGGAGGCCATGAAGCTCGCCAGGTCGGTATTGGCCTCGACGACACGGTCGCGGCACAACTCCGCCAGCATGGAGCCGGCGATATCCACCGCGCCAAATTCGTACTGCGGCGGCGCCAGCACGTGCAGCAGCACCAGTTGGCAACCGAAGTGGCAGGCCAGGGACCCGCCATAGTGCGCGGCTCCCACGGAACGCTCCGAGAAATCGACGGGGAGAAGAATGCGGGTAACGGACTGCATAAACCTCCAGCATAATCCGATTCAGGGCTATTTCGGGGACAGGCTACATAACCTCGAAATTCAAATCGGTGAGCGGAACGGAGTTTCGAGGCGATGAGTCCCGCACAGACTGGAGAGCTAACAGCTAATAGCCAATCGCCGCTTTAGCCGCCGGCCCTGCGCTCCACTTTGCGTTTCGCTTTCCGCTCGGCCTTCCGGAGATTGGCCGCGGCCTGCCGCATGGAGGCGACATAGGCATCGGAAGCCGCCACGCTCTGCCGGCAGGGCTGGCAAATCAGGAGGTGCTTTTCAATTTGCGCCACTGTTCTCGCCGACAGATTGCCCACGGAATAGTTCTCGGTGGTTTCCTCGTCGAGGTGCTGATCGACTGTGCGGGCCATACCCGATAACCATTGTGCCGTACTTGCCATTGAAGGTAAAGTTATTTGGAGCGGGAGAAAATCTCACAGATTTTTGAGACGGAGGCATCTAAGACGCTTTTGCCGACGCCGAATCGACGTTCCGGACGGGTGCGGGAGGCTTGAACCCCAGGCGGCGGGCGAAACGCGCCTGACCGAGTTCGGTGAAACGACTCTTGGCGCGCGACTTGGTGAGCCGGAATTGCGTTTGGGTGAGGCCCATGTCCCGGCAGATCTGGCGAGGCGATTGTTCCTGCAGGTAAAAGCGCATCAGCACTTCGCGATCCCGTCGCGGCAGAGTGTTGAGAACGCGCATGGCCAGATCGAGATTCTGTTGGTCGATGGCCTTGCGTTCCGGGTCGGGCTGACGGTCGCGCAGAACTGCCCCATGTTCCGGATCGACCCAATTGCGGCGGGCTTCCACGGCGGCGCCAATGTAGCTGGCCACCTGGCGGCGAATGATGGTGCGCACATAGCCCATGAGTCTTTCGGGTTCCCGCAGATCGCCCCGGCGGATGGATTGCGCGATCGTCAGGAACGCATCGTGGACCTTGTCGTCGAGATCCTGCGGCCCTAACTGGCGGCACAGATAGAAGCGGATGCCGGTAGTGAAAACACCATACAACTCCTCCATGCCGGACGGGTCGCCGGCCCGAATGCGCTCCACCATGCTGGCCCATGGCTGCGGCGTCTCCGAAGGCGCCTCGGAGTGTGGAACAGAGTTCACTGCAAGAGTGGACGGATTCATCGTACGTTTACTCGTATCGAAGGCAAGACAAGACTCTGGTACAAATTTCCGCAAGCGGTCGTGCGGGATTCCGAAGCTAAGGCACACCAATTTTTACTGGGGTGTACTCCCTTGGGCGAATACGCTTGACGTAGGAATACTACCAGAATTACTAGTCGAATTAGTATCCCTCAAATGGGGGGGCATCAGAGTATTGGCTGCGGGGAATTAAGTACTTTAAGCCCATTCTGTCGGTAAGAAAAAGTGAAAAACAGGGGTTAATTCTTAATTACTTGACTGTTGTTCGAGGAAGGAATTGAGGCCGTCCAACTCGGGTGTTGCTCGCGACAAAAAAATGCCGTGCGGCATTCGCTTGGCGCGGGCCGTTTTGAGCTGCTGCTAATTCTAAAGGGCTTGGGCTCTGGCATCTAAGCTGCATGGCAATCGAGTGCCATGCTCGACCGGCTTGCCGGACAAATCGAACGCTACATGGATCTGCTGAGCACGCGGCAGAAGCTGGTAGCCTCCAATATCGCCAACGCCGACACGCCTGGGTATCACACCCAGGACATCGACTTCCAGACGGAATTTCAGAACGCCATATCGGGGACGCCGAACGTTATGGATGTGGGCGGTCTGCCGATGAAGAACGATGGCAATAATGTCAGCCTGGATCGCGAGTCGCGGCTGCTGGCGGAGAACGCTCTTCGTTTCAACGTGGCTACCAACCTGCTTCGCGTGCAGATCAGTTCTCTGCGGTCGGCAATCAAAGAGGGTCAAAGCTCGTGAGCCTGTTTTCGGCGCTGTCGGTGGGAGCATCGGGGATGGCGGCGCAACGCGCTCGGGCCGAGCTGCTGGTGGAGAATATGGCCAACGCCGACACCACCCGCACTCCCGAGGGTGGCCCGTATCGCCGCAAAGACGTGGTATTCGAAAGCAGTTCGGTGGAGACGCCGTTCTCGTCTGTTTTCAGCACGCAACTCAACGCCCCCACCGGTGTAGCGGTTTCCGGCATCCTCACCGACACGAGCGACCCGGAGCGTCGCTATATGCCTGGCCACCCCGATGCGGATAAAGACGGCTATGTGGCATTTCCTAAAATGAACCCGGTGGAGGACATGGTCGACCTGATGGGCAGCGCGCGCACGTATGAGGCCAATGTGGCCGCTATCGGAGCGGTGAAGGACATGATCCAGCGTTCCATCGACTTATTCCGCTGAGGTTAACCCATGGCGGCCCCGATTCTACCTATTTCCGCACCGGTACTGCCGGGTCCCATCCGCCCGGCCGGAGAAGCCGCTGCGGGCAGCGGGTTTCAGGATATTTTCGCGAGCGCTGTCGGGCAGGTGGAGTCCATGGGGCAGGACGCTTCGGCTTCCGTGCAGAAGTTCCTCTCCGGAGATGGCAGCGAAGACATTCACACCACGGTTCTGGCCACGCAGCGGGCGGAACTGGCATTCGAGATGTTCCAGCAGGTGCGCAATAAGGTAGTCAGCGCATATCAGGAAATCATGCGGATGCAGATGTAAGGAGCGATTTTATTGCAACTTATGTCTCAGGTTATTGGCCCGTCCGGCCGATCTAGCTAACAGGGCCCGCTCTGGGGCGGCACACGGCCATGAAAAAGATTCTGGCAAACCTTTCGGCGCGGCAGCGGATCACCATGGCGGTGGTGCTGCTGGCTGCCGCCGGGGGCCTGTACGCGCTGGTCCAGCATCAGCGCGAGGCGGACTTCCGGCCGCTGTTCACGGGTGTCGCGCCGGAAGATGCCTCGGCCATCGTGCAAAAGCTGAAAGAGAGCGGCGTGGACTACCGCGTGCCCGAAGAGGGCGGCATGGTGCTGGTGCCCTCGGCACGGCTGGCGGAACTGCGCATCAATATGGCGGCGGCGGGGCTGCCCAAAACCGGCCGTATCGGCTTTGAACTCTTCGACAAGACGAATCTGGGAGCCACGGAATTCACCGAGCACATCAATTACCGGCGGGCGCTCGAAGGCGAGTTGGAACGGTCGGTGATGTCCCTGGCGGAAGTGGAGCAGGCGCGCGTCCATATTACCTTCCCCAAGGATTCCGTGTTTCTCGAATCGCAGCAGCCGGCCAAGGCCAGCGTTTTGGTAAAGCTCCGGCCGGGCAGCCGGCTGGCGCCGCAGAACGTGCAGGCGATCGACCACCTGGTAGCTGCCGCGGTGGAGGGCCTGACGCCCGATGCCGTTTCCGTCCTGGACATGAATGGCAATCTCCTGGGCCGGCCCAGATCGCCCGGCCCATTGGACGGACCGGAGCCTTCCGAGGCTGCTCTGGACTACCGTCATCATGTGGAGACCGACCTGTTGGCGAAAGTCAATTCCACCCTGGAGCCGCTGCTGGGGGCGGAGAAATTTCGCGCCAACGTTTCCGTGGAATGCGATTTCACCGGGGGCGAACTGAGCGAAGAAGTCTTCGATCCGGCGCATTCCGTGATGAGCAGTTCGCAGCGCACGGAAGATAGCAGCGGAGGGGCTTCGGCCAGCGGCGTTCCGGGGACGGCTTCGGCCCTGCCCCGTCCCACTTCGCGGCCGGGCAGCGGTTCCAGCCGAATTTCACGAACCACCGAGAATATCGCTTATCAATCCAGCCGCACGGTGAAAAAAACCCGCATGCCGGCCGGGGTCGTGAGGAAGATGTCTCTGGCGGTGCTGGTAGATCAATCCGTGACTTGGGAAAAAGATGGGAAGGGGATGCGGCGGGTGCTGGTGCCGCCGGCTCCCGAGACCCTGAAAATCATCCACGACCTGGTGGCCGGCGTCACCGGTTTCAACCAGGAGCGGGGCGACCAGTTAGTGATCGAGACACTGCCGTTCGAATCCACGCTTCTGTTGGAACCACCGCTGCCTCCCGGGACAGTGGCCGTGCCTGTGAGGCCGGCGGGGCTGCCGATCCAACTCGATCGCAAGACCCTCCTCATCGGTGGCGGCGCGGCAGCCGGCGCCATCGTAATCGGATTCCTGTTTGCCATGCTGCTGCGGCGCGGGCGGAAGAAAAAGGTAATGGCCAGTTCAGCGGCGGAGCTGGACGCGGGCGACAGCCCCGCCGCGCGCGCGGCCTTGGCGGCGGCGCATGCCGAGCACGATCTGGAAGACCAACTCGCCGAGCGCGACGCCCTGCAGCAGAAGAGCGACGCGCAGGTGCTGAGCAACCTCAAACTGGCGCCGGTGATCACCAAAAAGGCCGAGGTGATGGCCAAGCATCTGCGCGAGAGGATCGCCAAGGAACCGGACATTGCGGCTCAGATCCTGCGCACCTGGATCCGCGAGGAAGAGATGTGATGTCCCGGGAACTCGTGCCATGATTCTCAATACAAACAAGGAAGAATCGGTATCCAGCCTGAGGAAAGCGGCCATGCTGCTGGTGGTATTGGGGGAGCAGGCCAGCGCCGAACTGCTCCAGCAACTCTCCGAAGAAGATGTTCAGAAGGTCAGCCGCGAGGTGGCCAAGATCACCGCCATTTCAGCCGAACAGGCCGAAGGCGTCCTGACCGAGTTCCACCACATCTCCACGGCGGGAGACTATGTGGCGCGCGGAGGCATCGAGTTCGCGCGCAAGCTGCTGATGGCGGCCTTCACTCCGGAGGTGGCCAAGCGGCTTTTGGACCGCCTCACCAAAGCCTTGGGCGCCGATGCGGCCTCCTTCGACGCCATCCAGAAGGCCGATCCCGGCCAGCTTGCCAAGTTCATCCATAGCGAGCACCCGCAGACCATCGCCCTGGTGCTCTCGCATCTCAACCAGACGCAGGCCGCAGCGCTGCTGACGTCGCTGCCCGCGCAGATGCGCGCCGACGTGGCCCTGCGCATGGCCAGCCTGGACCAGATCTCCCCGGAAGTCATTATCAAGATCGCGTCGGTGATCGGCCAGAAGCTGAAAACTCTCGGCGAATTCGCCCGCGAATCGTACGGCGGCGTCCGCGCGGTGGCGGAGATGCTCAATCGCCTGGATTCCACTTCCACGCGCGAAATCCTGACCCACATCGAGCAGCAGGACACCAACATCGCGGAGACTATCCGCCATCTCATGTTCGTGTTCGAAGACCTGCTGCTGATCGACCCGATGGGGCTGAAGGAAGTGCTGGCCAAGGTCGACCGCAAGATCCTGACGGTGGCTCTTAAGGGCACCAGCGAACAACTGCGCAACCAGATCCTGGGCTCCATGTCGCAACGCGGCGCGGACATGCTGCGGGAAGACATGGATGCTCTCGGTCCGATCAAGATCAAAGAAGTAGATGCGGCGCAGCAGCAGATCATTGCCGTTGTCCGCCAGTTGGAATCGGAAGGGGTAGTGAGCCTCAAGGGAACGGTTGGGGAGCAGTATGTCGTCTAAGGTGTACGGGCCCGGCAACGAGCGCCCGTTCGGCCCGTTGGTATGGCGCGTGGTGGGTTCGGCGAAGATGGCCCCGGCCGCCGGCGAGCCGGCGCCGGATACGGCTGCCCAGATCGCGCAACTGGAGGCCCAATACCAGCAGAAGGTGCGCGAAGCCCACGCGGCGGGAGTACGGGAAGGGGAGATCGCCGGCCGGAACCGCGCCGCCGCCGAATTTCAGCCGGTGGTGGAGCGCCTGACCCGCTCGATCCAGGAAATCGCCAACATGCGTACCCGCCTGCGGCGGGAGGCTGAAGCCGATGTGGTGCAACTGGCGCTGGCGATTGCGCGGCGCGTGGTCCACCGCGAAGTGGGCGCCGATCCCGACGCTTTGCGCGGCCTGGTGATGGCGGCTCTGGAGAAACTGCAAGGGCAGGAGCTTTCGCGCGTCAAGGTTCACCCCACGCAAGCGGCGATGGTGAAGTCCTGCCTGCAGCAAGCCGTGAAGGGAGGCCAGGTAGAGGTCCTCGCGGACCAGTCGCGCGAGTTGGGATCGGTGGTTTTCGAGACTACCCGAGGCAACCTGGATGCCTCCGTGGATTCGCAGCTACAGGAAATCGAGAGAGGATTGGCGGACCGCCTGCACAAACAGTCATGACGGAGAGAATCTCACTGGCGCCCTACCTGGCCGAGCTCGACCGCATCCCGCCATTCCGTTGGACGGGCCAGGTGACCGAGGTGGCCGGCCTGCTCCTCGAATCGCGCGGGCCCAACGTCGCGATCGGCGATTTCTGCGAGGTCCAAGCCTCCAATGGGCGGCGTATCCGCACGCAGGTAATCGGATTCCGCAATGGGCGGGTGCTGGCCATGCCGCTCGAAGAAATCGACGGGCTGCAGTTGGGCGACATGGTGGAGGCGCGCAGCCAGGATGCCCGGGTGGAAGTGGGTCCGGGCCTGCTCGGCCGCATCCTGGATGGTTTCGGGAAGCCCATTGACGGCGGCCCGGCGCTCGAAGTTCGGGACACCTACAACCTTCACGGCGAAGCCACCAATCCCCTCGATCGCGAGCACATCACCCAGCCGCTGGTCACCGGCATCCGCGCCATCGACGGTCTGTTACCGTGCGGGAAGGGCCAGCGGCTCGGCATTTTCGGCGGCAGCGGGGTGGGGAAGAGCACGCTGCTGGGTTCCATGTCGCGCCACAATTCCGCCGATGTCACGGTAATTGGCATGATCGGCGAACGGAATCGCGAGGTGCGCGGTTTTCTGGAAAATGAGCTGGGGCCGGAGGGACGCAAGCGTTCGGTAGTGGTTTGCGCCACTTCCGAGCGGCCGGCGCCGCTGCGTGTGCGTGCCTGTTTTGTGGCGCTGGCGGTAGCCGAATATTTCCGCGACCAGGGCGCCAGCGTTCTGCTGGTGATGGACTCGGTAACCCGCCTGGCGATGGCCCAACGCGAGATCGGGCTGGCCGCCGGCGAACCGCCGAGCCAGAAGGGATACACCCCATCGGTCTTCAACCTGCTGCCCAAGGTGCTGGAGCGGGCCGGCAATTTCCGCAAGGGCTCCATCACCGGCTTCTTCACCGTCCTGGTGGAAGGCGACGATTTCAACGAGCCCATTTGCGATGCGGTGCGCGCCATTCTGGACGGCCACATCATTCTGTCGCGCCAACTCGCCGCCCAGAATCACTACCCGGCAATCGACATTCTAAACTCCGTCAGCCGGCTCACCTCCGCCATTGCCACACCCAAGCAGAAGGTGGGCGCGCAGCGGCTGCGCCAGGCTCTTTCGGCCTACCACGACGCCGAGGACCTGATCCAACTGGGCGCCTACGTAGCCGGCACGAATCCCGTCCTCGACACCAGTATTCGCGTGCGCCCCGAGATCCTGGATTTTCTGCGCCAGGACCAAACTGCCACCTGCCCCATCGATCAGACGCTGGCCCGCCTGGAACAACTGGCCGCGCATCTGGATCAGGCGGCGCCGAAGCTTCCCGCCAAGAAATCCTAGCCATGAAAACCTTTCAGTTTCCTCTCCAAAGAGCCCTCGACTGGCGCCGCACCCAACTCGGATTGGCCGAAGCGCGGGTGGGGCAGCAACTGGCCGCCCTGGCCGGCCTCGACCGCGAGCGCGCGGAATGGGACGCCGTGGGCCACCGGACCGAAGTCGAAGTGCGCGAGTTCCATCCGCTGGCGGGCGGCGATCTGAACGCGCTGGGAAGTTTTCGCCTTCTGGTGAAGGTGCGCGAAAGAGAGATCGCCGCCAAACGGGTGGAATGCCAGAAGGAGCTGGCCGTGCGGCAAGCCGCCATGGTGGAGGCGCGCCGCCGCTGCCGTCTGCTGGAGCGGCTCAGAGAACGGCGCTCGGCGGAGTGGCAATCGGCCAGCGACAAGGAATTGGACGAGCGGGCCGCGGACTCTTACCTGGCTCAATGGGGACGGCGCCAGAGTCCCTATAATGGAATGAATGACTCCTGAGATGCCTGTCGAAATCGCCCTGCCCGAGGTCCCCTTGACCGTGGAGGGCGCTAGCGTGCTGCACCAGATGATGCGTTTCCGCTGGACAGCGTGGCGGGCCCTGTCGGCCGATGCGCGGTCCGGGATCCTGGCCGAGGCCACGGCGGCCCTCGGGGCCATGGAAAAGCCCGACGGCGGCCGCCAGAGCGCCGTTTTTTCCCTGCTCGGCCACAAGGGTGACCTCATGTTCGTCCATTTCCGGCGCAGTTTCGAGGAGTTGAGCCACGCGCAACTGGGGCTCGCGCGGCTCGGGCTCAGCGACTACCTGGAACCCACCACGTCCTATCTTTCGATGGTCGAACTGGGCCTGTACGAGTCGACTTCCGATACCTATGCGGAACTGGCGCGCCGCAATATCAAGCCGCATTCGGAAGAGTGGAAGCGCGAAATCGAGGCCGTGCTGGAGCGGCACCGCAAAGCCATGGCGCCGCGTCTTTGGCCCGAGATCCCGGCCGCCAGATACATCTGCTTCTACCCCATGAACCGGCGCCGGGGCGAGTCCGAGAACTGGTACCAGGAGCCCATGGCCGACCGCCAGCGCATGATGAAGGAGCACGGTCTGATCGGCCGCCGTTATGCCGGCGAAGTGCGCCAGATTATCACCG
>Ga0182030_10007980_pt1 | contig 22000 bp, 18 predicted proteins | sample 812S3MmetaG_FD_121299 | JGI IMG/M metagenome (GOLD analysis project Ga0182030, IMG submission 121299) | Permafrost microbial communities from Stordalen Mire, Sweden - 812S3M metaG (Illumina Assembly) | ecosystem: Environmental > Terrestrial > Soil > Wetlands > Permafrost | place: Sweden... | reverse complement strand
GCGCATCTTGACACAACCACCATAAGAGCCTCCTCTCCCCGGCCCTCTCCTCCACAAGTATGTGGAGGAGAGGGAGGAGATGCCGCGCGGGGGCGCAAAGCGCGTGGTGGTGGTTGCAAGATGTGCCCCTTACTCAGGGGCCGCATACTGCGCCGATGTTTGCGAAAATGGCTGGACGGATTATTTTGGCCGCATAAGAATATTGCACCAGTTGTTTCATTGACCGCGCCAAAGACCATTTATTTCGATTACAACGCCACGACGCCGCTGGACCCGCGGGTGCGCGAGGCCATGCTGCCGTTCTTGGGCGAAGTCTTCGGCAACCCTTCCAGCATCCATCAGGTCGGGCGGCAGGCCAGGGCCTTTCTGGATGACTCCCGCGAGCGGGTCGCCCGCATCTGGCAAAGCAAGCCAAGCGAAGTCATTTTCACCAGCGGCGGCACGGAAAGCAACAACCTCGCCATTTTCGGCGCGGCGCGGCTCATGCGGGACAAAGGACGCCATCTCATCACCTCGCAAATCGAGCATCACGCCGTCCTGCATTGCTTCCAGTACTTGGAGAAACGGGAGGGGTTTTCTGTGACGTATCTGCCCGTCAATGAGGAGGGATTGGTTTCGCCGGACGATTTGGAAAAGGCAATCCGGCCGGATACAATTCTCGTGTCCATCATGGCGGCCAACAATGAAACCGGCGCCATCCAGCCAGTTGCGCTTTTGGGGGGGATTTGCCGCTCGCGCGGCATTGTGTTCCACACCGACGCGGTGCAGTGGTTCGGCAAGGAACAATTTGAATCCATCCATCAGTTCAACGCCGATCTCGTTTCCGTTTGCTCCCACAAGTTTCATGGACCCAAGGGCGCCGGCGCCTTGTTTATGCGCTCTCCCCTTCACATTGACCCTGTCCTTTTCGGCGGTGGTCACGAAAATGATCGCCGCGCCGGGACTGAAAACCTTGCCGGCATCGCCGGCTTTACGGAGGCGCTAACACGTTTCATCTCGCCACCGGTATTTTGCGCCGAAACTCTGGGGTCTCTCACGGGCCGCCTGATAGAGCGCGCGTGTTCCCTGGACGGCGTTGTCTTTCGCGGTTCACCCCGGCACCGGCTGGCCAATACGATGGCGTTCACTGTGGCTGGGTGCGACAGCATCACGCTGCTGGCCGGCCTTGACCTGATGGGCATTTGCGCTTCCAGCGGATCGGCATGTTCGGCGGGGTCGCTGGAACCCTCTCATGTTCTGCTGGCAATGGGCGTGGAAAAAGGCCTTGCCAATTCGCTGATCCGCTTTTCCCTCGGCCGCGCCTCCACTTCCGAAGAAGTTGAGACGGTTGCGGACGCCTTTCTCCATGTGATTAAACAGGCGCGTTGCCCTTGAAATGCCTGTGAATTGTTTGTGCCGATTGCCAATAACCCGGTGTTTTCGCCTTTCGCGATGTCTGCGGGGCCTTTGTTCACAGCGATATTTTCTTCGCAAGTGCCCCATCTCAGCCTTGACAATGGCGATTGCGCCAATTATTCACAACCCTTAATAATAGTCTTTCTTTACATGTACAAATATCATATTAAGAGGCCCGAATGAATCTGACCATCGCCAAAGAAAAACTGATCCACGGATTACAGTCCGTGCAAAACGTCGTTAGCACACGCACCACCCTGCCCATTCTTTCCAATGTCTTGATCAGGGCGGACGACAACAAGTTGGAGTTTATTGCAACCGATCTGGACGTGACGATCAGTTGCACGGTCGAGGCGAACGTCAAGAAAAAGGGCGCCACAACCATCCCGGTCAAGCGCTTCTTTGGCATTGTGCGCGAGTTGGCCAGCCCGGAAATTGAATTGGAGGTGGACGAAAAGTTCGCCTGCAGCGTCCGCGCCGGGGCCTCGTTCTACAAAATCCACGGCCTGAGCGCCGACGAATTCCCGCCAATCCAGAAATTCAAGGAGGACAAGAAAATCATCCTCCCCCAGGAGAAAATCAAGAGCATGCTCCGCAAGACCTCCTTCGCCATCTCCAATGACGAATCCCGCTACGTCTTGAACGGAATCTTCCTCATCCTTAAAGAACACAAATTGACCATGGTCGCCACCGACGGACGCCGGCTCGCCCTGGTGGATGAGGAAGTGGACATTCCCGAAAACAGTCAAGGCGAGTTCATTCTCCCTACCAAGGCCGTTAACGAAATCACCCGTTTGCTTGGCGATAAAGGCGATGTCCAAATGAAATTCAGCGACAATCTGGTTTCCTTCTCGCTGACCGATGAAAAAGGCAATTCCGCCGTCGTCATTTCCAAGCTGGTCGAAGGCAATTACCCCAACTACAAGCAAGTGATTCCGAGCGACTGCAAAGAGCGGGTGGCCCTGCCGCGCGAGGAACTGCTGGCCGCGCTGCGCCGCGCCCAAATCATGACCAGCGACAAGGCGAACTCCGTCAAACTCGCCATTAGCCGCAACAGCCTTGCCATCACGGCGAATTCACCGGACGTGGGTGAAGCCCGTGAAACCCTGGCCATCAACCATAACGGCAAAGACCTCCAAATCGCCTTCAACCCCGCCTACCTGATTGACCCCCTCAACGTCCTGACCGAGGACGAAGTTTTCTTGGAACTGATAGACGAACTAAGCCCCGGCGTCCTCAAAATCAACGGCCCATTCCTCTACGTCGTGATGCCCATGCGCCTGAGCTAACAGCCTGTTGAAACATCCCAGCCGAACGCCGCGTGGGGGCACGCAGCCTACAGAACTTCCTCGGAGATCATGGGGCATGTAGTCCCGGTGCCCTCACCGGGCGAATTCTTCAACAGGCTGCTAAAGGGTCCAAGCAAGTGGATCCAAACTAAGCCGAGGTGGGTCAACATTTTCACCCTGCCAGAACGGTGAAGATTTCTGTCCTGCGCCCCGTGGGAAGCCCAGGAAGTTGGCCGGTTTTCGCGTCGGGACTGCAAGAGTCGCGGGCAATTTAAGATAAATAAACGCCAAAATATGGCTTGTGCGTTTTCAAACAGGCTGTAATCTCTATCATGTTAATAGAGATAGTGCTGCTTATGACAGCCAAATGAACAGAAGAACGACCGAGAGCAAACAACTCAAAACGGAGAAACGTATGCCCATATATTCCGACATCATCAGCACAGTGGGGCGCACCCCGCTCATCAAACTCAACCGCATTGCCGCAGGCGCGGAGGCGACCATTGCCTTGAAAGGGGAGTTTTTCAATCCGCTCGGCAGCGTAAAAGACCGCATTGGGGTTGCCATGATTGCCGCCGCCGAGCGCGAAGGCATCCTGAAGCCCGGCACCACGATCATTGAGCCAACCTCCGGGAACACCGGGATAGCGCTGGCGTTCGTTGCGGCGGCCAAAGGTCACAAGCTGATCCTCACCATGCCCGAAACGATGAGCGTGGAGCGGCGCACCTTGCTGGCGTTGCTTGGGGCGAAACTGATCTTGACCCCGGGCAGTGAGGGCATGAAAGGCGCGATCAAGAGAGCGGAGGAATTGAACAAGGAAATCGCCGGGTCGTGGATTCCCCAGCAGTTCAATAATCCCGCCAATCCAGAAATCCACCGCCGCACGACTGCGGAAGAAATCTGGGCGGACACCAACGGCAAGGCAGACGTCCTGATTTCCGCGGTCGGCACCGGCGGAACGCTCACAGGCATAGCAGAGGTGGTCAAGTCGAGAAAGAAGAGTTTTCGCGCCATCGCGGTCGAACCGAAGGATTCACCGGTCATTACGCAAACGCGCAACGGGGAGCCGGTGAAGCCCGGCCCGCACAAGATTCAGGGCACCGGCGCGGGCTTTGTGCCGAAGAACCTGAACCTGCAAGTGGTGGACGATGTCATCACGGTCAGCAACGAGGACGCGATTGTCACCGCGCGGAGGCTGGCCTCGGAGGAGGGAATTCTGGCCGGCATTTCGACCGGGGCGAACGTGTGGGCGGCGTTGCAGGCCGCTAAACGGCCCGAGAACAAGGGCAAGCTGATCGTGACGATCGGTTGCAGCACCGGCGAACGATATCTCAGCACGGCGCTGGCCGAGGAAGCGCGCAAACAAGTTTCAGGACAGGCTTGAATAAAGCCCGCTGAATGAGGACCCAAAATACAGGACCAAAATCAAACCCAACAACCCGACAACAGAGTGACCGGAAACCCGGCGGTCTGTTGGCAATACGAAAAGAACCATGAAAGCACATCCGTTTATCCGAATCCCATCATCCATTGGACACCGAGTCCGCCACACCTCCGCGCTATTGGCGGCGCTGGCGCTTGCCGCGGCATCCGCTCCCGCCCTCAGGGCTGCGGACGGCGCACAGCCAACCAACCAGCCTGCCGCCCAAGCGCCGGCGGAAAAACCGAACCCGCTGCCGCTTCATCAGATTGAGGGCAACGGGGGCATTTTCTCCACGCTGTCGGCTTACATTGTTAATCCTCCGCGAGACGGGGAACCTGTGGGCCGCCCCAGCGTGGGGTTTGCTTATGTCAACCTTGGCGCTGACAAAAACCTCGAGGCGTTGACGCTCACGGAATCACCCTTCAAGCGGCTGGAGCTTGGCTATGGCTGGGATCATCTCGGCTTGGGCGATCTGCCGCTGGCGTTGCGAAATGCCGGCCTGGTCAATTATCGCCAGGACGAGGTTCAACTGCACAACTTCAACGCGCGCTTCCAGATTCTGTCGGAAGGCGAGTTCGATCAAAAGTGGATTCCGGCGCTGACGGCCGGCGCGCATTACAAGTACAACGACGGCATCAACGAGGTGCGCAACGAAGTGACCCAGGGGGCCGGGGCGGATTTGCTGGGCTCTCATGGGCTTTCGCGCAAACAAGGCGTGGATTACACGCTATATGCCTCGAAGCTGTTCACGCAATTGCCGCGGCCCGTGCTGCTGGAACTGGGCGGCCGCGCCACCGAAGCGGTCTGGGACGGTTTGGGCGGATTCACGCACAGCTATAGCGCCGTCTTTGAAGGGAACGTGGTAGTGTTTATCACCGGCAATTTCGCGCTGGCGGCGGAGTACAAGCAGCAGCCGCGGAATTATCAGGCCATCGGCAATCTGGTGAAGGAGGAGGGTGACTGGGTGACATTGGACGCCGCGTATGTAGTCAACAAACACCTGACGCTGGCGGCGGGTTACGGTCTCTTTGGCCATGTGTTGAACCACGAAGCCAACGGCGTGTGGGGTTTGACGACAAAATGGGAGTTTTAAGCGGGCATTTCAGTTCCTGCTGGGGGACTGGGCGGCGGCGAACGTCTTTGTCGCGTCGAGTTCCTCCGATTGCGCCGGTTGACATCGGGCCACCCATCCTCCAGCTTATTGCATTAAACTAACCGCTAATTAGAATAACAAGAAAATATGAGCAATTCGACCCAACATCTCTCCACGCTGGCGCTGCACGCCGGACAGGTTTCCGATCCCACAACCGGCGCGCGCGCGGTGCCGATTTACCAGACGACCTCTTACGTTTTCAAGAGCACCGACCACGCCGCGAGTCTTTTCGCCTTGAAGGAATTCGGCAACATTTACACGCGCCTGATGAACCCGACCACGGACGTGTTCGAGCAGCGGGTCGCCGCGCTCGAAGGGGGCACCGGGGCGCTTGCGGTGGCCTCCGGCCAGTCGGCCATCACCTTTGCCCTGCTGGCCATCACGCGGCTGGGCGATGAAATCGTGTCGGCGAACAACCTCTACGGCGGCACATACCAACTTTTCCATCACACCCTGCCCAAGCTGGGCCGGACGGTCAAATTTGTGGACTCGCGCAGCCCCGAGGCCTTCCGCAAGGCCATCACGCCGAAGACGCGCGCCATTTATGCCGAAACGGTCGGCAACCCCAAGCTGGATGTACCGGACTTCGAGGCGTTGGCCAAGATCGCCCATGACGCCGGCATCCCGCTGGTCGTGGACAACACAGTCGGCGTGGGGCTGGTGCGGCCGATTGATTACGGCGTGGACATCCTGGCGACATCGGCGACGAAATACATTGGCGGCCACGGCACGAGCATCGGCGGCGTCATCGTGGACGCCGGGAAGTTCCAGTGGAACAACGGGAAGTTCCCGGAATTCACGGAGCCGGACCCGAGCTACCACGGATTGGTTTATTGGGATGCCTTGAGCAATGTGCCGGGGATGGGGAACGTGGCCTTCATCCTGAAGGTCCGGGTAACGCTGCTGCGGGACATCGGCGCGGCGTTAAGCCCGTTCAACGCCTTCCTGTTTTTGCAGGGGCTGGAGGATTTGCCATTGCGGCAGAAGCAACATTCGGCCAACGCGCTGGAAATCGCCCGCTGGCTCAAGACGCATCCGTTCGTGAGCTGGGTGGCGTATCCCGGTTTGCCGGACGATCCGAACCACGCCATCGCCGCAAAATACCTGAAGCGCGGATTCGGCGGCCTGGTCGGGTTTGGCATCAAGGGCGGCATGGAAGCGGGCAAGAAGTTCATCAATTCCGCCAAGCTCCTGTCTCATGTGGCCAACATCGGCGACGCCAAATCGCTGGTCATTCATCCGGCCTCGACCACACACCAGCAACTGACGCCGGAAGAGCAGGCCGAAACGGGCGTCACGCAGGACTATATCCGGCTGTCCATCGGCCTTGAAGACGTGGAAGACATCAAGGCGGACATTGACCAGGCCTTGCAGGCGGCGAAATGAATTGCGCCGGAAACGGGAAGGGGACAGGATTCCGAGTCTGATGACAGATGAATCCTCCAGCATTGCCCAGGGCGATCTTCAGGACCAGAAGATCGCCGCGTACCAATCGCCGCTGGGCGTGACGCGCACTCAGAGCGCCACATTGCGCGGAGTGCGGCTCCAGTCGGGGGTCACTTTGGATCCGGTGGACGTCGCTTACCAGACGCTGGGGACCCTCTCCGCCCGGCGCGACAACGCCATTTTGGTCTGCCACGCCTTGTCGGGCACGGCGCATGTGGCCGGGCTTGACCCGCACACGGGACGTCCGGGCTGGTGGGATTACCACGTCGGGCCGGGCAAGGCGGTGGATACGGACAAGTTCTTCGTGGTCTGTTCCAATGTGCTCGGCGGCTGCGACGGGACGACGGGGCCGATGTCGCCGCGCCCTGAGACTGGCAAGCCTTACGGCATGGAGTTTCCCGAGGTGACGGTCGGGGACATGGTCGCGGTGCAGGCGAAGTTGATGGAGCACCTGGGCATCCCGCGGCTGTTCGCGGCCATCGGCGGCTCGATGGGCGGGATGCAGGCGCTGGAGTGGGCGGTCAATTATCCCGACCGTGTGCGGCTGTGCGTGCCGATTGCGACCTGTTCTTCGCACAACGCGATGCAGATCGCGTTCAATGAGATCGGCCGCCACGCCATCGTCAGCGATCCGAACTGGAACGGCGGCAATTACACGGCGACGCGCCGTCCGAATCACGGGCTGGCGGTGGCCCGGATGGTCGGGCACGTGACCTATCTGAGCGAGTATGCGATGACGCGCAAGTTCGGGCGCACGCTGCAACCGCCGGTCAGCCCCGCCGCCGCCGGCGCGGGCCCGTTCAGCGTTGGGAGCTATCTTCACCATCAGGGGGAGAGTTTCGTGGGCCGGTTTGATCCCAATTCGTATATTTGCCTGACGCGGGCGCTGGACCAGTTTGATTTGTTTGGCGGGCAGCCGCCGGAGGAAGTTTTGAGGCGGGTGAAGGCGCGTTTTCTGGTGGTGTCGTTCGCGTCGGACTGGCTGTATCCCCCGGCGCAGTCGCGGGAACTGGTGCGGCAGCTCAAGCGCGCGCGGGTGGCGGCGACCTACATCAACCTGGAAACGCTGTATGGGCACGATTCGTTTCTGATCCAGAACCCGGAATTTTCCCAGGTTGTGCGGCACTACCTGGAACATGAATACCGCCAGGCCGGCTTGAAGGAGGGCGGCGCGGCTTCGTAGCCCGGCCATGCACCCCGGCATTTACCAAAGTGTTATTGACTGGATACCCGAAGGCGCGCGCGTGCTGGACCTGGGAACGGGTGACGGCGCCTTCCTGGAGCGGCTTGTGCGGGCCAAGCATGCGGCGGCCGAAGGGGTGGAAATGAATCCCGAGCTGGTGGCGCGCTGCATTCAGCGGGGGCTGGTGGTGCATCAAGGGAACATTGCGGAAGGACTGGACCAGTATGGCGACGGGACTTTCGACTACGCGCTGCTGCTGGGGACGTTTCAGGAGTTGATTTCGCCGGAGGAGATCGTGCGGGAGGCGTTCCGGGTCGCGCCGCGGGTGATCATTGCCTGCACGAACTTTGCCCATTACGCGGTGCGGCTGCAGATGTTGTTCCGGGGACGCACGCCCGTTACCAAATCGCTTCCGCAGCCGTGGTATCGCACGACGAACCTGCACTTCCTGTCAATACTTGATTTCCGGGAATTTTGCCGGCAAATCGGTGTTTCGGAAACGCGGCATGCCTGCTTTAACGCGCGCGGGGCGGTCGGATTCATGCCCAACCTGTTTGCGGAAGAGGTGGTTGCGCTGCTGGAGTCCAACCGGTCGAAAGAATAGGGAATTTGGACTCTGCTGCTTTAGTATAGATTAGTCCATTTTGCGCGAATTCGGCTTATGAGGGCGATGCTTGATTTACCATCACAGCCATCCCACAGGAAATTTGATAAAAGTGTTGGCTTGATGATTTGAAACTGCCCGAGGCAGGCATGAAAAACAAACAATTCAAGCCTACGCGATGCCGGGTTAACATTCTGCGCCAGATTTGCAATCTCATTCCTGAACACGAGATCTCCAAAACAGCGCGGGAGACCGGCGTGGAGGATCAGTCGCGCACGTTCAGTCCCTGGAGCCACACCGTCAGCCTGCTGGATGCTCAACTGAGCCATTGCATTGGTCTCAATGACTTGTGCGATTTTTTGCAACTGCATTCCGGGCCGCTGTCCACCGTGCGCGGGGCCACTCCGCCCAGTCGCAACGGGCTGTCCCACGCCAACCGGGAACGTTCTGCGGGGATGGCTGTGTAAACGCCCAGCGCCTTCAGCCTGTAAAATTCTCAGAACTAACCCGGAAAGCCCCCGGCCAGTTTGATCCCTCAGTTTTGGAAGACGCCCGCCAATTGATCCGGCGTTGGCTGCATCTGAATGCACCCAAATAAAATGGTTCCTCGACATTTTCAGCGGACCAACGGCACCGTCTCTCCTCAATCCCAAAGGGATTGAATCCTCCAGCCCAGGGTTGGCCGATTCCGAGAGGCCTACCCTGGGTAGCAACATTGGAGTTGATCAACCCTGAAAAGGTTGCATCTCCGCGCCTTATGAAACCGCATTCCATTCCAATCAAATCGTCGAAGAACCCTAAAAAAAAGGGTTGACACGCATAACGCCCGGCGTTATAGTGTAGGCAGATGATACGCAGCTTTGACTGCAAGGAAACCGAGCGGCTCTTCAATCGCAGAAGTATGAAACCGAAGAAGCTGCCCGCAATACATCCGGGCGAAATTCTTCGCGAAGAATTTATGAAGCCGCGCGGCCTCTCCCAAAACGCTCTCGCGCGGTCGTTGAACGTGCCGCCACGCCGGATCAATGAGATCGTTCTGGAAAAGCGCGCCATCACGGCGGACACCGCGTTACGCCTGGCCCGCTTCTTTGGCACCAGCGCCGAAATGTGGGCCGGCTTGCAGGCCGATTACGATTTGCGCCGCGTCCGCCATGAGAAGGCGCAAACCATCGAGCGCGAAGTCGAACCGCTGCCCGCATTGCAACCGGTGGCGGCATGAAATGGCGGTGAAGTAGAGTCCACAAAAACAGTGGACAGAACCCCAACAGGAGCAAACAGAGAGAATCCCGATGGATCGGGATTTCCTCCTGTTCAAAAATCCTTCATCTGCGTCCATCTGCGTGATCCTCGGGCAAAAGTTCTTTCACTGATCTTTGTCGGTGAGACCCTGTTGCTCCATGCGGAACCGAATCGCCGCCACCGGGTCCGGCTTGTCAATTGGGAAAACCCGGTCCTCATAATCGTGAATCAGCAACGACAGGAATTTTATGATCCGGGGAGCACACACGCCCTCGCGTGTTGCCGTTGGCGCCCCGCCGATGGCTTCTTTTAAGTCATATACCGTTCCTGGCCGCCCAACACCCGACCAACAAAAACTTGCAGCACCACAAGAACTATGCTCAAATCACCATCATGAAGCGGAAAGTGAATGAAAAAAGCCGCGTCCAGGCAGATGCGAGTGTGAGCCAATTACCTTCGATTGCGCTGTTTATCCCCTTCAGTCAGAAGGCGCTCGCTTGGTTGAAGAAAAACTGCGATTCCGAGGGGTGGCAATGGGAAAACGACAACTTGAGCGTCGAACCGAGGATGGCGGATGCGATCATTCAGGGCATGAAAGCCGCAGGATTGGTGGTCGTTAGAGAACATTATTGAAGCCAGAAATTCGTCATTTGCGTCCAACCGCGGGCAAATTCCTTTTCTTCTCCCTTTCTTCATTGCCTTCGTTTGCTTCTGTGGCAGTTGTTTCCCGAGGTCTTCGCGGATGGACAGGGCATCATCCGTGAAATCCGTGAAATCTTCCCATTTCAGCCTTTCAGCCTTTCAGCTTTTCAGCTTTTCAGCCTTTCAACCCGGCATTTGGCAGCCAAACCGCCCTTTCCACGAAACTATTTTCATTTCTGTACAAGTGTAAAATCTGTACTCACCCCTCCTAACCCTCGTATTCACAACGGTTTAGCCGGGGTCCAAAGCCACTTTTTTGACCAAAAAATCGTCCGTACCGTACGGAGACGCTTTTTCCAACACCATGCTATGATTGCGCCATGATGAATGGTGAAGTTGGAATTGTCCCTGGAGCGGTGGTCTGCGACCGGCGCCGAATAAAGACCAGGCTCCCAGCGGAGTGCCGGGGTGCTGGAGTACTGGGCAGATGGTCAAATTTAGCCACCCACCGGTCCACCAAGTCCACCAAGTCCACCAAATCCATCAAGCCAGGCCGCAATCGTGCCCAATCGTGCCTCTAATCAAGCCCAATCAAGGCTAATCAAGCCATTTTTCCATGCTTCGACATGACCACCAACCCCAAAACCGCGAAATTTCGCAACTGGCAACTGCCTCGATCAGTCCTATCCGACCGATCCGACCGATTCCCGCAATCCGCGACTTGTCACGCCAAAGCGAAGCGAAATCTGGCCACCTCCTGCAACGTTACAGTTTTACCCAAATAGAGCTTAATAAAGGTCAATGAAGGTCAATGAAGGTTAATGAAGGCAAAAAATGGAGATTTTTGTAAAGCCAGTTGGCATCCTCCGGAAAACCCGTCACATCGGCGGTGTAGCGCGGATGTGGTCAAATTTAGCTACCCACCTATCCGCCATAGCCTCGGCGAAGGCGGTTCATCCCATCACGCCATTACTGCCGGCAGCCAATCCGCAATCCGCAATCCGCAACTTGCCGCGCCAAAGCGAAGCGACGGCGGGTCCGCAATTGCAGTTGATTCCACCTAATTCCACTTAATTCCACTTAATTCCACTTCCCGCCCCCCGAAAGGCAACGGAAATTCTGAATGATGAACTGCAATGACCGAAAAGGAAGATTCTCTTATGTCTCGATACAGCAATAGAACGCCCCCGTTCCTGCCAAGCCGGCTCAAATATGTTTTGTCATTGGCCGCGTTCGCGCTTATGTTCCCCGCCATGTTGACTGGAACTTACACGGCTATTGTCACCCCCTTCCGCAAGGGCGAAATTGACGCCGACGCCCTCCGTCGCCTTGTCCGCGCTCAGATCAGCGCCGGCGTGGACGGCATCGTGCCGGTCGGAACGACGGGTGAATCGCCCACGCTGGATACCGAGGAGCATATTGAAGTCATTGCCTACGCGGTGGAATTCGCCGAAGCCAAGATCAAGGTGCTCGGCGGCACCGGCGCCAATTCCACGGCGGAAGCCATCCATCTGACCAAAGGAGCCGAAAACGTCGGCGCCGACGGCACGCTGCAAGTCGCCCCTTACTACAACAAGCCGACGCAAGAGGGCCTTTACCAGCATTTCCTGGAAATCAGCCGCGCCACCCGGCTGCCTATGGTTCTTTACAGCATCCCATCGCGCTGCGGCGTGGAAATCGCCGTGGACACCGTCCGCCGTCTGGCCGCAGCGACGCCCCGGCTCGTGGGCATCAAGGAAGCCGGCGGCAACCCCGACCGCGTGTCGCAATTGCGGGCGGCGCTGGGCAAACAGTTCACCATCTTCTCCGGTGACGACGCGCTGACGGTGCCGTTCATGGCGCTGGGCGCGCACGGAGTCATCAGCGTCGCCTCGAACGTCATCCCCCGGCAGGTCGCACGCATGGTCCGCGCCGCCGCCGCCGGCGATTTCGCCACGGCCCGCAAACTGCACGACCAATACCATTCCCTTTTCCGGGACCTGTTCATCGAGACCAATCCCATCCCCGTCAAGGCCGCCCTGGCGATGATGGGGCAAATGGAAGAGGAATACCGGCTGCCGCTCGTGCCCCTCAGCCCGAAGAACCGCGAAACCCTCAAGGCAACCCTGGCCCGCTACGGCCTGCTTTCCAAATGACGCGACTGATCATTGCCGGCGCCAAGGGCCGGATGGGACAGGCCCTGATACGTTGCGCCCAATCCATCCCCGGCCTTGCCGTTGCGGCCCAGTTTGACCTCGGGCAGGACCTGCGCGAATTCATCGCCGACGGCGACGTGGTGGTTGATTTCACGTTCCACGAGAGCACCGTCCCGATGGCCGAAATTTGCGCCTCTCACAAAAAGGCCATGGTCATCGGCACTACCGGCCATTCCGAGACGGAGCAAAAGGAACTGGTCAAAATAGCCTCGCAAATCCCGATGGTCTGGAGTTCCAATTTCTCCACCGGCGTCAATACTTTGTTTTGGCTCACGCGCCGCGCCGCCGAAATTCTCGGCCCGGATTTCGATGTTGAAATTGTCGAAATGCACCATCGCCTGAAAAAAGACGCCCCCAGCGGCACCGCCAAAACACTGGCCAAAATTGTCGCCGATTCCCGCCACCAGGCTGCCGCCAGCCTGCTGCGCCATGGCCGGGAGGGATTGGTGGGCGAGCGCACCCGGGAGGAAATCGGCATCCACTCCCTGCGCGGCGGGGACGTGGTGGGGGACCATACGGTCGTTTTCGCCGCGGCGGGGGAACGCCTGGAATTGACCCATCGCGCCTCGACGCGCGAGACCTTTGCCGGCGGGGCCTTGCGCGCCGCCCAATGGGTCGTGGGAAAGGAGCCTGGCATTTACGACATGCAGGACGTTCTGGGTTTGCGCTAAGGGGTCGTTACGAAAACAGATGTAATCAATACGCCTCCTGGGCCAATGGCCTGCCAGTACGTCCGAGTCACCCATGCCACCCACGCAATCCGCAATCCGCAATCCGCAATCCGCAATTGCCTATGTGGCTCTCGGCTCCAATTTGGGCGACTCGCCCGGTAACGTCCTTCGCGCCCTCGCTCTGTTGCAATCCCTCTCAGACCGGCCGTTGCGGCGCTCCTCCTTGTGGGAAACCGAACCGGTGGACTGCCCGCCCGGCTCGCCGCATTTCATCAACGCGGTCACGGCCCTGGTTCCGCGCGCCGACGAAACGCCGCAGTCGTTGCTGGCCCGCTTGCAGGCACTGGAAAGAGGAATGGGGCGCCCCCCCAAGAAGATCCTCAATGAGCCGCGCGTGATTGACCTGGATTTGATTGCCTTCGGCGCGCAAACACTGGCTGAACCGGACCTGGTACTGCCGCACCCGCGCGCATGTCAGCGCCGATTCGTGTTGCAGCCGTTGGCCGAAATCGCGCCCGACTTCGTCCTCCCCGGCCAGGACAAAACGGTGGCGCAGTTGTTGCAAGGGCTGAAACCGGGCGGCATTCTGCGCCGCGTGCCCGACTGACCCGCCTTGTAGCGTCGAGCCTCCGGCTCGAAATCGGGACACAGCTCCCGCGCCGCAACAAACCCGGACAGCCCTGTCGCGAGGACGCTTGACTCTGCTGAGGGAATGTTGTTAGCCTGCCCGAAATGCGCTCTTATTCCACCAGCGGCCAGTCTGGCGTCCAGACACCTTGTAGGTGGCATACGCACCAGACCAATCACACTCAACTCCAAAGGCAGCATGACTGAGCAAGGCACAAAACTGTCGTTTCTTGAAAAGATCGGCTACAGCGGCGCCGACGCCGCGGCGAACTTCGTCTTCATGTCCATGATTCTTTACCAGAAGAATTTTTACACCGACGTGTTCGGGCTGACCGCCGGGGCGGCCGGCGCCATTTTGCTCTGGCCGCGTTTGTGGGACGCGATTGTGGATCCAATCGTCGGAACGCTCGCGGACCGCACGAACACGCGCTGGGGGAAGTTCAGGCCCTGGGTTCTCTTCACCGCGCTGCCGTGGGGCGTGGTGATGGTCCTGGCCTACACCACTCCCATGAAATGGACCACGGGCGCGATGATCGCATACGCCGCAATCACGAACACGCTCCTCATGTCTCTCTATTCGATGAACAACATGCCCTACTCCGCGCTCGGGGGCGTAATGACCGGGGACATCAACGAGCGGGCGAAACTCAATTCGTACCGCTTCGTGGCCGTCAACGCGGCACAATTCATCGTGGGCGGATTCACGGTGCCGCTGGTGGTGAAATTCGCGATGGCTCACGCCAGCAAGCTGGGTGTGACTGAGACGGTGGCGGAGGCGCAAAAGGACTCGTACGGCTGGCAGATGACGATGAGCATCTGGGCCGTGGTTTGCCTGGTGCTCTTCCTCTTCACCTTCGCGACCACGCGCGAGCGCATCAAACCGCCGCCGACGCAGCACTCCTCGCCCAAGCAGGATTTTGGCGATCTGTTCAAGAATGCGCCGTGGTTCGTGATGTTCTTCATGACGATGGTGCATTTCTGCATTTTGTCCTTCCGGGGCGGCGCGCTTTACGATTACTACGCTCATTACGCCGACAAAGGGGCCATGTACGACTTCGTGGACAAGCTCGGGTTGGTTTATCCCAGCAAAGATATGCTGCCGCACAACGTGCTGGCGAAACTGGCGGACACGCTCGGTTACATTACCTACGGGGCGCGGGAGAGTTCCAACGCGGCGAGCGTGTTTTACGGGCTGGTCAACATGATCAACACGGCCACGTGCATCGTTTTCATTATGCTCACCGCGGGGCTGTCGAAGAAGTTGGGCAAGAAGGTCATTGCAGTCACCGGGTTCGGACTGGCGGCGCTCACGACGCTCATCTTCTACCAACTGAAGCCCGAAAATGCGACGGGCATGGTTCTTTGCACCATCGCGACGGCGATAGTGTATGCGCCGACCATCGCGCTGATTTGGGCCATTTACGCCGACGTCGCCGATTACTCGGAATGGAAGACCGGACGCCGCTTCACGGGCATCGTGTTTGCGACGATCGGGTTCGCGCTGAAAACCGGCCTGGCCATCGGCACCTATTCCGTCCTCTGGATTTACACCGCCTTCTTCAACTACAACACCAAAATGCCTGATGCGCCGGACGCCATCAAAGGCTACCATGTATGCTCGGGATTGTACGTGGCCGTCCTGTTTGCCCTGTGCACGGTCCTGCTCGCCTGCTATCCTCTGGGCAAGACCATCACGCTGCAAATGGCCGACGAACTGGCGGCCCGGCGCGCAAAAGCCGCCGCCCAAACGGCCTGAACGGGTCCCGGGAAGGAGAGTCTTAATGTGAGGCGGCGGGCATAGACCGCCGCTACAGGGGGGAAACCGGCGGCACACCCGTTACACCGTTACATTACCTATGAGAAACGGCGCTTTTCGACCCGTTACGTAACCGTTACATGCCGTTACACGGGTGCGGCGCCAAGAGACCACGGGACTACGGACCACGGGATTCCAGCGGCCGGGCTTGCGCCGGGGGGAAACCGGCGGCACACCCGTTACACGGTTACATTACCTATGAGAAACGGCGCTTTCCGACCCGTTACATGCCGTTACATGCCGTTACACGGATGTGGCGCCAAGAGACTACGGGACTACGGACCACGGGATTCCAGCGACCGGGCTTGCGCCGGGGGGAAACCGGCGGCACATCCGTTACACGGTTACATTACCTATGAGAAACGGCGCTTTCCGACCCGTTACATGCCGTTACATGCCGTTACACGGGTGGCACGGATGGGAAGGGATTTGCCGCACAGGAACGCAAGAGTCGCAAAGAGGGGAGGAAATCGCCAATAACCAAGCACCAAGCACCAATCGCCAATTACCACGGATTACACTGATTGCACGGATGGAAAGGGGAAGCAAATGGCGTCGTGGCCGGGGGCATAAATACGATGGCGTGCGTTGCGTTGCTTTGGGCTTTGGGCGTCGTTGCTCGTCGGTCGCAGCCCCACTTTGGGGGATGCTCCCTCCTCGCGCCTACCCGGCATAGCGGGACAACATCACTGTTTTCACGGAACGCTGCCCGCCCTTGCCGATCCCGATCATTTCGTTGATTTCAACGAAATGATCCTCCGCGCGCTGGCCGCTGTTGAAACAGGCGGTCCGGGCCTTCTCAACCACCGCCTCAAAATTGCGGTAGTCCGTGTAACCCAGAACCTGGGCGAAATCCCGGCTGGACCAGAATTCCGCGCCCGATTGATTGATGCGTTTGATCCGCTCGAAGGTGTTGCTGGTGGCTGGGATGGGCAATTGTTCGCTCATAATTCGCCTTTGAAGGCTTTGTCGAGGATGGCGGGGAGCAGGGCGTCCAACTCGGCGGCGGTTTCGGCTTGCAGGCGCTTCAGCGCGTCAACCTCCGCCTGCAACGCGTCCAACTCGGCCACGATCCGGCGCTGCTCCTCTGTTGGTGGCGTCGGAATGATAAATGACATTACATCACCCCCGCTGACTCCAATGTTGCCAGCCGTCGTCTTGCCCAACTCCTCGATCTGTCTTCGCACGCTCCGCGAACTGAGCGCGAATACGAGAAAATCAGGCGTCATCTTGGTTGGATTGGGCCGCAGCCGGAGGAGCTTGTCTGGATAGACTGTATGCGATTCGTTTGCTCCCTTATGAATGGCTGGTTTTGCAACCCGGTTTATGTCGCCGTTGTAGCGGACAATAAAAACGTCGTCGTTTTGCACCATGAACTGTTCGGCAACATCGTCAGAAACCCGAACTTGCTTTGTTGCGCCCATGTCCACGAAGCGGGTCGCTGAACTCGACACAGCGTTTATGCGCAACATCGGGCGTCCGCCTTCGGTGACTTCCTCTTGCGGCCCGAGGCCATTACGTGGTTTTTCTGCGAGAACTTCCCTGAGCGATGCTGATGTCCAACCGGCCTCGTCTAAGAGGGATGCCGTGGCACATGGAACGAGTGCCTCGGCTTCTTCGGCGGCTTCGTGTCGAAGGGTGCGACCCTCGTGGATTTGGGCGGCCAGTTCCTCAACCCTCGCTACCACCCGGCGCTGCTCCTCCAACGGCGGCAGCGGGATTTCAATCCCGGCCAAATCGGCAAAACGCAAAGCGCTTCTGACGGAACCACGATTGCCGTGGAAGTTGATCATTTGATTACCCCGCGCGCTCTTGAGGAAATATCGAAGGAAATTCGGGTCGATGCTTTCCATGGGTGCGAAGACAACGTATGCCGGGCTGCAAACTCCATCCTGCGTTTTTGACGAAAGACCGATGGACCCAACATTGATGCGATAAGGATTGTAGACAAAACGTCCTGGTCGTAATCGGAGGTATTTTGCCAAATCGTCGCTGGCTTCCACGCCTGTTTGTGTGACGCCCTCCACATTGGTCACCCCCAGCACTGGTAACCCATCTCCGTCGAAAGAGCCGACAGCCTCATGCTCGTGGCGAACAACGTCACCGATCTTCACTATTGGCCATTGCGAGCTCATGCCTTCTTGGCGAGAAGTTTTTGAATGCTACCCATGATTTCCGCGATGCGCTGCTCCTTTTTCAGGATGTCGGCGGCGAGTTGGTCTGGGGGCAGGTGGGTGATATCTTCTTTGGCGGCAGGGTTCTTTCGGTCGAGGTTGCAACCGTTGGCCAGCAATTCGGTTGCGGGCACCTTCCACGCCTGGGCATTTTCCTTCCGTTTTTCCCACCATTGAATCAGCGGGGCGAATTCCTCGAACTGGATGGGGGCGGTTTTGGTGTAGTTCTTCCGGCCTTCGGGGAGCGGTTGTTCGTAATACCAGACTTCGCGCGTCGGGCCGGAGCGGTCGAAAAACAGGATATTTGTGGGGATGCCGGTGTAGGGCGCAAATACGCCGTTGGGAAGGCGGACGATGGTGTGGAGGTTGAAATCTTTCAGAAGTTCTTCCTTGATCCGGGCGCATACGCCATCGCCAAACAACGTGCCGTTGGGAACCACGACGGCGGCGCGAGCAAAACTTGTAGCGGCGGTCTGTGACCGTCGCATTTCGGCGCTTTCGTTCGAGCGGCGGTCATAGACCGCCGCTACAGGGTGGTGCTTTCGCAGCCTCCGCATTATCAACTGGAGGAAGAGCAGGGCGGTTTCGCTGGTTTGTTTGTCCTCGGGGAAATTGCCCTGGATGCCCTTTTCCTCCTCGCCGCCGAAGGGTGGGTTGGTGAGGATGACGTCAACGCGGTCGCGCTCGCCGATGTCGGTGAGTTTGAAGCGGAGCGCGTTGCCGGGGTCAATCTGCGGGGAATCCAGGCCATGTAGCAGGAGGTTCATCTGGCATAGCAAAAACGGAAGCGTCTTGGCTTCACAGCCGAAAAGGGTTTTTTCCTGCAAGACCGTGCGGTCGGCCACTGTTTTGACTTGGTTGGAAAGATGCTTAAACGATTCGACAAGGAACCCTCCTGTTCCGGCCGCCGGGTCAAGCACGGTTTCGCCCAGTCGCGGGTTTATCACAGAGACCATGAAACGCTCAACGGGGCGCGGCGTGTAGAACTCGCCCGAATCGCCCGCGGCATCCCGCATTTCCCGGAGCATGGATTCGTAGAGCGCCCCAAGCGTGTGCAATTCATCGCTGGCGGTGAAATGGATGCCATTGAGCTTGTTGATGACGTCGCGCAACAAATAGCCGCTGACCATGCGATTCTGCACCCCGCGAAACACGGTGGCGATGACATCGCGCCTATTGTCCCCGTTGCTGCTTGTGAGGGTGCGCAGATAGCGGAACAGGCCCGGACCCTTCTTTCCGTTGGGCAGGCTGGTTTCCTCCTGATTGATGAAAGCCATGAGTTCATCGCCGGTGATCCCGTCCGCTTGGGCGGCCCAATCCCGCCAGCGGTAAGGCGGTTCGATGGCGGGCTTGAATTTGGTCGCGGCCAACTTCGCCTCGCCTTGCCGCTGAATTTCCAGATCATCGAGGAATTTCAGGAACATGATCCAGGTGAGCATCGGCAGGCGGTCAAGGTCGCCATTGAGTCCCTTGTCCTTGCGCATAATGTCCCGCGCGGATTTGATCAGGGCGGCGAGGGACTGACTGGTGGTATTGTGGTTTGACGGCATTGGGGAGCTTACTTGAACAGAAGTCGAATGAAATCCACTATTGTTGGCCAAATGAATGATGAAAAGACGAGTCCCGGAATGAGCACTGTGCAAATCCGAATCCACCCTCGCCAGTACTTTACTTTGGATTCAGCTTTCCCAATACCGATGTGGCTTCGGGGCGCGATAATAAATAACACGCTTGCGATAGACAAGAGACACGTTGTCGGTGCCCACCATCTTGGGATTTCTGGTGGAGCATGGTTTGGATTATAGGCAAGCTGCAGGGCAAGGATTGTCTCGACTGCCTTAAGCTCGTTGGTCACTGTAATTCCTTGCTTCAGGAGATTAACACCATTAGTCGCGTAGGACGAAGGGGGTTCGTTTCGCTGCAGAATGAAAATGGAACCAATCACCCAAAACAGTAATACCAAACCGGGGAAAGATGCAAAGCGGCAAGCACGCCAAATGCAAAGCCATCGTTTCGGCCGGTGCTTTTCAATCCAATCTCGAAAGACAGCAAAGAGTTCCCGACTTTCCGTGAGCGATTCTGGAAGAACCCTGCATGCCACGGAATTATCTTTCATGTCTATTATCAACTTGGCCCTGACTTCGACTACCTCAATTTCAACCGTAAGTTCCATCACCTCTGTATCGGCGACGCCCGCATGCTCAATGGCTTCCTTGATAGTACTGGCAACCAACTTCTTACCGCCCCTCAAGTGGAGCGTGACTGTCAACTCATTCTTCGAATTAGTGTACGTCGTAGCTACGCGTTTGCGTAGTTCGTCTCGAACCGCGTCTTTTTCCTTTCTTTTCTCTGGCTTCGGGTAAGCACTTTCTATCGCATCGGGCAACTTGGACTGAACTTCTTGATCAATTATTTGTTCGCGATAAGCCTCTAGCCGTTCCCATTGCTGGAGGATTGCTGAATCGAGATCCGACAACTGGCTCATGTCCAATAGCCACGGCCCGCGAACCGAGATGTATGTTTCGTAATAAAAATCTGCCATAGCGACTTATGCAGCGTAAAGCAACTCCTGCAGTTGGCTGACGGCGTTGCGGAGTTGGTCTGGGCCGCCGAATTTGCCGATGATTTCGGCTACGTTGCCGTGTTGTGAAATTGGCGGCAGTTTCAGTACGTCGGGCAACGTAAATTGAAGCTCGCCGTCGGAGGCATATTTTTCCAAAAGGTCATTGAGGATTCCACGGGCTTCCGGGGCAAAGCGAGCGAAGAATGCCGCTTTGTCTCTCTTGACGCGATTGGCGCGTTGGCGGCGGGTGAGAATAGGCGCGTTGAAGGCCAGATGGCAGAGGAGGTCAAACGGGTCGGCCTCGGGCTTCCCCGCCTGCAAGGCCACTTGCTGAAAATCAATGCCGCGTTCGGCCAATTGCTGGATTATTTCGGCACGCTGGCCGGCATCGGACCAGCGGGCGCGCAAGTCGTCCGGGCCGGCGCAGAGGGTTCGGACTTTTTCGGCGGTGTAGTCGGTAAGTTCAATCACCCGGAGTTGTTTGCCGTCGGGGTCAAGCTCGTGGACCATCTCGGCAATGATTTCGACCTGGCCGCCGTCGAAGTAGAATTTGCGGCTCACCGGCGGTATCGGGTCAACAATGTACGGCGGCAGAGGCCCGTCGCTAATGATCTCGCCTCCGTCCTCCTGCGGCTCCTCGGGGGTTTCGATCTCCGTGACAATTGTCCGACCTTTTTCGTCAATTTCCTCCTGGGTGGCGAATGCGGGTTCGCCATCGAAGGCAGGGTCGGCGAAGTTCCGGGTCGCGGTGCCGGTATAGTCGAGGATGTTGAACCATAGTTTGCCGTATTCCTCCCGGACCCGTGTGCCGCGTCCGATGATCTGCTTGAACTCGACCATTGAGTTGACCAGGCGCACCAGGACGACGTTTCGGCAGGTGGGGGCGTCAAGGCCGGTGCTGAGAAGCTGGGAGGTGGTGAGGATGACGGGGGAGCGGGTTTCCACGTCCTGAAAGCGGCCCATGTGGCCGCGTCCGATGTCGCCTTCATCGGATGTGACTCGGCAGGCATAATCCGGGTATTGCTGGACGAGGTCGGCGTTCAGGTTGTTGAGCGCGGCGCGCATTTCGGAAGCATGTTCCTGGTCCACGCAAAAGACAATCGTCTTGGCAAAGCGGTCTGTCTTTTTGAGGAAATCGGTGAGATGGCGGGCGATGGCCTCCGTGCGCTTTAGGAGCGCGACTTTGTGTTCAAAATCCTGTGTCCCATAGACTTCATCAGGGATTCGGCGGCCATAGCGGTCGAGGTCGTCTTTGCTGGGTCGCCATCCGGTGGCGTCCCATTGGCTGACAATGCGATGCACGCGATATGGCGCGAGAAAACCGTCGTCAATGCCCTGCTTGAGGCTATAGGTGTAAATTGGGTTGCCGAAATAGAGGTAGGTGTCCTTGTTTTCCTGGCGCAATGGCGTTGCGGTCATGCCGAGTTGGTAGGCCGGTTCAAAATACTCGAGGATTTCCCGCCAATTGGAATCGTCCCTGGCGCTGCCGCGGTGGCACTCGTCAACGATGATGAGGTCGAAGAAGTTCTTCTCGAATTCCTTGAAGAGGCCGGGGCGGTTTTCGTCTTTGGCGATGGATT
>Ga0182030_10007979_pt1 | contig 22001 bp, 18 predicted proteins | sample 812S3MmetaG_FD_121299 | JGI IMG/M metagenome (GOLD analysis project Ga0182030, IMG submission 121299) | Permafrost microbial communities from Stordalen Mire, Sweden - 812S3M metaG (Illumina Assembly) | ecosystem: Environmental > Terrestrial > Soil > Wetlands > Permafrost | place: Sweden... | reverse complement strand
TGGCAGCCAATTTGCGCGCCGATGGGACGCATCCTTCGATTCAAGAGTTTCTGAAATGGCTACGCGCACAATTCTTCGATACCGGCGTCCATGAAGGCTTCTTGCCTATAGGAGTGAACCTGACCCCAGAATGGGTCGTCTACTTCTCCAACAACCGCTGGAACCCCGATCTGGGTCCAACTCAATGGCTGAACGCCATCACCCAGATTAATCTGGGGGCTGCGGCTCCTGACCCTCCGATGACCACGGTACAGGTTCAGGCTGCACAGGGCGGAGATTTTGCTCTTGTGAATATGCCCCAGAATTGGCAGGCTCACTGGGATCAGTATCCAGCTGAGTATCATACCGAATACTTCGCGCGTATCTGGGCTACGATATGGCAGAGAGCTTCAATCAGTGACAGAGGGAGGCCAAATGAATTTGGCATTAGACCGGATCCACCGGTGGAAGTAGGCATTAGGAGGCTGCGGCACCTACTCGGGGGAGGAGAGAATGTTTTTGGCGTCCCGCTACCGGAGGCCTCGGGACCAATGGAATGGAGGATGCAATTTGCTCAGGATAACCACTGGACTAATATAACGCCCGACCGATGGATTCAGGTGATCAGGACGATGACGGGAGTATTTCCCGACCTTCCTGCCACATTAGCGGAAGCAAGGGCTCGAGCTGTCATCCCTTATGATTTACCGACGCCGAGTGAGCATTTAGATGTTCAAACCAATGCGGAGTATAGACAAGAACTTGCCTCCATTACGGACACATGGCGAAATGAATGGCTTGGCTATGATCCTGTATACCAAAACTCGGTTTATTGGAGATATTACCACAGCCATTTTCTCCACGAGCAGAGGGAGGCCCACCGCGCAAATCCCCAGGACCCCCAAATTAGACCGCTCCCAGATATTGACACGTTGCTACGTTGGCTCGCCTTGGAGGAGGATGATACGCCTGTCCCATTTCTAGGCATTCTAGTGCCTCTGAGATGGCGAGAATGGGTAAGGAGGAATTGGGTATTCAATCTCAGGGACGACCAGTGGGGAGAGTTGCTGCATAACATAGCTACAGACCAGCCTCCTCCCAACACGCCTGATCTTGATGCTCCTTTTGATCCACCAGTACCTCTAGACATCGTTTTGGATCAAAACGGATTTCCGAGTAATGATAATATTGTTGCTCAGCTACTGGCTCAAGAAAATGACAGACAACCAGCGCGCTTACCTGCGGCATGGGTAGAATTCTTTCGTGGGCACCATCCTGCGGTCCGGACTCGCGAATATTGGAATGCTCTGTCCAACGCCTTTGTAGCTATCCGCGCAAGGGGGCCTATCCTGCTCCCATCTCCTCAAGACGGAGTTCATTATATCTTAGCTTCTTTGCAAGCAGATATTGCAGACCCAAATGTGGATCCAGTTCCCCTTGGATTTGATGAGGGAATCATTTGGCGGGATTGGTTTCAGCGACAACCGGCAGGTATGTCCGTTAATTTAGCAACATTCATAGAGTTGGTGAGGATTATTGCTAGAGACAATAGCGACCCAACGGAGTTTGAGAGAATTGCGCCGGCCCTGCAGGCAGCGGACCGGAACATTCCCTACGATTATAGATCCCACCTTCAAGGGCTCCCACAACTTCCAATGGCTCCACATTGGCAAGAGTTTTTCGATTTTCATCATCCCGGGGATCGAACCCAAACTTACTGGACATTGTTGAGGTATATGTGGGGAGAAGTCGTACAGTATTTGGGCGAGCACGCGACCCGGCAGCAAGCGGTCAGCTACATGGCAACTCGGTTAAGCAGAGATGGCGTCGCGAGAGCTGTTTGGCCTGATTTACCACTGGCATGGGTACAATGGTTTCAAGATGGTCGCGGGGCAGGTTTGACGCCACAAGCATGGATAGAGCTGGTGCGGATCACAGGCGAGGGAGGAACCCCAGAAGAGTTCGAAGCTTCTAATTTCTTCCCGGGAGTAGGACAGCATCCAAGACCGCTAGGACAGCAGTCCAGTGCACGAGAACACAGGACCGCACCATTTAGGGACCATTACAGAGATCATCCGGAATGGTGGGGGGACTATGTTGATGATTCGGCGCAAAGACAAGGAGAGTCCCAGACACATTATCATACTCGTGTTCGGCGCGCAAGATTCAACATGGGCATCGAGAGGCGAACGAGACCGGAATATCGGTTCGTACCAGAAGAAGGTCCTCCCGAAGAAACGAATACGGAGAGACATGCGAGACTCGAAAGATTGGAGAGGGAATATCGGTCAAGGCACGCGGACGCAGCGGCAACAGAAGAGCGAGAACACAATAGTCGAATGATAGATCCAGCAGCACGTGCAGAGTGGGGTAGGCTAGGTGAAGAGATGAACGCGCGAAACAGTGAAAGAAGAGCAAGAGCACTTGAACATCAGAGGGAGGCGTACCAGAGAATGGGACTTCCGCGGCCTCCAACACCGCCAAGAGTTGTGGATATTCCGCCGGAGAGATTAGCATATCGATATATTCCTTCGGTAGAGGACTGGCCAGCGGATATGTATGAGCCAACCAATGACTTCGAAGACTGGGACGAGGATGATGAGAGGGAGACTGAGCCTAATCGCTGCAGATGGTGTGAATTATTCCATAAACCTTGTAGTGCCTATCCTCACAGGAACGTGAAAGGCCATCGGTATCCATGCCAGAGATGTGTAGATAGAGGGTTCCACTGCTACCCCGCCAATGTCGAGGCCGCTATGATAGCGAATCAAAGACCGGGACAGCAACGGAGACCGCTCGCGAGCCAGTTGGCTGGCCCTTTTATCCAGTCGTACGACATGGCTCGTCGTGGACAGCCGCCACCGCTAAGACAGAACCCTAGTCCACAGGGAGGTCAGAGGCAAAGCGCGCTGCCGCCGATGCCAGTTAATCCACCACGACGCAGTGGGCCAGGACGGCCTAAGGGATCGCGAAACCGGCCTAAGGGTCAGAATGCTTCGTCGCGAAAACCACAAAAACGGAAACGTCCAGTAGCACCCGCCAATCGCAACCAACAAAACACACCTTGTAATGTTTGCCGGTTATATGACAAAGGCGATACCTGTGGTACACGCCGTCCATGCGATAATTGTGTAAGTTTGGGATTGCAAGATTCATGCGACAGTGATATCTATGGAAACCGAATGGAGAAGGAGCACCAGGCTGATGATGAAGAGGAGGACGACGACTTCAACATGGGAGGAATGGGAGGAATGGGTGATGATTTTAACCTTCCAATGGACGACGACGACGATGATGATGATGATGACCTCTACAACGCATCGCCTCCTCCTAAACGCAGAGTAACGGGGGGACGAGCGTATACGACAGGACAACCGTATTCGAGTGGACAGATGGGTTTGACAGGACAAATGCATTACCCCCCAACTCAATACAATCCACCATTCGCGTACACAGAACCGCCGCTTGCGTACGCACAGGCACCTCCGGGTTACATGTCATCGTCGTCCGCCTTCGCACAACCGTCCCAAAGCACACAGGGAAATTTTGACCCCTTGTATAGACCCTTTGACGAAGGAACTAGAATCCTTCAATCTCTTGGGGCACAAGCCACTTCAGATGATTTTACCGGATATCCAGCGCCGCAGGCACAGCCAGCACCGCCAGCAGGCACAAACTTTGCTAGCCCGACTGGACAGGCAGTCCATCCATTTATGGGGGTGATAGAGAATATAAACAGCTTGAGCATGTCACCGAACGCGCCTCCATCTACACTTCGTCAATTACCCCTTCGGTTGAACCCACAACAGCCAGTGTATAGACAAGAAGCAGCTGAGGCATTAGAGCGCCAACACATGTTCCCCAATAATCCAGATATTGAGGTAGCGAACGCAAGTTTCGCAATTGGCGCCCCTAGCGCAGGCTTACAATATGATCCGCCTGACAACGGGTTTGGTGCTGCCTCCTTGAATGACATCCACGGTCTAAATTTTGAAGGACCTTCTGACGATTTAATCTGGAACGGAACTGACGACAACGGCCAGTCGGAGAGATTGGATCCCAATCCGGCTCCTCCATATCCTGCAGACGATGATGTGGCTCGAGGGCTCACCGCTTTTGCAGCACCAGGTGACCACCCTCTAGCGCTGATTGTGGGAGCCAACCCTGCATCGTTCGCGCCTCAAACTGATACGCCCTCTGCGTCGCATCACTGGTTACCGCGATGGAATATGGCCGAGTTCCCGGACGAGAAAACTGACAAGGAGAGGAACAACGCCGCCCCACTGTGTATGGAGAGGAAGAACTTCTGGGAGGTAGAACGCGCAAAAAGAGCAAACCTAGGAAGAATCCCGCAATTATCAACCCAACAATGTCAGAATAGAAATGAGCACACGAAACCTTGCGAAAATGTCACCGATAATACTATGCATAATTGTTTCGGTTGCCACAATTTGCAGCCGCACCAAATGAGGCAGGTCCACCAGGAGGATCTCGGAATCGAAGCAGCCAGAGCATACCTGTGCGCCGTTTGTAAGGTGGATTTGGATCAGGAAAGAGCTGGTGGTGCGTCGAATGTCAGGCTTAATCGTTGTGATTGTACGAAACAGTTTCTCGAGACGTGGCTTTGCAACAATCATCGGGTGCAAGCATATCTTCTTTTTGCGAGAAGGCTTGCCCGAGTGCAAGATGCGAACCCGAACAATCCGGATTATGAGGGTAGACGTGAAGGATTTGGCGATGATATTTGTCCGCTTTGCAATATCTGGGCCAGGCATTCCCCCACAGAGGCTTGGAAGTGTAAGGTCTGTGAGTTGACGGTGACCAAGCCGTAAGAGCTCGTCGAGAGGCGTGGTGAGGGGAAGAGGAGAAGCTTTCATTTAGATTGAACTACATTAGCGATATTAATATACAATTTTGGATTTTCCACTTACTTTCTGTGTGGTCTGTGCAATGGATGCGAATAATGTCGTCCCCGTAAACTTTCTCTCGTTTGTGACCTCTCAGCTGTAGCTCCTTCCTAAAGAGCCAAAGCAGCTAGCTCAAAGTTGGTGATTGCGCGTACCCTAATTCTCTTGCTTGAATGACTGGTTCATGCCCTATAATAATAACTCTACTCAGATGCTACGCTCTCACAAATTCTGGAAACTGCCTTTTCAAACTACTTAACCACCTCATCTCCAACATTACCCTCGCACCTCAAATACCCCAAAAAACCATAACCTCCAACCCGAGAATAAACAACCCAACAGAAACGAAAAAAGACCCCCCATAACCAGCTAACCCAAAACCAAGCGTCCAAAAGAATAAATCAAATATAAAAATCTGTGTAGCGCATAAAAGCACAATACCAAGTCCAAAAATAAAGGTTGAGAGCGGAACTTCCGTCATTTCGTTTCAATATAATGAAATATAAACCAGGAATAGAAGGAAGAGATGAAAACCAAGGGGGTTTCGAAGTAGCGAGTTGATTTCTATGTGTATATATATGTATAAGACATTTTTACTCTTCCCGCTTGAAGTTATATAAGTGCTAACGGCCTCGGATTTGTACCGCCGTGAAATATATCAGAAAGAAGGAAATGTAGATATATCGTGAATCATGTGCAAATGCAAGAAAAGATTAGATCTGTGATGGGTCGCTCGTCGAACACTCCCCCATCCTATGCACAACGCATCATTCCGCAACGTATAGACAAAGAGCGTTCAGAGTTCAATCAACTTAGGACGATGGCTCAAACTTAACTCACTCCCCCGCTTCTCGCTCCTTTCCCGATCCTTCTTCTTAAATAACCCGCTAATCGTACTTCCACCCTTCTTCTTCTTCTTCGGCTCAAGAAGCACGAGTTCTTTCCCCTTGCTGGATTTTCCACTTTCAGATGGCGCAACTTTCGATTTCCCGCTCTCGGACGGTGCCACCCGACTCGAGCTCCGTACCGACACTGCTTTGCGTCGAATAGTAGACTCGCTGCCTATTTTCCTAATCGTGCGCTCGGAGATGACGCTCCCTTCCTCTTCAGCGATACGTTCCTCTCGTGCACGTTCGCGGATTTTCTCTTTGCGTTCCTTCTTCTCCGCTTTCTTCTGCTTCAAGGCCTCAGGAGTAATAATCTCCCCATCCACACTTGTCCCCAAGCTCTCCCGTTCTACTTCGGCGATGCCCCGGCGCCAGCTGTCAATGCTGCTCAGCTCAATCTCATCATACATCAAAGCCTCCTCCATTTTGGGTGCCCCTGCGTGTTTCATTTCGAGGGCATTGGCTTGCATTTTCTTGATGATTTTATAGCCCCCGAACATGACGACTGTGACGCCGATGGCGACGCCGCCTGCGATGAGGAATTGGGGACTCGCAAGCAACGCGAAGATTGCTGGAGAAGACGCTTTTAGCGCTGTTAATATCCCCGGACTCATTTTGGTCAGGAGATTGGAGATTTCTGCCAAAGTGAGCGCGACGGCGGCCATAGCTTCGGGGTTTGCTTGGAGGTTAGTGATGATGGCCGTTGCGGAATGTTGTAAGCAATGGGCTTCGAGGAGTAAAGCGTCGAGTTTCGACATTGTGGTTGCGAGCTCGAGTTCTCGTTGTGCGTCTTTGGGGGAGTTGGGGAGGAGATCAGGAGGCAGTCTGCCGTAGGCGAGGTTCATGTCTATTTCCTCCTCATCATTCTTCGCGTGGAAATCAGGCACGGAGGAAGAGCGATGTATCATCTGCCGCGAATTATGGACTGGTGAGATCTGGCTAGTGTAAGGTGGAGGAAGGGTGGACCGTGTCAGTTGACTGGACATAGGGTCTGCGTGGATGGGAAAATCGGTATGTCGGCGTTGGATCATGCTTGGCTCTGCGTTCTCGAAATAGGGGGGGCGGTAGCCGCTTGGGTCAGCGAGGGGACTGCGTGGGGTGGGACGGTCGCCGTGGTGAGATGTACTGCGGCGACTTCGTCTGCTGTGGCTGCTCGTGACGCTGCCTTCGCTGACCATGCTTAGATTCCTTGCTGTAAGAGGGGGGCGACTGTCTCCTTCTTTGCCTTTATCTTTGTGTCTGTGGGAGCGGTGGGAGGATCGGGAGTGTCTGCTCGAGGCAACGGATTGGGTTTCTTCTCGTGCTTGAAGGAGCTTTTGTGCGGATCTATGTTTTATGCGGGCGTGATGTTCGGCTTGTAGGGAGGCTTTCTTCTCGTTATAGGCTTCCCTTGCTTCTTTAAAGATGTTGACTAGATGTTTGCCCTGGGGAATGTTAGCTGATGCTTTATATAATGGAGGTGCTCGGGATGGAGGGTAAAGAGGAACGTACTGTGCTAACCACCTTCCCCGATTTATTTATTATCGTAACTGTCTCCATAACAGGCATATTGACTTCTGTGTTCAGGTACAAAGACCGGCTTTGTAGGACTCGTGAATATATTCGTGAAAGTTCGTATCAATCGTTATGTTTCGTTCGTTCTGCTCGTTCTGCTCGTTCGTTGCTTCGTTGCCGTGAGGGATATAATCGAGACAGCTCAAATAATGACAAAGATAATTGATAATCCCTTATTGAGTTGACCTCCACAATGCCTTTGTTCCTCTCCTTCAACAATGACTGCCGATGCCCCTTAAAGAGATGTCTTCGTAGATCTTTGTTCCGTACTGTGACCCGGGAAGAATCGCTGACGAGTCTTCTGACCGTCTGTCCCGACGATATCTATCTGTATCTCACTTCCTCACGTCCTTGACCTGTCTACCAATCCTTGGTCCTGCCTCCTCTCGATGTTCTCGTCGAAATTGCGGTGAGAGATCCAACAATTGCAAGCCCAACACTGAATTGATGGATATAGCTTGTTGCTCCCAATCTTATCGACTTGTCGGTTCTCAAAGACTTTATAGTGGCACAAAGATCAATCCTGTAAAGAAAGGGGAAGAAAGCCGTAGTCCCTTGGGTTTGGGCACAGGTAAACGTGGAAGCACAACAGCAACCTTAAAGCAAGGCGGCGTCGATCTCTTATCGCGATTGGATCCCTGGAATCCTTCCCAGAATCCGTCCCTTGTCAAAGCAAGCTTTTAGCTTCCGTAGTCTGGTCAGCAAGTATCGTGTCGCTCTGTTTCTCGTTGTCTCTACTTCTAGGTAATGCATCCATATTATTGCTCCACCACATCAACCTGGCGCTTCCCGATTCGACATCCTTTCATAATGGTGAGCGATTCGGGCGCTTATGGCGGTGAATCGCGGCCCAGTCAAAGGGCGAGGCTGGTCGGATTTCTCCTCCAGGTTTCGATGGGCGGTGGCGATTCGCATGTGGGCCGCGCAAGGCGATAGTGGCGGTGCAAATTTGTGGCTGGAGATGATGATTGGAGGGGCAATTGAAACATTTTAAGATACTGAAAACAGGAGTTGGTCTGCTGATAGAGTTGGGAACGGGAATTGTTTTGTTGGGAGGAGAAACTTCTTCTACGCAGGTGCCGTAACTGTCACCTCTCTCTATATAATTTCTCGCTCTAGAGTGGTCAATCTCTCATTCTTCTCATACATTACCGTTTATCTTACATTAACATCTTGATATAATATATAGCACACGAAAACGAATGCAATCATTAATGAACGGAATTTATACTGCCTATGCATTGATTACAACATCCACTCGTTTCAGGCATCGCGTCAAATCCACCCTTTGAGCACATCTTCATCGCCACCGAATCACCGTCGATTAAGCAGCGTTAAGACCCAAAATAGCTCCGAATAGCCACCGATTCGAGAGACGCCAAATGCGATGTGCAACAAAACTGCATCTTGGGCTCAATATTACAATTGGGGGTTCTGGTTGGTTTGCCGTCCTAGGTCTTCTGACCAAGTTTCCCTATCCCGTAGGTGATCTTGAGCTGCCTGTGACTTTGACAGTTTGCCTCCCTGTATTTGAGACTCATTCTTAAGAATTACCATTCTTAATATATGATCATTTAGAAAGAGAAACGAAACCTCTCGATTCTACCTGTCGACTCTGCTCGTTTTCTCCTTTACCCCAGATGCTCAGATATTCTTCCCCTATTGCTGCCCAACCCCTTGCACAAAAAAATACCCGTCGCCAAAATCAACAAATCCTTACTAGCGAACCCATCTCCCTAAAAATTCAAGGAGACAAAGTCACCTGACTGTTATCCAAACTTTGTTGCACATCGCATTTGCCCAACCCGTAAAAACCATCCAAGTTTCGGTAACCGTCAACTTCTTGTACCCGTCAACTTCTTGTAACCGTCCCCCAACCGTCCCCTCCCACATCCATCTACAACCCATGCCCATCCCTCCATCCAGCATAACCCATTCTCCAACCTCCAACACCCGTGCACAAACCAGGGCTCATAGAACCATAACCGCCCATAAAATGATCCAGAGCACGAAACCTGACGCAATAATTAGAAGATATAAGGTAAGTCATTGATTTGTAGATTAACCCGTACAAGTAATTAGAACTAGGTAAATAATCTATTCCCATCACGCAATATACTATTTAAAAATACCTCAAGGTAGTTTTATAGAATTTTCCACAAAATTTATTGCTTTCAAAAGTCCTATCCTACTATCTACTGCACAATAGGTCCAAGTACAGCACGCTGCGGTGTCATTGGGAGCGGTATCTGGGAGACAGGTACTGTACCTGATTTATTAATAGTGTACCTTATGAGGGGTGTACTTTTTGGGTGTATAAAGTATAGTTTACTCGTATATAGTTTAAATAAATCAACAAATTTTTCAAAAGATTTATTGCAAATTTTGTAGAAGTGTCGAAAAAACCAAATGAACCTAATCCACCCTACCCATCATCTCTATTGTATAAGGTATGGAAGTCTTAGCAGAACCGCCCACCCTACCCACAGCACGGAACGGGCCGCCATTGGCTCCCCCGCCGTTAGGTCTGAAGAGTATATCACGTATACCGGGAACGACCTAACTACCTATCCTCGAACCCCTTTATCTCTCGATGATACGGAGCTGATATTAGGTATTGATGATTAGGAAGTATGTTCTTCCGTCATGTCTTGCTAGACGATGTGGTAATTAGTAAAGAGTAAGGTCGATTAAGGACCAGTTGCAAGACTTCGGTATTACACCTACCTACCTACGTCTACATTACCTTACAAAACTGATCCTCAGATCAAGATGAGGGTGTGAAAAGTGCAATAATTACGTCCATGGCGCGGTTATTTGGATATCTTTGATGATATTTCTTTTCTTTTCTATGGTTGGTTTGGGTACCTACTTACCTACTAGCATGTTTTACGCTATCTACAATCAGCGTGGCGGGTAGGGGATGGAAGCGGGAAGGCCTGTAGGTGAGGCGAGATATCCATGAATGAGCTCGATATACAGTACTGTACTGTACTTAAATGGAATTAAGGTATAGATTTGCGATTCAGGAACGCAGACTCCCGTCAAACAGACAAAAAGACATAATTCATATTTATCACATCCATCACAAGCTTGAATTGAAGAATTACCTCCAGGCGCAAAATCTACAGTCTAGACATCTGAAAGTAAAGATTTACTTCTTCGGAGCTCCCGGCCGTCCGCCAAACCCCCACCGAATCTGATTCGCGACATTAATCTGCGTGCCCAATTCCTCGGCCCAGCTCCAGACCAGTCCCGGGTTCTTTTGGAACATCCTTCCGACGATACATAAATCTAGCTCTGCGTCCCCGTGTGCCCCGTCTCCTTTCCCGGTTAAGATCGCTTCTGCTTGTTTTCCACTCGTGATACTGCCCACCGTCCCCACTTTGAGCTTCGAGTCGGGGCCGAGCGCTTTCTTAATGGCTTTCGCGAACGGGACCTGGTATCCTGGACCGGTGGATATTTTTTGTGCGGGGTGATTCCCCGCACTGGAGACGTCGAGGAGATCGACTCCTCGCTCCTCCAACAGCTTAGCTAACTTGATCGTATCATCGATCGTCCAGGACTCCTCTTTCCATTCCGGGTTCACGTCCAGACAGTCCGAGGCGCTGATTCTTAGGAACAGGGGCATGGAGTCTGGGATCTCCTTCCTTGTCAGCTCAACAATCTCAAGGGTTAACCGCACCCGGTTCTCGAAACTGCCGCCGTATTTATCGGTGCGTTTGTTGGAGACCGGGGACACGAATTCGTGGAGGAGGTAGCCGTGCGCGTTGTGGATCTCGATGATATCGACCCCCGCTTTCAGTGCTCTTTTCACGGCTTGCCTCCACGAATCTTTCAGTTCTTCAATATCATCGATACTTAACTCTTTCGGTGTAGCATGGTCCTCATTATATGGGATCGGTGAAGGAGCAACCACTTCATCAGGCCAACCACCTACGTCTGCAGTAGCAAGCGCACCCATTGCCAACCACGGCGCAACCGTACTCGCTTTCCTCCCGGCGTGGGCGAGTTGAATCGCAATCTTCTGACCCTGGGAATGCGCGAATTCGACGATCTGAGCTAAAGGCTCGATTTGGCTATCAGTCCATAACCCGGAATCTTCGGGCGTGATGCGCCCGGTGGCCGTGATGGAGGTGGCTTCGATGATTGCGAGGCCGGGACCACGGGAGATGATGCCCCCGAGGTGGGACATGTGCCAGGGTGTGAGGTGTCCGTTTTGAGCGCTGTATTGGCAGAGGGGGGAGAGGGCGATGCGGTTTTGAAGTTTTAGGTTGCGGAGGGTGAGGGGGTGGAAGAGTTTGGGGATTGGGGCGTTGTTGGGTTGGGGGTCGGAGGCTGTTCCGGAGGGGGGAATTTGCGCGGGTGTGAAATAGGAGATCTGGGGTGGTTAGTGAGGGGCAGGTGAGGGAATTGGGGGAACATACCCCTTCTGCTGGTTTATTGGGGATCCCATGTTGAGATTTAGTTTCGCCGTGTTTGACGGGGACGCTGTGATGAGTTGACATGATGGCGTTGTTCTCTGCAATTGGATGTTCTAGAGTTATTTGAGAGTCAATTGATGATAGGTAATACAATTGAAAGGTATGTACAAGAAATAAAAAGAAAATACAGGGGCAGAGGGGTCAATAAGTAACTTTTTCAAACCCACCACTTAATGGAATGATGTCACCTAAAGATGGTCCGATGTATCTTAAAGTCCCTCTTCCGCATACCTATGAAACACAAGAAACATTCGTTATGCACTACTAGATGCCACCAGATCCGGGAATAGTGCTAGATACATCGGATGATACATGTATATGCAAACATTCACAAATTATTTGTAATCCTGCGTTCTAGATCCAACATGCCGTTCCTGAATTTGTGCCCCGCGGAGGGGTAATCTTAGCGCGTCGTATAACTGCGATCTTAACGCCGATGCGAGAAATCCTCGAGGGAAACTCCATGATGAACGTACTACTTACTATCTCATCTCGGGGTAGAGGTCGTGGGTGGGGAGGTAGGATTGATATATATATGGATGCTACCTATGCAGATAAAATTATTCGTATTTCAGAAGTGCGGCCCTGATGGAGAGGGATGGTTGGTGGGGAATGGGTGGATATGAGATATGAGATATTGGATATTGGGGAGGGATAATAGGAGGACAAGTGAGATGAATTTATCTATCTACGTAAACTTTTCGTCCACCGCGCCGAGAAAGAGCTCATCTGTGGAATCAAACGGTAATGCACCCATCAACAACGCCCTTCGCAGTAAACTCGAGGATCCTTCACATGATGACTTCGTTCGCGACATCCTAGACATTCATCAGCCTCCCGATCACGTAAAGGAAGGAATGGACTTACTCTCTTCAACTCCTTGAATGGCAAGCAAACGCAATTCTGGACTCGCACCTCATCACCCACACCACATTCCTTCCCGAGAATAGTGATGCTTTGCACCTTGACTCCGTTCTTGATGATGCTTGTGGTGTGGCTGTTGACGGGCGTGGGTGTTCCTTCGACACGAGCCCAGGCGCCGACTCTGCTACTCCAGCCGATGATAGAGTACAGGATGCATGCGTCATGCTTGATCTCGGCGTCTTCCAAGACGATAGATTCCTTGATACGAACACCTGCACCAACGACAGCTCGGGGGCCAATGGAGACATTAGGTCCTAACTTGGCGGAGGGGTCGACCTGTGCAGTCGGGTGGATGAAGACGGGAGGTAAGATATTGGCGGATGGTTTCGCCAACTCTTTGGAGCCGGTCTGCCATGCCTTTTGTAAATACAAAGCATTAGCAGGAACCGCCGAACCAGCCGTCTTAATCTGTCTCCAGAAATCCTTCGTCTCGTAAACGAAGAATTGTTTGCTATCCGCCAAATCACTCAGGATATCCTGTTCCAAACGCAATACCTCGTTCTTCTTGTCCGCATCATCGTCATCTTGGAAGAAAGAAGATTCGAGGTTCTCGGAGGAGGGGTAGGAGACGAGACGGGGACGATCGGTGCGCTTCTTGATGGCGGAGCGGATGGAGGGGAAGATGGTTTCGGTGGAGAAGAGGTAGACACCGCAGTTGATGAGGTTGGAGATGTGGGATTCGGGTTTCTCGACGTAGTGGAGGACGCGTCGTGTATGTGCGTCCGAGACAATGCATCCGAAGTTGCTAGCTGCATCTTCAGAAACTCGAGTGCCGAGAATGACTGCCTCAGCATCGCGCTCCTCGAAGAGCTTAAGCATATCATTCAAGGGGAATGAGCAGCAGACATCCGCGTTGAGAACGAAGAAACGTTCTGGTCGGCCCTTGAGAATAGCATCGCGGAAGTGGTAGAGTCCTCCTGCCGTTCCTAAAGCTTGGTATTCGCGGAGGTATACGATTTTGATTTGAGGGAATTCTTTTGAGGATTCTTTGATGAAGTCGCGGAAGACAGATTCTTCGTAGTATCCGATCATGCAAACTTCTTGAATGTGAGGTACCTTCGCGATGGCGGTGAGGCAGTGCCAGACGATGGGATGGCCTGCAACTTCGAAGAGAGGCTGTCATAGTATTAGCTGCTGCATTGCAAGTTCAGAATGGACTTCGTATTACCTTTGGCAGGTCAAGAGACAAAGGTCTGAATCTTGTCCCTCTGGACGGACCTCCGACCTATTTTCCCCTTGTCAACATCGTTTCGCCAACATTCTGTGGTCCAGCCTACCAAAATGACAGCCTTTGTCGCAGCATGTGCGCCATTGGCCTTTTCTCTGTGAGGAATCTGAAGAGACATCTTTATTAATCTTTCAATTGTACGTCTTTGTTCGTCTTACTCTTGTGGAAAAGAACACGATGACCTCCGCAATATTTTGACGGTATATGCCGCTATTTCGAGACTAGCTGCGCCTTCTCCTGACAGGGGTATTGGTACCACGTGGGGAATACGATGGCACTCTCACTTTGACTTCCAATTTCAAGGAATTGGATTCCGAGTTTGTCCTGTTGAACTAATTGTAAGCATAATGGCTATCTTAAGTTCGAGTTGTTGAACAACCTTTCAATTTACATCAAAGATCCCCGTCCTCGAAGTTTCGAGGCAGCGGATTTTCTAGAATTTTAGGTTTATTTTTCGTTGGCTTCAGGTTCAAGGGCTCTAGTGACTTTCAGTGTGGGAGATCCACTGGAACGTTCAGAATTGGACCCTGGGAAGCTGGATTCAATTGAATGCATCAAAAGTGTGATATAGTGAGTTTGAATGCCTTAACCATTTTGGGTCAATGGAATGGGGATAGTTAGAAATTTAGATGATTGGCAATCCTCAAAGGGGTTACGAGCTTGTTGTATAGACATCATAGAAACCCGTACGTTTCCCATGAGGAATGTTATTGTTTTTCAATTCCCGGAAAGCGAGTCCTTCTAGGATGGAAAAGCTCGATATCTGAATGTTGTTGTCAAATTCATACATCATATCATCATTCAATCATCCCCCCTCTCTAGCGCCCCCCTTTCTCCCTTCCCACTACCCTCCACACCCGCAGGCCCCTAAACCCTCTCAAAACCCTCCACCTCCCCACCCCTCCTCTCCTTCCTAAACCCCTGCTTCTTGACCTGGGCTTTCGCCGCCGCAATCGTCGCCGCACTATTCGGATCCACGAACCCGCACCCGGTCTTCCCGTTCTGCGTGCTTGCAGCTGCGGCACTACAGATCCCGACTGTGGGCGTGCCGGCACAGCACGCGGACTCGCAGTCGGCGTTGGAGATGCAGCCGCCGGTTGTGAATTGCAATCCTTTGCCGTTACCGACGTCTTTGGCGCCCGCGTTGTTGGGCGTTAGGGCGAGGGTAGAGACCGCGACTGGAGGAGTGTTAGAAGGGTGTGGTGGTGGAATCGGGGGTTATAGAGGGGGAGGGGAGAAGGGAATGGAAGGAGATATGTGACTTACAGGTCAAGAACAAGGCGAGGGTTATGCGGACCATGGTTGCGATTGGTATTGAACGAATGAACGTATATGTATATATATCTTGTTTATTAAAGAACGTAAATTGAGTAAAGACAGAGAGTTATTAAACGGATGTAGAACGACACCAGGTCGTTGGTAGAAAAGAATGAGAGATGATGCGATGATGAGTTTGAATGGCGTTCACTCATCCGCCGACCACAGCTCTTATAAGGGTTTTCCCAGCGGAATGGTTCATCTAGTTCATCTGGTTCATCTGACAACTCTTGATGTTCAAGCGCCGTTCCACCATGGTATCACGAGTGAGATATCAGACGGCGTATGCGAAGAGTTGTGAGGCCCGTTTTGGAAAGAGTGGTAGCGAAGCCTTTGTGGAACACCGCATGGTTTCTTAACAGCGGTTAGTGGTAGCGGATTGGGGAATGCGATGTCAGAGTTCATCTGTTCGAGCAAGCGATGTGTGAGGGCTGTTACGGGGGCGTTTGATCGGCGTTGGAGCCGCATTTTATCCTGGATACGCGCATTGCTGGTCACGAGATCTGCGACAGAGGTTGGAGGATGAGATGAGATGGTCGGGGATTTGGACTGAAATTCTTCTTGCTGTCTGATTCCTTGAGCGGTTTGATATCATTCGAATGCGAGGCGTATTAGCAGAAAATCCGACTCCTATCTTGTACCTTTGTTAAAACCCAATATGAGTTTCGGTAACGGATCTAGATTCTGCAATGTATAGAAATAATTGAGACATTGAGAAGATAGCGATATCGAACAGAAGATGGTGGTAGATGAATGACGCGTAAGTGAGCTGGGGAGGATATTGCTTCTTAGGTCCTACCACCAATTTTCAATGCGAATACGAGGTCCTCAATATCTGAGAACAATTGCGACAATGAAGAAAACCTACATGCGCAACAAAAGATAAGGGTAACCCATTCCAAATATTAACAATTGTCGATAAACATGCTATGAAGACATTTTTTGGGACTTGGGTTTGGTTCTGACAGCGCCTATAGAGTGCTTCTCTCTGCACCATTCAAGGCATTCGGCACACTGTGAAATCATAGATTTCAAGATAGAACCAGATCTGATCTTCTATCTTACCACTCTTCCTTTCCTCGACATTGACTATGAAGAATAGAAAAGCAGCTACAGAAACCAGGTCATGTGATGAACTTACAGAAGCCATCAATCGATCTGCTGGGAAACGAAGCATCTAGATTTTGCTCTTAACCATCACCGCAAAATGACGATGAATAAAGCAGAGACATTGAATAGAGATTCTCTATAATCGCTAGATTAAATAATCGTATTGCTAGAATGCCGAAGCCTGTCCCCCACTCTGAATGCAGCTGGTATAGCAATTAATCCCCATCGGCCAAGACCAGCCACCGCCCAAAAAACAAATCATGAACCCATTCACACATCCTCTCCCCAAATGCCTCTCAAAGCGTGAAAGTTTGCTCACCCAGCCCCCTCTTCAAAACCAGCATAGTCCCAAACACACCGCCCCACCGCTGCAGCCCCATCACATTTACGCACATCTCGCACCTTTCTCTTCGCCTCTCTCGGCCGCACATCCCCAGATCTAATTTGGCGGGCCGACCCCGCCAAAGCATATCTTCGGCTGTGAACCTGAGAGAGAACCTCAAGAACACACAAGAATCCTCATTTCTGGACCTCGCCGATCACATCATGGCTTCGGATCGAGGCATTTTTGGCCATGATTGATTGGAGGATTGGGTGGAAGTCATATGCAGCGCGTCAGTGCTTGCATGAATAGTTACGAGAATGGCTTTTCAACGCGTGTAGTTGAGGATGAGGGATAGAGGGGAATGGACGTGTTGATTTGTTCTTAGGCGTTTTGAGGGGGAATATAAAAGAAAGGGAGGTTGCTGATGGAGAGAAGTTTCCTTTGGTCTTTTACTAGGAAATTTTGAGTGTTTTGGTGGTGTACTAAAGTGCTTGTCTTTTGGGGAGAAGCATCTCGTCGTGCACGTCTGTCATATCTCAATTCCCACTTGGACTTGGGCTTCCCACCCTAACTGCTGCACTGGACCGCACAGCTCTTGTTCTGGTTTATTGCATCGGTGCCTAAATAGATCGCTTATCTCGAGATCGATTGCTTGATTGTCGTCTTGACATTTTCTCCGCAACCTTCTCTAACTAACCTCCTACTTTACAACAACAACACCATCAATTGTCTCTTCTTGCTACCTTTGATCGAGTATCTACTCGTCGAGCGTCTGATTGTCGCTATTCTTTATTTACAAGATTGAAGAATACAATACTGTTACCTTTGACAAGGTTGACGATCTGAAATTCCCAAGGTACGTGAGCTGTTTTCGTCGTAATTCGATATATCCTCCTTGATATTCACCTAAGCTCCCCTTCTTCGATCTGTTTTTTATCTTTTTATCTTTGCCTATCTCTTGAAAGAGGCTGCTTCTTGCTTTCCTTCCATCTACAACAAAAATTATAACAATACATTTGTCGTTCGTGCTTGCCTTGAGCTGTATCTCGTGGCGAGAAGAGTCTCCTCGTACCTTCTATCAACGATCTCAATCTTCTACGTGTTAGATTTCTCCCTTGTTCGAATATCTCTTCTTTTCTGTCGATCTGGCGCGAACTCTCCCTTCGAATTCTTTGCATGCTGACAGTATATTAATCCAGATCCAACCGCCATCTCACTCTTGCCATTCAATCTCCGTCGATTTCCACCATGCCGCCCCGAAAGAAGGCAGAACAGGGTTTCAAGCGGGAACAACGAGAGCACACCCATCTTCCCACCCCGGAATCATTTTCGTCAAGCACTGGTACTCTCACCCCCAAGCAGGAGCACATGGAAGTCAAAATTGACCTCTCTAACAAATTTCAAGACTTTAATCCCATGAATGATGGTCTTGCACGAGTACCATTACGAGGTACACCGATTGAGTTAGATGACGATAATGATGAAGGCTATGGCACACAATCACAAGCAGCCATCGACCGAAAGATGCGCTCCGCTTCGCGTGAGTTTCAACATCTGTTGATGCCAATATTGAACACTAACACAACTCCGTAGCGTCTCTCGTATCTCAACAAAATTCGTCTGGCTACCACCCCGCGTCGCGCTTCTCGCTGGCTCCATCTATGGCGTCCATGGCTAAGAATCCCGGAGCCAGCCTCCAATTAGTTGGCGCGAAAGTCAATCTCCTCGTCGACGCAATTGAGGAGCTTCGTCAGTTGGGCCTAAAAGAGATCAATACTGAGCTTCCGGAACTCGTGCTCGTCGGTGATCAAAGTGCTGGGAAATCGACTCTTATGGGCGCCATAGCTGAGATCAACCTTCCGAAAGACAAAGGCATGTGCACCAGGTGTCCCGCCAATATCAAGACTGCCCCCGCAGATACTTGGAGCTGCTCGGTTTCTCTCCATGAGTACTACCATTTCACCACCGAGAAGAGTCGTGTTCCTACCAAAGCGAAGCCGTTCCCTCCATGGGTTGAGAACGCTGATCCTAGCCCGATCGTCCGTCCCTTCAAGACAATTTCCAAGAAAGAAGAGCTAGAAAACATTCTGAAATGGGCTCAGGTCGCACTTCTAAACCCAACCCAAGATCATCGCGCCTTCATTCCTGGCTCGGGGTCACTTGCTCAACATGATTTGAGGCCCGATTACCGACATGAAGCTGATTTCTCGCCGAATCTCGTCGCTATTGAAATTTCAGGCCCAGGTCTGCCAGCATTGTCGTTCTATGATCTCCCTGGTATTTTCGCTAGCTCCGCTCACAAGGATGAGAAGTACCTTATCAAGGTCTTTGAAAACTTGGCTGGGAAATACATTAAGCACGAGAATGCTTTGATTATCTGCGCGATCACTATGCAGAATGATCCGGGTCTTTCGCGCACCGCGGCTTTGATCGGCGAACTGAAGGCGGAACGGAGAACCATCGGCGTTTTGACGATGCCTGACAGACTTCAAGATGGTTCCACGCACAAGGACTACGACGCAATCCTGAAGGGCACGGCTCACGTTCTTCCCCATGGCTACTTCGTCACGAAACAACCGGGCCCGGGATTTGTGCAAAACAGATCGGATTATCATCAACAAGCTCGGGACGAAGAGGATCATTATTTTGACCATGACGAGAGATGGACTGGAGAGTGGTCAGAATATCGAGAGAGATGTGGAACAGCAGCAATCCAAAAATATCTCTCTCAGGAATTTGCAAGGATGATCGTTTACAGGTATAACCACTTCCCAACGATTTCGTCACGCTACTAATTATGTATCAGTATGCCGAATATCAATGACAAGATCAATGAGCAGGCCTTACTCGTCGAGGAATCCCTCGCTCGCTTGCCGGAGCTTCCCAACCAGAACGTCCAACACGTCGTCCGCCGATGCCTTGGGGACTTTTCTAGCGAAGTCCAGAAGTTTCTCGATGGCGGTCCATCCACCCAGCATAATTTCTCGAGTTCTTGGGCAAATCTTGCAAAAGAGTTCGGCATCGCGATCCAATGGATGAAGCCGATCTTTATTATGAGCAATCTTTCTGAACCACCAACGCCTATCGACAATGGTGGCGTCGTCGTGATTGACTCCGACGATGAAACCATTGACACACCAACGAATCCTCGTAAACACACGAACGATCCTTTTACAACTCCTAATGCCAAACGATTCAAGACGGCTAATGATTTCGTTTCCCCTTCCAGCAACAGGTTCTCGGCGACCCCAAGTGTTAACGGCGACCATCAAGCGCCGGCCCGACAGCCCAAACGAGAGGATGCATCTGATGACGACGATCGATCCCGAAAGGTACCCGTGAAGCAGACCGCCTTCGGTGAATTCCACGGAGCCGGGAGAGGATTCATGAAATTGCGTGTAATTCGCTCAATCATATTGAACCGCAGGGTTCCAGGTCATCCCGATTCTGTGTCTGAGGCTGCCAGACAAGAAATTTCGCTCCAGAGCATTAAGCACTGGAACCGGCCCCTTCAAAAGTTAGCAGATATCGCCTTCCGACTTCTCAAGAACTGTGTCATAGGTGCATTGGATAAATCTCTCAGCCACTACAGCCAGACACTGCTTTACAAAGACTCTCGTCGATTCATCATCGAGTTCTTGGAACTACATTTCAAGCAACAGCGCAGCTTTCTCGATTCTTTCTATGAGCTGGAGATTTATAAGCTCTATACCATCAACGACGACGTGTTCAAGCGGTTCAAGGCCGATGAACTGAAAGTTATGCAAGAACGTCGCCGCTACTTCCGCGCCAAGTATTTTCTCGAAAGGAAGCTCAAGGCAGCCGGCAAGACCGAATCACCTAAAGATAAAGACATCAAGGCCGTCAAAGATGAGGATCTGGGACCGGATCCCTTTGCGCAGGAGGTAGATACAGCTGCCTATGTAGTCGGATATTATCGGACCGCTGGCGCTCGCTTCGCGGACAACCTGACCCAGAATATCCAAGGGATGTTGTTCCGGAAGGTGAAGGGGGAGATTCCCGGTTTTCTGGAGAGATTGTTAGGATTGGATGAAGGGGACGGTGAAGCAAGATGTCGAGAGTTGATGGTAGAAGATCGTGGCGAGGCAAGGCAGAGAGCAAGTCTGCAGGAGGAGAAGCGCAAGTTGACCCAGGCGCGAGAGAGATTAGAGAAATTGACAAGAGAGTATGCTACACCTGAACGGGAGCAGGAGGTAGAGCAAGATGAAAATGGACTGTATGGAGAGGAGGACGAGGAGATGGATGGGATGGGGAGTGCCAGTCCGGGTGGTTATCGACCGCCGAGAGTGGAATCCGAGGATCCGAATAATATGATATGAGAGCGGGTTGTTTGGGAAGACTTCACCACTGGAGGCGTGGGGACATTTTTCTTCACGACATATCCCATCTCTGTACCCTCATTTCCCGGTCCTGGTCTCGACTTCGGATTTCGATTTCGCATCTTTCGTTACGGCAACGACATGAATCACCAATCTCGTCAGACGAAAATATGATACGACCCCGTACCAGATTCACGCACCGCATTTCTGTACCTCACGTCACCTCTTCGTTTCGGGCTGGGCTTGAGATGGGATGGGTATTGACATCATGGCGTTTTCTGTTTTCTGTTTTCTGTTCTATGCTTGCTTTGCTTTCCTTTCATGAGAGATGATAGGGATTTGTTTCGTGTGGGGAGGATATGGGAAGATATGATTTGGGGAGTTGATGGCCTGGGATGGGATAAGATGGCCAGGGATGGGATCATATGGCCGGGGATATGGTGGGATAGAAAAAAAACCTGTCTCCATGGCGTTTGTGGGTTGTTTCTTGGTTCCTGGTCATTCCGATCGGTTAGGGTAGGTAATCAAAGTTGATCTTTTGACAAATTGCTTGTTGAGCTACCTATGTCATGTTGTGATCTTGTGATGTGATGTGAGGGAGCAATGATCAGATCGTTCCGCTCTCTAAATATCCAGTCAAAGTCAAAGTAAAGTAGGTAATAAGGTCTTGTTGTATATCGCTCCAGCTACGACCTTTTGAATTGAGGGTGAGAATGATTGGCTGGAAAGTGTTGCGGGGGGGGAGGTTGGCTTTTTGGGAAGGATTGGGGAGTAGAAAGTCTTTGGGGGTGGGAGATAAAGACGCTGAAGGGAGGTATATGCCGTGGTATATATAAGAGATGAGTTTGTTGCACATCGCAGTTCTTACCGCCACGTGGTGATAAGCTTCGATTTTTCTTTTTGCGATGTGCAACAAAAAAGTGAAATATCAAGGCAGGCAAGGAAC
>Ga0182030_10007977_pt1 | contig 22008 bp, 15 predicted proteins | sample 812S3MmetaG_FD_121299 | JGI IMG/M metagenome (GOLD analysis project Ga0182030, IMG submission 121299) | Permafrost microbial communities from Stordalen Mire, Sweden - 812S3M metaG (Illumina Assembly) | ecosystem: Environmental > Terrestrial > Soil > Wetlands > Permafrost | place: Sweden... | reverse complement strand
GTGTGGGTGTTGGGGGGGGAGGTTGGGTTGTGATTGTGGGGGGAGGTGGGGGGGGGGGGGGAGGAGTGATGGGAGGGGGGGTGGGAGGAGGAGGGGGGTCGGGAGCGGGAACTAAATGAGGGAGGGTCGGAGGCGAGAGAGTCGAGGATTCCGGCGATTTTGAAGAGGTCTTGGCCGAGGAATTTTCGAAGGGCAATGACGGTAGCAAGAAGACTGGCAGGATATGTTAAAACTAAGAGGCGGACGGCTGTATTTGTTGCGAGGTAGGCCTCGAGATGCGGAATCATGAGTGATGCGAGGAGTGTCGGGTTGGATAGAGGGTTGAAAGTACTCTGGGTGCTGTGTGGGAGATTCGAGAATGCTTGCATGACATTGCCAAGAAGGTATCTAAAGATTGTTAGCAAAAAACATAGGTCAATATGGTTCATGTACCGTAGATCAAGTTTCCCACTTCTATTTGAACCATCCCTCTTGGTTCCAAGTCTTTCGACTTGTCCCGAAATCAGGGAAAAGAAATCCGATTTGACTCCACTCTCGCTTCCCAAAGCAATAATTTGATCGACTGTCCTACCCTCATTCCCGATACTAGCATTTTCATCATTCCTCCAAACTGGTTTCCATAATCTATCGGCTTCCGGTGACACAGGGTAGTAGTGTTGGGTGTAGCCTCTTTCTCCAGCTGGAAAATGGACATTCAAGAACGCTCTGAAAGCGTTCTGGACTCCAATGACACTATTTGGGTTTACAGGGGAGAATTCATAAAACTTCCCTGCGATCCTGTTTGACTGCGGAGGTGGCGTACTCGATGGAGTCGGAGGCTCAACATCTCTGGTTGTCAACCTCATCTTTGGCTCGGGCCACTGTCTGACATTTGTCGAATAATGGTTGTCTGAAGAATATGGATCAAATTCATGGCGTCTGTGAAAGCCGTCATCATCCGTCTCGGCAGTAAACTGAGACACCGGTCGAGGAAGGTGACGGTCAGCACTGGGCGCTGAGATAGTTGGGCTTGCTGGAGCCTCGGGATGGGGAACTGGAGGGAAATTTGCATAGCTCCCATTTTTGCATGATTGGATGACGGACTCAAATATCTCATTACGTGTGTCGTCCTTAAAATGAATGATCATATCCTCCACTACGGCGAACACTGGCTCAAACGGCTGACGTTCAACAGTCTTATTGTCCGCTTCGGCCAAACCCTCTTCAGCATCAGTCCCTCTATCAACATATATTCGAATCTTTAAATCTGTTATTAAAACAGATCGTACTGATTCATGAAGAGATGGCGATCTCTTGATCGTGGTTTGTGATGCCCTCACAAAAGTTGTTCTTGGAAGTTGAAAAAAGCCCTTTGGAACATACTCTTCGCCGGCTCCAGCGTGCGACGTGAAAGGTCTCCTCAACGAGTATGATGACTTGCTCTGAGCGAGCGGTGTAACAGATGGATTTTTCGCCGGGACATTTTTGTTGCTGGGGTAGAAAGGCTCCATCGACTTAACTCTCCTGATTGAGTGGACTTTCTTTGGCGACCCTGATTGAACGTCTACAATGCATGCCTCGCCATATATGACTCCAGGGGTAGGTGGGAAAGAAATATCGCCGGGAGAAATTGCCCTATATTCATCGTCTTGGTCGTGTTGATCGTCATGATCATCTAGGTCCGTCTGGTGAGAATGTGCAAGAGTATATCTAGACGTAGCAGTGAAGGGCGTCGTTAAGTGGCTGCCAATGGTGTCGCATATTTTCTTAACATTCTGGTTCTTGATTGGCATGGTTACCACCGTCCTTACGATATCATTTGGATGCTGAGGGGAGGAAAGTTCGTCATGCTTTGCGACCATTCCAATTTCATTCGAATTCTCCTGACCATCCGCCATTCTAGTTCTTAAGCTTTCTTCCGTTTCCCTGTGGTTCCTTTCAAGTTCTTCGTACTCGGCTTGTAGCTGTGCGGTCTCCCGATCAAGAGAATCCGCGGCTTTCATGGCTTTGGTATTCGGATCTTCGTCAATCTCATTCTCCTTGAGAGTTTCAACGTCTTCCACATCATCCACGTCTTCCTCGTTGATGATATTCTCTTCCGCCACAATATTCTCTTCCAGTTTCATCAGGCCTGATACACCATCTTTCACAATCTCGTTATAGATTGCCTCGGCTTGTACAATGTCTCCGTTTGTGACGTTCTCACATATCCTTGATATACATGCCGTTCGTGCAGCAACGCTCCCTCCATTCATGAACACAAGTCTCGGCTGCGTGGAAGTTGATAACTGTAGGAATGTCCGTGCGGATTCGGTTCGGTCTGTAAATGCTGTGTGAACTTCTCGGACGAATGTTTGCGCATTGAAGGTCTTCTCGTCACAATCCTCGGACAGCTTCTCCAACACAGAAGGGAGCACCAGGATCTTTTGTGAAGGAGGAAGAAGTCGCAATTGCGTGGCTATCGTATCGGCGTCCCCCTCTAGAGCAATCAACTTCCCGCTCCTCTCCTCGATCATATTTTCCTCGGGCGCCATAACGGGGTTTTAAACTTAAATATGTAACAGAGAATTAAACCTCCACACGGGTAGCTGAATAGACAACTCGATCCCGCGAGTGTGAAGTCATATACAGAGGGAAGAACAACAACGCTCAACTTCAGCAGGAAAAATTGCTGTAATTGAATGGAGAATCTGACAGGAGTAAGAAAAGAGGTTGAGTTTAGGGAAAACGATAGAGATCACTTATGGGTCGGCATCCCCTTGCGGCTGCGGCCCTCCATCAGCTCTCACTTTTCTAAATCCTGAAAGGCCCACTCTATCTTTAGTTGATACCCCAGCTGGTGGCTTGATAGTAGCTCGAGGCTTGGCGTAAGGGACTGGAGAAAGTAGCGACTAACAACTTTAGAGTATGGCTTTGTGCAGATAACCCTGATATCTGCATAAAGAGGCCATGCCTATTAGGTAACTAGGAGATCAAGCCGTACTGTGAACACTTGATGCCATGCCACGAGTTCGTGAAGACGGGCCAATACCGACCAGAGTTGAACATATCCCCCACTGTTCGCCTTCAGCTGCTACACAGCATGCTCAGGAGATAGGAATGATCCTCCTTAGATTCAAGTGAGACAGCCAACAGGGACGAAGAGATGCTTTTTGGATACTTTGGGCCGAAATCAGCCAAATTCGCTAGTGGTACACCATGCCGCGCGGGAGCAAGCAGAGCCCTGGCCAGCGGGCGACCCAGCCTGAGATTGGACCATTTTCAACCCGTGGGATTGGCCGGCTTCAAATTCCCAGGTCTAAAATATAAGCCGTCGATCATCTGCTAAGCTTTATATAGTTAAATAGCGTGATATGGGCCTGGAGCCGGGAACAACGATGGGATCTCAGAGACGGGGTGAAAATACCGAAAGAGTAAAGGGTTTTTTCCCCTACAGATTGTGGCTCCTTTGAAGCGTCCATCAGTATCTTCAAGTGAGGTTTTCAATGACTATTCATTGCCCAGATTCCGACGAATGTCGTGGTGTTGGTACTGAGAGCAGCGCGATTTTAAGCTGAGAAATTCTAGTTCCGGGGACGATCCTAGGTCATCTTGCAGGCGATCGGAAGATGTCGATCTAAAATCCATTCTATCAGGGCAACCCTCGGCCTGTGCTATGCCTGTGTGACTGTGCCTGCATTGTGAAAATCTGAAAATCTCCGGCAGGATTAACCCTCGAGGCCGGGAGGGAAATGATTGGTCGAATCCTGCTTATGCATGTGAAGGAATACATTTGTTTGGATCTCCCGATTTTGTCGGCCTCGTAGTAATTCTATGCAATGCATGTCCTAGAAAGACCCAGAGCACAGATTTCCTTTTGGTAAAAAACTTACGATCAAAAAAAGCATAGTTGATGCGAGTGAGCAACTTTAGAACGAACTCTAATGTTTTAACTTCAAACCTTGCCGAGGGTTCTCCCCCTTTTTCGAGGTTGCGGCAACCCGCATGCTGGGTTGAGGGAAGCCCCAGTTGGGCCGTAGTATCAAGTATATCGCCTACGTGATAGTTTTATGCAATTATGTAAGTCTTAAACTGTACCACCGTGGATCATGCCCACATAGAAGAATTTTGAATTGTGTGATTGTGCCTGGAAATTTCAGGAACAGAAACCTAAACGCCGTTAGCAGGAACTGGATTGGTCGCCCAGCATGGCCGGATCTCATGTACACCACGTGGAGTTTCCAAGACATCCATGTGTCTGATCAGTTTGAGGGCGCGATTTTCCTAACGCTGTCCCACGAGGTCACTTGTCTTCCAACGGCTGAAACGGCTGTGCCTGAGACATGAGCAGATTGAGATTAGATGCTGTAAAATACCGAGCTATGAAACCTAGCGGTAACAGTCGTTCATCCATCGTCTGAATCCATCAATTCCGCCAGCTCGGCTTCTTCCTCATCAGTCAAGAGGCTCTTCTTTGGCTGAATTTTTACCTCCTTTACTACACCTTTAGCTTCATCCTCTTTCTCCTTTATTGCTTGTTCCAACTCCGGCTTGCTAAGATCCCAACTTCTGATGGTTCCGTCGATGCTCACACTAACAACCTTCTTCTCTCCTTCAAGGACCACCAAGCCTGTGACTTCTTCATAGTGCCCTTGGTAAACATGGTGCAATTTTCCTGTTATTCTATCCCAAACTTTGACGTCCTCATTTCGGCCAGCAGTCACGACCCAATCGCCAGTAACGACTACGGCCCGAACGTAGTCTCCATGTTCATATGTCTCCTCCGTGGCCCAATTGCGAGCTCTTGACAAGCACTTTGCAGTTCCATCTGCGCTTGCAGTCCAGATATCCATATCTTCATCATCCCCTGCAAGTAGGATTTTATAGACACTAGTTTCGTGCTCAAGAATAGTCGCTCTGACTGTGCTGCTCTCAGATTGAGATGCCTCAGGAGAATCTAGAATCTGGGAAGCGGATTCAATACTTATACGCCATCGTCGAATATGAGGATCGCTACTCGACGAGATTAATACAACTTCAGACTCCCTAGAATCCTGAGTATCAATTGCCAAATCCTGTACCGCCATCATGGTATCCGATTTGTCTCGTAGGATGTGCAAGCGTTCGCCAGACATTATATCCCACACCATGATCTTCGAGTCTGCTCCGCCAGATATGAGGCACTGCAAACATCAACAGGCTACCGACCTCCAAAATTGTGGCACTCACATCTTTGCCCCCTATTCTTGCGCATATGATTGCCTTCACAAAATCCGAATGGCCTTTATATTTTTTCGACATAGCTCGACTTTCCCTATCCCAACTCCAGATATCTTTGTCCCAACATCCTGCAAAAATTGTTTTCCCTCCAGGACTGCCGATAGCTACTGATGTTACAGGTGCTGATGGGCCCCTGTAAACTGTCTTCGTATCTCTAGTCTAAACGCAGTGGTAAACATTTGCTTCTTGGAAAGTGGACTCTCCTCGTACTTACTTCAACATTGACTTTGCGGACACATCCAGCACTTTCCGCCACGTAAATTGAGTTCGAGGAGAATGGATCTAGGATGACATTCAAAATCTTGGACGTAAGAATGATTGGGTTGCCGTTTTTATTTCCAGATTTCGCTGTTCTTCGGGCTCTCGTTGACTCAGAAGCATCGGTTTGAAAGAAATGACCGGGATCCGTTGAACGAGACATCTTGACGTTTAAAGGGGAAATCTCCGGAAGCAGAATCGGCTTTATGATCTCTCAAGAATATCTACAGGAAAATGAAGATAATACGCTGCAGAGTGTCTAAGGGAAAAGCACCTACACAATCGCGGGGTCCATCACTGATCACGCTAAAATAATTATTTGACAGGGGTTCGCGTTGAGTGCATGAAAGAGCGCGTCGTGCCTTCCTGAAATTCGAAATCAGCAACTTCTTGACATTGTTCTGTGCCATTGAATCAATATGGCGACAACTACTCAAACACGATTACGAGGACGACCAGCTCATACAGCTGGTCCAACTTACCTCTCATATACACCTGACGGGACAAAACTGGTAACCGTCGGATCCAATAATACGACCAGAGTTTACAAAACTGGATTCGATGGGGAACCAACAAATATTGATGACTGCCAAGAGCAGAATATGGGAGTGGATTCAACTGTGAGTCTGTATGCGTGTATGAGACATTATATCTGATTTTTGCTAGAACAACTTCTTCGTAACTGGATCAGAAGATGGAACCGTTAGCAAATACTCCCTCGATACGATGTCCTTCGACAAATTCCTCATGCGATGTTCTCTACCAATCCGGGATATCGAACTTTCTCCCAATGGAAAGTGGTGTGCCGTGGCAAGTGACGAACTCATCGTCAAAGTTGTGAGCACCACAGATACGAGCAAAGTGTTATATTTACGAGAACAATTGAAGCCGGTGAAACACCTAGCTTTCGACCCAAGCAGCAAATATCTCGCACTATCATGCACAGATGGTTTGGTTTACGTCTATTCTCTCATAGATGATGAGCCAGAGCTCGTGCGGAAAGTCGACGGTTTGATAAGGACCGTGGAAACGGACGATGAGATCAGCTCTAAGGTTGTGTGGCATCCAGATGGAAGAGCTTTTGCTGCACCAACGGCAACGAGAGATATACAGGTCATGTCCAGGGGCGATTGGGAGAATCAACGGACATTTACCAGCGGACATATGGGTGATATCACAGCCTTGGCGTGGTCTCCAAACGGAGCTATGTTGGCAACTGCGGGGAAGGACCGGAAGATTTTGCTTTGGGAGACAAAGACCCAAAGCGTGATTGCTACTTACGAGTACGCCAATGTCATTGATTTAGCATGGCATCCGAGCAAGAACCTCTTGTCTTTCACAAACTCGGATGGTGAAGTCTACATCTATAACGATTTTGTGCCAGCAGAGCATGCTCAACTCGTTAAGTTGGGGCCTCAACCTGCCCCTTTTATTCATGATCCACTTTCAGAAGTATCAGCAAATATTCGACGACCTGTTACAAATGGCCATAAAGATGTACCACATCGAGGTGCTCGACGAGGAACGCCTGATAGCTTGGATGATATTCTTGGCTCTGAAATTATGGGCGACGAAGATGACTTCGTGATAGACGATGATGGCGCTGGATATGCTCTCGGGCTGAACGGAAACGGCAAACGGCCAAATGGAGATGTAGATCCCTATGCTGGACCCATCAGTAAGCGTCGTACCCAAGCTTGGGAGCCGCAATACCACGAGTCCTTTCAACCAGGCGCAACCCCTTGGCGTGGAAATCGAAAATACCTCTGCCTCAATCTTATTGGTTTTGTCTGGACCGTCGATCAAGATACCCACAATACCGTGACTGTGGAGTTCTATGATCATGAATTCCACAGGGACTACCATTTTACGGATACATTTTTATATGACAAAGCTTGTCTCAACGAAAATGGGACTCTGTATTCATGTCCCATAAATGGAGACACCCAAGCGTCGATCTTTTACCGGCCACATGAAACTTGGACTACCAGAGCGGATTGGCGGACGCAGTTGCCAAAAGGCGAGGACGTGACAGCTATATCACTTAGTGAATCATTCATTACAGTAACTACAACCGCCAATTATGTTAGAATATATACTCTGTTTGGGATACCCTACAGAGTGTATAGACAAAAGAGTAGCCCAACAGTTACTTGTGCAAGCTGGCGAGACTACGTTCTCACACTTGGAAACGGCCCTGTTGGTGCAGATGGGAACACAAAGCTGTTGTATACGATTATGAACATCAAGAGGGATGAAGTGTGTCAGAGCGAAGATGTGGTAGCTCTACCAGACGAAGCAATACTGAAAAGTGTTTTCTTTTCAGACAACGGGGTAAGTCAGTCTTGTCCTCCTGTTAATCTGAGATTAATCAAATCATAGGACCCCTGTATCTACGATTCAACCGGTACACTACTAACTCTTCTTCACTGGAGGATCCCCGCTCAAGCAACATGGATACCGCTTCTCGACACCAAACTCCTCTCCCGTCTTGCGTCGGGCCGGAAAACAGAAACGTATTTCCCGGTAGCTGTAGCAGACAACAAATTCCATTGCATCATCCTCAAAGGAGGCGATCAATACCCCTATTTCCCACGACCACTCCTCTCTGAATTTGATTTCCAAATACCCCTATCGTCGAACCCTAAACCAGATTCCGGTGACGGCGACGAAGCAATCGTGGAAGAAAGCGACGAATTAAAGAAACTAGAAGGCGATTACGTCCTCCGGAGTCTTCTTACAGCTCAACAACAAGATCTCATAGATTCAACCAAGAGTTCCCATACCCAAAGAACAGCTCTTGCAAGAATGGAAGTTGAGATCGATAAAACGCTTCTTCAGATGATGGCTGTAGAGTGTAGAGAAGGTGAAGAGCGAGGTATGAGAGCGTTGGAGATGGTAACATTGATGAGGGATCGGAGTGGCAGGATGATTGAGGCTGCTGGGAAGGTGGCGGAGAGGTATGGGCGGAACGTGCTAGGCGAGAAGATTAGGGAGATGGGTGAGGTTAGGATGCTAGGCGATATGGATGAGGATTAGGCGATGGTTGGTATGGTGGTCGGAATAAGGCGTTGTTGTGTATATTGGATGTGAATGGGTAATTGGTATGAGCAATGATAATGGAAATGATCGCATTCTATCTGCACGCTCAGACGAGTACTTTATTATGCCTTGACATGTTTGTCTTCTAGGGCATTCTGCGAGTTGCAAATCAACAATGCTAAAGGGTATCTCAATTTCTGAGGATCTCAATAGTTTGAGTCATGATTCACTGCGTTCTTAAACGTCCCCGCAGCCAGAACCAGAAAGCTGACTAGAGTTTTCAGATAATGGGATTTCGAGAATCCTTGAAGTGGATTCCCTACTTTGCGATGGAACTTACTTGTCCTCATTGTCTCATTATTTTTTAGAGAATGAGACTTACGCAATCAAGTCACAGGGTCTGGAAGTCCTCATTGTGTCTTTCTCACAGAAGCCCTTTGGTCTTTCCGTTTTCACAACTTTTTCTTATGGTACATCACTTTCCCCCTACATATATATAGCCATGTTGTTCGATCTTTACTCGTATCAAATACCCAATAACATAAACCCAACACCAGCACTATATACAAGAAAAGTTCTATCACTACCACCACCTAAACTTCAACCCCCAATTCCCTCCCAATAATAACCGCGGCCTTCTCCCCCACCACCAACGCCGTGTTATTAGTATTAGCACCCACATTCTCCGGCACCACACTCAAATCCACCACCTTCAACCCCGTCGTCCCATAAACATTCAAATCCTTATCCACCACACCGCCCTCCTCCCTCTTCGCCATCTTAGCCGTCCCCAAAGAATGCCACGTCGTATTCAAATTGCCCCTTATCCAATCCTCAATCGCAGCATCATCCTCTTCACTATAAACCAAATCCTTCACCTCCCCATCCCCCAAGCCTATCTCCAAAGCAGCTTTCGAACCCGAAGCAAATTTCGGATGTCCGAGTTCCAACTCGCCTTTGTAGTACGGCAACCGACGAGCAATTTCTCGACTCATCTTGTACCCCCAAACCTGCGTCTTCAAATCAAACTTCCCCGCCTTCTCATCCGCATCCCCCAAAAACCCAGTATCAAACACATAGCCACCCTCCACATCCTCCCTATCACTCACATGGATACTCCCGCGCGAAAACGGATACGCGCTATACGTCCCCATCGTAATATACTGACCCTCCGGCACCAACCCCGGATCAGCGAGAAACGCATTCACCACCCCGCAAAGAATTAGCGGTTTCGTAGGATGAGGAGCGAAGGTTGTATCCCAAGACTTCTGGAACGCTGGGCCCAGGGAAGAGATTTCGGTGGCGGAGGGGCGCAGTTTGGCGCAGATATCGATGCCGTTCCAGCCTAACATTGGATCCTTCCCCTCTAACGCCTTTACGAAATCTTTCCTTCCGCTTAGAATACCGTCCAAAGTCTCTCCCTCATCTAAAGATGTCTTATACGGATATAACAATAAATGATGATCTTGATAATTCTCGCCTACACCAGGTAAATCCACAACTACAGGAATGTCCAGTTTCTTCAGAACATCCGGGTTTCCAACACCAGAACGCTCCAGGATTTGAGGGGACCCGAGAGCACCTGCTGATACAATGACTAATTTCTTTGCGTGTACGGTGGAATGCACAGGTTTCGACAACGCGATTTCAGGTTGTGCTGATGAAGTAGGTTTATATTCCACACCGACTGCTTTTGGGGGACTAGAGTCGTCGAATAGTACGCGAATAACTTTCGAGTTAATCAGAATATGTAGGTTTGGGTGTGCGCCGTCTTGGAGTAAGGGATGGATGTATCGATGTGCAGCGTCCTGACGTTTTCCATCTGGAGAGACGTAGCGGTGCCATTTCTATTTATTTCATTCCGATTAGCGAGAGTTGAGAGATAGGGAAGGGACGGGCAAAGGGCAACGAACAGAAAATCCCCCATTCGCCTCCAAATCCTGCAAATCCACAATATTCTCAAAGCCCATGCCCGTCACCGTCTTCATAAACTCATCCTCACTTTTCCCGCGGTATCCACCATCCGAAACATGAATAGGACCACCATGACCATGTTTAGCCTGGTCGATAGCTTCATGTTTTGGGTGGTAAGTTTCGAGCTTGTTGCAGAGGGGAAGCATGTCTTTTGCAGCCCAGCCGGGTGTAGCCCAACTGTCGAAGTCGATACCTTGGGCACGGGTGTACATCATGAAGTTTATGGAGGAGCCGCCGCCGAGCATGCCGCCCATGGGCACGATGGCTTCGCGACCATTGAGATGTTTGGATGCCTCGGATTTATAGAACTATTGTCTTTAATCAGCTACTGTTGGAAAAGGGGGCCTAGGCAATGGAAAGGACGTACGATAGCAGTCTTGCTATCAGGAGCCAGATGGCTCAGGTAGACAGCGGGGTTGATGACGGTGGGATCATTGAAATTGTTCTTTCCTCCCTCAATGAGGAGGATTTTGAGGTCTGGATTAGCTTTTGCCAGTCGACCAGCTGCAACGCAAGCCGCTGTCCCACCTCCCGCGAAGATGATGTCGACATCGCCGACGGATTCATTATAGGTGGACATCGTGTCTATTTAGCAATTGAGTGCTGAAATTCAAGCTATGGTTATTTATAGGAGGCAATTGGAGGCTCAATTGGCAAACAGAAGGAGAGTTGACAAAACGTTGGACAATGGAGAAGGGTGCACTTGAATCAAGGGGGTTACCAATTCCCAATATATCCAGGAGCATCCATCCACCCACACCTCCTATACTTTGCTGATCCTTCCCCTCACCCGCCATAGGCCTCAGATGACTCCTATTAGTGGTTCTTGACCCGTATCTAGGTAGAATTCAAGAATGAGAAGGCATATCGCAAATTGTTCAATTGGATACGAGAAAATAAGATAGCCACCAAATGCGGGGTGGATGACATCGTCGTGGGGTCGTGGTATCATTAGCGCCACGCCGAGGCCAGAGCGGAATCAACCCCGCAATCCCCCTACAGTTACCACGAGTCAGAAGGATTGACAAATTGGATATGTGTAGCATGATCGACCTTGTTGGGTGGTGGGCTGTGTTGAAGGCAAGAGTACGCAGCAGATACACGAGTCATTGACCTACATAAATGCCACAGAGTTTATTACCAGTAACTGAACTAATGTACAATCTCTCTCCTAGTACTGCTCATTGATAATTGCCCCGCCAGTGTATTCACAATTATCCGCCCTTCTTTGTACAACCGCCCAAATGCCGGCCAGCCTGCCCCCAGCAAAAATAAAGAAGAAAGGCAAAATCACCGGCGAATGCAATGAATGCAAAGGCAAAAGATGCAATTTAATGTGTATGAGAGAGCGAGAAAAGGTAAACCCGAAAATCGAAATTCAAACAGCCCTCCATCTGCCATGTTACCAGGAACGCCTATTATTACACCTCTGATACAACGCCTCTCTTTTGTCATCCCCTCCCATCAATATCATTATGTGTAACCCTTTCCTTATTAACAACGCCATCCCGTCCTTCCTATGAATCATAAAGTGCATCAAGTTGAACTAGAAGTAGCTTTTCTCAAGTTCAGGAATATCTTCTCAACTATAGACGTTGAATCAACAGGCACATCGATGAGATCGCGCTGTGTAATTTGGGTTGCTTGCGCCTGTGGATGTGTCGGTGACATCTGAGGTTGAGCGGCCGGCTTCTGGAAGTACGTCTGATGTGGATATACAGGTTTAGTCTCCTGATATAAGGGTTGAGAAGCACCTGTATATTGAGGTTTGTTGGTGGGTAGATTGGTTGTATGTGGTCCTAGAGGACTATGAGAAGTCGTGCTAGCTGGTGATGGGAGAGGCGCAGCTCGATAGTCTTGTGGGTATCTTTCTTGAGAGGACTGTTGAGGCTGCGGAGTCTGGTATGGTGGGGAACCTGCAGAAGTCTGTAATGGTGAGGGTCCAGATCTTTGAGGCTGGTAGTGAGTGTGGAACTCTTGTCGAATAGCAGGATGTAACTGTGAGGGCGATGTAGCAGCTACTTTCCTATCCGAAGTTTGGAAAGGGGGGGTTCGAATCTGCTGAAATTGTGCCGTTTGTTGCTGCAAACTTGAAACGCCATAGGATCCAGGAGTAGTAGGCGAAGCGGATATGTACGATGTGCTCGGAGACGATTGACCCGCAGGATGCATTCTTTGATTGCTACCATATGTCGGCATGCGATTGTATAACGAGCTTCCAGAGTTTGATCTATTGAACATACTCTGCTGTAAATGCTTCTCAAGATCACCCTGATAGCCGTTCATGAAACCGCCGCCAGGTCTGTAAGGACTTTTGTATTCCAATGGGGATCTATTGTGCTCTTTCTGTAAATAAGAGTATTTTGCGAAAGGATTTGGTTTTGAGTTGTGTGATCTGTGGCCAAAAGGATTGATTGGTCTTGGTAACGGCGGCTGGTATTGAGTATGGGGTTGGTATGGGGCAGGAGGGGCGAGTACTGCTCGGGGAATATATGGTGCAGTTCCCGTACTAGCGGGGTAGGGACTGGGATATGACGGTGTTCCTGAAGACGAAGGTGACTGCCATCTCGGATCACTACCAAAGCTGAGGGATTGTGGAGTTGATTTTTGCAGAAAGCTTTGTTGGGAACGGTAGGCCGTTGTATCCACTTTGTAGGTGGTATCACGGGGTTTGTATACATACGGCTTCTCAGGCCTAGCTGCAGATTGAGCAGGCCGATTATGTATCCTAGAAGCGTTGAGTGCATTTTGATTGACACCACTGTGGTTGGTATGCTGTGTGACACCGGAAGGATAGGATGCTGCATATGATACTCGTGGTCCGGGAATAACTGGTTTGGGGAGGGTTTCTAGGAAGAGACCTTTCGGATTGTGTCTTGGATTGGCCAAGTCCTCTGTGAACTGGGCTTTTGCCTCGGTGGAGTTCTTGCCCAAGTAATACCAAATTTGATTCTCCTTCGTGAAATCAATCTTGACCTGAGCTGCATTTCGCGGGATAAGCTCGTTCTTGAATTCGGCCCAAGTAAAGTTTGTGACGAAGGGATCATCCTGTCTTGGTAGGTCATCTGCTTGACGCTTGCTCGTGTTGAGGGACTCTTTAGCCTTGAAAGACTTGGGCATAGGAATTGCGTTGGCTGATGGCTTTTGAAGATGGAAGTCCGTAGGGTCTGGAATCAGGAGCCACTTGTATTCGACCTCAATTCGCTCCCTACGTGAATGTTAGCGTGTTATTAGTGTGTATGAAACGAAATAAACGTACCCTCTTGGCAGAATATCAATGAGAAGCATCTCCTCGCTCTGATGGTTCTCAACCACAGCACCAGCAAATATATCGGCTTTGTGGTATTGCAATTGACAAATCTCTCCCGCCTTAAGCTCCGCACCAGCCTTTCGGATGCGATCAACTTCGGACAAATCATTGGCCTCGAGCTTCTTGTCACGCTTGCTGCGGTGAAAGCGACAGCTAAATTCAATGCCCCACTCCTTGTACTCAGTACCATCCTCGCCGAAGACAGGTATTTCGCCTTGCTCAACGAGAACACCGGCAGCGGCAGCACAGGTTGCATGATATGCGCGGGTACATTTCTTTTGCGAGCATTGGAAGCAAGCTCCCTTCTTTGAGCGACAGTAGTTGCACTTGAGGTCGAGACGAGCCTTGTCGATGTATTTGATATCAGTGACCATTTCCTTGTCTTCTGACTCGATCGATGTCTCTGGAATGTACAAAGCGCACATGCGGTGAGCCTGTTGACCATCCTCGGTTGGTAATAGAGGTTCGGAAGGAATATCGTTGGGGCAAAGGATACACGGCTCCTTGGTAGGCGCCTTGATGCGAACGCGGATTCTCTTAACGTTGGAGTTGCCATCCTTGCCATTGGTTGGACGCTTGCGCTTCTTACGAGGAGCTTTGATCTTCGAGTCACCACTGCTATCAGGAGGTGTCGGAAGATCAGTTGTACCATTCTCTTCTCCATCATCATCCTCTTCGTCCTCTTCATCTGTGAACTCGTCCTCGGTTTCCTCGCCCCTCAATTTACGTTCAATCTCTCGAACGTCAATCCAGACACTATCTTGAGCCTGGCTACAGTCGCACTTCTTTGCAACGCGGCCATATTCAAGCCAAGAATCTAAAGCAAAATTGACTGCTTCAGCACAGTTGTAGCCAAGGTTGTAACCAGAATGGTAGCCGTATGGAAATGTGATAACAAACTCGCCGGGGTGATGGACTATCTTATTGACCTTAATATTGAAGTTGGATAGAAGGTGGGACGGAGAGATCAAGAAGGTCTTGTGACGAAGAAATTGGTCGCAAGCCTTGGCGTCGGTTGGCCAAATGGTTTTCATGGCAGCCTCGAATCGTCGTGCATCGCCTTGAGAAATGCTGTACCATTGCTTTGGGGCGCCAAAATGAAGAAAATTGATACTGTAAAGGTCGACATCCTCCAAATGCCAAGCGAAGGTAGCCTTCCACATGCCCAAGTATAGGTAAGCGGTATTGACACCAGGAATCTTCGTGCCCATAACATCAAGAAGGTTCTCAAGCTTGCCAAGATTCCAAGTTGTTGTTCGATCGTCGAAGAGAGAACCAGGCATATCAGCTCCATATAGAGGAGGTGCGTATGTGAGAGTCTTCCAGTATGCCCGCTCAAGTTCTTCGCAGCGTTCAGGAGAATAGTCTTCACCTTCTAGCTCATACTTGAAGTTCTTGAATGCCTCTTCATCAACCTTTGCGGCAGCTTCCTTGCGGTTATACTTCCGACGAGAGGAAACAGAAATAGCTTTAGGCTGTCTTCCACCCATACGCCTAACAGGAGTGTCATCTTCATAATCTCCATTCTGGACCGAATCCATATCGTCGTCCGCTTTCGTGGTCGGAGAGACGGGTGTTGGTAATCGATCGGGTGTCTCCGAACCGTCCTCTGTCTCAACAGTGGCTGCCTTTCCCTTGTTTTTAAATGGGCGTCCGGCTTTCTTCTTACTTCCCGAAGTGCCGGTGGTCTTTGGCTTAGTAGTGGGACGAGCAGGTTTCTCTTGGTTCAGTCGACGCTCCCCTCTTTTAGCTGGGGGCTGGTGCTCGCTCTGCTCGCACAATTGCCGCCATTGAGGGAGGTTGTATGATCGTTGATGTAGAATGTTTGCTTGACGATAAGTGCCGCTCGTACCCATGATATCTTGCTTGATCGGTTCCTTAACTCTAATTGTCTTTATCGCTTCATCGAGTCGGGGTAGTCCCGTTTTCCATTCGGGTGGGGGAATGACCTTGACGATTCCAGACTTCATTCCATACGGATTGATTTTTTTCATCTGAGTTAGCAATCAATTAGCTGAGCCGCTCTTCAATTGAGAGGGGGAGGAACCTACGTAGCGTTGAAAAGACTTGAATTGGTGCATCGTCGGCTTAAAGACAGGGACTCGGCCATCGTCAGCGAAATGATCTGGCACAACTTCTCCGATATCTTCTTCTGGGTCCTCGATGTCTGATAGCTCCGAGTCTGACACCGATCCTTCGTGCTTGAGCGAAGGCGACTCTTTATTACTGTCGGGAGGGGAAGCAATCCCCTGCGCTGGGGGCGCCATCGTATCTGCCATGGTCGTAGAGCTCACATGCGAGCGCTCTGGTGTCGATGATATATCGATGGAGCCGACGAAGGGGGTCCTAGAGTAAGATCGTACGTTTTTAAGAAGAGGGGGCCGGAATGGCGAATACTGCAGATCGCAGTCTTTTCGTATAAATTTGTCGATGAGCCGTTAGAACAGGTGTCGAAGAGACATATGCCAGTCTCTAAATTATCTGCGACACAGTTGTCGAGTCGTGGTTGTCGATTGAAAGAGATCCGAGGTCGACGTTGGTATTCATGAGTGTGGTGATTTATCGAGGTTCAAGACGGTCGATCGGTCGCTCCTCTCGATAAGGTTAGGCTGTTTTTTAGCGCCTTTCCTTTCCTGGACCTTGACCTGCAATAAAAATGCGGCTCCCTGCTGATATATCGAATTCACTGTGCATTGGATAATGAGAGGATTCCTTCATATGCTCCCCTTTCCAACCGGAGCGACAGATCTGTTTGCTTGAGTATTGAGACGCGCTTTTATTCCACCATTCAAGATTGTCCACCTTTTCATTAGCGAGGAGCAATGACGCGCGACCGGTTCCATTCCTGCCCTGCCATCAAATGTGATGGAAAAGAGGAATATCCATCATCCATCACCCATGAATTTTCGTGGCAAAAGGTAAGCTTGATGCAGGTACAGGTAATGTTAGTTCACCCATGCAGAATTATGCTAGACCTCTATTCCAAGTTGGAAGCTCATGATTCCTTCGTCAATGTCCCTTCATCTCAAACAATGAGCTTGCTTGGATAAGGTATTTCCAGTATCAAGAAGCAAATTCATTGATGTGGTCTTGTTGTTTTCCGGCGTACGAGAATTGTTAGGCTCGGCCCGCGATGAGGTTGTGGGTTGACTGGATCGTGGAGCAACATCGACTGGAGATGCATCACAACATTCTTAAAATGTTCAGATTTTTGCTTCGTTGGAGATTATAACTTTCCATCAGATTCATCACCTTATCGCTGACCCTTGGGCCCCCCTGTCCCCCGCAATGTTCGTTCTGTGCCTGGTGATCGATCATCTGCGAATAATCAGGCTGCATGATATGCAGTGAGAGGTCGTCAAAATAAGCTTCATTGAATCCCATCGGCGTTTTTGGCATTGCCCCGGACCAAGGCGTTCGAAGGTTCGGATTCCGCGTCAGAGCGTGGGTATTACCACATTTTGTTATCAAATTGCCGGAGGTAATCATGCACGACAACAGCATAGGGGTTTGACCTCAAGATACGACTGTACCTTCGTCTGCACCCTCTCTCCAGTGCAGAAGCATACTTGATGAGTGAAGCAAGGCCAATACCAGCTTCTCGAGCTCACGAGCATGTTAATCTGAAGGGTACCTGTCTTGTTTTTATTCGGGGTTTTTTTTCCTGACTTACTCCTCGATATTTGAAGTTGTGCTGTGATGTTTTAGACAAATGGCGGGTGAAGGTCATCTAGTGAGCGATCACGAAAAAGAAAATCCAAGTTCATCCAAGTTCGTGAAGCAGCTTCATCTCAAATTGTTCACCCTAGCACTGATACACATCTACAAGACCATGGCCAATCCCTAGGCTACAGCAAAGACGCTCTATTAACCCCTTGAGCACCTTCTGAGGGAGTTCTCGTGAAAATCTTCCTCATGCCTTCCTCAGGATAAAATTTTGAGGTGTCAAGGTCTGAGGCGAGTCAAGACAACTTGTCCAGCGGGGCTATCAAATAGAGAAAGCCCGTGCCGTGCGTCATCATGCATGGGCTCACCTAAACTCGAAATCCAATATGCATCTCGAAAGAATCGGAATCTTACAAAAGCTTTGATAAAAGAACATCCCAGACAACCTGATAACATCACTAGAGGTTCTTCTCAATCGTACGAACTGGCAGCTAACAGTTTCAAACACGGCAGCCACACGGAAGTGGGATGCAACTGTCTATTCAGCAACCTCCTGCTCCTTATGATTATTCGACTCACCGCTCTCATTCGTTCGAAGTAGTTCAGAAACATGATTCAGCAAACGAGCTTAACAAAGGATCCCAGCATCAGAATGCTCTCAACTCGTGAAGTGTTCCAATGGCATGGCATCCCTAGATTCTCGAAGTAGCGGCAACCTCTCCCTTCCTGTTGTTCAAATTGACCAAGAAGTGGATAATGAATGATCTTCAATTGTTTTCAAAGCCCTTGTGATACTATTTTACTCTAACTTCAAGAGTAGCTCCAGATACGCTCACCGGATAAGAATACTACCATAGCAAAATTCTATATTACCGGCAGCCTCAGTGATGCGCTACCTTTAAAATACACGAAGGCTACCTTTTCGTTTTCTTTGATGCTCATAGTCTCATTTTCAATGAAAATCGACACAAGTCTAAGCCACCTCTCATCTTGTTTGCATGGGTTCGAATATGTTTCGTTCCACTGTTTCCGTTCGGGTCGTTTGCGTGCCGTTGGCAGCTTGTGTACCGTCGGCTGACTGTGTCCCATCAATGGATTGTGAACCATCGGCGGCGTCGGTTGTAGTGCTGTCGTCAATTGCTCCATTATCATCCCACCCCCCCCTCCGAGGCAGAACAATTGATAACATTTGTATTGGGATTGAAATGATATTTTCATTGGTACCATGGCCAATGTAATTCGTTTCTTGGGCTCCACCACTATTCCACACAAGATACATTTTAGCCTGAACACTACGAATCTCAACCTTTGGTAAATATACAGAACCGGAGGTCGAGGTCTTATCGCCGGAGAAGGTGAGATTGGGTAGTTTGTGAACAAGGTTTGGTGTCCAGACGCTGGTGAAGTGGCCTGTGCGTTGCCCTTCTTGCACAAAGTTCATCTAGCTACATTTCAAGGTCAGCAATGAGCATTTCCGTTGATATTGTGGAAAGCCTACGAAATCTGTTGCGTAGTGTCCCACGATACGCTAAATATCTGCCGTGTAACGCTATCTTTGGATAGGGCTTTCATTTGAACCACAGGAGTGAATCATTGTGGAAGCAGCGGAAGCTGAAGTGGAACTGCCGCTCTATTGACCGGTAACACCGCTGCATTCCTTTTTGCATGATGTCCCTCTATCCTTGAGGGGCCTCGCTACTGGGGTTTGCCATCGTTTTAATCAGCAAATGCTGTGCATGCAAAGAGGCACAAGAGAAAAGCTTCAAGGATCACTTGAGAAAGATCGGTGGGGGCATGTAGAGCGACGAAGGGGATTTCAGAAAAGAGGAACAGAAGTCCGAAAAATTAGAAAGTACGAATACAAGATTTGAAGGGAAATAGAAGGAACAGAAACAGAGTGATGGGAAAGGTGGTAAAATAGACTTTAGGTATCAAAGACAAGCACAAGCAAGTATATATATATATATTTTTACCTAATTGTATATATCAGACTGCCCGGTAATATATAAGATTATGAAGCTCAGGAGCATTTTTCTATCTTTCCTCATAGGAGAATGAAGGAATACAGAAACAAGGAAGGGGTCCATTGGGATTACTATTGCGCCACACAATCGGAATATCCTAACCCGCGGAAGGCTGAAATCCAGGAGGTATTTTCCAGCCGTAAACATTTGGTTGGTGGTCCCGGAGCTTAAAAATGTAAGCCGAAGCGTCTTCTGGTGAATCCAATAGCAGCTATTTTACTTGATAAAGGACTTTAAGGATGATTTTGATGATGAGAGCGAATGGAAAGCCTGAAGATCACGCGCTTTCACTTATGCCTAAATCGCGAGAATGCAAGCCTTTTGATGGATCCTTGCTGTTTTCAGTCTCAAACTGCCATTTCTATATCCCTTCTAGCTCGCTTTCCTCGCAATTTTGCATATTCACTCGGGACAACAGCATCGTCAAGGCAAGGGAAAAGCCTTGAGAAAATTGAGCAAGGACATCACTATTTCATTGCCATCTCCAACTCCTCAACCACGAAAGCCATCATTGTCACTTCGTCCATGCCTGATTATCACTGAATGATCAAGTAGAGCAGGTGAACTCCTTCGTCACTTATGAATAATCTCGTGTTCATTCATTGTGGCTTTCCCGATAGTCATTCTTAATCCATCCTATCTTCCTAAAATGGAAGGAGCGCTAAGTTTGGTTTCCCTCACATTCGGGTATTTAAACAGATCAACCCGTGCTTTACTTCCTTCATAATATACTAGAACTAGGAATTCAGACCAACTATGATAAGATATCTAGAACCGGTCCCAAGTGGTTCTGATCCAATGCCAGTCTGGAAGGAGGAAATAGTATTTAATTTGAGGTACCTAGGTAATTTGCTCACGAGTCGTGACAGCAAATCCCCCAATGACAGCATGATAGCGTACTTTTAAATATCATTACAGAAGCCTGCGGCTTATCCCGATTTCTTTCAGGGAGGGGGAATATCCAAATCGCGGCTTCGAACCACCGACTAGGGTAAAATTCTCAAACTTCGTTGTACTCATTCCTACCTGAGATGTAGAGGACCTTCATCCCACTGGCCTGAAGCTGAATGATACTGTGGACGGTATCTTTTGTAGACTCCCGCTAGCGGAACATTAGTATTCTCATTATCTCCATGAAGGTGGATGAAAATCGCGTCTCAAAACAAACTCGGCTGGTCAGCGAGGAGAGAATAAGGACAGTATTTGCTACCTTTAACCAATCCAGACCACTATGAGATTCAAGACAGAGAAGACACAAGATTCAGAGTTGAGAGCACCATCAATAAAACAGAATCGAACGCTTCGCGTTGCTCTTTCGAGCTACTACTTTGCTCGATTCCCTTCTTCAGGCACGCAAGGTCACACCTTGTTCCTGATATGCTAGCACTGACAGCAAGTCAGATAATGACAACGGACGTTGAGTGAGATTATATAGATAGAAACAGCTTTAGCGCGTGTCGCGTTTGTTTCCATTTATCTAAATTGGGAATCAAAATAGCGGCTCGGAAGAATTGCTCAACCTTGACTTAGTTGCGTTTTCATGCGATAGCTTTATTATATTGAGAATGATTAGAAGTAGTCTTTTATAGACCTTCGTACGCGGACCTGGAACTACCACATCCACCTTACATCAAGAATATACAATTGAGAATATACCCACGTCCTCGATTACGCACCTACTGCCGACCCAGTAGGCAAAATGGGCATCGTTCGTGGCGAACACAGGGTCAATGTCGGTGGAATAGGAGGCACCCTCGTCGACTGTATTGTCGGCAGAGTAATCGTCCCGTACAGTGGGGGTGGTGGAGGAAAAGCAGAAGCATCCTGGGGGTGGGTACCAGTGTAGGGCCCGACGAATTTGAGAGCAATTTTATTGTCTGTGAACCATTGCCAGATACGGCAGCGCCAAGTGTAGTCGCCTTCACGGCCCTGCGAGATGGAATCACCACAAATCATTACTCTGAGCGAATCTCGGCGGTGGATAGCAGCTGCAAGCGTTGCCGGCGTGAGAATGAGGACAAGGGCCATCTTTATGAGGCCATTAACTGCGCGCTCACTCGGGCGGCGTGAGGAGAAGTGTATTATCATGTTAGCTGAATGAATAAGATATTGAATGATCATAAGTAGCTAGATGAATGAGATGTTGCATTCTCATAACGCTGGCGCTTCTGCAACCATTTTATAAACATCTTTTCTTGCACGTCGATTAGGTGGCTCTTGCCTCATATTCTTGATTTCCGGGTCGAGGTATGGGTAGAAAAGAAGACTATAATCCCTAAAAATCAACTTCGAATTATCATTTCAATTTCTCTTAGCTCTCAAATGCGCCGCAACAATGGGATCATTTTGAAGTGAAAAGTCATTACACGAGCTAACTACTCATCTTAACTGGCCCTTCTCGCATGGGTTTGGGTCGATATTTCCCCCGGTGACGTTTAAAATGGGAAGTATGAAGATTTGAGGCTTCAGATATCCCACTCTTTCCACTCCGAGTTT
>Ga0182030_10007976_pt1 | contig 22009 bp, 14 predicted proteins | sample 812S3MmetaG_FD_121299 | JGI IMG/M metagenome (GOLD analysis project Ga0182030, IMG submission 121299) | Permafrost microbial communities from Stordalen Mire, Sweden - 812S3M metaG (Illumina Assembly) | ecosystem: Environmental > Terrestrial > Soil > Wetlands > Permafrost | place: Sweden... | reverse complement strand
GCCCCCCGACCCGCTCAATGTATCGAGAAATTGCGGCCTGGCTGTTGCCGACGGCGCTGGCAACCGACGATGGGCCCTCGTTAGTCGCCGCTGTTTTCGAAGAACTGCGCACGCGCCGCATCGTCTGCCCACCGCTTGCGACCATTGAACGGCTTGGTGGCACGGTTCGAGCTCGAGCACGGCGACAGCTTTGGCGCCGGCTCGCCGACGGACTGTAGGCGTTCGGGCAAAGCCATGGTTGACGGTTTGGCCGGGCGGCGGGTAGGCTACTTTGCCAATCGAAGGCCGTAGGCTGTGGGAGTGAGTTCGGCCAGGGACTGGATGGAGTGATCGGCGAGGCCTGGCAGCACGTCTGCCAGATACTTGCGAATGGGCAGGCCGAGTTTGCGGCAGCTCTCAACGATGGAAAAGATGGCGGCGAGGGCTTCCAGGGTTGTAACTACTTGATCGTGATTATGAGGGGGATGTTATGCGTCGGTCCGCCGTTGGCGTCGGTAGCGACAATCTGAATTGTGCTTGTCCCACGAGCGGCATTGCCGTTGCCGGTCGAAGACGAACTGGATTTGCCTCCGCAGGCTGTCAAGCATCCGGCAACACCGAGGAGGACCGTTGCGATCGCAATCGACCAGACACCCTTGTAACGAGCGAATCGCTTGCGCTGCCAGACAAGGACGAGTCCGAAGAGAAGCGAAGTCCAACCGGCGATTGCCGCGCTGTAAATGCCGTTGGCGGGCCTCGACAGCGAACCAACGGTCGCCGAGTTGCTGGTTGATATAGTGAGCGTTGCCGTCTGTTTTATCGACACGTTCAGAGGCGACGGCGAGAAGACGCATGAGGCGTTGGCGGGCAGTCCCGTGCAGGACAGGTTGAGCGTCCCGCCGTAGTAGTAGAGCGGATTGACCGTGAGGGTGGCTTGTCCGGTCTGCCCGTCCAGGATCGTCAGGGTTGGGGTAGAGAGCGACGTGGTAAAGTCCTGAGCCGGTCCGCCCGAGATGATGGTGAGTGTGCCGGGCACGTAGGAATTGATGATGTAGTTGGCTGCGGTGACGGCGTTTCCAAAGCTGTCCACCGATGCGATGTTGATCGGATATGTTCCCGGCGACGAGCCCGCGGTGGCGGTGGTCGACATAGCCGGAGAGTTACTGAGCACCGATGGGGTGTCGCCGTTGACCAGTCCCGTGACGGTGAACGAGAGAGCAGGAATTGCTATGTCGTTCTGAATCGTGAGATTGTTCGCGGCGATCGAGAGCGTGGCCTGCGCTACGCTGAAACTCTGACTTACCGGCGGCGCCGGGCTGTAGGTTGTATTTCCGCTCTGGTTCGCGGTGACGGTTACTGTGCCGGAGCCGTTTACCGACAGCACACCACCCGTGATCGTCCCCGGACCGCTTGTCACGGAGAACGTGACGGGCAGGCTGGAACTGGCGGTGGCGGACAGTACACGCTGAGCCGCTCCGTAGGTAACGTTCGGCAACGCACCGAAGCTGATGGTTTGCGGGGTTCCAAGCACCACGGTCAACGTTCCGTTCACATAGGACGCAGACGTCAAGGCGTAGTTCTTGGAAAGAAGAGTTACCGATCCCTGCGCCACGGTGATCGGATACGTGCCCAGGGGAGATGAGGAGGTCGCCGTCGTGGCAAGCGTTGGAGTTCCGCTCACCACTGCGGCAGCGCTGTCGCCGTTGACCAGGCCGCCGACTGTATAGGTTAGGGTCGGCGGAGTCGAACCCTGCGCCATCGTCAGGTTGTTAGCGGTCAGGGTCAGCGTCGCGGGGTTTACCTGAAACGATTCCGTAGCAGACGCGGACGCGTAACTGCTGTTGCCCGCCTGGTTCGCTGTTATGGTCACTGTTCCCGCGCCGGTAACGGTCAGGGTGGTGCCGTTGTTGCCGCTGGTTGTGGCCGGTCCGGTCACGGAATAGACCACCGTAAGTCCCGAGGTTGCGGTGGCCGCACTTGTCAAGTCAATTGGTGCAACGCCGTAAGTGACCGTCGGAAGGGTTTGCGTGAATGTGATCGTCTGTGGGCTGCCCGACTGGATCGTGAAGGTTCCGGGCACGAACGATGCGGCGGTCAGCGAGTAGTTGTTCGAGGTGGTCGACAGCGTGTTCTGGGTAATCGTAATCGGATAATTGCCGGGTGCGGAGGTTTGCGTAGCCGTGGTGGTGAGCGTCGGAGCGCCAGTGGTGGCCGATGCGGGAGCGGTGCTCGTGACTCCATTGATCGTGGTGGTGATCGTGTAAGTCAGTGCCGGAATCGGAAGTGTGCGAGCCTGGGAGATGTTATTGGCTGTGACGGTGAGCAGCGCCGGTTGCGCGTTGATCGTAGCCGGAACCGGTGTCGCCGCCGCCCATCCGGCTGAGTTATTGGAATCGCCATTGTCGCCCGGCTGGTAAGCGGTCACCGTGATTGTGCCGGTGCCGGTGACGGTCAGCGTGCTGCCATTGATGCTGGCGGGGCCTGAGACTTGATAGATTACCGGGAGCTTCGAGGTGGCCGAGCCGTTCAGGGTGATCGTCTGGCCGTAGGTCGCCGTCGAGGGTGCTGTAAAACTGATCGTCTGCGCGGTGGTGCCAGTGGTGGCCGTGGCGGTACCGCTGACGGCGATCAAGTTCTGTCCGGAGGCGGCATTGTTGGAGTCGCTGGTGATGGTGATGCTGTCGGAGTAGGTGCCGGCTTGCACCGCTTGGAATTCAACGGCCACCTGGCAGCTTTGGCCTGTGGTGAGTGTTATCGGAGCGGCGCAGTCCGTGCCGCCGCTGGCCACTTGAATGAAGTTGTTGGGGATATTGATGGCGCTGATGTTGAGCGTCTTGGTATCCACATTCGACACCGTGACCGTCTGCGCAGAAGAGGCCACTCCTGCGGATTGCGTTGCGAACTGCAGGCCCGATGCGCTGACATCGATCTTGTGAAGCGCATAAAGAGCGGTGTTCGGATCAGAGCCCTGATAAAAGTCGGCATAATATATCGACCCATCCGAAGCCGCCGTCACGCCGAGAGGACCGGTTATTGCCACCTGGTTGGCCGGACATCCGTCGCCGTAACCGTCAACTGCCGCGGCGCAGACGGCTTGTATACCTGTGTTATCGTCTTGATTCAGATTGCCTGCAAAGAGCGTGACGTTGCCGGAGGTGTCGACTTTGGCCATGAAGCCGGGGCCCCAGAAGCTATGGTAGAGACCCACATAGAAATCGCCTGCGGAATCGAAGGAAAGCTGGGTGGGGTTATTGTTGTTTACCTGAGTGGCAGTTTGGAAATTGCTGTCCGCGAGAAATTGATAGATGTTGCCTACAACAGGAGTCTGGCCTTGAAGCGACGCCGACAAGCCCGGAACAGTTCCTCCCGCGTAGATGACGTCGACCCCAGCATACGAATCGCTAATGTAGATGTTCCCGAAAGAATCCAACGCAATCCCAGCGGCAGCGAGCCAGGGTGGTCCACTTGAGAAATTCGAAAAAGTTATACCGGTATACTGGCCTGCTGTGAGAGTCTGACCGGTGAGGAGCGGCGGCAGAGTCCCGCCGTTATAGACCAGGTCGAGATTGGGCCAGTAGCCGTAGCTTCCGTAGGACAGGATGTAAACGTCGCCGGAAGCGTCGACGGCGACACCGATCGGCTGTGGATCGAAAGAGCCATCCGGATTGGAGTTGCCACTATTTTGATTTGCGTCGACTGCGCCGTCGAAGGCGGAGGTGAAGGCGTAGATGTTGCCGGCGATGGGAGTAACATCGGCGGGAAGGCTGGCTTGCAGACCGGGGACCGTGCCCCCGGCGTAGACCACGCGAACCTGATGGTCCCCACCATCCGGAATGTAGAGGTTGCCGTTGGCGTCGAGCGCTACCTGGCCATCGGGACCCGAAGTCTGACGGGATCTACCGCCGTAGTAGGCCGCATACGCATCGAGATACAGGACCGCTTCGGTGGCCGGACATCCGTTGCCGTAGAAGTTGCTATCGTAGGAACTCATCTCATCGGCCTTGCCGCAGAGAGGGCTGCCCGATGGCGTGCTGCTGCCACTGCCGGCGACCGTATAGACCGTTCCCGCGACCGGGGATTTCACGGAAGGCAGCGAGGGGATTGGGCCCTTGCCCGAAGCCACCACGCGCACCACGTTCGCCCCGCCGTCGACAATAAAGAGATCGCCCTGGGAATCGAACGTAAGACCCTGTGCCTGATTCAAAACGAGACCGCTTACCGGACCGGTATACTCCGGATCGGAACTGCCAGTCGTGTTCGTCGAGGCGACGCCGCTTACCATCCCCGGCGTGAACGACAGCGTCTGCGCCGGGGCGACGCCACCAGCCAGGCAAGCGAGCAGCAAGAAGACGAAACAGCAGCTTGCCTGCCGCAATCTCTCAATGAATTTTGTATCGATGTACATCATGTCACTCTCCATTTTCGGGCCTTAGAACCTGTCCAATAACTTCAATTCGCATTTAGATTTCGGCTTTAGCCGCCTAGGGAATGGAAGCTGCTTAAGCCGTTCCCTCAGGGGCTAAAGCCCAACCACTTGCGGGTTCTGATGTACGGGCTAAAGCCCGTACCCTTCGCAGTCGGGCGATCTTTCATTGCTGATACAGCGCGAGGTTGATCGCCGCCAGTGGCGTGGCTTGTCCGTTGATCCGCGCCGTGGGGTCGTTGATGTTGGTGTAGATCACATACTTTCCGTTGACCTGACCGGCCACGGCTACTCCGTGAAAGATGCAGGTGGGATTTCCCTGGGCATCCGTTCCGCCCGACGAAGTTCCCGCGCAGAGCGAATATGTATCTGGCTGCGTAATGGTGACGGAGGTAAAGAGCCCCGGTGTTTGCGTGCTCTGAGCGCCCAAGTTGAGCGTGGTATCCGTGCGCGGCGTCTGCGTAACATCGTCTTTGGGAAAGCCGCCGCCGGTGATGGCCGTGCCCGAGCCACTTGTATTGCCAAAGACAACAGCGATAGTGCCCAGATTGCTCAGCGGGTCAGACTCGAAGCCTGCATATTTCTTGCCGACCATATCGCTGACATTGAGAGCGGTAGTGGGCTTGAGGACTCCCATCAGCCCTGTCGGTCCGGTAGGCGTCGTATCGAAATTCGAAAAAGTGCTGGATCCTACTACATGAAAGTTCTGCCCCTGGTCGATGACCAGCAGACCCGATGGGCTGACTCCCGTGGTGATTCTCTGCGGGTAATACGCTTGACTGGACAAAGGGCTGACCAGAACGAAACCCTCTTGCGTCGCGGGGCACGTTGCATCCGGGATAGCCGATGGGCTGAGTGAGTTGCCGCTCAGGTCGTACATCGTAAAGTTGGAGAAACTCCACGAATCCGCGCTGCCTGAAGTAACTGGAGTAATCTCGACCGATCCATAGGCGACATGGACTACCGTATCCCCCTCGTTCGTTGTTCCCTGGGCGATAAAGTTGAATGTCTCCGCAGAGGTGAAGGCCGGGCAGGCCGCGGATTTCGTCGCGGCGATCAGAGCCGATGGACTATGACCGAATACATCGGCCGAGCTGCTGCCGGTCCGTACGAGCAGCCCCTCGCCAGGGAGACTCACGGCATAGCCGCCAACGCCCGCCAGGCCGAAAGGCGTACGCGTGCCTGATGGGAGCGTCAAATCGAGAAGACCGCTTGTGCTGGTGGTGAAACTGCCGTTGAGGGGGGTGGCTCCCGCCGTGCTGCCCTGGTCGGTCAGATCGGTATAGCTGAAATAGCTTGTTGTTGGGTCGAGTGTGGTGCTCCAGGTTGCGCCTATGCTTCCAACCTGAGCGGCCTGCCCGGCAGTGCCGAAGTATTGATTGACCAGCCCGACAGAGGCAGGATTGTTAGTTAGATTGGATTCACAACCAGACAGACTAAACGCCAGGCCCACCGTCGCGATGGCCGCGAGCGCAGCCACAACCGGCGCCGCGCGCAGCGAGAGCCATCCCCGCATTCCATTTCTACATCTCTTCATGACCAATCTCTCTTCCTTTCGGTGACCAACAATGGGGATCAAAATCCGCAATCGAAATACAAGCTCAAAAGTCCAGCTTCAGCCCGAACTGAATTGTGCGCGGACGATGCGCGTCCACAGGGTGCAGGAACGAGCTGTCGCTCAGGCAGTTTGTGTTAGAGTCTCCCGCCGCAGTGAAGCCGCCGCCGGTGGTCGTTCCTCCATAGGCGTAGGGATCGGCGTAGCAACTGACCGTGTTGTTGGCCTGGTTGCCGAGGGTCGGATTATATAAACGGAACTGGGTGTGGTTGAAGACGTTGAAGGCCTCGGCGCGAAACTCCAGGTTTGTTTTTTCAGGCAAGTTGAAGTGTTTGGCCATCGCCACATCGAAGTTCAGGCGGTCTGGGTTGCGCTCGACATTTCGTCCGGCGTTGCCGAAGCTGAGGGCGCGCGGCGCACAGAACTGGCCGGGATTTCGCAGGAGAGGCCCGAAGCTCGTCGAGCTGCTGGCTACATGCGGAATGCCCGAGACGGGGGAGTAGTTTGGACATATATCCGGATACGAGCCTGCGCCGATTCCATTGAAGACGCCTGCATTGTCGAGCGCGGCGACTCCGTTCGAGCTGCCCTTGTTGATGACGCTGAACGGAATGCCCGTCTCAAAGAGCGTGATACCGGAGAGCTGCCAGTGATCGAACAAAGTCTTGACCAGGGTCGAGTTCAGGTAGCTCGACGCGGGACGGTTGACCGCGCCGCTCTCGGGATTCGGGTCGCTGTTGATATTCGCCAGGAAGTTCTGCAGGAAGCGATACAGTGGCAGGTCGTAAAGGTAACTGACATGCAGCAGATGGCGCTGGTCGTAGTTGGAGCTAGCCCGGTTGCCGCGGACATCGAAGGAGTTGACGAAGTTGGAGTCGGAACGGTCCGACGAGTCGTCGAGCGAGTGGCTGTAGGTGTAGGAGACGCCCAGCGTCAGTGGCCCTGCAACGCGGCGCAGCGTAGCCTGGAATGCGTTGTAGCTGGAGTTGGCCGTGTTTTCGAGCGAATAGATGTTATTCATCCCCGGAGCGAAGGTGCGGTAGGAGTTGGGATTGACCCCGCTTCCGGTCTCGCTGAAGCAGGCCGCCTGCAGGCTGATGAAAGCTGGACTTCCCGAATCGACGCGAACGCCGCTGGGGAGCCCGTAATAAGAACCGAAGTATCCAATGGGAGACGTGCTATTGCCGTCCGACACCGGCTGTTCGCAGATCGCCTGCACCAGCGGTTCGTGCAAGCCAAAGGGATTGTTGGCGGCGGTAGTGGGAATGAGCTGGTTGATCTCGCGCTGCAAGGTAAGATGGGTTCCCTTGCTGCCGACATAGCCGAAGGTGCCCAGCATCTGGCCCGGCAGCTCCCGCTCGACGCCGAAGCTCCACTGCTGCACATACGGCCACACCGCCTTGCTGGGAATGGCTGTGACGCTAAGGGGAAAGGCCCCCGGCGAGAAGTTACAGTTAGACGCAGCGTAGCCTATACAACCGGCGGTACTCGCGTTGTACTGGGTCATGCTGAGCACCATCGGCGCGCTGCCTTCGAGCGAGCCTGTGTTGGCCTCGTCCGCCGTACCGTGCTCGAAGAAGATGCCGTAGCCGCCGCGCACGGCCATCTTTCCGTTCCCGAAGACATCCCAGGCAAAGCCGACGCGCGGCGCCGGATTCCACAGATGCCCGGTCATACAGCCGTCGGGAACACCGTTGACGCCGCACTGCACGATACCGTTCGCGACCACGGGGTTGACCTGGCCGTTCTTCAGGTAAATGGGTGTCGCCGTGCTTGTGGCGTTATCGATCAATTGACCACCGAACCTCGACACGTGGACAGACTCGGAGAGCGCCGAACTGAAGGCCTTCGCTTCCCAGTTGTAGGCGTTGTGATGGGTCTCCTTGTACACGCCGAAGAGGCTCACGCGCACGCCGGCATTCAGAGTCAGCCGACGCGTGACCTTCCAGTCGTCCTGGAAGTATGGCTCGATAATTCGGTATGCCTGGTGGTAAGTGCCCTGCCCGCTGTCCTGCTGAAAGCTGCTGATGCCGCCACCCGTTCCTCCCATTGTCAGAAAGTCGGCAAAGGCATTTCCCGTGGCATTGCCGTTGAAGGTCATCAGCCCCTCTACATCGCCGGTTGCCGCGCCGATCGGGCCATTGGTCTGCGATCGATTGAAGAAGACGAATTGCACCCCGGCCTTGAGAGAATGCGGTCCGAGGATCTTCTCGACGTTGTCGGTGATGCTGTAAATGGGATTGGAGTGCTTCCACGGCGCGAAGGTGTATCCGGGATCCACGCTGAAGCCGCTGCCGCCGTAGGCCGCATTGGTGCCTGCAATGACGATGCCCGGAACCGTGCCGTGTTGGACATTAGGAAAAATATTTCCCATGCCGCTAGCGACCGCGTCCGGACGTGCGAGGTACACGTTCGGGGCGGCAACATCGTTCAGCGCGAGATTCGAGGAGGTGTAGCTGAAGGAAACTTCGTTCGACAACTTCGCTGCAAGCTGTGAGGCCAGACGAGCCACAACGCTCGTTCCCGGTCCCTCGAAGCTGTTGCGGATGGTCGGGAAGCTATTCTGCACCGTCGCGTATTGCGGCACGGGCGCGGTCTCATTCCACTCGTCATGGGTGTAGCGGAACATGAGAAATTCTTTGCTCATCAACTGATGATCGACGCGCACAAGTTCCTCGCGATAGAAGGTGGGCAGCGAGACCTCCGCCAGATAGCAGGAGCCGATCGATGAGGTGCAGCCGGTCGTCGCGTTGGGCACGGGAATCAAGCCATTCCCAAGAAGGGCGGTAGCGACAGGGCTCACATTGGGAAGGATGTTTCCGGGGAAACCCGCCGCGCGTGGAGGGGTATGGCTCGGATCGTTGACCAAGTAAACCGGGCAATCCGGATACTTCGTTGGAGCAAATTCAGCACGCTGCCCAGTATCCGCGTAGGGGCAGACATCGCTGAAGTCGCCATTGCGCTCGGCTAAAGACGGGACGCCTTGCCTGTAGGCGTAGGGGTCCGTTTCCATGCGCACTTCCTCGGAGAAGAAAAAGTGCGTTCTGCCCTTGCCGTCGTAAAGATGCGGGATCGACAGCGGTCCGCCGAATGTTCCACCATAATCCTGTCGCCGGTAGAGTGGCGCACCGTTGGTCACGTCGAAGTAGCCCTTGGCGTTGAGCGCCTCATTGCGCAGGAACGCATACACGCTGCCGTGGTACTTATCGGTCCCGGACTTCGTGGTAATCAGTGTCGTTCCGTTGCCGGAGCTTGGATATTGCGCCCCGTAATTTGAGGTGAGTACCTTGATCTCTTCGATTGAATCAATGCTCGGCGTCACGATCAGCGAAGTGTGGTCCCTGTTGACGCCGACGTTCAGGATCTCGGAGCCATCGACCTGAAAGCTGTTGTACTCAACGCGTCCGCCGTTGACGGAATATGAGACACTCCCCGCCATGCCCACGCGCGCTTCGTCCTGCTGCGTCTGGTTGCTCACGCCGGGAGCAAGGGCGATCAGTTGCGAGAAGTTGCGGCCGTTGAGTTGCAGGCCGACGACCTCTTTTCCGGTGATCGTGCCGCTCACTTCGGCATTCTCGGTATTGACCTGAGCCACAGCGGCTGCTCCGGCATTTACGTCAACGGTCGATTGGGCCGAGCCGACCGTGAGTTGCACATCGTACACATACGCCTGGCCCATTCCGAGCTCGATCGCGTTGTTCACGGAACGATTGAACCCCGTCGCCCCCACTTCGATCTGGTAGTGCCCAGCCATCAGGTATGGAACGCTGAAGTTGCCCGTACCATCGGTCTTCGTATCGAGCGTGACGGCGGTATCTTTGTTGACGACGTGTACATCGGCTCCCGGAATGGCGGCACCCTGCGAGTCGGTGACGCGACCCGTGAACCGCCCTGTTTGTCCCCAGCAGAGACTTACGGTTCCGAGCATGAAGCAGACAAGAAAAATTCTTCTGAGTAGAGTGAGAGTCTTCATTTGATCCTTGGGGACAGCTTGGTGTCTTGCTTGGAATCCGGTCCGCTGGCTGCGCCGGCGGGACTGCTCTGTATCCGACGTGCGGCTTCCTGAAGGCTTGCTGCCGACCGCAGCAGTTCCGGGACGATGGCTTGTGCATCACGCGGAGACGCGACGCCGCCGACAATCAACTCGTGGCACAGGGCGATATTCCTGGCAGCGGCATCACCTAACGCTTCCGGAGCGCCGCCCGTGCCGGCAAGGGTGGGAGCGGTGTCCTTGATGCCGACCTGCGCAATCAAGCTTTGTTCGCTCTGCACGGTATCGAGGACACGCTTTGCGTTTCTTTCGACCAACTGTTTGAGAGCTACAGACGCAGCCGGCGTCAGATTCTCCGGCGAACTGAACCGAAGCTGCAACATCTCCAGGCTTTTGGTGGAAAGATTGATAGAGGTCGCATCCGCGAAGAGCTGGTCGGCGATCCGGCCAACGTCTTCCCGGCTCATGCCCCTCTGCATCAGGTACTGCTCCAAGGGCGTCGTCTCCGAGACAATCGAGGACAGCTTCACGCTTTGAGCCGGCCCCTCGGATTGAGAGCCGGACTGTAATTCCTGAAAGGTGAAGATGGCTGGAAGGACGTGGGGTACTTGTCGCAATCGCGTCTCGATCTCCCGCTTGCGGTCCTCCGTGGCGACGATGCCTTTGACTTGCACACCGTCTCGGATGCGGACGAGGTCGATCCGCTCGTTGCGGTCGGCGCCGAGGTCATTGAGGGCGAGGCGGGCGCTCAACTCCGCCTCATCGATCTCAAGATCGGACAGCGGATGCGGCAAGCGCGGCAGGATCGGCAGGGGCGGCGAGGTACCCGGCGGCACCAAGGCACCGTGGGAAGCCATCGGCTCGAAGAGCGAGTCGATGGCCGGGCTCCAAGGGAGGACATCGAAGCTGAGCTCGGCAATCTCGATGGTGTCGCTATCGCGCAACGAGATGGTCCGCTGGACGGGATGGAAGTCGGAGTCGCGCACCGTCAAGGACTCTTCCGCTACGGGGCCGCTTGGAATTGTGGTCTTGAGTACGATGAGGTGACTGCCGGAACTGGCGATCTCGTCCTGACGCTCGCGTTGACGGTCGTGCCAATCCTGATAGGACGTAGCAGCCAGCGGTTCATTCCAATCCACACCTGCCGTCACGAACTGCTGCTGAATCTTCTGCTCGGCAGGGGTGAGGGTAGCCGGCTTCGGCACGCGCACACGCTGTGTGTCGCGGTAGACCTTGCGCTCAATGGAGTCTTTCTTGCTACGAATGCGAACGGTCTGGCGCACGACGCCGATCTTTCCGCTCACCGGCCCCGCGGCATCCCATGCTTCCGCGCGCAGCAGAAGCGCGTTCGCGGTGATCGCAGGAGGACGCTGGAAGAACCAAATGATGAGACAAACCGCTGAGAGCGCAGCGAAGGTAAGGGCATTTGCAAGCAAGGCGTTCATGTTGGTAGCCGAGATACCGCGTACATGGCGAATGAAGCGCTTGAGCCACAATGGAGTGGCCGACAAGTAACCTGGCCGCACGACGGCGACAGGTTGCTGTTCCTGTTCTGCGCGGAGCACTGCCGGTGCTTCGTCCTCATCGGAAAAGGACGGCGCGGCCATCGCCAGAAACGGATCAAGGTAAGTGACGCTCAACAACGTGCCGCCGGTATTAAAGCGCAGCAGTAACTCGATGGAACGATGCCGGGTCAGGTCAATGGCGTGATGAATCTGGGGCGGCGCCTGGGGGGGCAACGCCAGAATCGGCATCGCAAGCAGGCAGATTCCTTGCTCACTGAAGACCTCGATGATCTCCAGCCGAGTCTCCGCGCTGACTTCGACTTCAAGTTTGTTGGTTGCCGAGCTGACATCGCGCGAAGCAATGATGTGACCATTGACTGCGATCTTCAGGCGCTTCGGGTCGTGGTCATAGAATTCTTTCAGGCGCTCATGGCCGAGACGGAGGGTACGCTTTAGCTCGCTCTCCCGCGTCTGAATCTTGCGCTTCGAACCCGGCTTCGAGCGCCGGTCGACCGCTTCGGGTCCTTGAGTGCGTCCGCCGATGGGGGGAATGCCATGGAACTTACCAATGATGTCCAGGCAGCGCTCGCAGCTCACAATGTGCGCGAGCAGATCGCACGAGATCGGTTTGGAATTGAGGCTTTGGTAGGGCTGAAGCAACTCTTCTTTCGGGAGGCAATCGCTCTGGCATCCGGCGAAGACCGCCTGACGCAACTCCTCAAGAAGCTGATCGTGAGGAACGGCGATATTCTTGGGCACGATCTGCGGAGCGTGTTGCTGGCCCATCGTTCTAAGCCGGTCTGGGTCGTCCAAAAGGTATTGCTTCACCTCCTCGCGTGACCGCATGAGGCTGCTCCTGACCATGTAGTCGGAGAGCAGCGTGATCCGCATGACTTCTTCCTTATGGTAGCCGTGGATAAAGCGCAACAGAAGAACGCTGGCTGACTTCGACTTTTGCTTGCGCCAAACCACGTAAAAGACGACGCGCCGGAGCGTGTCCTGAAGCTCGATGGGATCGAGAGACGGAGTTTCGCGGATGGTGAGTTGAAGCGAATCGAAGTCGATCAGCGACAGCTCTTCGAGCGGAAAGCGGCGCTCGCGACGCTGATGCGACAATTGGACAAACTTGAGATATGTGTAAAGAAGCGGTTCCGCATTCTCTGCATCCGTCACTTCCGGTGCCGAAGTGACAAAGCGGACAAAGGTGTCCTGGACGAGGTCTTCGGCAGCGGCGCGGTCGCCGTTCGCGAAGTGAAGAGCCCACTTCAGCAGCCAACCGTACTTGGCAGCAAAGATCGATTCGCGCGTGGCCGTCTTCGGCTTATTGGGATTGACCAGAAACATAGGCGTATACCTATACCTTCCAGAAAATCCGCCCGCGTGACATCAAATTTCGCGTATTCAACGTAGTTTAATAGAGGCGCGAAAGGGGAGACCTCCAAGCCGTTGATTCCATGTGAGGATCGTAGGCAGGATCGACGCCGTATGCGGAGGTCAAAAGAGGGAGCAAGCGGAGCTGTTCGAGGGCCAGTTTTTCGGGCCGCAGGGCGAAGACATTCTGGCAGCCGTGATGCCCTATCTCTCCAGCGAGGACCAGGCCTTTTGGACGCGGCTGCAGCAAGAAAACCCTCCAGTGAATTACCTTTCGGAGGTGTTCTGTGAGTTCAAGACCGTACTTCGGCGGGTGGTGGTCGAGGACGTAGCACGGGCGAGGCGATTCCGCTCCAAACACGGCGCAAGCGCGTGTTGTGACCCTGCGCACGGCAAGCAGGAGATTTTGCAGCAGGGTGTAACTTGCAAGGTTAGTCAGGATGCTCAGGATGACGGCATCTTTTTGGTTTGAGGGGGAGGGCATTTCGGTCCGAATGAACAGCGCGCAAACCCAATGGAATCAATCGCGCCTGATCTGTTCATTTTAGATGTAACCCGCCACGCGCGTCAGGTTGCTCAGGATGACGGACTGTTTCTGGTTTGAAGCGGAAGGGCAACAGCGGGTCCTTCACTTTGTTCAGGATGACAAACGAATTCTCTTTGCTCCGTGTAGTTTGTTCAGGATGACAGACGACTTCTCTTTGCGCTGTTTTCTGGAGGTTCAGGGGTTTAGCTGATGGGGAGGTCGATTTCTATGGCGGCGCCGTGGGGTTGTAGGTTTTTGGCGGCGATGTTTCCGCGGTGTTCGCGGACGATGGCGGCGGCGAGGGAGAGGCCGATGCCGGAGGACTCGGGTCCGGTGAAGCCGGAGGTGAGAGAGTCGAAGGCGCGTTCGGGGTGGGCGAATCCGGGGCCGGAGTGGGTGATGACGATTCGGACGCGAACCTCTTCGCCGGTGGAGGGGAAGGCTTCGACGCGGATGGATTTTTCCTGATTGGCGCCGACGCGGAGGACGCTGTCGATGGCGTACTGGGTGCCGTGGAGTAGGGCCTGACGGATCTGGTGGGCATTGCCGAAGATTGGCGGCATGTCTGGCTGGACGGCGAGGCGGAACTCGATGGAGTGGCGGAGGAAGTCGGTGCGGTGCATCTGTTCGATGTCGGAGACGAGGTCTGCGAGGGAGAAGGCATTGAAGCGTTCGGTGGTGATGCGGGAGAAGCGCGACAGGCGGGCTAGGATGGACTTCATGCGGCGCGCTTCGAGGGAAATGGCTTCGGCGGCGCGGTGGTCAGAAGAGTTGACGGAGTCGTGGCTGCCGGTTTCTTCGAGGAGGGCGGAGTAGCCAAGGATGACGGTGAGTGGGTTATTGAGCTGCTGGGCGACGTTGCTGGCGAGCTGTCCTACGCCGGCAAAGCGTTCGGAGTCAATGAGTTTGCCGAGCATCATGGCCTGGGTGCGGGCGGCCTGGAGGCGGGCGGCGAGGATTTCGAGCGGGAGGAGGTCGTCGGCGCGGAGGCTGGCGAGGGGAATGCGGGGCGCGGTGAGGAGTAGCGCTCCGTCGGGAGCGGGGAGGTTTCCGTTTCTGGCGCCATGCCTGGAGCTATGCTTGGGACCGTACATGGGTCCAAACATGGGGACGGCGCTGACGCGGGTGAGGTGCAGGCGTTCGAGGTCGTCGCCGGGGAGGAGCCAGGGAGTGAGGTCGAGGTTCAGGGAGGAGCTTTCGGGGACGAGGGGTTCGGGGCCGGGTGATTTTTTCAGGGGGGATTGGCTTTCACCGCGTTGGCTGTCGTCTTCGGTTCCCTCTTCGGGATCGCCCGGGCCGGGATTGTCGTCTGGATCTTCATTCTGCCTGCGGTCAATTATGGGGGGGGGAATGGCGGGGACAAAGCAGTCGGCGGGGAGGCGTTGGGCGAGGTTGTCGAGTGCGCCGGCGGTGGCTCCGTCAATGCCGGCGTAGCCCACCACGGAGTAGGCTCCGGTGGAATTGCGAACGACCATGGCGGCGCCGGCAAAGCAACTGTGGTTGGCGATCATGGAGCAGAGTTGGCTACTGTTGCGATCGAAATCCTCGAGGCTGCGGGCGGTAAGGGGTTGGCGGGCGTAGGCTTCGAGTTCGAGGCGGACGCGGCGCTCTCGTTCGCGGGCGGAGGCGTTTTTGTCGACTTCGTCTTCGAGGACCACGAGAATGAGGCCGATGGCAACGACGACTTTGCCGAGATCCGCAGCGCGGGTGAGGATGAGGAGGGTATGGGGGTTGTTTCCGACCAGATGAATGAAGAACAGAGGCGGCAGGACGTAGGTGAGGAAGCCGACGGTGGTCAGCAGGACGCCGGGCGAAAGACGGCGGAAGGTGAACAGGACGAGCAGGGCGCTCATGAGCATGTTGCCGCATTCGACGATGAGCAGCGGAAAGTAGACGTTGCCGCTGACGAAAAAGGGCATGGAAATGGCTGCGGCCAGAACAGCGATGGAGCTGGCCAGCCAGATGGGGATGGCGCCCTTTTGGAGGCTCCAGATGACGGCGGCGCCGGCGGCCCAGTAGGCGAGGAAGATATAGACGCGGAGCAGGGGGCCGGTTGGATGTTCGGAGATGCCGAAGTAGAGCGCAATATAGAGCAGAATTGGAATGACGTAGGGAAAGACGAAGAGGAACCGGAATCTGCCGATGCGAAAACTGGTGGGTGAGAGCGAGGCGAGAAAGAGGGCGGAACTCAGGATGAAACAGGATTCTCCGGCGGCGCCGATCCAATGGAGAGCGACGGGATCGCCTGTGGTTGGAGAGACGGTCCAGTTATCGGCCATCCAGCGGAAGATCGATTGCAGGCCGGAGAAGCCAAGTGCAAGCATCCAAAGCAGGGTGCGCATGCTGCGGAAGCGCGAGTGCAGGTAGGCGAACGCCAGCATGAGGGCTGCGATGAGTGCGATGGCCGGAATCTGGTAGTCATCGGGCATGGTTACTGACAACAGACTCCTTCTTACGCTAGGCGCTGGATCGGAATAGAGTGGCGGAATCCAATCTTACAGTTAGTATGGTTCATTTGAGCGCGGTAGAGCGCGGGATTTCGTGATGGAGGTGCATTTAGACTTTAAGACCGAGTTGCGGAATGAAGGCGTCGATCTGCGGGATCGCCGGTTATCGATTTCCGCTGCGTTTGCCGTATGGAAAGGAAACCATGTGAGCGGCGTTTACGTCCAGTGCATAAGGTCTGGCGTGAGGATTTTTCGTCCGGCGAAACATGAGCGCGCTACGGACACTTTTGTATCATCCTGCTTAACTGGGTGGGACTATATGCGTCTAAAGTTGTAGGGTTGGCTCAGGAGTTGAGTGAATTGACGAGAGTACGAAGTGGTGATGGATCGATTCGGCGAGCGGCGGTGGGGTTGCTGCTGCTGACGGCGACTGTTGGCCTGCTGGCGGCCGGGGGCGACAAGAAGAAGCGCAATCCCAATGCCACGGTTTCTTATACGCCGATGGCGCTGGATTCCGGCTATGGGCCGATGGATCTGAACCCGCCGGCGATGCCGCCGGAGGAGATTATTCAGAAGTTCGAGGCGAAGGAGTCGGCGTTTCGCCAGGCGCTGAACCATTACACCTATCGGCGGACGGTGCGGGTGCAGACGATCGACGATGGCGGGAAGGTGGATGGCGAGTATTACCAGGTGGATGATGTTGTGTTCACTCCAGATGGGAAGCGCACGGAAAAGGTGGTGTTGGCGCCGGCGAATTCTCTAGAGAGGATCAGTATGAGTCCCTCGGATTTTCAGGATATTGAGGAGCGGTTGCCGTTTGTGCTGACCAAGGAGGACGCTGGCCAGTACAACGTGACGTACGTCGGAAAACAGAAGGTGGATCAGGTGGATTGCTATGTGTTTGACGTGGCGCCGAAGGAGATTGCGAAGGGAAAACGGTACTTTCAGGGGAAGATCTGGGTGGACTCGGAAGAGTTGCAGATTGTGATTACCAATGGAAAGAATGTGCCGGACGATCTGCGCAAGGGGCATGAGGATCTTTCGACGCCGTTCACGACCTATCGTGAGGAGATTGACGGGGAGAACTGGTTCCCTACGTATACAAAGGGGGATGGGGTGCTGCACTTCCAGGGCGGGAACGGGTATATGGGCGAGGATGTGCGGGTGCGGCAGACGGTGAAGTATACGGACTATAAGAAGTTCGGGACGACTACGACGATTATTTATAACGGGGAAGAGATTAAAAGTCAGCCGGATGCGAAGCCGGAGGATAAGAAGCCGCAGTAGTTTTCGTGGTGATTTGCGATCCCAGGTCTCAACCCCGCAACTGTGCAGCGCACCTCCAATCATGATGAACGGAACGATCCACCCGGCGTTCGCATTCGCAGGAATCTCCCCCGTGTTCAGTGTTTTCCGACCAGCATGTTCATCAGGATCGCTCCGCCGAGCGCGGCAAAGAGCGCCATGGGCATTGCGACTGCACCCACTTCCAAAAACTTCCAGAAACTGACATCGGTTTTCTCCTCACCTGTGTCTCCGCCCGAGTCCTTGCGGAGCGCGAGCAGCCACAGAATCGTAGCGAGCGAGCCGGTGACTGAGAGATTTGGCCCGAGGTCCACGCCGATCAGAACAGCGTTGGCGATCAATCCCTTCGCATGAGCAGCTTGGATTGTGCCACCCGCGATCAGTCCCAGAGGCAGGTTGTTCACGATGTTGTTTGCTATACCCACAACGAACCCGACGACCAGCGCCCCGACGTTCTGGCCCAGATGGGAAGCCCAGGCGAGCCACTGTCGCGTCAGGTTCAAAGCTCCCTGACTCTGGACCGCATCGACCATGACAAACAGGCCGGCGACGAGGATCAGGGTTGCCCAACTGATCTCTCTTGCAAGATTGATTGGATTGCTTCTTGCCTTGATGGAGGCTACGGCAGTAATCACAAGGGCCGCGAGGCAAGTGGGTAGTCCCAGATCTTGCTTGAACGCGGACGCAGCCAGGAGCACGGCAATCATCAAGGCAAGACCCGCCAGGACGAGTTTGCCGTTTCCGCTGAGATCCACATCGTCAACTTCGCAGTCAATGCTCTTGCAGAGGTCGTCTCGAAAGAGAAGGCGCATGACGAAAAAGGTCGCGACGATCGAGAACAGCGATGGGATTCCAAAGTCTGCCAGCCATGCGCCAAGCGGCGGCATACCGGTATGGAAAACCACTAGATTCGCCGGATTTGAGATCGGCAAGACAAAGCTCGCGGCGTTCGCGATCAATGCGCAGACGAACAAGTAAGGAAGTGGCGAAACCTTTGCCCTTCGTACCGCTGTCAGAATCGCCGGCGTCAACACGACCGCGGTTGCGTCGTTCGACATGAAGATAGTCACCAGCGTTCCCACTCCATAGACCAACAGGAAGAGACGCGAGCAACTGCCGTTGGCTCGGCGCACGGCGACAGATGCAACCCAATCGAAGACACCTTGTTCTCTCGCCAACTCGCTCAGGAGCATCATGCCTATGAGGAACAGGTAGACATCGCTCCCCTTGGCGACGGCTTGGCCCGCAAGTTTGAGTGGCACGAGCCGGAGTCCGATCAACAGAAGCGCTCCGCCAGAGATCCACCAAACTTCGGGAATTCCGCGCGGTCGCGTGAGCATCAGAGCGATGCTGACGGCGACGATCAGCGGCAAAACAACATGCGCAATGTCTGTCGGGATCATCACCACTTCTTTCCGTTCTTATTTGGCCCGAGCTGAGTGCCGATAGGACCATGCTCCGGCCATGCCTCGGGTGCATTGTCCCGATCGCGCTCCTCGAACTCGCTTTCCGCGCGCCGACCGATCGCCAGACGGTTCTCGTCGCTGGCTACTTTTCCATGCGCATCTTTGAAGGATACCTTCAAGAGATGAGTTTCTTCGCGCGGAATCGACTCCTCTTCTGAAAAACGCGGTTGAACGTATCGTACGTCAGCCACTCTCGCTCGGCGTTGCCGTGGCGCTCCATCTCGCCGCAACCTTCGGCCCCGCTCAGGACAATCTTTCTGTGGTGGTTATTGTTAACCAAAGGGCGGGCTGGTTCGTTGTATGGGCAGAAGACGTTTAGAAAGTTTTGCACCTGAGAGGGGATATCGAAATGCGTGATTTACGCCTGAAGAGATTCACTATGGCGGCGTTGGCTGTCATTGTGTTCACCGGTTCTGCCGTGGCCGAGCTGCGGACTGCGGCCTCCGCTCGCACTCCCACCCCGGTCGCAGCCCCCTCCGAGAAGGATCTTGGGGCTGAGCAGAGGGAGTTGATCCGGCTGCTCAGGCTGAGTCCCACGCTTACCACGGTGGTCGAGCACGACCCGACGTTGCTATCGAATCAGGAGTATGTGCGGCGCAACAATCCGCAATTGGCTCAATATCTAACCAGCCATCCGGAGATAACGCTGAATCCCAATTTTTATCTGTTCTCAGAGCTGCCCCGAGGCGAAAACCTCGAGCAGGCTGTCTGGCCGGAGTACACGATCAAAGAGGCGCCGCGTACGGCGGCCCCACCCCTCCCCCCTCCCCCGCTTACCGGTTGGAAGTTGCTTGCTCCGCAGGTTGTGCCGTTTGCGCTCTTTGTCTGTGTGCTCGGAGCCATGCTTTGGCTCTTTCGGCAGTTCGTGGAGAATCGTCGCTGGAGCCGCATCTTCAATTTGCAGACAGAAGTGCATAACAAGCTGATTGACCGGTTCGGCTCCAGCCAGGAGTTGCTGGCCTACATGAATTCCGAGGCAGGCAGGCGGTTTCTTGAAGCAGAGCCCCTTTCTGTCAACCTCGAGCGAAAGGAGCACATCGGGGACGAGACGGCCCGCATCCTCATGCCGCTGCAAATCGGCCTCGTGCTTTTCCTTCTTGGACTTGGCTTTTTTCTGGTGCGCAATGCAGACCATGCGTTGCAGGTGCCGATGCAGGTGCTTGCAGCCGCAGTTTTGATGCCTGGGCTTGGGTTTATCCTGTCCGGAGCCGCAATTTGGCTGATGGCCGGTCGCCCTGGGCTCACGCCGGAACGGCGCAGGGGACCCCAGGCACCTTTCGACACGCGGGAAACGAGAGATGGGCAGTGAGCCGCGATGCCGGAAGAACTGGGCAATGAGGCAGCAGACAAAGCCGCGAAAGAGAAATCTACGATGCTATGGGAAGCGATTTTTCCGAATCCACTTGCTGCCGACGCGGTGCAGCGCACCAAGGCGGTTGGGGTGCGTCACGCCGGCGTGGACCACGAAGCCTTCGCAGGATTCTATGAGCGCGCGGCGCGTCCGCTGTGGGCTTATCTGGCGCGGGTTTCCGGCGACCCGGCTCTCGCTGACGACTTGATGCAGGAGAGTTTTGTGCGCTTCCTGTGCGCGGACCGCGCCATGCGCATGGAAGATGGCGAAGTGGCCAGCCGGCGCTATCTGTTTCGCATTGCGACCAATTTGTTGCGTGACCATTGGCGCAGGCCTAGAGCGGCCTCGATCGATGAGATCCCAGAGGAACTGTTTGCGGCGAAGTTACAGGATTCACAGGATGATTCGGCGGCGAAGTTAGCTCCGGCCATGAAGCAGATGAAGCCGCGCGAGCGGCAACTCCTTTGGCTGGCTCATGCCGAGGGGTACTCGCACAAAGAGATTGCGGAAGTCACTGGCCTTGCGGCGGCCAGCGTCCGGCTGCTGCTGTTCCGCGCGCGGCATAAGATGGCGAGGCTCTTGCGGGAGCAGGAATTGGCGCGGGTTGGCAATGCGGATCGGGGGCGCGCATGAGGTTGCCAACATGCAGGCATGAAGTTGAAGTAAAGCAGTTGCTGGAACTCGGCCACTGGCCGCACTCGTGCTCCGACGAGTTGCGGGCGCATATGGCCGGATGCCGCGCCTGCGGCGATCTGGTGCTGCTGACGGAAGCCTTTCGCGGTGCACGCGCGCAGGCGGCCGCTGAGGCCTTGCCTCCGCCGGCCAGCGTGCTCTGGTGGCGCGCGCAACTGCGCAGGCGCGAAGCTGCGGTGAAGCGCATCCAGCGGCCCTTGCTGGGCGCGCAGGTGTTTGCCTTCGCCGTGGCGCTGCTCATCTTGTCAGGCACGCTGTTCTATGAGGCGGACCACGGGGGCCAGTTCTTCTTCGGCCTGAATGCGTGGCTCGTATCGCTCAGGCAGTCGCCGGCCTTTCGTCTGGATACGCTTTTGCCCTTCGCTGCCGGACAGCCCAGCGTGAGCCTTGTATATCTGGCGCCAGGCGCGGCGATGCTCTTGCTGCTGGGCGGAGTGGTGGTTTACCTGGCGACTGAAAAGCAGTAGCATTTCGTCGAAGGATGCAGACCATGACCGAGCTATCGCCGCAGGCAGCCGCAGTTCTGGCGGAGTTGAAAAGCAAGGGCCAGGAGAAGACGCGCGTGACCTACGCTCGACACGGCCACGCGATCGAGCGCTGCATCGGCGTGAGCGTCGCGGATTTGAAGCCAATTGCGAAGAAGCTCAAAGGTCGGCAGCAAGTGGCGTATGAGTTATATGCAACCGGTCTGCTGGAATCGATGTATCTGGCTGGCCTCGTGGCCGATGGCGCGAAGATGACCGAACCGCTGCTTCATGCGTGGGCCAAGGATGCGGACGGCTTCTCGATGATCTCCGACTACACCGTCCCGTGGGTAACAGTGGAGCACCCCAGCGGGCGCGCGCTGGCAGTTGAGTGGATCGGGAGTGGACGCAAACTCGGGCTGGAGTTTCTGGCTGCGAGCGGCTGGTGCACCTACTCCGGTTTGGTCGCAACTATACCCGATGAGCGCCTGGATTTGCCGGAGATAGCGTCGCTTCTCGACAGAATTGCCGAGGAGATTCACACTGCGCAGAACCGCGTCAGGCTGACGATGAATAGCTTCGTAGTCACCACTGGGGTGTATGTCGAGCCGCTCTCGGCGCAAGCCAGGGCCGTAGCGCGCAAGATCGGTCCTGTCAGCGTAGATATGGGCGATACCGCCTGCCAGGTCCCGCTGGCTATCGCATCCATCGAAAAAGCCGAAGCGGCCGGTAAGCTGGGCAGGAAGAAAAAGACGATTCGGTGCTAGTGTCATGAGCCGGAAGCTCGCACAGATTTCCAGGTATCCACTGGAGGTGCAAATTATTGAAAAGCAGGTCCTTCACTACGTTCAGGAGGACAACATTTCTTGAGCGACTTATAGACCGGGGACACCGGTGCAGGGCGCCAGAGATACCGGATGTTATTCAGGTTGC